>SXGQ01618777.1_pt1 | contig 85760 bp, 75 predicted proteins | sample 3178371 | NCBI WGS metagenome assembly SXGQ01 (sample SAMN11356859, study PRJNA531348) | freshwater metagenome | isolation source: freshwater sample F1-20 | place: China: Fuxian Lake, Yuxi | collected 2017-12-25 | reverse complement strand
TAGAAGGCTGCTGCTCTATCCAGCTGAGCTATCGGGACCCGCAAGGATTTCAATCACGAAGTCGAATGATTCATTCTCACAAAACTCCGCGGGATGATTGTAATAGTGCGAGACCGAATTGCGTTGTGGTGATTTCGTGTACAATTTGTGTCATGAATAGAATCGATAAAGTGATTCATATACTTGTGCCGCGCTCTGAATAAACTTAAACTCATATTTGGATGTTCCGAACCCGCATTCGAATCTTAATTGTGGCAACCGCGCTCGCGACAGCCACGGTTGTTGCCTTGGTGCTTTATGTTTCGGTTCGCACGATTGTCATTCGAGAAATGCAGGAAAGGGTCATGACCTTGGCCAGCGTTTTATCCGCGGGCATGGACAAAAACAGAATCATTCAACTTTCAGAGATACAAAAACCAAATCGCGAGAATGCGGATTTCATTTATTTGAACCATGTCTTGGTGGAGATGATTCGTGACACAACCGCATTCACAAACGCCATCGCTGGCGCCAGCATTTTAGTTCCAACACGCAATAACGCCACATCTGGATTTGATGTGTTGGTGGCGAGCGATGAGTCCTCCCAGCCATATAGGCCATTCAATCCAAAAGAGGATCAATTTCGTTTTGATTTGGACGGACAGCCCTGCGCTTGGGCGTTCCTGTCTGATGACTCTGGTTCCTGGATCACCGGCTATTCAGATATCAGCGATGCCAATGGAAAATTAATTGGCATGGTGGAAATTCATCTAGACAGTGGGGTTGTTCAAGGAATAATTTTACAATCATTCCTGATTGTGTTTGTGTTTGGCTTTGGAGTCCTCAGTGTCGCCAGTTTCTTGTCGGATCAAATCGTGGTGAGATTGCTCAAGCCATTGGAATTGATCAACAACGCCATTCAAAAAATTGCACAAGGCAATTTCGACACGCGTCTTGAAATTAACAGCCCGAAAGATTTTTTAATTTTAAGTAAAAACATCAATCAAATGGTCGGGGTGTTGAAGATGGAGGAGAATCTTCGCAAAGAGGCCAATCTGATGCAATTGCAGGCGGAGCAGCGGGAAGAACACGATTTTTTAATCAAGACGCTTGAGGAGAAATTGTCAAAGGTGACGGATGTGGAGTTACTGTTGCAGGATATTTTAGATTCCGCGCTGAAATTTTCCAGATGCGAGGCGGGCTCGATTTGGATCAAGGATCAGGGCGACCTCGTGTTGTGGTACGCGCGCAATTTAGTTCTGGACAAAAATATTTCCGCTACCCAAACTGGAATTATAAACGCTCGAATATCAATCACATCCAAGAGCATCGTTGGCCATTGCGCACACACTAAAAAACAAATTGTGATAGACGACGTCTATCACTTGCCAAGTGGATCGCTCTTTCAATTTGATCCATCATTGGATATAAAAAGCGGCTTTAAAACACGTTGCATGATTTCCATTCCGTTGCTTGGCATGCAGGGGACGGTGCTTGGAGTGATGCAGTTGATCAACCCCGAAAATCATGAAACAGTCACGGACACTTCATTGGTGCACCGCGCGGAAGCCTTTGCCATTCTGTCCGGTCAAGTGCTTGAGCGCGCCAACAACGCCAGGGATTTATTGATGCGGTTGGTTCGTACGGCTGAAGTTCGTGATCCTTACGAAACGGGCGTGCATGTACAGCGCGTGTCCGGTGTGGCGTGTCATTTGTACAAACTGCTTGCGGATAAACGCCAGGTGCCGCCACATGTACGCGATCAAAATATTTCTGTGCTACGCGTTGCCGCATGTCTGCATGATATTGGCAAGGTTGGAATTCCAGATGCAATTTTAAAGAAGCCCGGAAAGTTGGACGAGCATGAATACAACTTAATGAAGTGGCACACCGTTATTGGCGCGAAGTTGTTTGATGATTCAGAAAACGCGCTGGAGAAGGCGGCTTCCGATGTTGCTTTACATCACCAAGAACGTTGGGATGGCACGGGATATCCAGGCGCGGTTGATTTGTCTGCCCTCGGCACAACTCTTGATGAGTTAAAAGACATCAAGCATTTGACTGTGGGTCTCAAGGGCGAGAATACATCTCTTTTTGCACGGCTTGTCGGAATTGCGGATGTGTTTGACGCGCTTGCGAGTTCGCGCGCGTACAAGAAACCGTGGAACGACGAGCAAATTAAATCCGAAATTAGTAAGAATTCTGGATCGCAATTTGATCCGGAGATTGTCGAGATATTCCTCAAAAATTACAATGATTTGAAAACTATTCGAGAGCGATTTCAAATTCAGGGTTCAACGCGGTAAGGCATTTACGAAACATCGCGCGAAAGCTTTTGATAGTGCTCGCGTTCGCCACGACCACGCAGTGGATAATCCTTGCGCAGTGGATGCGCTGGAAAATCTTTCCACAATAAAATACGGCGCAAGTCAGGATGGTTGCGGAATCGAATTCCAAACATGTCAAACACTTCGCGTTCCATCCACTCGGCGCCAGGCCAAAGATCAGTGACGGAATCAATAAGCAAGGCTGGGTCTACTTCTATGCCCGCGGTGTCAATCGACGGATTCAAATACACCTTCAAGCGCAAGCGGCGTTCAAATTGGAAACTGCACAAGTTGTAGACCACCGCAAAGCGCGCGGGTTGCTCGGCTGGATAATCCAAATAATCCACGCCTGACAGATCGCTGAGAAAGTTGTAGCGGCAATTTGGATCGTCGCGCAGAAAGCGCGCCACCTCATGCAGCGAAGGTTCGGGCACCACAAGCGAAGTCTGCCCACGAAATTCGGTGGCCATGAATTTGACTTTGGCAAAGCGCTCTTTGACAAGGGCAAGCGTGGGGTGATCAAGTTTGGTGGCGGCTGGCATAGGCAAACAGTCTAGCCATGATGGAGGGAAATTGGCGAGGAATTCGCGTGGCAGATACGCAAGTACGAAATCTCATTTTCTAGGGAAAATGAGGGGGCATGTGCAAATTTAAATTCGCACAATGTCATGGAAAAATGGCAGGCTTTTGAAAGGGTCGCGCAAAATCATGTCAAAGTGCTTTGGCAGCTAGCGGCGTTCGCTGGCGCATCAAATTTATACAGGGAGAAAAAATGTATCAAATTAAAGTCTTGGTTTCGATGAGTGCATTGGTCGTGTCGATCGCCTTTGGCAGTTTGACGGGGTGCAAATCAACCGAAGAATGTGTGACTTATCCAGATGGCACCGTGCATTGGCGCAAGGATGTGGAAGTTAAGCCAAATTTTATTCCAAGCTTGATGAATTATGAAATGCATGAAAAGGGTTTTTCGCGCGAAGGTTTGCGTCTTCGACAGTGGACTCCAAAGAATGGTGGTGACATTGTTGAGGAAGTGGAAGGATTTTATTTTGTCCCAAAGAAACTCGTCAAGCCAGAGCCCAAATCGTATTTGATTGTGGAAAATCAAATTGATGAGGAAATTGCGGATAATTTTCAATCCACCGAGTACCGAATATCCGCCGATTATTTTGCGGATAGTGGGGTTCTAGAGGGACAAATTGCGAATACAAATAATTGGCAAGTGATTGTCAGCGGCGATCTGGAAACCGTGGCAGTTGCAGCAATGCGTCGCGGTTTAGGCGTGATGGAGTTTACGAACGAGTTTGGTGATTGGTCAATTCACGTTGACGCGCCGCTGCCTGTGATTGTCACGCGTTTAAACGGTGAGATTGTCAATGTCCGCGGTGTTTCGGTTTCGTATAAGCCAAGGTTGGATCTGCATATCAATGAAACCTGCCGCTAAAGCAAGGGTGGGAGGAATCCCGGCGGAGGCGAAAGTCTCCGTCGGGATATTGCTTGTATTCTTTTCTTGTGCAGAGCCAGAATAACAATGTGATTGTGCTTGAAGGTCTTTCAAAGGTCTACTCCGGAAACACCCACGCCTTGCGCGACGTGGCGCTGCATGTTGGAGCGGGCGAAATTTTTGGTTTACTTGGTCCTAACGGCGCCGGTAAAAGTACCTTGGTGAAAGTATTGTTGACCGTGGTCAAGCCAACGGTGGCGCGCGGCACAATGCTGGGTCAACCAATCGGCGATAAGAAGACATTGGCGCAGGTTGGATATTTGCCCGAGCAACATCGATTGGCTCCCTATCTCACGGCGCGTCAAGCGGTGGAATTTGTGGCCGCGCTTTCAGGCGTGGATCGATCCACTCGAAAAAAGCGTGCCGCAGAGTTGTTAGATCGTGTTGGTCTTGCCAATTGGATGGACCGGCGTGTGAATGTATTTTCAAAGGGCATGCGCCAACGCGCGGGTTTGGCGGCAGCGCTTGTGAATAATCCGAAAATTGTTTTTCTTGATGAGCCCACCGATGGTGTGGATCCAGTAGGCCGCGTGGAAATTCGCGACCTGCTTATTCAGATGCGCCGCGAAGGTCGCACCGTTTTTTTAAACAGTCATTTGTTGGGCGAGGCCGAGCAGGTGTGCGACCGCGTGGCCATTTTGGTGCAAGGCCGCGTGGTGAAGCAGGGGCGGATGGTTGATTTACAGCAGGAAGGATCGCGCCAAGAGTTGACAGTTCGTTGGACTGGCGCCGCTTTGACTGGGAATGTGCGCGCTTTGCCCTTTCGTGGCATGCAGATTGCGCCAACTGTCAACCCCGACGGCGCGCATCAATATGTTTTTTCGGATTTGGACTCATCCGCCGCGCAACCAGCGATTGACGCGGCGCGCGCCGCAGGCGGGGATATTATTTCCCTTCTTCCAATACACCAGCGATTGGAGGAGCTTTTTATGAAGATTGTGGTTGATCCCACCACTGGAAAAGCGCCGCCGCCAGGAGCGGGATCATGACGGCATTTGTAGCCATTTTAGTGGACGGCTACCGCGAACTTGTGGCCAAAAAACTATTCACCCTGTCCATGGTCTTGTCGCTGCTGGTGGTGGCGGTCATTGGTATTGGCGGCTTGAACGAGCAAGGTGTGACCATATTTGGATTCACCATTGAAGTTCCATTTATCAACTCCACTATGTTCACGCCCGCCGAGTTTTATAAATTGATGTTCAATTCCGTGGGCGTCACATTTTGGCTGGGATGGTTGGCTTGCTTGTTGGCATTAGTCAGCAGCGCGGGAATGTTTCCAGAAATGGTTTCAAGCGGCGTGGTGGAGAACATGTTGTCGCGTCCCACGGAACGATGGCGTTTATACATGTATAAATTCACGGCGGGATTACTCTTCACCGCTGCGCAAATGGGCGTCTTTTGTTTGGCTAGTTTTTTGGTCATCGGCTTGCGTGGTGGAGCCTGGGAACCGGGCTTGTTTCTTGCAATTCCGCTGGTCACATTGTTGTATTCCTATCTATTTGCCATGAGCGCGCTGCTGGGCACCATCACACGCTCCGCTATTGCCGCCTTGTTGCTCACTATTTTGTTTTGGGGTTTCTTGTTCACAGTGAATTCAGCTGAGAACTTAGTGAACGGATTTCGCATTGCCAGAGTGAAAGAATGCCAAGCCATCGAGTCGCTTATGCAAAAGCGTCAGAAGGAAAATCCGCAAGCGGATATTTCCGATTTACATTCGGAACTTGAGCGCGAGCAGGCCACATTGGGCAACTTGCAGTTTTGGCACCGTGTTGTATTCGTGCTCAAGACCGCGTTGCCAAAAACAGATGAGACCACTTCGCTTTTGCAACGCTGGACTGTGCAGGCCTCCAATATGCAGGATGAGAGTGGCGACGATGCCGAGGAGGTTGCCGATAATGCCCCGAAGCAACGTCGCCGTGGCGGCCCTGGATTTGGAAATACCCGCACCAAGAACAGTGTGGTGGTGGCAGCTATTGAAGCCGATCAACGCTCACGTGGAGTGGGTTGGATTTTGGGAACCTCCGCTGTGTTTGAAATTATGACCCTTGGCTTGGGTTGCTGGCTTTTTTCGCGCCGCGACTTTTAAAAATTGCATAATCGCATTGTGTCGTATCCAATAGCGGCATTGCGCATGCTTGGCACTTCTACGCGCGCTAAATTATGTGTGGGTTTGACCCAATTCTACGGCGCGGTTTTTCGCCGCCTGCGCCGCACGGGTGATCAGTTGCGAAAATTCGCCCTCATTCAAAACAGCAAGCGCCGCAGCAGTGGTTCCATGTGGACTGGTCACGCTGGCGCGCAATGTCGCCATATCTAGGGTGCCGGCCGACGCGCTCGCTGCGACGCCGTGTAACACATCATTTGTAAGTGAGCGAGCCACTTCGTGGGGCAAGCCAAGTTGAATAGCCGCGCGCTCAAGGGACTCCATGAACAAGCATAAATACGCAATGCCGGAACCAGAGATAGCGGTGACGGCGTCCAGATGTGACTCATGCAATTGTTCCACGCGTCCCACGCATGTGAAAAGTTTTATTGCAAATTCACGCGCCGTAATTGGACATTCTTTAGTGATTGAAAGAGCGGTGACCGCGGCGCGCACTTGCGCCGCAACATTGGGCATGGCGCGAATGACGTGGTTTACCTTCAGGCGCGCTTGAATACCCTCCGTGGTCCAGCCCGCCATAACGCTTATGACATTGGTGTTTGCGGGCACGCAAAGTTGCGGCGCTATCTCGCTGAAGAATTGCGGCTTGATGGAAAGCAACAATGCGGCTCCACTGTGCGCGCAAGTGTTCATATCGACCAATTTCAATCCCAGCGCGTGGGCTTGAGCCATGCGAGCGTCGCTTCGGGCCCACACCGCCACATCGCTGGCTTTGAGAAATCCAGTGGTGATGCACCCACTTACAATGGCCGAGGCAAGTTTGCCAAATCCAAGCACTGCCAATGTGTATTCAGCGCCGTCGCCAACGGATGAATGCGGATGCTGGGAAGCGGTGGGCATGGAGGTATTGTGGCGTTGAATTGCAATTTGTGTAGCCAAAAAAAGCCCTCATTGTTGTTCGCGCATGTGTGATCCATGGCATCTATGCGCGTGAAAGTGATTTGATATTTGGGCATGTTCTTGCTGGAATTATTTTTCAATTGGACGCATACTTGCCACCACTCTTGAAAGACGCTTCACCACCAACCAACTTCACCGCGCGTGCGCTTCCGTGTGGGGCAAGTTGGTTGCGCCCGCAATGGGCGGATCACATTGTGGCTGCGGTTGGACAATCTCGTGCGCCAGTCATTGCGTTGGCCCTTGCCTCCAAGGGCAGCCAAAGTTTTCGCGGGCGCTCTGCGGTGGCAACTTGGAACTACGCAGCATTCAGCTGTCCACTTGTGGTGCGTCGATGCGGCCACGGCGGTTTCTGGCGCAATTTCGCGGCTGATCGATATCTAAGCGACCACCGCGCGCGGATTGAAATTGAGCATTCGCGGCGTATTCAAAAACACGGTATCGCCACACCTGACATTGTTGGGGTTGTCTTTTATAAGTCTGGCTTTTTTCAGCGCATGGATGTTCTGACGGTTCAAGTTCCAAACAGCGTGGACTTGGTCGCATTTCTCAAGTGCAGACCAGCACAGCAGCAATTGCAAGGCGCGCTTGTGGCCGTGCGAAACTTGCTGGCACAATGCGCCGCAAATGGCTTATTGCACAACGATTTGAACGCGCGCAATATCTTGTTGGCCAACATTGAACATTCCATTCGCGCCTATGTTCTGGATGTGGAGGACGTGGCATGGGCGCCAGAAAAAGTGGAGCATGTGCGCGCCGCAAATCTCGCTCGCTTGGAGCGTTCCTTGCGCAAGCGTCTACGCATTGGCGACCTTGATTTCACCCCGCAAGAATTGCAGGCGTTGCTTTCTGAGATACAGTCCCACGCATGAAACTGCCAGAGCGCCCGCGAATTTGTATGGTGATGATGAGCGCAATTGGCGATGTGGTCCACGCGCTACCTGTGATCACCGCCATCAAGCGACATCGACCACACGCGCATATCACTTGGATTTTGCAGGCGCCCGGTGCGGCGCTTGTGAATGGCCACAAGGATGTTGATGAAATTCTTATCTTTGAGCGCAAGGCAGGCTGGCGCGGTTTTTGGAATTTGCGCAAACAACTTCAGACGCGCCCCTTTGATGTGGTGCTTGATCTGCAGTGCTATCTCAAGGCCAGCATTATTACCGCCATGTGCCGTAGTCCTGTCAAACTTGGCTTGGACCGCGCCCGTGCCAAGGAACTGAATTGGCTGTTCACCAACGCAAAAATTCCTGCCAAGCCGCTGAATCATGTGCAGGCGCACTTTCTGGAATTTCTGGACGCCATGGAAATTTCCGGCGGCGCGCTGCAGTGGAACATTGGTCCGTGGCCAGAGGAGCGCGCGTGGCAGGCGGATTTTTTTGCCAACTTGCCCAAGCCGCGCGTGGCGTTAGTGGCTGGTACTAGTAACCCGCTGAAAGATTGGTTGCCCCAGCGCATGCGTGAATTGATGGACGCACTTGCGGCGCAAGGCCTACAAACAATTTTAGTTGGCGGAAATTCGGCGCGCGAAATTGCTTTGGGTGAAATGTTGGCCACGGAATGCGCCCACGCTCCCAAGAACGCGCTTGGTTCTGGCCTGCGCAAACTGGTTTGCATTTTGGATGGCTGCGACCTGGTGATTTCTCCCGACACCGGTCCGCTTCACTTGGCGGTGGCGCTTGGAAAACCTGTCATTGGTCTGTATGGCTACAACAGTCCCACGCGCGTTGGACCATTTCGCGGCGACGCGAACTTGTTGGTGGACGCGTATCACAACCCTGGCGAGTCCCCGCAAATGACATTCGCGCATCGCCAAGGGCGAATGCAGCGTATTACCGTGCAAAATGTGCTTGATCGCGTTCAATATTGGCGCACTTTGAAGCAGTGATTTTGCTAGAATCGCCCGAATGTCCAAAGCAGGATTTGTCACGCTTGATTTTGAGGAACCTGTCGCGCAAATCGATCAACAGATTGAGGTGATCGAGGCGAAAATTGACTCCGAACTTTTCGCGGATGAATTGCGAACGATGCGTCAAGCGCGCGAAAGTTTGCTGCAAAAGACCTACGCCAATCTCACGCCGTGGCAAACCGTGCGCGTGGCGCGCCATCCGCAACGGCCGCAAACGCTGGATTATGTGCGCATGATTTGCCGCGATTGGGCGGAGTTGCATGGCGATCGACGCTTTGGGGACGACCCCGCACTGGTCACTGGCTTCGCGCGCATTGGAAGTTTAAAGTGCCTGGTGGTTGGACATCACAAAGGCCGCTCCACCGAGGAGCGCATCAAGTGCCGCTTTGGTTGCGCCAATCCAGAGGGCTATCGCAAAGCGCTTCTGAAAATGAAACTGGCGGAAAAATTCAACTTGCCAATTGTGACGCTCATTGACACGCCGGGCGCGTATCCCGGTTTGGACAGCGAGCAACGCGGTCAAGCCGAAGCCATCGCTGTGAATCTGCGCGAGATGAGTCGCCTGCGCACGCCAATCGTGTGCGTTGTGATTGGCGAAGGTGGCTCCGGCGGCGCGCTTGGAATTGGCGTGGGCGATCGCGTAGCTATGTTGCAACACAGTTGGTATTCCGTGATTAGTCCGGAAGGTTGCGCGGCCATTTTGTGGAAGAAGGCCAACGAGCAAACAAATAATTACGCTGCGCAAGCGTTGGCATTGACGGCCGATTGCAATTTAAAAAATGGATTGATCGACGCAATTATTCCAGAGCCAAATGGTGGCGCGCACCGCGATCCACAAGCCACCGCCGAGCGGCTTCAAGGCTGGATCGTGGATTCTATTCGCGAACTGCAGCGCCTTGTCCCCGACACGCTTGTGCGCCTCCGGTTTGAAAAAATACGCAATATCGGTTCACATAACTGTGCTCCTCCCGCATAAGGGGTTGACTTGCACCGTTGTGGCATAGACAATCAAACTCCCTCATTATTTTGAGTTGGATTACTGCCATTACCGCAAGCCACGCTGGTCAAAGTTTATTTGAATATAAGGATTTCATTGGTGTCAAAAAAGAAGCTTGAGAAAAATAAGACGCGTAAGAAGCCCTCTGGTTCTTCAAAGCGATCCGCTAATAAATCTTCATCGAAGTCCAAAGTGACCGTGGTCAAAAGTTCCAAGATGGTTGCCAAGCCTGCGTATGCATCGCCACCGCCGACAAAAAAACATCCCAACCGCGTGCCGCCTCCGCCAATTGGTAAGAACGCACCGCGACCCATGCCCAAGCAAGCCGCCCCAGAGGAAAAAGGTAAGCGCACTCCCAAGATCGACATGTCCACCGCGCGCTCCGTTGCCGCGACCGCCATCACGCAGAAAGCCGATCAAGCTGGCTATGTTGTCATTAACGGCCGACGCGTTCGCATGATTAGTAGCAAGGGCATGAACAAAGGCAAGAAGAAAAAGTCCAAGGCGCTCGCTGGCGCGGAGAAGGTAAAAGCCGCGCAAGAGATTGACATTCTTAGCATTAAGACGCGCTTAACCAGCAAAGAGTTGCTCGAGCACCGCGGCATTTTGATCGCGCGCCGTAACGAACTCATTGGTCGCGTGGAAGGTCTTGAAGATGAGGCCTTGCGCTCAAATGGCGGAAATCTAAGCAATATGCCGCTGCATATGGCCGATGTTGGCACCGACACTTTTGACCAGGAATTCGCGCTCAATCTTGCTGCCTCCGATCGCGTGAAGTTGGCGGAAATTGACGAAGCCATTTTGCGCATTGACGACAAGAGTTACGGCGTGTGTCAACTGACAGGCAAGCCAATTCCAAAGGCCCGTCTTGATGCGAACCCTTTGGCCAAGTACACCGTCGAGGCGGCGCTGATGATTGAGCGAGGCGTGGCTCGTTGATTTCAGACTCCGCGCTTGCCCCACATATGTTCGCACCCGCGTATCGCAGCACAGCTGCGTGGATCACGCTGCTGTTTGTGTTCGCCATTGGTCTAGCGCTTGATCTCACCACAAAGAGTTTGGCTTTTCGTTATGTAGCGCAAGAGTCCGTCGAACTTTCATATGACGATATCGCGGGCAATCCGTCGTATCGTCTTCCATTTCACACGGGGGTGAAAGCGCTGCCCTGGGATTTGTTGGACTTGCGCTTGGTGCTCAATCATGGCGCCGTGTTCGGCTTGGGCCAGCAACAACGAATGGTGTTCATAGCGTTCACCATAATCGCAGTGGTTTCCGCTCTGTGGATTTTTGGATGGTGGACGGACGCCAAAAATCGGGTGGCGCACATTGGAATTGGATTGGTTTTAGCGGGCGGAATAGGAAATTTATATGACCGCTTGGTCTTCGGCGCAGTGCGCGATTTTTTATTCATGACCCCGCGTTGGCACTTGCCATTCGACTTTCATTGGCCAGGTGGAAATACCGAATTGTTTCCGTGGATTTTCAACGGTGCCGACATGATGCTGCTTTTAGGCATGGCTATTTTGTTATTCAACGCGCGGGGTCAAGAGATAACGCCAAAAGCTGAGAAGGATTCGGAAGCGCCTCCTGCCTCAATTCAATAGCGCGATCAATGGTGTAAGGACCAATCGCCGTGCGGCGAATGGCGGTGCAATAGCCCGCACCCCCAAGAGCCACTCCCAGATCATGCGCCAGACTTCGCACATAAAAACCTTTGTCGCAATGAATAGCCAGGCGCACAATCGGCCACTCATATGAAAGCATGGAAAGTGCGTGCACTTTCACCATTCGCGGCGATAGCACAACTGTTTCACCGCTGCGCGCAATGTCGTAGGCGCGACGACCTTTGATTTGCTTGGCGCTAAAGGCTGGAGGTATTTGCGCGTAGGCGCCGGTGAATTGTGGCAACGCCTTCTCAATCATGTCCGTCGTTGGCGGGGGCGTGGCGCGCACAAACTCCACGCGGTCGCTTTCGCTATCCAATGTTGGGGTAGTAGCCGACAAATCAATCGTGGTTTCATATTGCTTTTCCAGATCCATCAACATCTGAATGCTGCGCGTGGCGGCGCCCACGGCCACAATCAGCACGCCCGTGGCCAGGGGATCAAGCGTGCCCGCATGGCCAGTCCGCAAGCCGCCCATGCCGCGGCGAACCATTTCCACCGCGCGCATACTGGAAACGCCTAAAGGCTTGTCAATTATCAAAATGCCACTTGGGCTTGTAGAGGGTGGTTGCGGCATGGAAAGAGTTGTGTCGCAGTCTATAAGCATGTCGGTATGACCCGCGCCTTAATTTTTCATTGACGAGTTCCTTTTGCGTGCTATCTTTGTATTTTACTTATACGGACAATTTCATTATGAACCCCTTGTTCCACAATCACCAGGTTTGGTCCGCACGATGCAAACGGTGTTTGACGCTGTTGACACTTGGCGTAGCGCTTATTGTGGCTGGCTGTCAATCGGTTCCTGTCCCGGAAACCCCACGCGAGCAGGCGTCGGATTTAATCCGCGAGGCCGAAAGTAGCGGAACAATTGTTCTTGTGGTTATTGCGCTTGTGGTGGCATGGATGGTTCTGCTGGGATTCATTGGGCGCATTGTGAAAGTAAAAAATTCCTAACGCAATCTAGCCTTTTTGTCATGCGATATTTCAAACCGTAAAAACAAAAAACGGAGGTGAAGCCTCCGTTTTTGTTGGTAGTCGGGCTGGCGGGATTTGAACCCACGACCTTTTGACCCCCAGTCAAACGCGCTACCAAGCTGCGCTACAACCCGAGATTTTTTCGGCGAGGGGCTCGCCGAATTCGCCAACACCAAGCATCAAAAGATGCGTGATATGAAAGCGGACAAGGTGGGATTCGAACCCACGATACGGTTACCCGTATACAGCATTTCCAATGCTGCTCCTTCAACCGCTCGGACACCTGTCCAGTGGAGGAACACTATAGCGAAGAAGTGTGGTTTGATTATGGCGCTGCGAAGGGACCTGACGCCGAGAACTTGATCTCGTTGCCTGCAGGATTATTCGGCTTTTGGGGTGTTTGGCACCCCCCATGAAGTTTCAGAAGCAATTTCAGTTCGATTAAAAATATAAACTTGACCTTTGGCAGAGGAACCAATTTTCCCTGGCGCGGAAATAGCGATGTTGTCAGAAGTACAAGCTAGCCCCGAGCCAAACAGGCTGTTCGCTATGGGCTGGCCTTGGACCAGTTTAATAAGAAATTTTTCTTCAAAGTTATCTATGAAACTACTTTGAGGCAGACTTGATTTTTTCATTGATTCAAAGACATAAACGGCGCCTGCTTGCGCTTGATCTTTCACGGACTTTTTGGGCGCGCCAACAATAAAGTTTGCTCCTGCAATACCCACCGTGAAACCAAACTCATCATTGATATCGCGATCATCTATAATTATGGGCAATTCTCCCTCCGCAAGAATTTCATCTGAATTATCAAAAACTTTTCCAGAAATATATTGAATAGGAATCCAGCCCAAGGGGCCGCGTGCGTAAATATTTATGGAGCCACTTTTCAAAAGCGAACCATCACTATCGCCTGGTGTTCCGACTACAGCAACATTTGCCAAGATACAAGCTGATGATCCAAAATGATGACTAGGACCATTGCCACTGATGGTATTATTGTCACCTTTAAATATTTTATTGCCAGTTTGTGAAATTTGCACAACAGGTTTGTTAGGCCAACCTGATTTGCGGCGTTGAAAAATATATGCTTTTCCTGCATGAACTTGTTCACTAGCGCGCGCGCACTTGGCCCCAATTATGGCTTGTGGTCCTTCAAGAGTGAGTGCGCTGCCAAATTGCGCGTTTGAAATGTTCTGGTCCGGCTGGAGTGCATTGTCCTCATTCCAATTTCCATCGCTGTCTCGCATCCATGTCGCAACAATTCCGTGGTTTTGGACAATTTGATACTCGATGGTTGGACTATGTGGCACACGCGTGTTTGACAGTTTGCTTGGAATGCGTAATCGTGCGAACGGCGCCCCAGCAAGAAGGGTATCGTTTCCAATGGCAACAGTACTTCCAAGCTTGGATCCCACTGATAAATCATCCCAAGCAAATGTGTTGACAAAATCCCAATCAGGAATCGTTTCTAATTTTTTCCAGACATGCACCAAGCCAACATTTTCCTTTCCATTCACTTTCGAATTGGGCGCGCCAACCGCAATCCAATTACCACCAGCCTCAATAGCCACGGAGGTTCCAAACGCATCACCGGGTTGAAGATTTGGTGGTGTGAGTTTTATGGGCATTGCATTGGAATTGGCTAAGTCAAAAACCCACACCGCGCCTCCGCCAGCGCTTTGAGGCGAGCCAACCACCAATGTCTTGAGCGTCAGTGCAACCGACGCGCCAAATTGGTTTCCGGGTTCGTCAATAGGAGATTGAATGATGAAATTTTCCCTATTTGTTGGCAAATTAGATGTGATCCTGACAGGCGCTTTCTGTTCCTTTATGGTTGCTGTTCCTTGCAATATTGGATAAAGCGGTGGCGGTTGTTCGTGGACACAAGACAGCACTGCGGCGCTGGCACACACGACCGCGACAAACCCCCACAATTTGAAATCGCTTATCGACTTACTTCGCACGCGCTCAGTCTATCGGCATTAATGAAATTATTTTCACGAACTTCTACGATGTACCTGACTATGATCTTATTATGACATTTCGAGCCTCCATTCTTTTAATCATTTCCCTAGCATTGGCTGCCAGCGTTGTAGTCTCGGCTTTGGCCATGTCACACCAGGACTCGACTGACACCAAAGGAAATTTTATGAAAAAGTCGGATAAATCTCTTTCGCGTAGCGGGTACAACATCACGCCATTCACAAAAGAGCGGGTGGAAATTTTGGCCAAGAAATTGACGCCTGAACAATACAAGATCACCCAGAAATCAGGCACTGAAGCGGCATTTTGTGGAACCCTGCTTGATAATAAAAAAGATGGCGTGTACTGCTGTGTGGTTTGCGGCTTACCGCTCTTTTCAAGCGAGAGTAAATTTAATTCAAAAACAGGTTGGCCTAGTTTTTTTTCGCCGTTTGATCCTGATCATGTCGGCTACAAAAAAGATAATGACATGGGAATGGAGCGTGTTGAAATTGATTGCGCCCGATGCGATGCGCACTTGGGGCATGTGTTTGAAGACGGCCCAGAGCCAACAGGTCTGCGTTATTGCCTAAATTCCGCCGCGCTTGTCTTTTATGAGAACGGCGCAGTTTTGCCCGCGGAAAGTTTGCCAATGCAATTGAAGACTGCGTATTTTGCCGGTGGATGTTTTTGGGGAGTCGAGCATTGGTTTCAGGAATGTCCTGGTGTGGCCGATGTGGCAAGCGGGTATATGAATGGATCGACCGACAATCCCACTTATGAGCAGGTCTGCGCCCACACAACCGGACATGCCGAGGCGGTGCGCGTGACATTTGATCCAGCCACAGTCACCTACAAGCAGTTGTTGGATGGGTTCTTTCGACTGCATGATCCAACACAACTTGATCGTCAAGGGCCCGATGTGGGCGATCAATATCGATCCGCGGTGTTCACCACTGACGATCAACAACTCTCCGAAGCCAAGGAGTTTGTGGCGGCATTGCGGGTGTCCCCAAAATTTGTGGGCAAGAAAATTGTGACCGTCATTGAGCCGGCAAAAAAGTTTTTTGCCGCGGAGAATTATCACCAGGATTATGTGGAACGAACTGGGCGCGCTTGCCATGGCAGTAATCCGTGGCCAGAAGTCTTTGCCAAGAAAGATCAAGCGCCAACCGTGAAGGCAACTCCATGAATGTAACGGCACGCTCCGTGGCCGTACTCTTGGCGGTCATTGGCGCGGGTTTTCTTCTGGCATTCCAACAACATGACGCAACAACAGGAATGTCGGCGCAGTCGCAGCCATTGGCGCCCGTTCAGGCAGAATCAAGGGTAAAAGCTCCGCTCACGGCAAATCAGTTTGCAGCAAAACTAATCACCATGCCTCAGGCTGAGGAGTTGCGTCGTTGGCATGATGTGTTGACACAAGAACCTCATGTGGCAGGAACGCCTGGCGATCAACGACAAATTGCGCGGCTGAAACAGGCGTTTGAATCCATGGGACTTCAGCCCACCGTGGAAAAATTTCGTGCGTATTTGTCGCGGCCAGTGAGCGCAACATTGGAAATCATTGATGTTGACGCATCCAACCCGAAGAATCAGCAAGATGTAAAGAATCAGCGCAGGGGAGTGATGTCTTTGGTCGTGGGAGAAAATAATTTGTTGGAGGATCCGGCTACCGCCCATCCTGATTTGTCATATGGGTGGAATGCTTACAGCGGCAACGGTGATGTGACTGCGGAAGTTGTCTACGCCAATTATGCAACCCAGCAAGATTTTGACAAACTCAAAGCGCTTGGTGTTGATGTCAATGGTAAAATAGTGCTCGCTCGTTACGGCGCAAATTTTCGCGGATATAAAGCGCGTTTTGCTGAAAAAGCTGGGGCGGTGGGTTTGATTATTTTTACGGATCCAGCTGATTCCGGTTTCACCAAAGGAGCCACATGGCCTAGCGGTGGTGGATGGGCCAACGATACCTGCATTCAACGCGGAAGCTTGAATACGCTTCCTTATCCGGGCGATCCTGGCACGCCTGGGGTGTACGCCTCGGACAATGTGATGCGCGATACTCCTGATAGTTTGGATCTTCCACGGATTCCCGTTCAGCCGATTGGATATGCATCGGCTGGCGCCATTCTGTCGCGTATGAAAGGAATGGACATTCCAGATCCATCCTGGCAGGGCGGTTTAAATTTGCCCTATCGATTGACTGGTGGAGCGGATTTAAAAGTTCATCTTGCCATTGAACAAGAGCGATTTCTTGGGGTGTCTGCGAATGTAATGGCTATGGTGCAAGGTTGGCGTAGGCCAGAAGAAGTGATCGTTGTTGGTTGCCACCACGACGCATGGGGTTACGGCGCCGCCGATCCATGCGCAGGAACAATTTGTTTGTTGGAAGCCGCGCGCTGCGTTGCTGAATTATCCAAGCAAGGCATTCGTCCTGAACGCTCTATTTTGTTCGCCGCCTGGGGCGCGGAAGAATTTGGAATTATTGGAAGCACTGAATGGGTTGAAGGACATGACACGGAGCTGGCCAATCGTATTGTTGCGTATGTCAATCTTGATATGGCAGCAATGGGACCCAACTTGTCCATTTCTCTCACTCCAGAATTAACCCAGGTTGCACAAGATGCGGCGGCGCTTGTGCCCGCGGCCCGAAATCCAGGCAAAAATGCTTTGGAAATCATGATGAAAAATAACCAGGCAGGCTCCTTGTTTGGTCAACTTGGCGGCGGCAGTGATCATGTTGGGTTTGTGTGCCGCATGGTGGTTCCAGCGATTTCGATTTCGGCTGGTGGTTCTCAAGGAACTAGTTACCACAGTAATTACGACACCACCGCGTGGTACCGCGCCACGGTTGGCGATGACTATGAACCCGCGTTATTGGTGACGCGCGCAACCTTGTCGTTCGCGGCTTTGATGTCAAATAAAAAACTGCCTCCCTACCAGTTCAATGAAATTGGCCGACTTGGCCTGATTGCGCTGGACGGTCTTTTCCCGCTTGCAACCACGGAGGAAGAAAAGTCCATGATCGAATCTCTTCGACCTTTACTTGTGACGTTGCAGAACCAAGGTGATGTCATTGACCGCGCCCTTGTTGAGAATCGAGTGCTTAATCCGCAATCGGAGCAACGGGTCATCAATGGCGCATCGAAATTCTTGAAGGCTTTTCAAGATGTATCGGGATTGCAGGAACGACCTTGGTATCGAAATTTGTGGATTGCCACAGATCCAATGAATAGCTACCTGCCAAGCACGTTTCCCATGATTCGGGAGGCGTTGCGGTCGCACGATCAAGCGCGCGTGGATGATGCGATCAATCGAACCACCCAAGCCATACAAAAGGCTCTAAGTGCAGCCGATTTGATGCTTTTAGGTCTTCGCTCAAGCGATATATCTCGATGATCAAATTCAAGTTGCCTGGCGTAAACTCATCACATACCACATATGAAATCACTGATTCAAATAATTTGCACATACCTGCTGGTTGCGTTGTGCATGGGAGCCTCTTTGCATGGGCAAACCAACCCGCCAGCCAGCATGGCGGGAGCCACCACGCCATCACAAAGTTTCCCGGTTTCCATTACTCCGCCTTTGATTGACTTTGGAGCGATCAAGCCAGGCTCGCGTCAAAAAGGTGAATTTAAAATTAAAAATAACGGTACGACTGCCGTGAAAATTGAATCTGCATTTCCAAGCTGCAAGTGCACAACTCTTTCTGATTTGGCGGGAAAAGAAATTATGCCAGGCGCGGAACTGGTCTTATCCGCATCGCTTGATGCTCCGCGTACTCCTGGAGAAAAGGATGCGAAAGTATTCGTGACCATCGCTGGAAGTCCCCAGCCCTTGGTGGCCAAGATGCAAGGTGTAGTCCAACTGCCGTTACTGGTGACACCATCGTTCATTGATGCCTTGAAGGGCAAAACCCGGGGCGTGGTTGAAATTTCGAATCCCACCAAAAAACCATTTCATATTCTTTCGTGTGATGGGCAGTCGCCACAATTTGTCGACTTTGATCCCTCCAAGGACGCTGCGCGCGACACCTATCGGGTGCGTTGGGATTTTTCGTTGGTGCCCGACGGACGACTTCAGCAATGGTGGTGCGTTGAAACAGATGTCCAGGATTGCCCGATTATTCCACTGCGAATTCGACACGAAACCACAGGAATTCGCTTTGATCCTAAAGCGGATGAACGCCGATGGTTCATTCCAGAAGCGATCGCCATTGCCGGAAAAATTGCCATGAATAAATCCGTGGAGTTGGAGATTGAGTTTGAAAGTTCCGTGTCCAAGGGTAAGCCGCAACCGCTCGGTTGGGACATGGTGCGAGGCGTGCAACCCCTAGACCCTGCCTTTGCGGCCGAATTGATTTCAAGCAAGCGGGAAGGTGACCGCGTGCGCGTTCAGTTTCGATTTACCGCGCTCAAACCAAATTCGCAATTCATTTACGCGCCTTTGGCTATTCAGACGGACACTGGATCGGGAAGATTTTTTGTGGCCGCGGTGGTGTCGCCTTGAAAATTGTCAACATCAGCGCCTTGCGGGCGGAAGATGTTGCCGCCCTTTTACGAGAAGCCGCCACTTATTTACTGACGGATCCAAAGCGATCCGGGTGCTGCGTTTATTTGGGAGGCAGTGGCCGACTTCTTGTCACCGGAGATTTGCATGACAACCCAATCCATTTTTCAAAAATAGTTGCGTTTGCGGAGTTGGAGCATCCAGACAATCATCTTATTCTTCAAGAACTCATTCACGGCGATCGATTGTTCAACGGCGTGGATATGAGTTGGTACATGCTGGCCAAAGCTGCTGATTTGATTGTGCAATTTCCACACCAAGTGCATGTGATGCTGGCTAACCACGAGTTGGCGCAGGCGTTTGATCAAAAAGTGAGCAAGGGAGCCGGTGAAAATACGGCGCTTTTTAATGCTGGATTACTCTATAAATTTGGCGACGATGCATCCATTGTGAATGAAGCCATTCAAGTTTTTGTTCGAGCCCTGCCGCTGGCGGTGAAGACAGAAAATGGAGTGCTGTGTTCGCATTCGCTTCCGGGTCCTTATGACATGCAATTGTTCGATATGAATATTTTGGGACGCGAGCTGCGCGATGAGGACTATCAAGTCCGCATAGGCAGCGCGTGGCAAATGACCTGGGGCCGAAGTCAAACTGCGGAACAAGTTGAAGATTTTGCCAAAGCTTGGGGCGTGAAGGTTTTCATCATGGGCCATGCCGCGGTGCAAGATGGAGCCATGGCCGCGAGTCCACTCATGTTGTTGATGAATTCAGATCATGAGCGGGGAATGGTTCTGCCACTGCAACTTGCTAGCGAGGTCATTCACGCGCAAGACCTGATGCTTTTAGTTGTTCCAATCGCTTGCATAGAAGGATCGCTGAGTGATTGATTTTATCTTGCCGACGCTGCTAGCCGCAAGAAAGGACGCTTCATGATGCGCGGCATGGTGTTGGCCATCGAAACATCGCAACGAAACGCCTCAGTTGCGCTGGGCGCTCTTTCGCTTGAAGTCAAGGGTGGTGCTTGCATGAGCGAGCCTGTGGACACCAGTGATCGGAACATTGAGGATGTTTTGCCTGCAATCGAGCGGCTTTTTACGCGCTCCCAAGTGAAGCGCGAGCACATTGGCGCATTGGCTATCAACCAGGGTCCTGGCGGGTTCACGGGTCTACGAATTGCACACGCCGCGGCGCAAGTGATCGCGCAAGCGTGGTCTATTCCAGTTGTTCAAATTTCCGCGGCGGTGGTCGCTCGTGAAGCGGCTGTTTTGTCCAAGAGTATTTCCGCTGATCAAACGGTCTGGGTTGCCCTAGCTGCCAAAGGTGATGGTTGCTGGATGGCGCGCGTTTCGAATCCGCATCAGGGAAATGATTTGCCAGAGCATGTTGGTGTTCTTGACGAAGACCACTGGCCGTTGGGTGCCGCAGAAGCGCTGATTGCGGATGAACATTTGCCAGCAAGTTGGCGCGAGAAAGCGCGTGTGAGCGCAGTTTCCATTATCGATCTGCGGCCAAGCGCCGAAGCGGTTCTGCACGTTGCGCGACGCCAATTGGCGCGCGGCCATCATGTCGCTCCCGAGCACATTCTTCCGGTGTATCCACGCGAAGCCGAGGCCGTTCGTCTTTGGCGGGAGCGGCAAGGCCCAAACTGAATAGACCGCATAGACGGAAGCCCATCTTGTAATTAAAGCCTGCGCGAGCCACAGTCGCCCCTTGGATGCGCCGATTTCATGCTGGTGATGGAATCAAATTTCTCAAATCATTCATCGGATCATCAAACGGGCCGCCTTCTTGTGGCTGGGGACTGCGCCAATTGGACAACATTGGTTTCTCCGCTTGTGGAAAATGGATTTCAAGTCGAAATGGTCTCCACAATTGAGCGCGCGGGTATTCGGTGCGTGGAGCAAGTGATCGACGCCGTTGTGATCGATCTCACTCAGGAAATTGCTGAGATTTCAAATACAATTCAATTGCTTCGCTCGGTCTCCCGCTACACAAAAATTGTTGTCGTGTGCGAATCGACGCAAGATGTTCCAGTCGCGCTTGCGGGGTATGAAAATTTACAACGTGTCGTCAGCGATATTTCGCCAAATGATTTTGTGAGCATTATGCGTACGGCAGTTCGTGTGGCGCGATTGAGCCGCGAGCGCAATGAACGAACAAGCACATTGAAGTCTTTGGTTACGAAAGTGAATGATCCAAGCCAAACCACGGCTGATCTCGAAAAGTTATTGCGTATTTTACAAAAGCATAATCCCCGCACGCCATTTCCAAAATTAAAGTTGCCAGAAATAGACACGCTGACAGAGGTCTTGGCGCGGTCGCTTGATCCATTGACCGCGTCGCGCGCGGCAGTGGATTTTATTGAGCGCTGTTTGCCTGGAGCCATGATTGTGACATGGTTGGTTAACTCGGATAATCAAATTGGCATTGCAGCGTGCGCTGGCAACGGTGGTTCCAATTCCAACTTGGCCGCACGCTTGTTAAGCGATGTTGAAAACACACAATTGCCCCTCGTTTTACGGGACAAGCAGGCGTTGGTTGTTGACAATGTGTTGCAACTGGTGCGAGCAAATGAGTTTCAGCCCTTCGATGGTCGTTGGGCCATGTTGGCGCCATGTTGCGTAAAGGGCGAATGTTTGGCCTGCATCTTCATCGTGGGACCGGTGGGAACGCGTCCATCCCAAGCGGAGCAAGGACTTGGCGATGTGTGCAACGCGCTTGGGGCTCAATTAGCATTTGACGCTCGCATTCATAAGCGCATTTACCTGTCTTGGCCAAATGATGTAACCGATGACGAGCCAGATTTATTTGGTTGAGTCGATGGAATTCAGACGCGCCAAGCAAGTTCGCCCCGCGTACACGCGAGCGCCCTCACTGACCAACGCCGTGACTTGTTCTGGTTGCGGAAGAATTAACTCAGTCGTGGACCCAAATTGAATCATGCCGTACCGCTGTCCGCGTAGCAGATGCTCCTCGACTTTCACGCGGCACACAATGCGCCGCGCAATGGCCCCCGAGATTTGTCGGATGCCGTAGTTGCGTCCGTCGGGAAGGCGAAGCGTGAGCAAAAGATTTTCATTTACCCGCGCTCCCGCTGCCATGCGCGCATCAAGATAGCGACCGGGTTCATGCCGAATCTTGACCACCGTGGCTGCTTGCGCCGCGCGATTGATATGCACATCCAACACGCTCAGAAAAATTCGAATGATCAACGCGGGACCATTGGTCGCTTCATGATGACCCACCCGAATGACAGCGCTGATGGTGCCGTCGGCGGGACTGACAAAGGCTTGCGGATCATCGGACTCGGGCCGGCGCACGGGATCACGAAAAAACGCTGCAAAACCAAGCCAAATCACGCAGAGTCCCACGGCGGGTATCCACCAAATTGGTTCGCCGATTTGCGCCAGCCACGCGCAAGCTCCGGCAATGGGCAACACTACCACAGCGGCCGGTAGCCACTGATTCATTCCGTATTTGGTCAACATTGAAACAATGTCCGCTTACTCGGTTGCTTTTCCGACAAAGAACCCAATGCCACCGCAGACCGCAATCGCGCCGGCGTATGCGCCAGTCCACATAATCCAATCGCTTGCGAACATGATTGCAAGATCAGGTGTGCCACCAATGGTTTTAATGACAAGCATTGCAGCAGTCGCGCAAAGTCCAATGAGGCTTGGGACAAGCAATCCAATGGTGAGACCGCTCCATGAGCCATCATATATTTCACTTGCAGCCATGCCTGCGCCAGCGAATGCTAGAGCGGGGGAACCAATCGCCGCTGCTCCACTGGCAGCCGCCTCGTTGATTTCACTTTCACTTGTCGCTCCACCAAAAATACCGCTTGCATTTTTAGGTGCTTCATCTTCGTTTTCAAAGGATTCATCCATCATGGCCGCGCCCATTTGGCTGTCATCACCTTCTTGAGTGAGATCCAAAAGTCCGCTTCCAGAACCAGGTTGATCCAAAGTCAGGTCGTTCGTATCCAAGCCCACCGCGGAATCAATCGCACTGTCAGCACTGCTGCCAAAACCAATGGCGCTGTCTTCTCGGGCATCCGCCAGAGGTTCATCAAATTGGATGGCGGGTTGAACCGCGCTTTTGGGGGCGTTTGGAGCCAGATTGCCGCCTAAATCATCGTCAAGTAAAAGTTCGTCCGTGTTGGATTGAGGCACAGCCGACGCCATTGTTGGCGCCTTGGCCGCGGGGGATTTGGCGGGAGTTGGGGCAGCGGCTGGTTCATCATCCAAATCAAGCCCAATGGTGAGTTCGTCATCAAGCGCTGGGGCATTTGAAATGGGCGCAGCCGCGTGAGTAGGCTCAGCGATTTGTGGAGATGAGTCAAAATCAAGCTCCAATGTCATGTCACTTCCATCAGCGCCAGCGTCTTGCGCAAGCGCAGGGCTTTCACCGCTTGCCATGGAACCAATTTCAAGCGAGAGCTCATCTTCGATGGCTGCAGGGGCAGCCATGCCAACGGGACTGGCGCTGTTTGGATCGGAAGCCATAGCTGGCGACATGGAGTCGCTGAGATCAAGTTCAAGGTTTCCACTTACTGTGGACACATTGATTATGGACGAATCTAATTTCATTTCCAATCCACTATCAAACAGGCTGTGGACATCCTCAACCTTCAATTTGAGTTGGTCTTGGTCGCGGAACTCGCGAAGCTTGCCACTTTTAATGAGATCCATAAGATCAGCCTCGCTTTTGGAAAGTTTGGCGCAGGCTTCTTCAATTGTGTAGAAAATTTTTGCCATATCAGTGTGGGGGGGTCAGAAATGAGCGAGATGGTCGGATAGGGTAAAGGGGCGCTCACAGAGTCGCAAGCGACTATTCGTCAAAGTCATAAGAAAGGTTGCCAAACAAGTGCGCAAAGTAAACGCGATCGTTTTGAGGATAGAAGCGTGGTTTCCCACAGTTTCACGCGATTTACCTTGGAGAAAACGGCGTAGTCCGTGGCGGGTCTTTGTGAGCGAAGTCATGCTGCAACAGACACAAGCAAGCCGAGTTGCGGAAAAATTTCCAGCATTTATGCGAAGGTTTCCAACTCCGCGGAGCTTGGCGCACAGCGCCCAGCAAGATGTGTTTTCACTCTGGCAGGGTTTGGGGTACTACCGGCGCGCCAAAAATATGCGCGCCGCCGCGCAAATGATCGTGGCGCAATATGGCGGGCGCGTCCCGCATGCCCTAGAAGCGTTGCGATCGCTGCCAGGAATTGGCCGTTACTCGGCGGGGGCTATTGCCAGTATTGCGTTTGGGCAGGCGGCGCCCATCGTTGATGGAAATGTGGCGCGTGTCTTATCGCGCTTGTTTGATCGACGGGAATCCACCAAAGGAAAGATCGCTGATGAGTGGTTGTGGAGCACGGCGGAGCAATTTGTGCGCGCCGCAAAATCTCCGGCGGTGTTGAATGAGGCTTTGATGGAGTTCGGCGCGACTCTTTGTACGCCAAAAAATCCCCGTTGTGCGGAGTGCCCAGTGCGGGCTTGTTGCGCTTCGTTCAAAGCCAATTCGCAAGATGTTGTTCCCATGAAAGAATCAGCCGCGCATAGGCGTAAAGTTGTGCATCACGCATTCGTAGAACTGCGCGGAGCAAAAATTGGCGTGCAAGTACGGCCTGCGACGGGATTGTGGGCGGGGTTGTTGTCGCCTCCAGTGGTTGAATCCAAAACCGTATTGAGCGCCGCGAAGTTGCTTGGTGAATGTGGCGATGTGCAGCACATTGAAAAATTCCGTGGCGAGTTTGAATTTCTCACCACACATCGGGTAATTCGAATCCGTGTATACATGGTGAAGTTTGATTGCCAGGCGAAATTACGCTGGATTGACGTTGCAAACCTGAAGAAATACGGGGTCAGCAACGCGGTTTTACGCATAGCGGACCTCGCCACGCAACTGCATGGCGGGGACTGCTAAAGTGCAGGAATGAAGGCAATCAAGACATGGTTGAGCCGCGGCGCATTCATGGCATCGCTGTTGTGTGGTGCATGCGAATCGCCACCGCCAATTGTGAATTCCAACGAGGTTTTTGTCGGTGATCTTGCCTGTGTGAATCGTGAATTGACCCAGGCGCAATCCCAGCGAGTGCTTCAAGTCATGGCCGACACTCGCACCCAACAAAACATTGATAACACGCAACCGCTTGAGAAATGCCCCCAAGGTCGTTGGTCAGATGTGTATCAGGCCGCGCTGATTGCGTCTCGAAAAGTAGAAATGGCTGTGGTGATGGACTTTGTGCTGCCTGATGGAATGCGTTTCACCATTATTACGCTGAATAATGATTCAGGCGAACTTGTGATCAAGGGTAATGCGGAGCAAGGTGTGACCAGCGCCACGGCCACTTTGGGATTGTTTGGTGAGCGCACGGAGGCCGCGGACCAACTTGTCCATTCCTTTTATTCGCAGCTTCATGAGCTAGGATCAATCCCGCGCCCGCGTGAATACGCTCCTACCATCACTGAGGCAGACGACCCATCAACTCCGGCGTCAATTCAGTGAACGCTGAGCGTGCGTGGCCTATGATCCTTGCGGGGCTTGTCGCGCCAAGTCAGGAAATAGTTTCTCAACCATGCGTGCGGCGCGCAGCAACTTTGCGTCAGCAAAGGCCGGCGCTTGCAGGTGAAGTCCAATTGGAAGCGAACTCCCTCCTTCGCTGGCAAAGCCAATCGGTAAGGAAATAGCGGGTAAACCAGCGATATTTGTGTTCACGGTATAGACATCGCACAGATACATTTTGAGTGGGTCACCCATGCCGCCAAACGCAAACGCGGGCGAGGGACTTGCTGGCCCCGCAATGACATCGCATTTGGTGAATGCGTTGTCAAACTCCGCCTTGATCAGACGGCGCACGCGCAAGGCGCGGCCGTAATAGGCGTCGTAATAACCAGAACTCAACACATAGGTTCCAAGCATAATACGCCGCTGCACTTCGGGACCAAATCCCTCGGCGCGACTGCGCGCATAGAGCGTGTCCAAACTTTCGCCAGTCTTGAGCGCGGCGCGGTGGCCATATCGAATGCCATCAAAGCGAGCCAAGTTTGCACTGGCTTCCGCCGGTGCAATGACGTAGTAGGTGCTAATGCCAATATCCGTCAACGGCAGATCCACTTCAACAAGTGTCGCGCCCATTTTTTGCAGACGTTGCAGCGCGTCGTTCACGCATGCGTTCACCGCGGCGTCATTGGCGTCGCTTAAATATTGTTTGGGAACGCCAACGCGCAGACCCGCGATTGGGGTTTCCAATTCTTTCATTGCGTCTTCCACTTTCAGATTGGCCGTGGTGCTGTCGCGATCATCCACTCCAGCCATCACTTGATAGGCCAATGCCGCGTCGCGTATGCTGCGGGTGAGCGGACCGACTTGATCAAGGCTGCTTCCAAAGGCGACCAAACCGTAGCGGCTGATGCGGCCGTAGGTTGGTTTAAAGCCAACGCAACCACACAGCGAAGCGGGTTGGCGAATACTGCCACCAGTGTCGCTTCCTAATGAAAAGCCGCATAAACCAGCGGCCGCGGCCACAGCGCTGCCGCCGCTGGAGCCGCCAGAAACACGCGTGGCGTCCCATGGATTCTTTACGGCGCCCCATGCGCAATGCTCGGTACTGGAGCCCATGGCGAATTCATCCATGTTTGTTTTTCCAATCACCACCGCGCCCGCGGCTTGCAGGCGCTGCACACAAGTCGCGGTGAAAGGTGAGCGATAGTTCGCCAGCATCTTGCTTGAGCAAGTTGTTCGTCCAACCGTGGTTGCCAAATTATCTTTCACGGCTACGGGGACACCGGCAAGTGGACCAGCATCGATTCCAGATGTAACTTTTGCGTCCACGGCGCGCGCGGCTTCAAGGGCATCGCTTTCAAAAATTTCATGAAACGCATTCAGCGACTGATTGGCGGTTTGCGCGCGACGCACAAATTCTTTCGCCACGCGCTCGGCGGTAGTGGCGCCGGAACGAACCGCCTCTCCAATAGAAAAAGCGTCGGTGAATGGTGCGCTCATTCATTTTCCTCTGCAAGCACTTTTGGCACCGCGATAAAGCGACCCTCAACAGCGGGGGCGTTGATTAACAATTTGTCCAGCGCAAGCGTGGGGCCTGGTTGGTCGGCCGCAAGCCGATTGGTGGCATCTACTGGGCTTGTGAGCGGCTCAATGCCATCCACATTGATGGCCTTCAACTTGGCCACATGGCTTAGGACATTGGCTAGTTCGCCGCAATATTTCTCTAGTTTGTCGGGCGTGATTTCCAGTCGCGCCAATTTGGCGACATGCGCTGTTTCCGCGATCGAAAGTGTGTGTTTCTCTGTCACGCGATTGAGTGTAACCAAGCTCGGCTCAAGGTCGGTTAGATTCCTGACATGGCAGAACGCAAGCAACGATTCACCGGTCCGATTGTTGGTGTGGATTTAGGCGGCACCAACATGAGCATTGGTGTGATCGATGAAAAGGGAAAAATTGTAGGGCGCGCGCGCCGCAAGACCAAGGCCGTCGAGGGCCGTGAGAGAGTCATTACTCGAATGGTGGAGGGCATTGAGCGCGCTTGCGAGGACGCCAAACTTTCCATGAAGGACATTCAGGCCGCTGGCGTTGGCGCGCCAAGCGCCGTGGATTGGGACAAGGGCAGCGTGATTCACGCGGGCAATCTTGGATGGAAAAAAGTTCCGCTGCGCGACATTATGTCTAAAAAGTTGGATATACCCGTGGTGGTGGACAACGATGTCAATGTGGCCGCCTTTGGTGAAAGCCGTTTGGGCGCCGGTAAAAGTCGCGGGGACTTGTTAGCCATGTGGATTGGTACTGGCATTGGTGGTGGAATGATTCTCAATGGAAAATTGTGGCGCGGACCATTTCATACCGCGGGTGAAGTTGGGCATGTTGTACTTTTTCCAGGCGCGGGTCCTGGCCACCGAACCCTCGAGGATCATTGCAGTCGCACCGCCTTGGTGCGCAGCATGATGATGTTGCTTGGGCACTATCCAGACAGCATGTTGTGCGAATTTTTGAACAAGGAAAAAGACGACGACGGCAAGCCCGATCCCTCGGCGATTGGAAGCAGCGTTCTGGCAGAGTGCTATTCCAAGGGTGATCCATTGGTACGCAAGGTTGTGGACGCTTCGGCGGAATTGCTTGGTTTGACCATTGCCAATCTGATTACGGTCATGAGTTTGCAAACCGTGGTGCTCGGCGGCGGTGTTTCCGAGGCACTGGGAAAGCCATACCTTTATCGCGTTCGCGAAAGCTTTGAGCGCGCGGTGTTTCCGCAAACTTTGCAGCGTTGCGAAATTGTTCCAAGTCAATTAGGCGATGACGCAGGCATGTTGGGCGCGGCATTGTTGGCGCGCGAGACATTAAATGAAGAAAAATAATCAGGTGCACTGAAGCGGGTGACGATCGCGTTTGCTTACCAACAAACGAATCCGAGGCACATGTGGCTGCAATTGCTTGGCAAAGTGAGGAAGAAATCCGCGTTCGGAATTGGTATGGCCAAGCAAGATCATGTCGCAGCCATTTTCTTTGGCGCGCAGCACGTCATGATGTTTCGCCTCGCCGGTGACCATAAGCGTGCAGCCCGCCTCCAGCGCTAACGCCAGCAAACTGGCGCCCGAACCAGGAACTACCGCCACGCGTTCGTGACGGCGCGACTTTTTCAATTCGCAATATGAAACATCGCCAGCGCCCAGGCGCAACGAAATTCGAAGCTGCTTCGCCATGGCGTTGCATGTCCGTGGCTTAAGAAGCGTGAGCGCTCGGCCCTGGCCATGCGTTTGGAGTGGGGTTTGTACTGGTTCTTGCGTCTTTGCGCGCGGCGCAGATTTAACAGGCGCGCTGGCAAATATGGCTGGTTCCAACGCCACGCGCGTGCCCGCTCCAAGAAAATCCGCCAACCAATCGGTCATTCCACCATGCACGGCGTCAAGCGCTGTGTGTGGCGACAAAATGGCAATTTTGTGCTCCGCGCAACGCAGCACAATGTGTTCGTGCGCATGCATGGTCGTGAGTTTTTTCAGCGGCTCAAAGAGGGGCGGGTGGTAGGCAATAATCGCCTCGCACTTGGCCGTAATCGCCTCATCGAGGACGGCGGGGGTAAGGTCAATGGTCAGCAACGCGCGTCGCAGCGCCTGCGCTGGATCACCAAGCAGTAAACCAGTGTTGTCCCAAGTTGCCGCCAAACTTCGCGGAGCGACAGCTTGCATGGCCAACACAAGTTCACCAATCATGGATCAACTTTCATGCGGAAGGTGCGCCTGTCATCAATCGCGCTTGCCACCGAAAATCATTGCAAGTCGAAAGATAATTTTCATGGACTCAAAGTAAATCCACACCAAACTCACGGTGAGTCCGTAGGCCAAATACCACTCGCTACTCGCTGGCGCGCCCTCTTTGGCGGCTTGATCCACTTGTTGAATGTCCGCAATAAGCGTGAAGGCCGCCACCACCAGAATAAGTCCATTGATCGCCAAGCCAATATAGGCGCCTGTTGAACCACCAGTTTGATTTGGCAGTGACACGAATGGAGTGGCAACGCCAAACAATGACAACACAAATGAAATCAAATAGGTCACGCCAATACCAAGCACGCACGCCCATAAAATAAATGCGCCGCGTTGCGTGATGCGTACCGCGCCACTTCGATACAGAATGAGGCAGGTCAATGCCACGCCTGCGGTCATAATGAAGGCTTGCATCGCAAGACCTCCAGTGAGAGCGATGCCCTTGGAAAGTAAAATGTTGTCAAGCACAACTCCAACTGCGCCCATAAAGAACCCTTGTACCGCCGCGTAGATTGGCGCTAAAAATATGGCCCAGTTCGGGCGGCCAAACAAGGCGAATCCAACACCCAACGAAACTACAAAAGCCGCCACATTCACCATGAATATTGAACCGGGATTTTTTGTGACAAATGCGTTTCCCAGTGCTCCAAAGACAACAGCAACAGCCAAACACAGCGTGGTCTTGTTCACAACTCCGGCAACCGTGACGGTGCTTTGGGAACTTGGAGTGCTTCGTAAAGCTTCTTCCAGGCGACCTTGGGCAAGAATTGGATTGGATGATGATAAAATGGACATAGTTTCTCCTTGGGGGCATTCTAGCCTTGAAATTCTCGCAAGGGTGTCCTTCAAGGCATAATTTTGATCAGGGGCGCCAACAAAGTTATATTTTTTAAAATATAAACTTGACTCGAACTTGACTCGCAGGCAATTCGAACCCACTCTATTGTGAGTGGTTGATTGACTTGTGGTGTTTCCAATTCGCATTTTATGAAGGGACTTTGCCTCTTGAAGAATTCTTCGTCTTCCGCATCGCGGACGCCGTCTGAAACCAAGTCCGACAAATCCAAGCCATCCGCGGAATCCGTGGTTGCGCCGACAACAAAAATTCAAGTGGGGTCTGGCGCTGCCGCCGATCTGCGCAAGCACTTTGTGGTTGACACAAATGTGTTGCTGCATAATCCCAACGCGCTCTTTAAGTTTGAGGAACACGAGGTTGTCATTCCGCTTCAAGTGATTGAGGAGCTTGATCATTTCAAGAAAAACAATGATGAAACGGGGCGGAATGCCCGCAGCGTGATTCGCCGCTTGGACAAGATGCGTTCCATTGGGCGACTCTTTGAAGGCGTGGTGTGGAATGAGCAGGGCGGCTCCATTCGCATTGAGCGTTGCGATGTGAAGACCCCGTTCGCCCTAGATCTCGATGTGGCCGACAATAAAATTCTTGGCGTGGCGCATCGGCTACACGCCAGCGGTCTGCGGACTATTTTTATCTCCAAGGACATCAACGCCCGCGTGAAGTGCGACGCGCTGGATATTCCAAGTGAGGACTTCGAGGCCGATCGCGTTGACGCTGACTGGCTCTATGGCGGTTACGCCATGTTGAGTTGTCCCAGCGCCACCATTGATGAGTTGTATCAAGAGCGTCAATTGAGCATTGAGCAATTGGAGGGTTTAATCTTCCGCACAATTGAAGGCGGCGAATTGAAAGCCCACGACTTGGTGGCTAATCAATTTGTGGTGTTGCAAGACGACGCCGACGAAAGTCACACTGGCTTGGGACGTGTGCTTGCCGATACGGGCCACTTAATTCCAGTCACCGGTCCCCGCAAACCCATTTACGGAATTCTTGCGCGCAATGTGCAGCAAACCATGGCCATGGATTTATTGCTGGACGATGAAGTTCGCCTGGTCTCGCTGATTGGCGCGGCGGGCACCGGAAAAACATTGCTCGCGATTGCCGCGGGCATGCACAAAGTGCTGCGTGAGGAGCGCTTTGACAAATTGCTGGTGGCCAGACCAATCATGCCCATGGGCCGCGACATTGGCTTTTTACCAGGCGATAAAGATGAAAAACTCGCGTTGTGGATGCAGCCCGTGTTTGACAATGTGTCTTACTTGCTTTCAACGCGCGGCGGCAGCAGTAGCGAAGCTGACAGTAAAACCGCCGAGCAGCGCATGGATCAACTTGTGGCTGGCGGTAAATTGGTCATGGAACCGCTCACGTACATCCGCGGTCGCAGCATTCCGCATCAATTTATTATTGTGGATGAGGCCCAAAATCTTTCTCCGCACGAAGTGAAGACTATTGTCAGTCGAGTTGGTGAAGGCACTAAGATTGTGCTCGCTGGCGATATTGGACAAATAGACAATCCATATCTGGACGCGGCAAGCAACGGTCTATCGCACTTGATTGAGCGCATGAAGGGCCAACGCATCGCGGGACATGTCACACTGAGTCGCACCGAGCGTAGTGAATTGGCAAGCTTGGCCGCGGATATGTTGTGATACCCCATACATAACGCGCTGCGTGAAGCGCACGAGATACGCGCTATGTGGCACGACGATTTGCGTGATTGGAGTGCGCCACGAGCGCAAGCGCTGTTTCAAGCGATGCCGACGCGGAGGATGATTGGGCGCTCGCGCCCACAAGTCGCCAAAGATCATTCCTATTTTGGAATGGGGGTCCACCCACTAAAATAGGTATGTTCTTTCCAGCGTCCGTGGCACGCACGCATGCGATGACAGATTGAACGGCCCGAATGCGCAAACTGGTTGATGCGCTGAGCGCCAAAAGGTTGGCGCCGCCGCGATAGATTTGCGGGGCAACGCTGTTCACGATTTCTTGCGTGGGCGTATTTGATCCCAGGCACTCCACGGTCCAGCCTTGCATTTCATAAATGGCGGACATAATTTTAATTCCAAGATCATGCATGTCACCGCAAACGGAAGCGGAAACCATGAGATATCCGTTCAGCTCTTTGCGGGGTGTCTTGCCCCGAAGCCCCTCTAAAATGCGATGCGTGGCATTCGTGCAATAATGTTCATCCGCAATACTGGCTTCTTGTATCTGCCAGAGATATCCAATCTCAGCCATGGCGGGCACAAGCACTCCCTCGCAAATTTGCGAAAAAGTCAGTCCATTTTTGGTCAGTTCCGTAATCAGGCGCTCCGCCTCCATTTGATCCCGCTTCAGCAAATGCATGAGGTACATGCGCGCAAAATCAGAAGAAGCTCCGGCATGCGAAATTGGATTTTCTAAATGAGTCGAATTTTGCAGCAGGCATTCCAGCGCCTTGGTGATTATTGGAGTGGTGACATTCGAAATTGATTTTGGAAGTTGCTCAACCAAGACGCTCTTCATGCAATCTAAATTTTTGTACAGATCATCCAAATTTAATTCACGCGCAGTGAACGCAGTCTTGGCCCACAGCGCGTTGTCAATCAATATTTGCTCGTAGTTCAGAGCCACCGCCTCCGTGAGGTACGCCAGTCGTGTCACCACTTCTTGATTCCACATGCGCCGACCAGATGAACCGTAACGCGCTTCCATGGTGTCGTCATCTCGATATTGTTGATCAATCGTCCAAGTGGCAATGGCGCGACTGGAAGATTCAAGAATCTCTGCAACTTCAAGAGAGGATGATTTCACTTAGAGTTGTTCGCTTATTTTAGGGCACGGATTCACGGATTCATGGATGCGGCAAAGAAGGACTTGAAATTGGATTTATGACTCTTTCATAGGATAATCTGAATTTTTATGTGCCGGCGCTTTTCGGGGTCAAGGCTTGCGCCGCGGATAATTCCGCAAATCGCAATCGGAATTGCATGGATGTAGTGATGAGCGTGGCGTGACTCCAGGTCAGTGGGCTCACGGAAATTTGCGCCCCAGTATAGGGATGGTATTGCTCCGCCAACACGCCACTGGATGAGGCGCGCCAATTGGTCCATTCAAGATAAGGAAGCGCCTCTTCAAGTTCGGCGATGGTTGACGCCTTGGCAATCAGCCACTGCGCGAACCACAGCGTGCAAATCACCCACGGATTACCTGGAACATTGACAAAGTCCATGTGCTCAGCTCGCTGGTACGGATCACGCTCATAGCGCGCTATGCCGCCAATTTCGGTGCGTACCCACAGTCGATCGCGGATGGCGCGCATATGGTCGCATACACGCGCGTCATGTGCGGGCAGCACATCAAACGCAAACAGAGCGTAGGCCGACGCGTCCAGCGTGAAGTCCAAACGATATGAGCCATCCTCGGCGGCAATTGCCGTGCGCGCGAATAAGCGGCGCTCTGGATCCCACATGTGTTTCAACATGGCCAATCGCATGCGATCCGCTGCCTCGCTGAAATCAGTCGCGCGATCAAATGCGCCCATGTCCTGCGCAAATTGACTTGCCGCAAGCAAGCCGCCAATGGTGGCGCACACGGTGAATAAGTGCACGCCGCGTCGCTCCTCCCACAGGTCCCAACTTGGCAGCGGCAACCCATGGTGGTCGCGGTAGGAAATCATCCAGTTCGCGGTGTCAACAATCAGCGGGTTGTACAGCGACTTGATGAATTCAACATCGCGAAACTTGACGAAATGTTGGCGCAAAGCCCATGGAATAAGCGCGGTTTCATCTTGTTGAATGGGCAGCAGCGATGGTTTTTCCGTGAGCCAAGGATGCCAACTTGAAGCCACCGTTCCATTGGGGTTGTACTTGTGGTGGAAATATCCGTCGGGGTGGCGCACGCGCTCGCAGAAGCGGAAAAAGTTTCGGCTCAGTTCGCTTTGACCGGCAAGCACCAGCGATTGCGCAACCAACGCTCCATCGCGCGGCCACATATAGGAATAGGTGTCGCCGGCGAAATGGGTGATGTCGTAATCGTTGGCGGCAATAATTGCGCCGTCATTATCAATTTGCGTGCGCGCGATCAGCAAGCTGCGCGTCTGTAATTGTTGTAAATGTTTGGGGAGCGGATCCACTCCAGAAAATTCCTGTTGCGACCACAAACGCCAATAGGCCTCAGTGCGATCCAGCATGCGCTGCGGAGTTTTATCGCACACCTTCTGGTTGAGTTGATGCACTTCATCGTAACTTTTGCCCGCCGCAATCCAATACACACATGTTTCGCTGCCTTGTGGCGCAAGCGTAAGTTGAAATCCAACCGCGCTGTCCACGCTGCCTTGCGCGATGCTGTTGCGGCTCAACATGCCATCCTCGGCGTCGCGCCAAGTTCCTTCCGCCTCACCAATTCGTTTGGCGCCCGTGGCGTAGGTGGTCACGCCAATACCAGCCGGATGGCTACCGTTGAAGAGAAAGTAGAAATCACTTTTGTAGTGGATCAAGCCGCCAGTTTGCGGATCAAAGGCAACGGTGTCACCCACGGGACTTTCATTCACGCTTAAATCCGCATGAAAAAACACGCGCACATCCCGCGGACGATTCCACAGATCCGTGACGATCACTTTGCGAAAATAGACTGGGCTCCAATAATCCACCGCATCGTGGCACACCAACTCCAAGCCAAGCCGTTCGTTGCGCAAGCGCACCTCGGTCAGCAATGTGTTGTGCTTGTAGGAAAAGTTGCGCGACCAACCTGGGCTATCCATCCAGGCAAATTGCCCGTCGGCCCAAACGCCAAATCGTTGCAAGTGTCCGCAGGTGTGGTTGGGCTGGCCAACATGCGGCCAATACAAATCGCGAATGCGATACAGATCGTCAAAGGCGACCAACATGTCGCCGTTGCCAACTGGAATATTACGCGGCATGAATTGTCACCAATAATTGCAACACAATTATCCGTTGAAGCGGCTGAAGATGAGGCTTGTATTGTGTCCACCAAAGCCAAATGAATTATTGATGGCGAAATCAAGTTTGCGTTCTTGGGGAGTGTGCGCCACAAAATTCAAATCCATTCCCTCGTCGGGGTTATCCAAGTTGATGGTGGGGGGCATGACACCTTTATGAATAGCCAAGATAGTGGCCAAGCTTTCAATACCGCCCGCTGCGCCAAGAGCGTGACCCGTGACCCCCTTGGTGCTGCTCATGGCCAACTTGTAGGCGTGCGCGCCAAAGAGTTGCTTGACCGCGTTGACTTCGGCGCGGTCGCCCAGCGGAGTGCTGGTGCCATGCGCATTGATGTAGCCAATTTGATCGGGATTGATTTGAGCGTCGCGCAGAGCCCATGACATGGAACGTTTGGCGCCAGAGCCTTGCTCATCGGGAGCGGCAATATGAAACGCGTCGCCGCTCGAACCGTAGCCAATCACTTCGGCGTATATTTTTGCTCCACGTTTTTTGGCGTGCTCCAATTCCTCCAAAACCAAAATGGCAGCGCCGTCAGCCAGCACAAATCCATCGCGGTCCTTGTCAAAAGGGCGGCTGGCCTTTGCTGGCTCATCATTGCGCGTGCTCAGCGCTTTCATGGCGCTAAAAGCCGCCACGCACACGGGGCCAATTCCACTTTCAGCCCCGCCCGCCAACATAAGGTCGGCGTCATTGCGTTGAATGGCTTGATATGCGGCGCCAATGGAATGCGAGCCCGAGGCGCAGGCTGTTGCAGTGGCAATGTTAAAGCCGCGCAAGTTGTAGCGAATGCTGATTTGCCCAGCGCACGCGTTGACCATGAGTCGTGGCACGGTAAATGGACTCACTTTGCGCGGACCGCTTTCCATCAGTTTGTACAAGCCAGTTTCAATTGTGTTGATGCCACCAACGCCGCTGCCAACGGCGATCCCGCGGCGATCATGATCGCCAGTTGTGAAATCCATTCCACAGTCACGGACGGCCTCATTGGCCGCGCCCAAACCATAGATGGCGAAATTATCCATACGCCTGGATTCGCGCACATCAATGCCGGCGTGTTTTTCTATATCAAAGCCGCGGACTTCGCCACCAAAGCGAGTTGTCCATTCGTCATTTTGCGGAAAATTGGTGATGGGACCAATCCCAGACTGGCCCGCCAAAAGCGAAGCCCAAAAGGATTCAACACAGAGACCGACATCGGTAATTGCGCCGAGTCCAGTGACCACGACGCGGCGAAGCGTGATGGTTCGCATAGGAATTATTTAGGCGAACGAGACCTTAGGAAGTCTCGCGCGTCATTTATCCTTGCTGCTAGCTAGGTTCTTATTGATGAAATCAACGGCTTGACCAACAGTGTGGATCTTCTCCGCTTGTTCGTCTGGAATTTGGGTATCAAATTCTTCCTCAAGCTCCATGACCAGTTCGACCGTGTCAAGACTGTCAGCGTTGAGGTCATTGGTGAAACTGGTGTCGCGGGTAATTTGATCTTTATCAACACCCATTTGTTCGGCGACGATTCCAATTACTTTTGTTTCAATCTCTTGCTCGGTCACGGTCTTCTCCTAGATCAAAATGAACATGTCTGAAGGTTGAATGTTAGCGGAAAATAGAAATTCATGCATGGCACGCGCAGGCAAAAATTTTAAGTCACATGGACATCCCGCCATCAACGGCAAGCACTTGCCCCGTAATGTAACTTGCTTCTTCACTGGTCAAAAACGCTACCGCAGCGGCAATGTCCGCGGGTAGGCCAAAGCGTCGAAGCGGAATGCTTGGCAGGGCCATCTCTTTCACTTGTGGCGCAAGGCTAGCGGTCATGTCGGTTTCAATAAAGCCAGGCGCGATGAGATTGGCGGTCAAGCCCTTGGAGCCAAGTTCGCGGGCGATTGATTTGGTCATTCCAACCAGCGCGGCTTTGGCGGCGGAATAGTTCACTTGTCCCGCATTTCCCATTAATCCGCTCACGCTACCCACATTCACAATGCGACCCCAACGGCCGCGCATCATGGGGCGAGCGGCGGCGCGGCAGGTGACAAAGGCGCTGCGTAAGTTCACCTGAATCACCTCGTCAAAATCTTGATCGCTCATGCGCAGCAGCAATCCGTCGCGGGTAATGCCGGCGTTGTTCACAACAATATCCAAGCGACCGTGCTTTTCGGCGACAGCCTCAACTAGCGCGGCCAAAGCCACGCCATCGGCTACATCGCAAGCCATGCCTTCCATGGAGCCTCCCGCGGCATGAACGGATTGAATCACCTCGGCAAGGTTGGCATCTGTGCGCGCCACGCCAACAATGTGCCGACCATCTTTTGCCAGGCGCTCCGCAATCGCTCTTCCAATTCCGCGGCTTGCGCCAGTCACAATCGCTACTCGCTTTTCGATGATGCAATCTCCTGTTGAATGATTCTCAAATCACAAACAAGTGTAACCAACACAATGACTTTATTCAGGCATGGAGGCTGAATCAGTGAAACATACGACGCGCTTGAAATACAATTTGCCTAATTCGAATTACTTCGGTTTATCAACTGGTTCGCTGCTGGGCTTTCTGCGCCCGGGACCCGATGGCTTGCTTGGCTCGCTTTCACTAGATTCACTTGAAGAGTCCCCTTTGACTGATCGATCTTGCTGGGGAATTTCAATCACTTCGTCAGGAGCTTTGGCCGAAACCAATTCTTCTTTATTAATGGCAAGCCATTGTTTAATACGGACATCCGTCTTGTTCCCCTGCAGTCTTTCAACGATTTTTTGCGGAGCTGGCAGCGCGGTCATGATGGCTGGCTTGTCGCCCTCGAGCGAACCAAGCGACCATAATTGAGCGGCGAAGTCGTCGCCCACAGTGTAAAAACCAAGCACCGTAAGCGTGTCAGGCTCGTTGCCGGGAGTCCAACCCACATTTACCCGGCCGATATTTTGCGTGGCCAATTTCCATTGACCACTTTTCTCCATGTCGTCCAAAACATTTTGATCCTGGGGGCTTAACAGCGGCCTCAACTTTGCCGCGTTGCCGCGCACCATGGCGTCAAAAAAAACCACAATGGCTTCGGCTTGCTTCATATTACTTGGCGGCTTGTCCCCGTCGTCCACGCGAATTCTTTTATCAATGCCAAGGCGCTTCATGATGTCATTGAGCGTTTCCGTTGGTGCCTGTTCCACTTGGGCGACGGGTTGCGCTTGCTCTGATTCTGTTTGTTGCTGGGGCTCCTCGGTCTTGCCGCATGCAATGACCACGCAAAGGAGAGCAGTCAATAAAAGTATGGCGCGCGTGGTTGCAATGAAATTAAGATTTTGCATTTTGAGTTTCCGCAATTGAATCATGGGTGATGACCTCAGTGCCTTTGTGAATACGCCGCATCAAGCCGCGCAGCACGGTGCCTGGTGCAAGTTCATACACCTTGCAAATACCGTCCAGTTCCTTGGATGCGCGCCACGCGATCATATCGGCGCAACAAGCGTCCCAACGAACGGGTTGAACCAGTTGATCCACCAGCAATCGGCGCACGCTGGCCGCGTCATTCATGGCGTGCGGTTTACCGGTCACATTGCTCCAAACCGGGCAATTCAGCGGTTTGAGTTCCACATTCGCCAAAGCCTTAGCCATTTCTTGCGCGGCGGGGGCCATAAGCGGGCTATGAAACGCTCCCGCCACAGTGAGCTTGCTGGCGCGCAGACCCATGGCGCTGGCTTCGCTGCAGGCACGATCGCAGGCCGCGGCGTCGCCACTCAGGACAATTTGTCCAGGAGCGTTGAAGTTGGCGGGTACAAGCACTCCACCTTGTGCAGCAGATCGGCACACCGCGTTGGCTTTGTCCTCGTCGGCGCCAATCAGCGCCACCATGCCACCTTGACTGGCAACCGCGGCTTGTTGCATGAGTCGACCGCGAATAAGAACAAGCCGCAGCGCGTCTTGCCACGAGAACGCGCCCGCCAATGTCAGCGCCGTGTATTCGCCAAGTGAAAGTCCAAGCGCTCCAGAAATTTGAATCTCGCCGTGTTGCTCCACCAACGCGGCGTGGCAGGCAATGCCGCACACCAATAGTGCGGGTTGGCTGACATCAGTTTGGTTCAAGCGCTCGGCTGGACCCGCAAAGCAAAGTTGGCTGAGCGTGTGGCCGCCATCGAAGTGGGCAATGTCATTGGCCTCCTCAAAGATGGCGCGCGCGGCTGGACTTGCATCGAACCAACACTTGCCCATACCCACGCTTTGCGCGCCTTGACCTGGCGCCAAGAAAATTACATTGAAACTCATTGATTGCTCCCAGGGTTAAATTCCGCCATTCAACTTCTCAAAAAATCAGCGATGCCAACAGCTTGATCATTGACACATTACACATTCCACACATTGCTAGCCCAAGTGACCCCTCCGCCAAAAGCCACCAAAATCATGGGCTTTCCAGCTGGAATTTTGCCGGCGCGCCACACTTGGTCCAGGCACAATCCAACGCTTCCAGAGCTGGAGTTTCCAAATTGATCAATGTTGATCAGCACCTTGTCGCGCGGCAATTTTAATTTTTCAATTGCGTTCTCAATAATGCGCGCGTTGCTTTGGTGGCACACAATTTGGCTGATATCGTCAGCCGTCAAGCCGGTTTTCTCAAGCGCGTCTGCGATCACCTCGCGGAACTTGGTCACTGCAAACTTAAATATCTCGCGACCATCCATGCGCAAATAGCCAAGACGAATGGGATTGTCCTTGTCGGCCTCTGGAACTTCTTGCGCACGATTTGGAATGTACAAACCAGTCCAGTCGCGCCCATCACTGCCCAGCGTTTGATAGATACAACCGCGATTCAAGTCGGGATCGGGCACAAGAATGGCGGCGCCCGCGGCGTCACCAAATAAGATACTCACGGAGCGATCTTGATAATCAACCATGGTGCTCATGGCATCGGCGCCAATCACGCCAACATTCTTGTAGCGGCCCGAGCGCACCATTGTTTCAGCGACATTCAGCGCGTAGACAAATCCGCTGCAGGCGGCCGTGACATCAAACGCGCCAGCGTTGATTGCCCCAACATCACCGGCCACTCGGCAGGCCAAACTTGGGCAGCGCATTTCCGCCGTGCAAGTTCCAATGATCAGCAAATCCAAATCCGATGCCTTCATGGAAGCGGCATCGAGCGCGCGGCGTAAAGCATCGCGCGACAGCGTAAATGTGCCCTCTTTGGATTGATCACTGACGCGACGGCAGCGAATGCCCGTGCGCTGGGTGATCCACTCATCGGTAGTGTCCATGATGCGCGATAAATCGGCGTTGGTCAGGATGGTGTCTGGAACCGCGGACCCAGTGCCCGCCATCCGGACGCCACACGCGCCGGAAGGCTTGATCACGCAGAAACCTCGTCGGAAATACGCATATGCCCAAGTCGCTCGCTCATCTGCGCGTTGATGTCAGAAGTCGCAAACAATTTCATGCGCGTGATGGAGTTCATAATGGTGCGCGCATGGCTTGATCCGTGGCAGATCAACGCAATACCGTTCACGCCAAGTAGTGGCGCTCCACCAAATTCGTGATAGTCGTGCTTGGCGTACAAACTTTTCACAACGGGCTCTAGGCGCGCCGCAAGTTCAGGATCAATCGCCAACACTTCACGCGCTAGCGCCTTGAAGATTCCGCTGGAAAGACCTTCCGCAAGTTTGATCATGACATTTCCAACCACGCCATCGGTGATCACCACATCGGCTTCGCCGTCAAACACGCCGCGGCCCTCTACGAAGCCTGTGAAATTCAAACCCGTTGCCGAGCGCAGCAAGTCGCGCGCTAAGCGAATGTCATCAGTGCCCTTGGCTTCCTCGCCGCCCACATTCATGATGGCCACGCGCGGATTGGCAATGTTGCAAGCGATCTTGGCATAGATGGCGCCCATGACTCCATACTGCGCCAAATGCACTGGCTTTGGCTCGATATTGGCTCCAACATCAATCAGCACCACGGCGCCCGCAAAGGTTGGAACCGTCACGGCAATGCCCGGCCGCACCACGTTTGGAATGCGGCGCATGTGCATTTGAGCCGCGCTCACCATGGCGCCAGTGTTGCCAGCGCTCACAATGGCGTGCAAACGATTTTCGGATTTTGGACTGGCGTCTTTGGCCATCACCACCATGCTCGCGTCGCGTTTGGATCGAATGGCCTCAACTGGGGACTCATCCATTCCAATCACTTCGGTGGTGCTCACAATTTTTAAGCGCTTGTCGGTAATTCCGCGTTCATTCAATGTTTCTTCAATGACTCGTTGGTCGCCGTAGAGAACAAGTTCATCATCCGCGGCAAGCTTTGGAAGAGCAGCAATGCAACCTTTTAGGATTTGGTCGGGCGCATTGTCGCCGCCCATGACATCCACACCAAGGCGCATGAATTATTGACCTATCTGACCGGTCTTGAGTTGCAGACCAGGTCGCACATAGCCGCAGCTAGAGCAAGCCGTGTGTGGACGTTTCGCCGCACCACAGTTTGGGCACAAGACGGTGTGAGCCGCCTTGATGGCGTTGTGGGAGCGTCGTCGTCGGGTTCGGCCTGGGGATTGTCTAAATGCTGGTGTCATAGCTTTTCTCGCTTCGAGAGGATCGTCAAAGGTAGTCGAAAGGCTAATTTTGTCAAGCATCATTTCCAAAGAGTGCGCTGATGCGCGTTGAAATTCAGCGTACATTGAGAGGGTGTCACACTATGATTTGTTTACCGATGGAGCGTGTTCAGGCAACCCCGGGCCTGGCGGTTGGGGCTTTATTTTGCGAGAGATTGGCGGTTCTGACGAATTACTGCAGTCAGGCGCGGAGCATGGAACTACGAATAATCGAATGGAATTAACTGCTGTGATTCGAGGATTTGACTCAATTTCCAAGCCCTCGCATGTGCGCGTGATTTCCGACAGTGAATATGTGGTCAAGGGATTAAAGGAGTGGTTAAGTGCTTGGAAGGCCAGAGGTTGGCGCACCGCCGCCAAAAAACCGGTAAAAAACCTTGATTTGTGGCAGCAATTGGACCAAATCCAAGGCATTCACACACTAAATCCAGTGTGGATTCGCGGCCACGCCGAGCACCCCGAGAACACAAAATGCGATGAAATGGCGGTTGCTGCCATTGCGACCCTGCGAAATCGGTGAACTTGCGTTACACTTCTCGACCCGGTCTATCGACCAACAAGTGACTTCATTATGCCAACGATCAATCAACTTATCAAAAATCCCCGACGCAATCCGCCAGCCAAAAGCAAGGTCAAAGATCTTGCCCGTTGCCCACAACGGCGCGGCGTGTGCTTGCAAGTGAAGACTGTGACTCCAAAGAAGCCAAACTCCGCGCTTCGTAAGGTGGCGCGTATTCGTTTGAGCAATGGGAAAGAAATCACCGCATATATCGGCGGCGAAGGACACAATTTGCAGGAGCATTCAATTGTCTTGGTGCGCGGGGGCCGCGTGCGCGATCTCCCAGGTGTTCGCTACCACGTTGTGCGCGGCATTTTGGATTGCCTTGGTGTAGATGGCCGCAAGAAGGGTCGTTCGTTGTACGGCGTGAAGAAGAAGGCCGCTTCGACCAAGAAGAAGTAATTTGAAATTCAGAATGTATTGGCGCATTTTGTAGCGCGAACACATTTGAAGTTTGGATTTGAAGTTTGGATTTGAAGTCTTTTCGGCACAATTTCGGCAAGTAATCAAGGAGCCACTCTAAGGGCGCGTTGCCCATGCCTTGGTGAACTGACGTCCCATTTCGGGATGCCGAGCCACAGGAGATCCCCCAATGGGCGGAAGAATTACTCATAGCGAAGCGCAACTGCAGCCAGATCCTCGTTACCAAGACAAGTTGGTCGCCAAGTTTGTCAATTGCATCATGCTTGATGGCAAAAAAGCCACAGCTCAAAAGGTTGTGTATCAAGCCTTTGACACCATTCAAGCGCGCCTTGAAAAAGAAAAGTTGGACACGTTGCCTCGAACGGCGATTGAAGTATTTCAAAAGGCCATTGAAAACGTGAAGCCAATTGTTGAAGTGCGTTCCAAGCGCGTTGGAGGCGCCAATTATCAAGTGCCTATGCAGCTCAATCGTCGACGCGCGCAAAGTTTAACTTTCCGCTGGATCATTGATGCGGCCCGCGCTGAAAAAGGCCGGCCAATGCACATTAAATTGGCCAACGAATTGTTTAGCGCTTGCAAGAATGAAGGCAAGGCTGTTGCAACGCGCGAGAACACGCATCGCATGGCGGACGCGAACAAGGCATTCGCTCACTTTGCTTGGTGATGTGGGCGACTCATTTATTTTCTATTTGAATTCACGCGGCGATCCTTCGGGGTCGCCGCTTTTTTAGACTTTGTGTTTTAGTCCAGTCGTGGGACACTCAGAACATGCCGCAAAGCCAACGCCATATTCGACAAATCATCTTGCCTTGGTGTGGGCAAGCGGGGCAGGAGCGCATCCGCGGGGCGCATGTGTTGGTGGTTGGGTGCGGCGCGCTGGGCTGCGCCTCCATTGAGTGGTTGGCGCGCGCGGGCGTTGGCGAGTTGACATTGGTGGATCGCGATGTTGTGGAGTGGTCCAACTTGCAGCGCCAACAATTATTCAGCGAGCGTGACGCGCAAGTGGGCGCTCCTAAAGCGGAGGCGGCGGCGCGACGCGTGAAGGAGATCGATTCCACTATTCGCGTGCACGCCTGTGTTGAGCATGTGGACGCGGAAAATGCGGCGGATTTGGCGCGCGGAGCGCAAGTGATTGTGGATGGCCTGGACAACATGCAGACGCGCTTTATGTTGAATGATTTATCCGTGCGCGATGCCATTCCATATGTGTATGCGGCGGCCGTTGCCATGGAAGGCCGGTGCATGGTGGTGCTGCCGCGCGATATTCGGTTTGATGTGGACGCAGTTGCTTCGAGTGAGGGCATTTCACACGCCGCCAATGTGCATGCCAACCTTCAAACAAAAAATACCGCAACTGGCACGCCCGCCTCTCCCTTTGCGCAGCGTGGCGCGTGTTTGCGCTGTGTGTATCCCGATATGCCCGATCCAGGAGTGTTGCCAACATGTGATCGCGCGGGGGTGCTTGGACCGCTCGTTGGAATGGTCGGGGCCTTCGCCGCAAGTCAGGCGTTGTTCTTGCTAGCGGGTCGACCGGATTTACTGGAGCGAAAATTATGGAGCGTAGATTTGACCGCGCACCGGCGAGCGTCCATAGCTGTTTCAATTGATCAGCGCTGCGCATGTTGCGCCCGCAAGGAATTTTCATTTCTTGAACCAGCCAATGAAACTCCGCGCGTGGCGCACTTGTGCGGTCGCGGCGCTATTCAGGTTCTGCCCACGCGTAGGCAGAACGTGGACGTCCCACTCTTGAACATGGATTTGCCAGCGCTACAAAAACAATTGCTTACCCACGGTCAGTTTGCCATGCGTGGTGGTTCATTGCATGGGCAGTTGCGCAATATTGCGGGGCTTGGCGGTGAACCCATTGAATTAACGGTGTTCGCCGACGGTCGCGCCATTGTGGGCCATTGCAGTGACGAAACTTTGGCGCGCTCTATTTACGATCGCTTTATCGGCGGCTAAAAAATAATTCTCACTTTGTTTGAGTTGGGAAAACGGTATAGGATTCCTCCATGACTACAGTAACCACCACCAGCGTAGGAATTGGATCCATGATTGCCCCAGGCCTTGTGTATGGCATTAGCTATGCGGAAAAACTTTGCAAAGATATTCCCGCTGACAAGTTTGGTCATTGTCCTATGAAGGATGTTAGTCATCCGCTGTTTTATATTGCGCATTTAGGTTTGTACGCCGAGCGCATTTTGGAAATGATTGGCCGCAAGGATTTGGCCAAGCCAATCGATCCCAAACATGAAGAATTGTTTAAAAACGGCGCGCCGTGCCTGGAGCAAACTGGTCAGTATCCAAACAAAGATGTGGTGTTGAAAAATTTCCTGGAGCGCTACAAGGTGTTGGCCACCGCGTTGCCAGGCGTGTCCGATGAAACATTCTTGAAAGCCAATCCGATGGGGGGAGGCATGAGCGAAATGTTTCCAACACTTGGCGCGGTAATCATGTTCATGTGCGGCAGCCATATTCAAATGCATCTTGGACAAATCAGCACATGGCGCCGAGTGATGGGCATGGGCAGTTGCAAGTAATGTTTGCCTTGCGCGCAATCTAAAGGCACGCCATGCACAAGTCGCACATTCTTGCCCTTGATCAAGGCACCACAAGTTCGCGCTCTATTGTCTTTGACCACAAGGGTCAGTTGCGATCCGTGGCGCAGCAGGAGTTCCATCAATCATTTCCAAATGCTGGTTGGGTGGAGCATGATGCGCAGGAAATTTGGAACACGCAATTAGAAACGGCGCGCGAATGCATGAAGCGCGCCAAGATTGGCCCGCGCGATATAGCCGCCATTGGTATTACAAATCAGCGTGAAACCACGGTGATTTGGGAGCGCGCCACTGGACGTCCGATTGCCCCAGCGATTGTTTGGCAAGACCGGCGCACGGCAACGGTCATGGACAAACTTCGCGCGGCGGGTGTTGGGCCGCGCGTTGCCCAAGTGACGGGATTGTTGCTTGATCCATATTTCAGCGCGTCCAAGATGGCGTGGATATTGGATCATGTTCCAAACGCGCGTACGCGCGCGGCCAAGGGCGAATTGGCGGCGGGCACGATTGATAGTTGGTTGTTGTGGAAACTCACTGGCGGTCGCGCGCACATGACCGATGTCACCAACGCCAGCCGCACAAGTTTGCTGGACCTTCAAACATTGGCATGGAGCCCGGAGATGCTTTCCACTTTTAATGTGCCCGCGGAAATTCTTCCCAAGGTTGTTTCGTGTGATAGCGAATTTGGCGTGAGCGATCCAGCACTTTTTGGCAGCGAGATTCCAATTCGCGCCATGATTGGCGATCAACAATCGGCGCTCTTTGCCCAACTGTGTCTGGACACGGGAATGGCTAAAAACACCTATGGAACTGGGTGTTTTATGCTCATGCATACGGGCGCGCAACCCGCCATCAGTAAAAATAGGTTGCTGACCACGGTGGCATGGCGCATGCAAAATCAAGCGGCGCAGTACGCGCTTGAAGGCAGCGTGTTTGTTGGTGGCAGCGCGGTGCAGTGGCTGCGCGATGGCCTTGGCATTATTCGCAAGAGTTCCGATGTAAATAAACTGGCGGAGTCCGTGCCAGATTCCGACGGCGTGTTTGTGGTTCCAGCTTTCACCGGGCTTGGAGCGCCAACATGGGATCCGCGCGCGCGTGGCTGCATACTTGGGCTCACGCGTGGAAGCACCGCGGCACATATTGCGCGCGCAACACTGGAGGGCATCGCGCATCAAGTGGCGGATGTTCTTACGGCCATGACCAATGATGCCGGCGCGACGGTTGGAATTTTGCGCGTGGATGGCGGTGCGAGTGCCAGCGACTTGCTTATGCAAACGCAAGCTAACTTTTTAAACGCTCCGGTGGAGCGCCCCAAGTTAATTGAAACGACCGCGCAGGGCGCTGCATTCATGGCGGGTATTGGCTGCGGTCTGTGGAAAAATATCGATGAACTTTCCAAGAACAGAATTGTGGACCGTGTGTTTACACCAAAAATTTCTGATGATCAAAGGCTTTCTCAGCGCTCCAACTGGAAGCGTGCTCTTGCGCGATCCAGTGAATGGGCGCAAGACGAATCCAAAGGAGCGACTTCATGAGCGCGGCGAATATTCAACAGCAACGCATGGACACGCTGCGCAAACTTGGCGGCGAACAATTTGATGTGCTTGTGATTGGCGGCGGTGCAACTGGGTTGGGCACGGCGGTGGATGCGGCTCATCGCGGTTACAAAACTGCGCTGGTGGAGGCGCATGATTGGGCCAAGGGAACCAGTAGCCGCAGCACCAAGTTGGTGCACGGCGGCGTGCGCTATTTGGAGCAAATGGATTTTGCCTTGGTCATGGAGGCGCTGCGCGAAAGGGGATTGTTGCATAAGAACGCCTCGCACTTGGTACATCCGTTGGCCTTTATTGTGCCCCGTTACACCTGGTGGGAGGGCCCGTTTTATGGAACCGGCTTGAAACTGTACGACGCGCTGGCTGGCAAATTAAATTTGAAAGCAAGCAGTACGCTTTCAGCGGCGCAGACCATAGAGAAAATTCCTAATGTGCAGCGCCAGGATTTGCAGGGTGGCATTGAGTATTACGATGGACAGTTTGACGACGCGCGATTGGCCGTGAACTTGCTGCAAACCGCGCAGCAGTTTGGCACCGTGGCGGCCAATCGCATGGCGGTTACAAAAGTAATTCATGAAGGCGCGCGCGCCACTGGTGCCATGTGCCGCTGTGAAGAAACCCAACAAGATATTTGTATCCGCGCCAAAGTGGTGGTGAACGCCACCGGTATCTTCGCCGACAGCATTCGCCGCATGGATGACCCCAACGCCACCCCCATGATTGAGCCCGCGCAAGGCGTGCATTTGGTGTTGCCACAATCTTTTCTTGCCGGCGACACGGCCATCATGGTTCCCCACACCGATGATGGACGCGTGCTGTTTGTAATACCGTGGCACGGGCGCGTGATTGTGGGCACAACGGATACCCCCATGAAAGTGGCTGAGATTGAGCCAAAACCAATGGAGGAGGAAATTGGGTTCATTCTTCGTAACGCCGCGCGCTATTTGCAAGGCGAGCCAACCCGCGCCGACGTGTTAAGCGTGTTCGCGGGTCAACGTCCGTTGGTGCACGCTGGTGGAACAGATGGTGGAGCCAGCAAAAAAGTAAGCCGTGAACATGTTGTGCAAACTAGCGCCAGTGGTTTGATCAGCGTGATGGGTGGCAAGTGGACCACATATCGAAAAATGGCTGAGGATGCGATTGATGCGGCCATAAAATCCGGTGCGCTTGTGACCGCTGAGTGTCAAACAGAGAATTTACTTGTGCATGGCGCCTCGCACAATGCGGACGCCTTCGCGCATCATCCGGAGTGGTTGCGTTGCTATGGCAGTGACGCCGACGCCTTGGTGGCACTGATGAAGGCCCAGCCAAATCTTGCCGCACCCATGCATCCGCGTTTGCCCTACGCCATGGTGGTGGTGGCGTGGGCGGCGCGCATGGAGCAGGCGCGCACGCTTGAGGATGTTCTTTCTCGCCGTACGCGTTCGTTATTGCTGGATGCCAAGGCCGCGATGGAGTGTTCCGCCGAGGTGGCGCAAGTGTTGGCTGATGAACTTGGCCACGACCGCGCATGGGCCGCGCAGCAAACCGCGTACTTTGCGCAACTCGCGCGGCATTACTTGTTGACATGAAATCATTCTTCATGGAGGTCCAGTGACTTTCCACATTCAAGCCATTGATGTTGGATACCTCAATCTTTCTGGCGCGGCGAATGTTTTTCTGGTGGAGGGGCCCACGGGTTTCGCCATGGTTGAATCAGGCACAGCCGCCACATGGCCCGCTCTTGAAACGCAACTTGAGCAGCGTGGAGTGCATCCAACTCAAATCATGGACCTCTTGCTCACGCACATCCATTTGGATCACGCGGGCGCGGCTGGTCACTTTGCGGCGGGTAATTCGCGCGTGTGGGTTCATCCATTTGGCGTGGCGCATTTGGTCGATCCCACCAAACTGCTTGCCAGCAGCCGACGCGTACACGGTGAAATGTTTGATCGCCTCTATGGCGATCTTTGGCCAACGCCAGAACCGCAGGCGCTTGCTGTTGTGGACGACCAAATTATTTCTGCGGCCGGTTTTTCATTTCGCGCCATTGAAACTGTCGGACATGCTCGCCATCACCACGCGTGGTTGCTACAGAACGCGGATGAACGCCATATTTTTGCTGGCGACGCGCTTGGAATTGTTGTGCCCGACAGTGATTTTATTTCAATTCCAACCCCGCCACCCGAATTTGATCCAAGCGCGTGGATGCACAGTGTGCGGCGCTTGCGCGACGCGTCCCCAACCCATCTGTGGCTCACGCATGGCGGGCTCCAATGCAGCGACGCCGCCAATGCAAGAAAATTTATTGACCGTGTTCAAGAGCGCTTGGAGCAAGAGAGTGCGTTTTTGCAGGTTCAATCGGCCGCAATTCTGCGCCAAGGCAGGCATGAAAGCGACGCATACCAGCAAGCGCTGTCGCAAGCGATGCTTGTCTACAAAGACTGGCTGCATACAAAAGCCGCATCGGCTGGGGTTTCTTCGCGGCACATCGCGCAATTCTTGGGCGAATATTTTTTACGCATGAATCTGCAAGGCGCTTTGCGCCAGGCATCAACGAACGCCTAGCCCCGCAACTGAACCAATTCCCATTCGGCCAAGTAATTGGTTGCTTTCAATTTGTGGAATTGCAATGGAATCATTGGCATATAATTTTATTGCCATATACAGAACAATCACCCTTTGGTTGCCCCCATTTTCAGTGATCAATAAATCATTGACGCCGTCTTCGTTGTAGTCGTGAATGCCTTGAATATTCCACTGGGCGTTTAACATTCCTGTCCATGTATGCGCAATGTTATTTCCATTCATTATATAAAATCGAACTTGATCTTCGCTACTACTGCGTGCCACGATATCGGGTTGGCCATCGGCGTCGAGATCGCCAATCGCTTGAATTTCATAATTTGCCGGTGGCGAACTCACCGATATCAAGCGCTGCGCAACGCCACGAGTCGGCATGGTGATGCGCATAAGTTCGCCCGTTTGGGTATGGCGAATTAAAACAGAATCGGCAATGAAAGCAAACGGAACGGGACGCCACAAGCCACTTGGCATCGCTAAATCCGTTGTGGACAACACCACGGTGCCGTCCATAGTCAACACGCGCACGGTGGCGGTCGCTGGATTCACAAGCACAATATCCGCGGCACTTCCATCGTTCTCAACATCGTATGAGGCAACGGCGCTGAAGCCAACGGCAGGGGATGAAACAACGGCTCTTGTTTTTATGGTCGTGCCATCGCGTGTCCACAAAATAATTTCGTTGGTGGTTCTATCTTGCCATAACAAATCGCTGCCACCGTCACCATTGCTGTCCGCCACCGCGAACAATCGCAAGTTGTCGGAATAAGTGGCAAGCAGCACGCTTGTGGCTGTGATACTGGAATCAAGAGTATTGTCATAAGCAATTTGCATTCCATGAATAGCCCTGCTGACTTGATTATCAACAACCAAAGTGTCGATCACAATTCCCGTTTCGTTGTATAAAGGCAGGAGAGAGTTCAGCGATCTCACGCTTCCACCTGCCCCAAAATCTCCACCAGAAGGTTCTTCCGATGGACCACCGCCCGAGTCTCCACCAGAAGAACCACCAGAAGAACCACCAGAAGAACCACCAGAAGAACCACCAGAAGAACCACTTGAAGAACCACCACTGGTTGAGTTGCCAATAGTTCCGTTTCCAATCGATGAATTTAAATCAAATTGAAACGGAAATGCTCCACCAATCGAATTGAGTGGGCCATCGGTGGCTAATGCCACAACCGAACCATCGGCGGAAATAGCTAATGACTTGCCCATGTTTTGGTTTGCAATTGCGGCAGTTGTCCAAAGATCGGAGCTGTCCATTGACCAAGAATTTTGAGAACCCCGAAACGAAAATGCGGCGCCTGCATTTTGGGTTGGTGTTTCACATGAGGGCGCAGCAGCAACTAAAATTCCACTGGATGAATTTGGAATTGGGGCAACGCCAATTGAATAACCAAATAAATCATTTGCCACAATTGTGCGCGCGGTCAATGTTGAGCCTTCCAACCAAATGGTTCCATTGCCACCATTGTTATAAAAGATGGTGACGGCACCCGCGCGATTCTCGTTGGATGGTCCTGCGCGATTGGGCGCGCCAACGGCAACAAAATTTCCCGCGCACGCAACGCTGAATCCAAAATTGTCCCCGATAGCCGCAAACGAAGGCGTAAGCTTGGCAGATTGACTCCAGGATGGTGTTGCCCCGGACATCGAGCGCGTGAAGATATAAGCCACGCGCCTTCTTGGAACTCCAGCCACAATGGTCCCGTTGCGGATTGAAACCGATGTTCCAAGTTGATCAGATCGGGCGCCATCGCTCACAACCAGTTTCGCAATCTGGTTCCACGAGGCGTCGCGTCCTTCGAATACATATACAGCTCCTGTGCTCAGCGTTCCATCATTGACTCGTCCAACGGCAATCACTCCGTCGCCCGCCACGGATATATCCAGTGAAACGCTCCAGCCAAACAACGCGGCCTTTCTAGGTTGTGGGTCGCTCGCTTCCAATGTTGTTGCAAGTATCCAGCGATTATTCGCGTCAAGCGTGAACACAAATACGCGCCCTGCAAAATTGTTACTACCCCACGATCCAACGACAAGATGATTGTTTCGCAAGGCGATTGAATTTCCAAACGCTTGAAAGGCGCTAGGAACTGGATGAAATAGTGTTTGTCGCAAATACCATTGGTCACCAACCCTTTCAAATAAATGCACTGCGCCAGTGGAGCGAAATCCAACAATAGCGGTGTCTGTCGCACCAACAGCAAGCCAGTTTCCATCAGTGGCAACCGAGCATCCAAATTTCTCCTTCGCAAGTGCGGGAAACGTATTGAGTTTGTCTTTGACTACCCAGCCCGCGTGCGACACAGAAACAATGCAAACAATGCAGATAATGACCAACGGCAAGAATTTTGTGTGGGTGATCCGCATTTGTCGCTCAATGAATATCCGATCAAATAGTTCGGTATTGATTGAATAATCTAAAGATTTCAAATAATGGTTGTAATTTACTTCAAGCGACCATTAATAATCATGAGGTAAGTGCTTGTATCCCTCCTTATTTGGTTATAAGACCAAATTCCTTGCATTGAGCGTGCTTCAGATTCAATATTCCCCCACACCAATTCCAGATTTTTTTCATGAATCGTCTCAAACTTCATGAATAAAGCAAATACATAACTCTTACAATCGTTTGAATATTATGAATAAAATTCAATTCGTCGTTGCTCCAATACTATTTTCATGTATTGCCAGCGCTCAAACACCGCCCACAACTTCGCCACCGTCAAGTGCGCCAGCGACTGGCGCCGAGGCAAGGCCTGATCGTCAGCAAGGTCAGGGTAGAGAAGGTGGAGGTCGCCAAGGTGGGCGGTGGGGTGGTGCAATGGGTGGCGGTATTGGTCGATCGTTGGGCGCGGTCACTGAAATGCGAGAGCAATTTCAAGCTTTCATTGTCAAACGCGATGTTCCGATGATCAAACAGCAATTGAAACTGGATGACACGCAAACCACGGTGGTGGAAACTTTTATCACGGATTATGAGGAGGTCTTTACTGAGGCCAGTGACAAAGCGTCTGCGTCCCAGCAAGATCTGATGCGTTCCATGTTCCAAAGTTTTATGGGCGGAAATATGCGTGAGCGTTATCAAAGCTTTGGCGAGAACATGCAAAAAGAAATAGAGCAAATTGAAAAAGAGACCGGCACCGAAATGTCGCCCGAGGCGCGTTCGCAATTTTTTCGCGAACAGATGGATAAAATGGGACAGCAAATGGCCGCCGAGCGTGAAGCGAGTGGCGAAGCCGAGCAAACCCGCAAGATTGTCGGTGAAATGAATGAACTCTCGGAAACGTGGCGCAAACAAAAAGCAGGTTTGGATCGACAGATCATGGATGAAATCAAAACGACCCTAAAGCCTGATCAGGTTGGTATGTGGGAATCATTCGAACGATTCATGCGCCGTGAAAAATTACTGGGTCGCGGCCGCTTGAGCGGCGAGAATGTGAATTTGTTCGCGGTGCTTGATGAAGCTGGACTAAGCAAGGAGCAAATTGCCGCCGCCGCCACTATGTTTGATGAATATGAACTGCGCCTAGATGAGGCTTTGAAAAAGCGCAGCGAATTTTTGGCGCAAAATGAGGGCAAGGTCATGACAGCCATTCAGAACAGCGACGCAAAAAATTTGGAGGAACTTGCATCCAAAGGCATTGATCTGCGCAATTCAGTGCGCAACGTGAACGAACAATATCGAGTCGCAATCGCTGGCTTGCTTCCTTCCCAAGAGGCCGCACGTTTCACTCAAGCCGCGTTGGCCAGTGGTTTTGCACGCGTCTATAGACCCACACGCGCCCAACGTGCGTTTGAAAAGGCGCTTTCTTTAGAGGGGTTGTCCCCAGAAACACTGACGGCAATCAACGAAATGCAAATCGCAATGATGGCGGAATTGATTGGCATGAATGAAAAAATTGCGCAGACCATTCGCAAAGCCGAGCCCATGCAACTCAAAGAACAAGCGGTGCGTGCTGCGGGCTTGCTGAATGGCGGAGCCGGCCGCATGTTTGGACGCAACGATCCCGATGTCGCCGACGACTTGCTCTCCAAGCGTGGCGACATGACTGATAAATATGTAGAGCGCTTGAAAGCCTTGCTGACAGTGGAGCAAATTGCCATGTTGCCTCAGGGAACAGGCCGAGATGACGGACGCAACCAGGGACCGTTCGGATCCTGGACCATCGCCAATATGCCCGAAGAAAATCGCGCCATGGCCAAGTCCGCGGATAAAGATGGCAATGGAATTATTGAGGGCGATGAGCGCGGCGAAATGTTTCGTTCGATGAGACCAGCCGATGACGGCGGACAACGCGGCGGTCAAGGAGCCAGTCAGGGTGGCGGCAATCGCTCCGCAACCGCACCTGCGAGCACTGGCGGATAAATTTTCAAGACCTATTTATGGAACAAAAATCGGCGCACGCTTGGCGCCGGTTTTTTTGAAATTATGAGCGCACAACTTGTGCCGCTGCATTGAAGGAGCTCGTTGCGCTTGTAGCATCTTTGCATGAGCACATCATCCAAGCCAATTGTAAATGCGCAATCAACCCAGCCATCCCCATTAACAAATATGAATCCGTCGCGCCGCACCTTCATCCGCGGAGCCGCAGCCTTCGCGGCGTTTCCATTGCTGCCAATTATTTCCGCGCGCTCTTACCCGCGATTTCAACTTGGGCCAAATCAACGACTGCAACTTGCCAAGGTTGCCGTTGGCGGAATGGGCGAGTCCGATTTAGAGGCCTTGGCCAAGCATCCAAACGTGGACATTGTCGCGTTATGCGATGTGGATGGACGTGGCAAGGAAAAATACGCGGCGCAATTTCCAAAGGCACAGTGGTTCAACGATTGGCGCGAAATGTTTGACAAACTGGGAAATAAATTTGACGCCGTGTGCGTATCAACTCCCGATCATATGCACGCGCCCGTTGCCATGAGTGCAATGAATATCGGAAAGCATGTGTATTGTCAGAAGCCATTGGCGCACTCGGCGTATGAAAACAGAATGTTGGCCGATTTTGCCAAGGGACATTCAAAACTTGTCACACAAATGGGAACGCAGCGCTCCGCCATGATTGGTCGTAGACAACAATTGCAATTATTGAATGACGGGCTTATTGGAAAAATAAAATCCATACATGCATGGAGCGATCGACCAATGGGTTGGTGGCCGCAGGGAAATCCAATGCCAACTGGCGGGGTTAAACCTCCGCAATGGTTGGCTTGGGATTTGTGGCTAGGTGTTGCGCCAACGCGGCCGTATGTTGACAAGGCGTATGCGCCATTTATGTGGCGCGGCACCTACGACTTTGGGTGCGGCGCGCTAGGTGACATGGGTTGCCACATTTTGGATAACGCATTTATGGCTGCACATTTGGGTTTGCCAATATCAGTGCGCTGCGATTGTTCCGACGCCACGAATGACCAATTTCCCACCAAGGAAACAATCACGCTGAAATACGCGGCCTCGGATCGCACCGTTGCCGAAGGCGTGACCGTCATGTGGTATGACGGAGGTTTGCGTCCCGCCAACGCCTTGCTTGGAATCCCAGACGGCGTTGATATTCGCGGCAATGCCAGCGTTGTGATTGGCGAGAAAGGGGTGATGTTGTGCCCCCTCGATCCCGAATACGACAAAGACAGCGGTCAAGTCACTCTGTCGGACGCGCCGCAAGTTTGGGACAACGCAAAGAAATCTATCAAATTGGATTTACCACAATTGCAACGGCGAAATCATTGGTTCCATTGGGTTGATGGATGCTTTGGCAAGACAACTCCCGAGGCCAACTTTCCATTTGCTGGATTGTTATGCGAAAGCCTGAGCGTGGGCGCGGCAGCAAGCCACTTTGCCAATCGCGATTTACTGTACGACTCAAAAAATTTCACATTTACAAACGAATCCAATGGCGCGCAATATTTAAAGACTAAGTACCGCGATGGCTGGAGCGTCAAGGGACTTTCATAAGTTCGCCACAATGACAAGCGTCACTTGCGTCTGCTTTAACGCTCGCGCACAGTTTCGGGCAGCGTTGGCACCAATCCAACCAGTGGACTTTTTTCATCCGTTTGAATTTGCACCAGCACAAGCGGAGTGGGTTGAAAATAGCGGAGCAGTCCTCCGCTGAAAGGCGTTCCTCCATTTTGGTCCCACATGGAATCAAGCGCGATGTTCACGGTTTGACCTGATAGGAGCTCAGGGACATGGACCACATAGCGTTGGTTGAGCCACAGATCAAAATTCTTGTAATTGACCGCGGTTGAGTTGATAATTTTCAACGAGTCCGTTTCTGGAATCACTTGAATTTGCGCCACGCTGCCTTGAGGGAGATCAAATGGGTAGGGGCGAGTAGCCTTTTCAGGTTTGTAAGGAACTAAGGTGCATGACACGGTCAGACTCAGCAGCGCCGGCGCCAGGACAAGGCGCTGAAACTTTTTTAGAAATGGGCGAATCATGACATTGGAAAGCATAGCGGCTGCAATATGCTTGTCGCTGTGAGTGTTTCCCTAGAACCAGAAGGACAGATGCCGCGCGCCCCCTTTGACATGGCGGCTGAATTTGCGCGCAATTATTCAATTGACCCTCGTATCCCAGCCACGGTTGCTGGCTTTGACGCTCCATTTTTTCAGGCGGGCCTGGCCGGATACAGCGATGGTGCCATGCGCTTAATTGCGCGGCGTCATGGCGCGCCGTTTTGCATCACCGAGGCATTGCTTGATCGAACATTGATCAACGGTGGCAAGGGTCGGCGCAAAGAAGATCCGGATTTGATCGCCAGTGAATGTGGACTTGGCGAAGTGGAGGACAATGTTGTGGCTGGGCTTGATGATCATCCGATCGCGGGGCAAGTGATGGGTACGCACCCCGATGAGATGGCCAAGGCCGCGCTGATTTTGGTGAAGATGGGCTACGACGTGATTGATGTGAACTTGGCGTGCCCGGTGAAGAAAATTCAGAAATCAAATCGGGGCGGACATTTTCTAGCGCATCCGCAAGAGGCTGCTGCTGTGTTAAAAGCTGTGCGCGCCGCCGTGCCAGCCAATATTCCATGTACGGTGAAAATGCGCCGCGCGTGGGATGACACGCCTGAGATGGCGCGCAACTTTGAAAGCGTGTTCGACGCCGCGTATGAAATTGGATACGCATGGGCGGTGGTGCATGCGCGCACTGTTCTGCAGAAATATCAGGGCTTTGCGAAGTGGGAGGTGCTGACCGACCTTGTGGCGCGTCGATCTGATCGAATTATCATGGGCTCTGGCGACATTTGGACCGCAGCGGATATTTTTCATATGTTGCATGTTTGCCAAGTTCATGCCGTCAGCGTGGCCCGTGGTTGCATTGGAAATCCCTGGATATTCACCCAGGCACGCGACTTGATGGCGGGAAAGTCCCCGCAACTTCCCACATTGGCGCAACAACGCGCCGCTCTTCTTCAGCACTGTCAATTTGCGCAAACCATTCATGGAGAGCGCAACGCTGGGCGTCGTATGCGCAAGTTTGGAATTAAATTCGCCGCGCATCATCCGCAAGAACTGGCAGTGAAGAGCGCATTTATTGAATGCGTGACCATGGATGATTGGCGCAATGTGATCGAGCAATTTTATGGGGCTGCTTTGCGGCCCATGGATGATGTGGTGAGCAAATCTTCTTGAGTCACTTGTGGCTGAATAAGTGAGAAAAGCGAAACTGCGCCGGGCGCTGGGTCCTCTTCGGGGTTGCCCAATCGACCGACCGCAATGCTTGATCCAAAGATGGCAACCGCATGGCCAGCCAACTGCTCTTGCGCGCAATCTGGGGCGCGAAGTCGTTGCACATTCCAAACACCGTCACCCATTCTTGCGCCCGCAAATGCGGCCCCCGCAAGCCGACCTGCGAGCGAGTCGCTGCTTGCACCAAACACCGCGCGCTGTTGATGAAGCGCAAGGGAGCAGGCAAATGAATCGCCCTCCAATGTGTTGGCTGGCGTGATGGTTGCGACATGTTGCCAACCAGCGCTTGTGTATTGAAACTCAAAGGCAGCTCCGCGTGCGTCAAAGTCCGTTTGATTCGCGCGGGTGAGTCGCGGCGCGCCCACAAGAACACGCCCCTGGCTTGTAGCCACGGCATGGCCGAACCATCCACGACCTCCAACAGGACAAGATAGAGTGGTTTGCCGTGTCCAACCATTGGGCGTGCGCGTGAAAATGGATGCGCGTCCAGAAAAAGTTCCATCGGTTCGATCGCCAGGGGCACCAACAATAATGTGATCACCGTCGATTGCAACTGAAAGCCCAAATAATGCACCAGCCGTTGGTGGATTTGCAACCAGCGTGGCCACATGGAGCCAGCCATGCGCGCCGCGCTCAAAAACCTCCACGGCTCCAGAATCTTCCGCGCCCTGATTCGCCTTGGGCGCACCAATGACAAGCGTGTTTGTATTGCACGCCACCGCCGCGCCAAACTGATCACCCTCGTTAGGTGGTAAGCGCAACAGTGTGTCGCCAAGATGCCACTGATCATCAACTTGTTCATACACATATGCCGCGCCACTTTCACAAGCGTCTTGGCTGTCACGCGGCGCGCCCACCAACAATATTTTATTTTGTAGGCAAACACTCGAACCATACTGGGCGTGAATGTCTCTGCTTGGATGCGCAAGTCCCGTGCTTTGAAGCCAATTCAAGCCACTACGCGTGTACAGTTGAACGCCGCCTTGATCGACGCCAATATCCCAATCGCGCGCGGGACCAACCGCAAGCGTTCGTTGATGAATAGAAACCGCGGAGCCTAATTTCCAATCATCCGTATTGGAGTCGGGCGTGATCGTGCTTTGCCAGCGCCACAACGCCGACGCGCTGTCCGCGGTCGCGGCATTATTCATGTTGGAAGAAGCAGCCAGGCTGGACATGGCGGCGCTGGTATGCGTTGGTTCTCCATGTGCGGTGTTGGCTATACCAGCGCGGGCGGAGGCAATGACCGAGGTCACAAGATCGCCATGAACCAGTGTTGCCACGGCACCGCCCCCGCCCATTGTGTTCCCAAGCGTTATGAAATCGCTAAGCCGCATTGGGCCGGTGGCGAAAATGCATATGCACACAAAGTTGATGAATACCCGAAAGCCGTCCATGGCTACCTCCCTAACCGCACATACGGTTGTTTTTCCTTGCACATTGCGCCGCCTTGCGCGGCTCGTCCTTGATGAAAGACACATTACAAGTGCGAATAGACATCTTTGAAATGTCGTACCTTTTTTCTTGCGTTAATATTAAAAAATGCAAACTGAATTTATTTCTTACGCCGATTCGCAAATGGAATATGAGGGCTACGCCGCATGGGATGGATCCATCACAACGCCGCGCCCTGGAGTATTGGTCTTTCACGCATGGTCAGGTCAGGATGAATTTGCGCGTGTGCAGGCCGAAAAAATGGCGGCGCTGGGCTATGTTGGCTTTGCTGTTGATATGTACGGCAAGGGACGTCGTGGAAATTCCGCAGAGCAGAATAATGCGCTTATGCAGCCGTTTATGCAGGACCGCGCCATGTTGCTTGCGCGCGTCAAGTGCGCGCTGAATACATTGCAACATCACCCACAAGTGAATCGCCATCGCATTGGCGCGATTGGTTTTTGCTTTGGTGGTTTGTGCGCCATGGATTTGGCGCGGGCAGGGCTTGAAGGGGTGCGCGGCGCCGTCAGTTTTCACGGTTTACTTGGCGCGCCTGTGGGCGTTGTCGCTGGGGCAAATCCGATTCAGACAAAAATTCTGGCGCTGCATGGTTGGAACGATCCAATGGCAAAGCCCACTGATGTTTTGGCATGGGCAAATGAACTGACCTTGCTAGGTTGCGATTGGACGCTTGAAGCGTTTGGCCACCGTGGCCACGCATTCACCAATCCACAAGCCGCCGAGGCCGCGGGCGGAATGCAATTCTGTGCGCTAGCCAATCGCCGCGCCTTTGCGGCTATGGAAGATTTTTTACACGAGACTTTGTCTGGCGCGCCCGCGGCCCACATGGGCGCGTGTCCAACGCCGGCGTAAGTTTCAAAAAATATTCAACGGTATTTTAATTTCCAGTTCCAAGCGTGCGTCTGCCACGGCCGCGCATTACGGCCGTTGGCTGCGTCGACCACGCTTAAATCCGCGCTTATGGCCTTTGACATTGGCCACATCGCCACGTGTCAGCAAATCACGCCGTGCATCACGCCCGCCAGCCGCGCGTGGAACATTTTGCATGGTGATTGGGGAGGTCGTGATGCTTTCTTTTTTACGGCCAAGTTGCGTGATGGCAAGGTCCATGGATCGACTCGCCAAATTGATCGCCAATATCTTCACCTTCACTGGATCGCCAAGACCAATGGTGGCGCCGCTGCGTGCGCTGACCAAACGACCTGTGCGCTCATTGAGCAACCAGCGATCGGTGCGGTCGCGGCTAGAAGGCAGGGCGTTGAATTTCACCAGGCCATCGGCCAGATATCGATTGATACTCACCCAAACACCTTGCGTAGCAAGATTGGTGACCACCGCGTCCAACTCATCGCTGAGATGATTCTCCATCAAGAATTGCAGGACCAAGAAAGCGCGCAGATCGCGCTCGGCGCTTTCGCTGTTCACTTCGGTTTCGGAGCAATGTCGCCCGGCTTCGGCAAGCGCGACCTCGCCCAAGCAACGCGAGTCGCCCTCGAGTTGATGGATAAATTCCTTGAACTTTTTTCCGCCAGGTAGTTTGGTCCCATTGGCTGAAAGATCCAGCCACGCTTGCAACGCGCGGTGCACAAGTAAATCCGGATAGCGGCGAATGGGGCTTGTGAAATGCGTGTATTGCTCGCTGGCCAGCGCGTAATGCCCAATCATTGCCGGCGAATACGTGGCCTTGGAAAGCGTCTTGAGTACGGCCATGTGAACAGCGCGTGCAGAGTCAGTGCCGCGGGTTTTTTCCAGCAGCGTGAGCAAATCCTCGCGCTCCGGTTCATCGGGCAGACGAAAGCCAACACTACGCGCGAATGTGCGCAACTCCTCCATGGTCTTGAACGCTGGAGGCGGATGAATGCGGCGAATAAGAGGAATGGAAAGTTCCGCGAACAGTCGCGCCACGGATTCATTGGCTTCCACCATGAACATTTCAATCAGCGTGTGCGTGAATGCGTTGTCCTCTGGAACGGCGTCAATCACATGGCCAGCCTCGTCAAATACTAATACCGAGACTGGCAGATCAAGAACAAGTTGTCCTTGCGCCATGCGGCGCTTCTTCAGAATTTTTGCAAGCTGATCGGCCAGACGAAGATTGGCCACAAGCGCGTCAGTTGGCTCGGTGATGTTGCGCGCATAAGACTTGGCCTCCGTGGTGCGGCCATCAATGAGATGTTGCGCCTCGAGATAGGTAAGACGCTTGGAGCTTTGAATCACGGTGCTGGCAAAGCGCGACTCCAGCGGCTTGCCGCGTGAATCAAAACGCATAATGGAAGTTTTGCAAAATCGCGGCACACCTTCTTGCAAACTACATACGCCATTGGAAAGTGTTTCTGGAAGCATGGGGATCACGCGGCGGGGCAAATACGTGCTGTTTCCGCGGGCAGCGGCCTCTTGATCCAGTTCCGATCCCTGCGTCACAAAGTGGCTGACATCGGCAATGTGCACCATGAGTTCAAAGGTGCTGTTGCTGGGATCAAAACTCACTGAGCAGGCGTCGTCGTAATCACGCGCGTCCGGGGGATCAATGGTCCATGTCAAAGTTTTTGTAAGGTCAAGACGCTCGGTCTTGTCCCAAGGGCCGGAACTTTCGCGCTCAAATGAAATTGCGGCTAACGCGGCTTCGGAAGAAACTTTTTCGTGAAAGCCTTCGCGCAACTGAAATGTGTGCATGACAGCGGCGGTTTCAACCGCGGGTTGTCCGGCAATGCCAAGCACTTCAACAATCGCGCCTTCGGCGTACACGCCTTCGGATGGAAAGCGCACAAGATCAAGCGTGACTTTGTCGCCGGCCTTAGCGTCCTTGGCGTGCGGATCGCGCACCATAATGGGCTCGCCGCGAAAAGCCTTGCCGTCTGGTTGCACAAGCCATCGCTTGCCTTCTTGCGTGAGTGTTCCAGTGAAGCGAGTGCGCCCGCGTTCAATCACCTCAACCACGCGGCCAGTTATTCCAGTATCGCTCGCGCCGCCGCGCACAGGCGCGGTCCAACCACGCTGCTTGCGATTGACCGAGCAGCGAACTCGATCACCGCTCATGGCGTCGCCAAGATTGCCAGCGGGCAGGAATAAATCGCCTTCGCGCGTGATGCGGTCAGGCCGCACAAATCCATGTCCTTTTTGCGTAACAAATATCCGTCCGCAAATTTCGTCCTCATGGGTTGGCAGGCGTAAGCGACCCTTGGCGTCCAGTTCAATCAGGCCGTCTTGTGTCAGCAATTCCACGGCCTTGTGAAACGCAACGCGCTCATTGTCGTCAATGCGTAAGCGGTGAGCCACCACATCAGCTTCTAGGGCGCGCTCGCCGTCATGGGACAGGTGTTGAATGATTCGATCAGTAAATCTGCGTGGCATTGTATGAGTCTATCTGTGAAATGGTTTGCGCATGCGGTGTATGAGCGCGCGCGGGAAGGTATGAGTTTGTGAAACGAATGGGGTTAGGTTGATATTTATAGAAGGGCAAGCGCAAGTACAAGTGCAAGCGCTACTTTTTCTTACGGCGCAAGTTGCCCTGGCCGCGGCCCACTCGTGAAGGATGTACGGCTTTGGCTGCCATGTGTTGTTTGGTTTTTGCCGCGCTCGATGATGTATTGCTGGTTGAACTTTCGTTGGATGCGGATGATGATTGCGCGCCACTGGTCGTGGCATTCGTTGAGGGATTCGCCGAAGAATGCGCGGGGGAATTTGCGTTTGATTTTGCGCCGGAATCGCCGCCAGAATTCCCTGTAGGACCGCCGCGCCGAGTTGACGAAGCGGATTCGTCGCTTGAAGTCGAATTTAATGCGCCATCTTTTTTCGCGTTAGAAGAGTCGCCACCTTGTACGCCACGCGCGCCATCACCTGCTTGCCCCAATTTTGAATTAGATTTTTGGTCGGACTTGGCTGGCCCATTGGCCGCGCTTGTTGCGGGCCCTGCATCCGCGCTTGCACCTGAGCTATTGAGCGAAGACTGCCGCTCCGCCTCGGCGGCCTTGGTGTAGCCCTCGCTGCGGTAATCGGTTTCATAAAAACCACTGCCCTTAAAAATAACAGCGGAGCCAATGCCCAACTTACGGCGCACTTTACGCGCTTTGCAGGTGGGACACACGCGGTCCGGCTTGGACATGATCGACTGGAACTTTTCATATTCCTTGGCGCACGCGTCGCAGATGTATTCGTAGGTTGGCATGATTGGGGGGAAAGTCCTGCGCCAATTACGCGCGGATAGTTGGCGCAATTACTCGCTCGGTTGAATGGCCACCTTTGCGGGGCGCAATACCGTGTCCCCAATGCGATATCCGCTTTGCATTCTCATGCTGACTGCGCCAGCCACCACGCCATCAACGGCCTGTTGCATGACCGCTTCGTGCTTGCCTGGTTCAAAACCATCGCCCACATTTGGCTCAATCAATTCAACGCCTACGCGTGTGAGAGATTTCCAAAGTTCGCTTTGCAACAATTGCAAGCCTTGTGCAGCTTGCTCCGCGGTCAAACCCTTTTGCGAAAGCGCCAACTCAAATTGATCCAACACGGGAATGACGCCGCGCGCCACGCCCATAATGCCTTGCGTGCGCGCGCGCGCCTCATTTTCCACGCCACGACGCGCCGTATTCTGCAAGTCGGCAACTGCACGCAATCTGGAATCCTTGAGTTGTGTGATCTCGCGTTCTAATTTCAGAATGGCATCTTCGGCGTTCAACGCCGCGTCTTGCTCATTGCCTTCCATCTCGGGTTCCTGCGTGTTGTTGCTTTGTTCATTATCCATTGCGTTTCCTTCTTTGAATTCAAATCAAGTCAAATCAATTCAATTCAATTCAATTCAATATCATTTGATGATGCGTTCATCCGCCGGTGATCGAATCTTTGAGGTCCTTCATTTTGTCCCAAAAGCCGCTCTTTGAAGCGCCTTTTCGTGGCTCGATCTTTTCCGTCTTGGCAAATTCCTCAAGCAATTGTCGCTGCCGATCCGTGAGTTTGTGTGGTACTTGCAGCAGCAAAACCGCCACCAAATCGCCGCGCTTCTTAGAGCGCAAATTAGGTACGCCGCGACTATCCACGCGCACCGTGTCGCCTTGTTGCGAGCCATGGGGAATCTCAATTGCGACAGGTCCGTCAATGGATTTCACTTCCACCACGCCGCCCAAGGCTGCGCGCGAAAACCCAATCGTGAGCGCCATGACCAAGTCGTCGCCGTCGCGCTCGAAATCCTTGTGCTCCTTCACCCGCACCACGGCGTGCAAGTCGCCGCGCACGCCGCTGCCGTCTAGGCTGAGTTCGCGCCGTGGTGGCTCGCCTTCTCCGGCCACGCGTATCACTTGACCGTCGGCTATTCCTGCGGGCACTTTCACGCGCAATTTTTTATTTGTCCGTACACGCCCGTTGCCGCGGCATGCGGTGCATTTGTCAACCACAATCTTTCCAGAGCCTTGGCAGTTTGGGCAAGTGGTGACCATGCGAAACATTCCGCCCAAACCAGATTGCTGAACTTGTCCGCGTCCTTGGCAAGTGGGGCATGTCACAGGCGATGATCCAGGTCGCGCCCCGCTACCCGAACACGCGGTGCACACATCTTGGCGCGTGAATTCCACATCGCGGTCACAGCCATCGATCACTTCCTTGAATTCAAGCTCAATTTCAGTTTCCAAGTCATATCCGCGCGCCACGCCGCGTTGACGCGCTCCGCCGCCGCCACCACCACCAGAGCCACCAAAAATATCGTTGAACATGGAGAAAATGTCCTCCACATGCATGGACCGAAAATCATGGTGGGGATTTCCGCGCAGACCCGCATGGCCATGTCGGTCATACAACTGGCGCTTCTCGCTGTCGCACAAGACTTCATACGCCTCGGCGCACGCTTTGAATTCCGTCTCCGCCGCGGTGTCGCCGGGATTACGGTCGGGGTGATACTTCATCGCTTGGCGGCGGTAAGCGCGCTTGATGTCCTCAGTGGAAGCATCTTTGGCAATTCCCAAAAGTTCGTAGTAGTCGCGAGGTTGCGCCACGGGGGCTCCGCTGTTGTTGGAAAGAAATAGGGACCGAGCCGGTTTTATTGCCGACTCGGTCCCTGGGTCAAGACCGAATCAAATCCGTTCGCATGTTGCACAATGCATCACGCATGGATTGTTAGTGAATGCTGTCCTCTACTGGATCAGCGTCGTCCTTTAAATCCGTCACCAACACATCAGTGGTCAGCATAAGACCAGCCACGCTGGCCGCATTTTGCAAGGCGGTGCGCGACACCAAAACAGGATCAATAATTCCCGCTTTGACTAGATCCTCATACTCGCCACTGCCGGCGTTGTAGCCGTACGCGCCCTTGCCTTCAAGAATATTCTCCACTGTGATATCGCCGTCAATGCCGGAATTCTGGGCAATTTGCCAGCACGGCATGCGCATGGCGCTTATGACAATGTCAAAGCCAAACTTCTCATCGCCCTCGGCCTTTGCTCGCGCCTTGGTCACGGCATCAATGGCGCGCAGATACGCCACGCCGCCGCCAGGAACATAGCCTTCCTTGGCCGCAGCGCGAGTGGCGTGAATGGCGTCATCAACGCGATCCTTGGTTTCCTTCAGCGCAATTTCAGTCGCGCCGCCAACATTGATCACGGCCACGCCGCTGGTGAGTTTGGCGTAACGCTCCATCAACTTCTCGCGGTCGTACTCGCTGGTGCTCTTGTCATGCATGGATTTAATTTGCTCGGCGCGCGCGGTGACATCGCTCTTTTTGCCGGCGCCTTGCACGATCACAGTTTCTTCCTTGCTAATCACAACGCGTTTGGCTGTGCCAAGCTCGCTCAGCGCCACATCTTCCAGGTTGCGGCCAAGGTCTTCGGCGATAAATGTTCCGCCAGTCAGAGTGGCAATATCACCAAGCATGGCCTTGCGACGATCGCCAAATCCTGGAGCCTTCACGGCGCACACCTGCAACACGCCACGCAAGCGATTGACCACAAGAGCGGCAAGTGCCTCGTTCTCAACTTCTTCCGCGATGATGAGCAGAGGCTTGCCAGCTTGCGCAATCTTGTTCAAGAGTGGCAGTAAATCAGCCAAATTTGAAATCTTCTTCTCGTGGATCAGAATTTGCGGATTTTCCAGAACGCACTCGGCCTTCTTTGGATCCGTCATGAAGTAAGGCGACAGGTAGCCCTTGTCAAAGCTCATGCCCTCGACATATTCAAGCGTGGTGTCAGCGGTCTTGCCTTCTTCAACTTCGACAACGCCGTCGGCACCAACTCGGTCAATGGCTTCGGCGATCAACTTTCCAAGGTGCCCGTCATGATTGGCGCTCACGGTGGCAATCTTCTCAAGATCGGCGCGGCCCTTGCACTTCTGCGCCATCTCCATCAGCGCGGCGCTGGCGGCGGTTGCCGCAAGATTAATTCCGCGTTGCAAAGCCACGGCGTTCACCGCGCCCGCGACAAATTTCAATCCACCGTTAAAGATGGCCGCGGCAAGAACCGTAGCGGCGGTGGTGCCATCACCAGCGACATCGGCGGTCTTCTTAGCCACTTGATGCACAAGCTTTGCGCCCATGTTCTCAAACGGGCAAGGCAACTCAACTTCCTTGGCAACACTGACGCCGTCTTTGGTGACGCCTGGATTGCCGAATGACTTTTGCACGATGACATTGCGGCCAGTTGGACCCATGGTCACGGCTACGGCGCGCGCGATTTGATCGACGCCACGCTTCAGTTCCGAATGCGCCAAGGCCTTAAATTTCATTTGTTTATTGCTCATTGTTGTTTCCTTTCAGAGTGCGACTTAGCCTTCAATAATTCCCAGAAGCTCACTCTCACGAACAATGAGATGCTTGGTGTTCTTGATTTCAATTTCGGTACCGGAATATTTTCCGTACACAACGGTGTCACCCTTTTTTACAAGCGGTGTTTGACGAGTGCCGTTATCCAGCAATTTGCCTGGACCAGTGGCCAGCACTTTGCCTTGCATTGGTTTTTCCTTGGCGCTCTCTGGCAGAAAAAGTCCGGAGGCGGTTTTGGTTTCTGGATCAAGTGGCTTCACAAGGATGCGATCTTCTAAAGGACGAATGTTTGACATGGTGTGTTCTCCGTAAAAGTTTTTTAAGTTTGGATGAATGGAATGAATTTAGTGTGCGTGTGCATGATCATGAGCCGCTGGCGCGTCCTTGGCCTTTGGAGCCTCGGTAATGACGCAGTCAGCGCTTAACAGAAGACCAGCCACGCTGGCCGCATTTTGCAAAGCGCAGCGATCAACCTTGGCTGGCGTAATCACACCATCCTTGATCAAGTCGCCGTATGTTCTGGTTAAGGCGTTGAAGCCATTGTTGCCGGTCATACCCGCAACCTTGGACACCACAACTGTGCCTTTTTCGCCCGCATTTTCAGCGATGACTCGCAATGGAACCGCCAGCGCCTCGGCGATGACATCAAAGCCAAAGGCCTCGTCGCCCTCAACTGTTGCGCGCGCCTTTTTCACGGCGGCAATACTGCGCACAAAGCTCACGCCGCCGCCAGCCACCACGCCTTCAGCGACAGCTGCGCGTGTGGCGTGCAGCGCGTCTTCCACGCGACTCTTCTTTTCTTTCAGTTCGGTTTCGCTGCTCGCGCCAATTTTAATTTGCGCCACGCCGCCAGCCAGCTTGGCCAAACGCTCCTGCAACTTCTCGCGGTCATAGTCGCTGTCGGTCTTGTCCATCTCGCCACGAATTTGCTCGCAACGATCCTTGATGGTCTTGGTGCTGCCAGCGCCCTCAACAATGGTTGTGTTGTCGGCGTCAACGGTGATCTTCTTCACTTGTCCAAGTTGTGCGATGGTGATCTTGTCCAAATCAATTCCAAGATCCTTCATGATGGCTTGTCCGCCGGTCAGAATGGCCAAATCTTCAAGCATGGCCTTGCGGCGATCGCCATATCCGGGCGCCTTGACCGCGCACACATTCAATACGCCGCGCATCTTGTTAATCACAAGGGTGCTGAGCGCCTCGCCAGAAACATCCTCGGCAATGATCAGCAACGGCTTCTTCACATCCATGACTTTCTCCAGGAAAGGCACCAGTTTTGTGATGGAATCAATCTTGTCCTCGTAAATCAAAACCAAGGCTTTGCTGAATTCAACCGTCATTTCGTCGGTGTCGGTGATGAAGTTTGCGCTGAGGTAGCCGCGATCAAATTGCATTCCTTCGACCACATCAACGATTGTTTCCAAGCCCTTGCCTTCTTCAACGGTGATGACGCCATCCTTGCCGACTTTCTCGAAAGCTTTGGCCATCATGGCGCCAACCTCCTCGTCATTGTTGGCGGAAATGCTGGCCACGGCGGCAATGCCACCGTTTACGCTTGCCACTGGCTTGGCCAGCGACTCAATATTCTTTGTCACAACGGCAACGGCTTTGCGAATGCCGCGCACTAATGCGTTGGCTTCGGCGCCACTGGCGATAAACTTCAAGCCGCTTCGAAAGATGGCTTCGGCAAGCACGGTTGCGGTTGTGGTTCCGTCGCCGGCGTCATCGCTGGTCTTACTTGCGGCTTCCTTCACAAGCTTGGCACCCATGTTTTCAGCCTTGTTGGAAAGCTCAATTTCTTCGGCAACGCTTACGCCGTCCTTGGTCACGGTTGGACCGCCCCAACTTTTATCCAGCACCGCGTTGCGTCCGCGTGGGCCAAGCGTGCTCTTCACGGCCGCCGCCAGCTTTTCTACGCCAGCTAAAAGTGATTTGCGAGCTTCAATATCGAAGGAGAGTTGCTTGACGGACATTGGATTATTTCTCCGAGAGAGTTTGGAAAGTTGGCGAACAAGTCAAAAGGCTCGACATCCTCAAATTGAGGGAGCCAATCTGTAGATACAAATGGGATGCCAAAGCGCTACGGATAGGCCCTGAACGCGCAAATCATGGCCGATTGATATGTAAGTAACTGTAAAACATGAGTTTAATCATCAAAAAGGGTCGCTCTGCAAGACCAGACGCATTCAAAATGAACCCTTTCAAAGCATAAATGAATCACTACTGGATCATGAATTGGACTCATTCGCGCACTAATTCCAGGCGGTCTGCCAACCTGACAGCACCAATGTGGGTGTGTGGGATTTCGGGTGGTCACCACCACATTGCCCTGCCCAACGCTTGGCCGCACACAATTCATTCCAACCGTGGCTTGGGGGAGCGAAGGCGCAATTCACGCCTGAAATTTCATGGGTGGCAGCAGCAAACTTTTGGCGATCCACCAGGCGTTGGCAACCAAATACGCCAACCCAAATAGAAGTACGCCACTTTCAACGGCCACCAAAGAGTCGCTCACCAAGGCAGCAATTTCCCAACCCAATCTAGTGCGCAAAATCGGTGAGGCAAACGCACCCAGCGCGACTAGCCCCAAAGTGTAAATAAGTAAATTTATATTTTGCCGCGCGGTGCCAGCTTCGCGAAATGCTTGCGAGCGCCGACCGCACACCACAAGCAATCTTCGATAACTGATCAACACTATCGCAAATGCGGGAAGTTGCATGACGGGCGCGGACATTGTGAGCCAGTCCATGATCCAAGTTTGCGAACGGAAATTGAAGGCGCACCCAATAATCACGATCAGCGTGACCAACCACAACGCCAAGCCGCCATTGAGCCACATACGCCACTTGCGCATTTCTGCTCGCAGGCAATATTCACTGGCCAACAATCCCATGATTGCGATCACGCACGCCAAAGCCAGCAGCGCCCACGAGGCCACCCACCCAAACAAGCGAATTTGCTCGGACAATTTGGTGTTTTGACCTGATAGCGAATCAAGGAGCGCAATCATTGGTCCCGCCGACTGCAACACCGCGGCCAACATGCACGCCAACGGAATACTGACCAACAATAGCGCCACGCGCGCCGGTCGTTGCAGCGCAACTAATGCGCGAATTTGTAAATTGGAATTGCTTGCCAACGTGGTGGCCACGGCCAACCCGCACTCGGGACATACATCCAATAGCTCCAGTCCGTACAAATTATATTTGCATCGGTCGCAGCGAATATGTGAGGCAAGTTTGGGCATGAGATTGAAAGTTATACTGATTCAAGCCATCGCATCGCCATGAACCACGCCACGCACAATAATTTGGATAATCGCAAGGCTATTGTGCTGCTTTCTGGCGGGCTAGATAGCGCCGTCACGTTGGCGGTTCTGCATGCGGATGGATTTCAATGTTCCACATTAGCTATTGATTATGGCCAGCGCCACGGCGTGGAATTGGAATTTGCCCAGCGTGTCTCGCGCGCGCTTGGCGCAGTCGAGCATCGCCAAGTCACGGTGGATTTGCGCGCTCTGGGTGGCAGCGCGCTCACCGCGGACATTGCAGTTCCCAAGGACCGCGATCTTGCGGCTGGCGATATTCCCGTGACCTATGTTCCCGCGCGCAACACTATTTTTCTTTCCATGGCACTTGGTTTTGCCGAATCGGTGGGCGCGCGTCACATTGCGTTTGGCGCCAACGCCCTAGATTATTCCGGCTATCCAGATTGCCGCCCCGATTTTATTGAGGCATTTCAACGCCTTGCCAATGTTGCCACAAGGGACGGAGTGCAAGCTGCGGCGGCGGGGCAGGCGTGGTTTCAAGTGCATGCGCCGCTGCTGCGCATGACCAAGGCGCAGATTGTGTTGACAGGAAAAAAACTTGGCGTGGACTTTGCGCTGACAACCAGCTGCTACGACCCGGGCGCAAACGCCAAACCATGTGGTCAATGCGATTCATGCCGCTTGCGCGCCAAAGGTTTTACGCAAGCCGGCGTGATTGATCCGCGAGTTATGTAAAGTTTGCGTGCAACGCCCACGCAAAATATAAGCGCCAAATAATCGTGCGTTAAATATCCAAGTTCTTCACTTCAAGCGCGTGCTTTTCTATGTAGTTACGCCGTTGTTCAACATCCTCGCCCATGAGAATGGAAAAGAGATTGTCGGCGTTGCTGGCTTGATCCCATGACACCTTCAGCAGCGTGCGCCGCGCTGGATCCATGGTGGTGTCCCACAGTTGAATAGCCTCCATTTCGCCCAGACCTTTGAAGCGCTTCACTTCTATGCCGCGGCGGCCAACTTCATGCAATTTCTGCAGGATTGAAGGGATATTTGCCACTTCCACCATTTCGGTCTCTTTGGATTTTTCATTCTGCACAAGCCAGCCGTAGCGCGTTGGCAACCGCTCGCCGGTCACGCCCTCCTCTTGCACAAGCGCCCAGTGATTCATGTCCATGCCGGTCTTCTGCAGGGACTCAAAGATCTTGTCAATCTCGCGGTTCTCATGCAACGGCCGAAGTGTTGCCAGCTTGGTCAAGTCCTCGCCCTCTGTGCTTGCACCAACCTCGATCAACTTTAATTTGTGCGCCGCCAACTCCGCCATGGCGTCGGCTTCGCGGTGAAACAGCGCGTCGCCACCGCGCCAGGCAAGAATAAAACTTGGCAATCGGTTCTTGCCTTCAGGGTCCTTGGCGCGTGACTCAAGTAGTCGAGTGAATTGCAGTCCGCGATATTGACTGACCAGGCACAACTCCTCCAAGCGCGTCAACTCGCGGATCACTCGCCGCAGCGCCTCGCCGTCAACGCGGCTGGTTTCTTTGCCTTTGCTGTCACGAAGAATAAGCGCGGCGTTGCTGCGCATGGCCAAACTCACAAGCACCTCGTTCATACGGTGGTCGTTCAACACATATTCAACGCTCTTGCCGCGCGCCACTTGGTACAGCGGCGGCTGCGCGATATAAATTCTGCCTAGACGCACCAACTCTGGAATTTGACGGAAGAAAAACGTGAGCAAAAGCGTGCGACTATGACTTCCGTCGACATCGGCGTCCGTCATGATGATGATGCGGCCGTAGCGGATTTTGGACGCGTCAAAGTCCTCGCGAATGCCGCATTGCAGCGCTTGAATCAGCGTGCGAATTTCCTCAAAGCCCAACACCTTGTCTAGGCGTGCCTTCTCCACATTGAGCAACTTTCCACGTAGCGGTAAAATGGCTTGCAGCACATGGTCGCGTCCGCCCTTGGCGCTTCCACCTGCGGAGTCGCCTTCAACAATGAACAGTTCGGTTCGCTCCACATCGTTGCTTGAGCAATCCGACAACTTGTGTGGCATGCCGCCAGAATCAAGCGCGCCTTTGCGCTTGATTAAATCACGCGCCTTACGCGCCGCCTCACGCGCCTCGGCCGCCAACTTGGCGCGGTTCACAATCACCTTGGCTTCGGCGGGGTTCTCCTCCAGCCACGCGCCAAGTTGCTCTGTCACCGCGGCGCTGACAAATGTTTCCACCTCTGGATTCAATAATTTTTCCTTGGTCTGATTATTGAATGTTGGATTGGGCAACTTCACGCTGACCACGGCCGTCAAGCCCTCGCGCAAATCTTCACCAGTTGGAATGAAATCCTTTTCCTTGAACAAGCCCATGCGCCGACCATAATTGTTAATGACCGTCGTCAGCGATTTGCGGAACGCCGTGACATGCGTGCCGCCGTCGCGGTTTGGAATATTATTGCCGAATGCCAGTAAAATCTCGGGAATTCCGTCGGTGTATTGCAGCGCTAATTCGCAGCTCATGCCATTTTCCGCGTCCTCGCGGCGCACCACCATGACCGAACTCATGGTGGTCTTGCTGGTGTTGATGAACTTCACATAGCCGCCAATGCCAGTTCCGTCGTGGAAGGTTTCATCGCGTTGCTGACCTTGCGCGTCCACGCGCTCGTCGATCAAGCGAATGTGCACGCCTGGATTTAGAAACGCCAACTCGCGCAATCGATGCTGCAAAAGTTCGTAGCGCAATGTGGTGTCAGGAAAAATAGTTGGATCGGGCTTGAACGAAATACGCGTACCTGTGCGGCCGCCCGTGCGCTTTTCAACCACATGCAGCGCTTCGGCCAATTCACCGCGCGCAAAAGTAATTTTGTAAAGCGCCTTGTCCTTGGACACTTCAACTTCCGTCCACTCGCTCAGCGCGTTCACGCACTTCACACCCACGCCGTGTAGACCGCCGGAAACTTTGTACGCGCCGCTGTCAAACTTTCCGCCTGCGTGCACCTCCGTTAAAATTACTTCGACTGCGGGGCGACCATTGATGGCAGGATTCTCATGCTTCATGGGGTCCACGGGCATGCCGCGGCCGTCATCGCCAACTGTGCAACTGCCGTCCACGCTCAGCAGTACGGTGATATGGCTTGCGTAGCCAGCCATGGCCTCATCGATTGCGTTATCCACACACTCGTACACCAAGTGGTGCAAGCCTTCCAAGCCCGTTCCGCCCACATACATGCCTGGGCGCTTGCGAATGGCGTCAAGCCCCTCAAGCACTTGAATTGATTCGGAGTTGTAAGAGCCGTTGGAGGCATCTGAAATGGTTGGGGTCTGGTCTTGTTTGGTCATACTGGGCACGATGAAAAAGGCTTTCGTTTACGCAAAAATAACGATGAATGCAAGGCGAAAAAGTTCGCGTGCAATGGCGTATTTTTGTGATGTTTCATTCTATGCGAAACACCAAATTTAGGTGAGAAATTTGACGGTTTTTCTGGTGGCAATCCCATGATTTTTATTCAAAAAATCTTTAAAAAATAAAGCCGAATGCGCCAAATGTTGTCCCGTAAACATGTTCTATTTAGGCAAGAATTGAAGTAAAATTTCGATGCCACTTCCACGAATGCAAGTTTGTTGCGTAAAGTCTATTGCATTTATTTACTTTCGACCGATTGAAAGCAGGCACTTGTGCATGAGCAATCTCGACCACAATTTAAAGACCGCAAATTCCGCTTCCCACAACGAGCAGGTTTGCCCGCCTCAATCAGCGATCAAAAATCGTCGTGGCTTTCTGTCGCTTGTTTTATTGTTCGCCGCGGGTTGTGTTTCCAACAACAAATCTTCACGAATTCCCGATCCCGTGTGGCCCGATCTCAAAAATCCCACACCCGCGCCCACTAATCCAAAGTCCGCAATGACTAAGGCGAAAACACCTAAATCAAAGGATTTGGCGTTCGTTCTTGATCGGGAAAGTTGGTGTCCAGTGTCTGGAAGTCCTTCCGTGGCGCTGCTCAATCCCATGCTTCCGGTGAAATACATCACCGTGCATCATGATGGAATGAGCCCATTTTTAGCCAAAGATGAAAGCTCAAGCGCCTCGCGCGTGGAACTTATTCGAACGGGTCATCGCGGCAAGGGCTGGGGGGATATTGGTTATCACTTTGTTATTGATCGTGGCGGTCGTGTTTGGGAAGGCCGCGATCTGAAGTATCAGGGCGCGCATGTCAAAGAGTGCAATGAAGGCAATTTGGGCGTTTGCTGTCTTGGCAATTTTGACGAGCAAAGCCCAAGCCCCGAGCAAGTTGCGGCGCTTGAAAAACTTCTGAATGTCTTAATGAACAAGTATGGCGTGTCCGTCTCGCGCGTAAAGACTCATCAGGAATGGGCCACTGCGCGTACAGCTTGCCCAGGGCGCAGTTTGCAAAGTGAAATGCGCCAAATGCGCATGAAGCGTCTTGCTTTGCGAGATGGTAAAGCCAAGACCATGGCGTAAGCGGCGCAATGAACCATTGCACCTTGCTAAACAAGCTACAAGGTGGGTTTTGGAGGTTCTTGCGATAATTGCTGCTGAACTGGTTTAGAAGTAGCCCCAACTTGCCCAGACGATTGCGAAGATTCCATGCCAGCCGCCTGCCTATTCGCCTTGGCGCGGCGGTCATCGGCGGCCAATTTCTCCTCAAATTTGGGATCGTTTTTTTCCTGCCTTTGCACCATTGTCCACATTAAAAATGCAAAGGCGCCCATGCTAAGAAAGGTGAAAGCGATTACGGTAAAAGACATGGCAACCAAGGTATCCGAAGAGCCGCCTTCATTCAGAACTTTGCTTGCGGCATTTCACAAACATTGCACATCAAAATGAAATTGTCTCTAGCAATGCGCGGCAAAAACAACAACGCCGCCCGTTGAAGGCGGCGTTGTCATTAGGTCATATCAGTAAGCGGATATTGGCAAACTATTGTTTTTAGCGTCGACGACGGCTTACCAAGCCAGCCAAGCCGATCAAGGCGATGGCGCCTGGGGCAGGAATTGCATCAGCATTGAATTGGAAGTTGTCCATGCGGTTATTACCCGTTGAGGAAGTAGCACCCGTAAAGGTGACGCGCATGTATGCGTTTGCCGCATTGTCTAAAGTGACAACATTGAGGGTTGTGACACCATTAGAAGCAAAGCTGGCCTGGATTCCAGTGATTGTTGCCGCCGAACTCCAGGTCGTTCCATCAGTGCTGTAATCCCATTGTTGAGTTGTGAAACCTGTTGAGGTTCTTTGCACAGCGTAGGAAATAGCCAAATTTGACAAGCCAGACATGCTGAATTTAAACACCATGGCTTTGCCGTTGGCTGCGTAAGTATTGGATGGAACATTCGCTGCGCCACCAACTATCGCAAGGGAGGATGGAGAGGTTGTTACTGTTGACATTCCACCTGTCGCATTCAAGGCTGTTCCACCGAATGCGTTGATTTCTGTGGCAATTACGCCAGTGGTTGGCTGAAAGAAATTGCTCGAACCATTGGTACCGTCCAGATACAAAGTTCCAGATCCAAAGTTGGCTACAAACAATTTTGGTGTTAGTGGCGCGGCTACAACAGCCGTTCCGCCATTTGTCGTTGTTTGGAAGTCCCACTGCGCAATCATGCCAGCAGAAACTGTTGACGCTAGCACGCTGGATAAACCTGCTACAAATAGACTTGCTTTGATCATTGTGTAATCCTTGTTCGTGAAAAGGGAAGAGAAAGGAATTTGAAAGGCGGTTAAAGGGCGCGCTTCACCTTTAACTTGCCTCAAGAAATCGGTGAGGCAAATAAATTGTCCGAAAATAGTACATTTTTAATTCATAAATAGCGACGAGGCATTTGCGGGAAATATTGTTATAAGACCCTAGTACGACGCGTGCGCCAAACTCAGTCTGGGGCATAGTTTATGACATGAACTTGGTTCTGCATTCAAGCATATTTCAATGAAACCAGAGGTGGCGAGTCATAAAGTGCAGTCGCGTGCGCTTTCGCACGCGCAAAAATTAGTTGCGGAAAAGTGGGAGTAAAAGTTTTTATCGTTGTGAATCCATTTATGGTGTGACTTCTTTGAAAGGAGGCCAAAAATGGTCGCAATCAAGTCATTAGGCTCGGGCACGGAGGTTCAAATGCAAGAGGGTGCAAGGAATCTCGCTCAAGATGGGGGTCATTCATTGCCGTCCGCGCGGCCACGCAAGCGGGGACTACGGGCGGATGTTTCATTGCAACGCGAGCAAGCCATTGATCAATTAGTAAAAGACGCTACGGAGCGCGGCGATTGTGTGGATCGCTTTTACTGGATGTTGGTGTACGACCTGGAAATCGCGCCCATGACCAGCAACATGAAACAACTCACTGATTTGGGCCTTGCTGTACCGGCGCCTGATGATCTTGATGAGCGCGAGTTGCATGAGAAATTGTGGGAGGTGGTGGAGTCGCTTGGGGACTTGGGCGTGTTCCTTTTGCATACGAACGGTTTGAGTGATCGTGAATTGTATTCCAGGCTGTTTCACGAAATCTTGACAGAGCCCGTACGTGATTTGCCACCAACCGAAGGCGTGAGTGAATTCATTGATTTGCTTGGTGGCGCGGCGCGGGCGCACGATGAAGGAAATGCAACTGAAAGCCCTAAGAAAGTTGATCGAGATCGCTTCTTGCCCAAACCAGAAGGTGGCGAAATGAAAGAGGCAGAATAAAAATGAAAGGATCCAGCTCACCTCGAGCTGGATCCTTCAGGCTCGGTTGGATGCTTTGAAATACGTTGCATCGCCAAGCCAGGGTTGAGTGACTCACTCAACACTTTTACTATCCAATACAAAAAACAAAATGCAAGCACATAAGTGTCAAACCCAAGTTATTTAGGTAAAAGTTGTGTAGGCTTTATGCACAGTGGTTCATAAGTGTCTATTCATAAGCAGGCTAGGAATTATTGTGGCGTTTCTATTTGCCACAAAAAATGTTGTGGCGGCTGGCTCGAATTCCTCAAATACCTTGTTCAACGGCGCAATTGCAAGTGTTGAAGAACGGCCGCAATCGCAAGAAATAAATCAACAATCTTCAGAGCAAACATCCGCGGCGCAGACGGCGCCAGCAACTGCAATGTCAGCGACAACAAGCACGCCAACTGAGCCCGCGGTCAGTGCGGCAAAGCCCGCCGGCACGGCAACTCTTGAAGGCGTTGTACCCGTGCGACCTTTGAAAGCCGCGCCCCGTACCAAAGAAAAATATGGCGCGCGCACCACAACAGTTGTCGATCCACCAGATCCGCCAACAAGCGTGGTGTGGATGGTGGGTTCTTTCCCGCCGCTTGATTCCAAGTCCGTGCCAATAGCGAAAGCGCCAACCATGGATCAGCGCGGATTTCAATTTCGTCCCTGCGTGATGGCGGTGCAAACAGGAACGCCGGTTGCGTTTCCAAACAAGGACCCCATGTACCACTCGGTATTTAGTTATTCCGCGGCGCGCAAATTTGATTTGGGGCGCTACCGCGCAGGCGAGGAGCCTGACGCCGTGGTGTTTGACAAACCGGGCACGGTGAGTTTGTTTTGTGAAATTCACGAGCACATGCGCGCGCAAATTGTGGTTGTGGATACGCCGTTCTTTGTGGTGACCGACGCCAAAGGCAACTTTAAGTTGCCCTACTTACCCGCCGGGGCGCACACATTCCACGTGTGGCTTGGCCCTAGGGAATCTTTTGAAATGAAGGTCGACTTAACAGAAGGCGCCACGGTAAAAGTGGATTGGTCTAATCATGCGCAACAAAGCGCGCGCGCAAAATAAACTTTCCTTCAGCCAGGCAACAACCAACTACGATCAGAAATTTGAACTGCATGAAAATATGGGAACCCATGTTGTACCATTGATGTTGAGTTCCCTGATAGTTCGAGTACGCAATTTCGTTTGCAAGGAATAAAAGTGTTCATTCTGTCACCAGCAACCCTGTTCGGTAAATACGCTTGAAGTTTTCTACTCGCATTGCTTTAGCCATATTGGCAATTATGTTGATTTCAACATCGATTGTTTCTGTGTACAGCATTACTTCGGCGCAGGACTTGTACAAGCAGAAAATGAATGATGTATTTCGTGTCACAATCAGGGGAATGATTGGAATTCGTGAAGCGGAACTTGGAGTGATTCAAGCCAGGTGCACACGGCTTGCGCGAACTCCTAGGATTTTTGCGGCGCTACAACAAAACGATCGCGTCTTGCTGGCTGACGTGGCCTTCGACGAGCTTCGCGAATTTTTCCTGGCGCAAGGCGAAACCGCGGTTGGTAGGCGGCAGGCGGATTCATATTTATTTCTCAACGCCAACAATGAGGTGATTGCTCCGGGAACCGACCAGCCCAAACTTGACGACGCGGTGGTTGTGGCCGTGAAGCAGTTCAAGTCGCAGCCTGGCCCACCAACTCAGCGCATTGTGTATTTCGCCTTTGAGGAGCAAGCCTATGAAATGATCTGCACGCCCATTGACGATGTAGACGGCGAAGGTTTTTTAGGAACACTCGCATTGATTTTTGACTACGCCGCAACCAAGCCAATGCGTATGGCGGATGGCGGAGAAATGAAAAATGGGTTGTTGCTGGGAGCGCAGTTGTATGGCGGGCAAATGACGGAGCCGGAGAAGGTCGCCGCTAAGTTGAATGCCGCCATGGCTGTCGCATACGCCAATCGCATCGGCCAGACACCTTCAGCAAGTGGCGCAAATTTGCTAGAGCAGGGACAGCACGCTGGCGATACAGGCGTTGACCAAGCGGCACAAACGGAATTAGAAATCTCAATAGAAAACTCGGATTGGTTAACCCATGCGTACAATTTAGGTCAGCAAATCCCGCCAGTATATTTTGTGATGGCCGCAAGCTTGGCGCCACTGCAGAAAGAAATACGACAACTTGGCATTCAATATGTAGGCGCCGTGCTTATTGGCGCATGCGGCTCCATTGTGTTGGCGTATTTGGTGGCGCTTGGGTTAGCCAAACCAATCAAACAACTTTCAATTTTATCAAGCAAGGTTGCCGGCGGCGACTATACGGGGCGAATCACCGTGAATCGGCGCGACGAACTAGGTGTGTTAGGCGAGCGCTTTAACAATATGTGCGAGGGTCTTGCGCTGCGTGACAAATATCGCGGCGTGCTTGACGCCGTGACAGATCGGACCGTGACGGATCAATTGTTATCTGGCACGCTTGATGTCAGCGCAAAGGCGGCGCCAGTTGCCGTGTTATTCGCTGATATTCGTGGCTTCACTCCGCTCACTAATCGCCTTACGCCAAACGAAATTGTGGCGGTCTTAAACGACCACATGAGCGCCATGACCGATGTGATTTATAGCCACGGCGGAGTGGTGGACAAATTTGTGGGCGACATGGTCATGGCCATCTTTGGCGCGCCAAATAGCAAACCCGATGACGCCGCGCGCGCCGCCGCGTGCGCCTTGGATATGTTGCGAGTGCGACAACAGTTAAATCAAGACTCCAAACATCCATTTGAAATTGGAATTGGCGTGGCCTTTGGGGTGATCATTGTGGGCTGCATGGGTTCCAAGAAGCGCTTGAATTACACGGTGCTTGGCGAGCGCGTGAATCTTGCGGCCCGATTATGTTCCATGGCGCCAGCGAATACGCTTTACATTGATCAAGGTGTGCGGCAATATTTAGATAGCACATTTATTGTCACAAATTTGCCGCCGTTGAAAGTCAAAGGTTTTGACAATCCAGTGCAAGCGTTTGAATTGAGCGTTGATAAAAATCAATCAGTGGGAGCGCCAATATGAACCAGAAAGTGCTCGCGTTGCTTCTGTGCGCAAGCTCCGCGCGCGCTGCGCAAGTTGCGGCAGTTGTTCCCTCGCCAACAAGTTCGCAGACTGCTAGCGCGCAATCTGCCGCTGCGCCAACGACTTTGACTGGCACCCCTTCAACGACCGCGCAAATTGTGGCGGCGGAGTCGGCGGTTGCGCAAATAAACACACCTACGGATACGGGCGATCCTATGGAATCATTCATTGAGCGCTTGCGAGAGCTTCAATCCTTTGGCACGGAGGATGGACAAATTAGTTTCAACGCCGAGATGTGGTTGACATTGGATTACATGGTGTTCAGTACGCCGCCTCCCGGATTTATTCAGACCAGCAACGGGCAAATTTTTGCGCCAGTTTTAAGTGGGTTGTTCACATTGGATATTTCCAAGCACCTTGAATTTGTGTTCTTGGGATTGGTCAACCGTGGCTTTGATCCCACCGAAACATCCGTTCAGTCGCAACCGGCGGAGTATTACGCGCAAGTCACGCCATTTGATACTCCAGTGTTGAATTTCAAAGGCGGAAAGTTCCAGACCGCGTTTGGTCAATGGACGAACAGGCATTTCTCCACGCAGAACTCGCTTATCAACGCCCCCGTGATGTATGGACAAATGACTTCCATTACGGATGGCAACGACGGCGCGGGCATCGCGCCCAACACAACATCCATGGTGGCCAGAAAAAATTCAGCGCCTCCTGTCACGAAATGGATCCCAATTGTGTGGGGACCAAGTTACGCCAGTGGCTTTCAACTGAACGGCACGGTGGGAACTCTGCAACAACTTGATTGGGCATTTGAAATGAAGAACGCCTCGCTTTCCAGTCGGCCCCAAGAGTGGGACTTGTGGAACCGCGGATTTAATTATCCAACCTTCACGGGGCGCGCGGGATTTCGTCCTGATGCCGCGTGGAATATTGGAGTGAGTGGAAGCAGTGGTTCATATATAAGTCAGGCGGCGTATGATCGTTTTTCAACCACAAGCAAAGCGGGTTCTTCCATTAGCGAATCGCGTCAAAATGTGGTGGGCACGGATATTTCCTATGCGCATGGACCGCTTGAATTTTGGAGCGAATTTGCGTGGAGTCAATATGAGGTTCCAGATGCGAGTGTTGGCAAGGCGGTTGGTAACATTAGTGCGTACAGCTATTTCATAGAAAGCAAATGGAAGTTTATGCCGCAATTTTGGCTTTCGGGGCGCTGGAATCAGCAGTTGTATTCCAATGTCACTCCAGCAACTGGTCCAGGAGCTGGTTCTGAAACCTCTTGGTACAACAATTTGTGGCGCGTTGACGCGTGTCTTGGTTTCAAGATCAATCGCTTCACGCAATTCAAGGTGCAGTACAGCTACACCGAGGAGGCGGGCACAATTGATCCAGGACAAAACCTCTTCGCGGTCGAACTTGTTATACAGTTCTAGTGTGAAAAAAATACTGCACATTGTGGCTTTCGTTTTAGTGGCAAGTTGCGCCGCTGAGCCCGAAAAAGTCTCTAGCACCATACTGCTTGGTTCGTGGAAAAGTGATTTTGACTCAACCACATTGACTTGCGAGGACACAGGGTTATTCACTTTGTCATTTACTGGCCCCAAGACCCGCGCCATTGTGGGCGATTACACTTTCGATGGGAAAATAGTCACGTTTCGAAATCGCCCTGAGACCAAATTATGTGTGGATGAAACCGGCGTGTATGAAATTAAGATCAATGGCGCGCAGTTCATCGCGCGCAAAGTGAAAGACTTTTGCCCGTTGCGTGAAAAGCAAATGGATTATTCTTGGACGCGCGTGAAAGCGGCGGGAGATGGCGCGTTGGGCATTCCATCGGCGCCAAAGTAAAAATTTTTGGCTCTTTCAATGGGCGCAAGAAATTCAACAAGCGTTCGATACCTTGACCACTTTTCACCTATGTCTGCGCGCCGCTGCTTAAAAATCAAAGCTAGACTTTGCACATGCAAGGACGCACACTTTTACTAGATCCACGGCTGAACAAAGCCACCGCATTTAACGAGGCGGAGCGCGAAAAATTGGGCTTGATTGGATTGCTTCCCGATGGAGTGGAGACCAGCGCAACCCATATTCACCGCGTGAACATGCAACTGAGTCATTGCACATCGCAGTTGGAAAAATATGTGTATTTAAGCGAGTTGGCCGACCGCAACGAGCGCCTGTTCTACATGCTGCTGCGCGCGGAGCCGGAAATGTTGATGCCAATCGTGTACACGCCAACCGTGGGCGAAGCGTGTCAACAATTTGGACACATCATGCGCAGGCCACGTGGCTTGTATGTCAGTTTAAAGCGACGCGGGAAAATAAAGGATGTCTTGCGGAATTGGCCGGAAAAAGATGTGCGCTTTATTGTTGTCACCGACGGCGAGCGCATTCATGGCCTGGGTGATCAAGGCGTGTGCGGCATGGGAATTCCCATTGGAAAGTTGGCGCTGTATGCCGGCCTTGGTGGCGTACCGCCCAGTGTCACGCTGCCAGTCACCCTGGATGTTGGAACCAACAACGAGGCGTTTCTGGAAGATCCGTTGTATCCCGGGTTAAGGCAACGAAGAATCACGGGCGATGAATACACGGCATTCGTGGATGAATTTGTTGACGCGGTGCAAGAAGTCTTTCCGCATTGCTGCATTCAATTTGAGGATTTCACCAACAAGACCGCCATTCCGTTGCTGGAGCGCCATCGCAACCGCGTGTGTTGTTTCAACGACGACATTCAAGGCACGGCCGCCGTGGCGGTGGCTGGATTGTTCGGCGCGTGCCGCATTATGAAAAACAAAGTGCGCGATCAATGCCTGCTGTTCTATGGAGCCGGCAGCGCTGCGATTGGCATTGCGGATTTGTGCGTGCTGCAAATGACACGCGAAGGTTTGCCAGAGGCTCAGGCGCTCGGGCGCTGCTTCTTGATGAACTCAAAGGGGCTTGTCACGGCGGATTCCGTGGGGTTAAGTGATCAGCAACGGCGTTACGCGCACGCCAATGCTCCCACGAAAGATTTGTTGCATGTGGTGGACATGGTGAAACCAACTGCGTTGATTGGTGTGAGCACCATCGCCAACGCATTTACGCCCGCCGTTATCGCCGCCATGGCGAAATTAAATTCGCGGCCGATTTTATTTCCATATTCCAATCCCACCAGCAAGAGTGAGTGCACGGCCAAGGACGCTATTGAACACTCTCAAGGCCGCGCGATTTTTGCTGCGGGTAGTCCATTTCCGCCATTGCATTATCACGGCAAACTCTTTGTGCCGGGGCAGGGCAACAATGTTTACATTTATCCAGCTGTTGGGTTGGCCGTATACGCCACGGAGGCCAAGCGCGTGACCGACGATATGTTTCTGCGCGCCGCCGAAAGTTTGGCGGCGCAAGTGACCGAGGAAGATTTAAATGTTGGATTGATCTATCCGCCAATTGGTGAAATTCATGCAACGCTGATTCAGGAGGCGGTGGATGTGGCCACCTTGATTTTTGAACAAGGTCTGGCTGGCGTGGCGAGGCCCAACGATATTGACGCGTTTGTGCGCGCCAAGATTTACAACCCCGCGTATTAAATTGTCTGAGCCATGTGCGCGTGATGAGCGCAATTGATCCATTGTCAATTGCAAAGAACCGAAGCGTTTGAACAGAATTGATTACTTTTGAGGCTCGCGAAACGCCAGTAAACGCAAGCCATTGATGACCACCGCAACAGTGCTGCCTTCGTGCATGATCACGGCAAGTGTGGTGCCAATCAGGCCGCTTAAAGTAAGTGGGATCAGAATAAAAACCATGCCCATACTGACAGCCACATTTTGACGGATCACCTTGCGGGCAAATCGGGCCAGACGAATCGTAAATGGTATGCGCTGTAAATCATCGGCCATAAGCGCAATGTCAGCGGCCTCAAGCGCTACATCCGTGCCGCCGCGGCCCATTGCAATTCCAACCGTGGCCATAGCCAACGCGGGCGCGTCATTCACGCCGTCGCCCACCATTGCAATCGCATGATATTTTTCAAGCAGCGATTTCACGCGCTCGATTTTATCCTGCGGTAAAAGTTCAGCCTCTATTTCGTCTACGCCTACATCGTTAGCTATGGCTTGCGCCACCCCTTCGCGATCACCCGTGAGCATGATCACGGGGCGCACATTCAGCGCATGCAACGAGCGGATGGCTTGGGCAGCCTCGGCGCGTGGGCGATCCGTCAGCGCAATAAAGCCCAGCACTTTTTCTTGGGAACTCAATACGACAACCGTGTTGCCACTGGCATCGTGTTGCGCCAAAGCGGTTTCCATTTTTTCATTGAGTATGGCGCCTCGTTCGCGCATAAGGCGCGCAGAACCAACCTCTATGGTCTTTCCGTTCACGGTGCCCGTAACGCCCTTGCCTTGAATGGCACTTACATTCTCGGCCGCCGCAACATGAATGTCTTTCGCCTGCGCGGCGCGCACAATCGCCTTGGCAATTGGATGTTCGCTGCGTTGCTCAATGGCGCTGGCGGTTTTAAAAAGTTGGCGCTCGCTCACGCCATCCGCCGTGAAAATGCCAACAATCTGCGGACGGCCATTGGTGAGCGTGCCGGTTTTATCCATGGCGATCGCGCGAATAATGGCCAGCCCCTCCAAGTGCAGTCCTCCCTTGATCAGCACACCCGATCGCGCCGCGCGCGCCACGCCAGAAAGAACAGCGGCGGGGGTGCTAATGGCAAGCGCACACGGACTTGCGCCCACAAGCATGGCAATAGCGCGCAAAAGTGATTCATCAAATGTCAGCCAGCCAAAATAATATGGAACAACAAGCGCCAAAATAGTGCCCACAACCACGCAAGGAACATAGATGCGTGTAAACGCCTCGGCGGCGCGCTGTGTGTGTCCCTTCTGTTGCTGCGCCTCCTCCACCAAAAGAATCATCCGCGCCATGGTGGATTGGGAACTTGGCCGCGATACGCAAATCTCCAGGCTGCCGTCGCCATTCACGGTTCCGGCGAAGACTTCATCGCTCACTTCTTTTGCAACTGGCACGCTTTCACCAGTGATGGGACTTTGATCGATACTGCCGCTACCCGCCAAAATATTTCCATCAGCGGGCAGTCGCTCGCCAGGGCGCACCACCACGACATCGCCCACTACAAGTTGATCAACCGCAATTTCAATTTCTTGCGCGCCGCGCTTTACATTTGCAAACTTTGGAGCCAACTTGCCAAGTGCGCGTATGGCCTTGCGCGACTGGCCCATGGCGTAATGTTCAAGCGCATTTCCCAGCGAAAAAAGAAAGAGCAAAAGCCCGCCGTCAATGCCCTCGCCAATCCACGCAGCGGCGATCGCGGCCACCACCATGAGAAAGTCAATATCCAGCCGCGCTTTGAATGCCATGCGCAAGCCATCCAGAAACGCGTTCCAGCCGGCCACCACATACACCACCGTCAAGCACACAAGCGCCACGCCATCATTGGTCACGCTCCATTTGCTTGGCAGGCACCAACGCAACAACGCATTGTCATTGACCACAATCCAGCCACGCTGCAAACTCCATGCAAGTATTAAAAAAATCCCAGCAACACATGGAATCAATAATTGATTACGCCACCACGCTGGCTCGACCTCCAATGCATTCACTTGGTCGACCTTGGATGATTGCGCGTCGCTCATGACATGAAGATAGCCGCGAATGTTTCCATAGTCCGCGCTCGCCGTGCAAAGCCTCTCGAAAAATGAAAACTATTTTTGTTGTGCGCGTGGATCATGCAATCCATAGAGCGCTCAAAATTTTTTGACAAAGCCCGTGAAAGAAGCAAGTGTTTGGTTAGAATGATCACATGGACGCATTTGAATTTTTACCGCCAACGCCCAGCGATTTGGGCGACCGAGAAATTGAGCGCGAAAGCGACGCACTGGATGGCGTGCGCGTTGCGTTGCTTGTGACTGGCGGAATAGCCGCCATGAAGACGCCGTTTCTGGCGCGCGCGCTTCGCCGCCATGGAGCCAGCGTGACCGCATTTTGCACGGAGGAAGCGCTGCGCTATGTGGCGCTTGACGCCTTGGCGTGGAGCACAACTTCGCCTGTCATCACCAAACTTTCCGCCAGCGCGGAGCATCTCAGCGACAATGCTCCATTTGATGTGTACTTGGTTGCGCCCGCCACCGCCGCCAGCATTGGACGCATGGCGCATGGCATAGCCGAGGGCGCGGTCGGCGCAACACTGGCCGCGGCGATTGGTCGAATGGAGCAAGGCAGAGCCAAGGTGTTGGTTGCCCCAACCATGCACGGCAGCATGCACAATTCTATTTTGGTCAAGGCGCTTCAAGAATTGCACGGCATTGGAGTGCGAATTATTCCGCCACGCGACGCCTATGGAAAGCATAATTTGCCCGAGGATTCAGCCTTAGTCAAAGAAGTCACGGACGCGGTCATGGCTTTGAAGGCTCGGCGCTGATTTTCATGTGGCATTTTTTATTGCAATCTTATTTCTGTGACGCGCCGAAATACCCGAAAGGATTTTATTTATGTTCGCTTTGATATCTCTGGCGCTTTATGGCGCCTTGCGCCAAAATATTTCATGTGTAGTCCGACTCACCGTGTGCGTAATGTTGACACAGTTGATGTTTTGTCAGGCGCAAACAGCAACGCCCGCGGCAACGGCAACGCCCGCGGCAAC
>SXGQ01563974.1_pt1 | contig 86080 bp, 110 predicted proteins | sample 3178371 | NCBI WGS metagenome assembly SXGQ01 (sample SAMN11356859, study PRJNA531348) | freshwater metagenome | isolation source: freshwater sample F1-20 | place: China: Fuxian Lake, Yuxi | collected 2017-12-25 | reverse complement strand
TGCGAGTGATGCGAGTGATGCGAGTGATGCGAGTGATGCGAGCGATGGTGCCCGGGTCCGTATGCTAGGGCAGTACCGGCCAAACACATCGAAGCAGCAACCATTATGCCAGCGATTGAGTATTTCATAACGCCTCCTTGGTGTTCTTATATAACGCCTGGCAGTTCCAGCGGTTGACACAAAATGGTACCCCGGGAGGGATTCGAACCCACACTTGGGGGATTTTAAATCCCCTGCCTCTGCCGATTGGGCTACTGGGGCGCGGATGGCTGGTCTAGACCCAACACACGCTGGGCCAGGATCGTGCTGTTTCTCTCCAGCCAGATACGGGCATAGACCCGTATGAGATCATCGGGCTCGTTGTCCAGCATGTGCAGGCAGCGTCGTATGTGCGCATCGTCCCAGGGCGAACCCTGGGTGATGCTTTCTAGGATAGCTTCTCGGTCCATAAAAATATTTATGGCGCCGCAACAAAAATGGTGGAGACACGGGGAGTTGAACCCCGGCCCGCTTCGATGCCATCGAAGCGCTCGTCCCAACTGAGCTATGTCCCCATGGTGTTGGTTGCGGGTGTGGGAGTCGAACCCACTATCGCCAGCTTATGAGACTGGAATGATACATCCGTTTCACTCCCCCGCAATTGTTCTGGCTCCAGGAGTTGGGATCGAACCTCCGACTTCTTTCTTACCAAGAAAGCTATCTACCACTGATATACACCAGCATGGGTAATATTTAGTTCTGGAGCAACGGGCTGGATTCGAACCAGCGGCTTCAGGGGTTTGCAGTCCCTTGCATTGGGCCTCTCTGCCACCGTTGCATTGTGTCTAATACTACGAGGTCAACAGTTCAGTGTCAACCTTGAAATTGGTGCCTGGTTCGAACCGCCGACCTTATGTATTGGTGCGGGATCACGGTTTCGAACCGCGGACCCACGGCGTGTAAAGCCGTTGCTCTACCCCTGAGCTAATCCCGCTTTATATTCTTGTAAATATGCATTACGCTTTGTAAACTTTTTATATCTACTGCCTTGCCCTTTACTACCGTATGTGTCTGTTTGACTATGACAGTTAGGACATAGTGTCCTTAAATTCTCTGGAAAATTATTGTCGCTATCACCGTCAATATGATCTATATGTAGTGTCAAAGGTTTTCCATTGTACTCATTACCTGTTCCACATTCAACGCAAGTATGGTTGTCTCTTTCTAAGATGTATCTTCTTAGAGGTCTACTTCCGTCCTTGCATTGTCCGCTTTCAACTAAAGGAACATACTTACGAGTATATTCGTATTCTGCTTTACAAGTTGTGTCGCAATATTTGTTTGTTTTACTGTTACCACCTATGGGGACAAATTGGTGCCCTGCGACCATAAATATATGCACAGGAGAAATTAAAATGTATCAAAATCAAGTCAAATTGACTCGACCCGCGGGCGTAGAATGGTTTACCGTGGTTGACCCGATCACGTCTGGCCGATACAAGACCTGGTTGAACGGTCGACCCGGATTTGTGTCTCACATATCATCGGTAGATCCTGTTACCGGCGACATCGACATAGTACAGAACTGGGCCGATCAGGCCAGCTATGATAGCATGGTCATTGCCCGCCAGGATAACGCAGACTATGCGACCAAAAAAGACTACGAAGCTGCTGTGGGCATCACGACCACGGTGATCTACCGCGGAGAAGTCTAGTCGGCACCAACCACTTCCACGCTGACACCTTCGCCGTAGTAGCCATTGCTGGTGCCCAGCCAGCGTACCGTGACTGATCCGCGGCGGGTACCAAAACGATAAAAGGTCCAGGTGTAGCTTTCGTGGTCCAGATCGGGCCCGTTGTAGCCCCGCACTTGTTCCGCTTCGGAGAGCGGTTCGCCCACCAGGTCCTGGAGGTTACCGCAGATGTCTTCGATTCTCACTGACTCGCAGCAGGCCTGATCATGATAGAATCTCACATAGTGCGTGTGGGTCACATACAACCTCAGTTCTTGGCCGTCCTGTTCTACGCGGCACAGGCAACGTCCTTTTAGATCTTCGAACTCGTGCACCGGACCCTGTAGCGCATTCCAAACCGCGATCCGCTTGTCCATGACTGCTCCTTGTAATATGGCGACACGTATGGGATTCGAACCCATGATCTCCGCCGTGACAGGGCGGCGTATTAGGCCAGCTATACTAACGTGCCAGTGACTGGCGGAAGAGGTGAGACTCGAACTCACACACCCTTTTCAGGGCCTTCGGTTTTCAAGACCGCTGCCGCTAGGCCAAACTCGGCTAACTCTTCCATGATGGTGCTGGAGGAGGGACTCGAACCCCCGGTGTGGTATGCCTGCTTACAAAGCAGGTGCAATCGCCGCTATGCGACTCCAGCTCAGTTGGTGCCCCAGGTGGGACTCGAACCCACAAAATTCAGATTTTGAGTCTGACACGTATGCCAATTCCGTCACCAGGGCGATGGAGCGGGATAGGAGAATCGAACTCCTGACGTCTGCTTGGAAGGCAGTGGTTTTGCCATTAAACTAATCCCGCATGTCTGTTTGTCAAAGAACAGTTGCAATTATATGACGCTTGGTACTGGGTGTCAACCTGGTGCCCCTGCTCCGATTCGAACGGAGAATACCACCTCCTTTTGAGAGAGGCCGCTTTACCAGTTTGCGCACAGGGGCGGAGATAGATTGGGTTTTTTGGATCCAAGAGTAAATACAACATGGGTATAAAAGAACTACTTGTAGAAGCAAGAAACACCACAGCCGCTGGTCGCAAGCGCCGAGAGGATCCCAATCCAGAACGCAGAGGCAATGCCATAAACGCCAAAACCAAATAGCATGTTGATCAATGACAAGGATGTTTGGGGACGATGTCCCATAGATTATCTCTGGATCTATGACAAACTGATATTGGCACGTAAACTGGGATATCTAGCTGCACCAGCAGGCATTGCTGTGCCTAAACCAGACTGGTACATCGTTCGTCCTATCACCAATATCCGTATGATGAGTAGAGGTGCCAAGAAACTGTGGCTGACACCCCTGGACACTGATTCAGTGCCCGACGGGTCATTTTGGGCAGAATGGTTTGAAGGCTGTCATACATCAGTGGATTTCCACTATGGTGTCCAAACATTAGCTGTGGAAGGATTCAGGGACAATGCAAGGCTGGATCGTTTCAGTCGTTGGACTCGTATCAAAGACCGCTACCAGTTTCCAGCAGTGCTAGACAAGTTATGGCAACTTACACCCTGGATCAACGTAGAATACGTACACGGTAAGATCATAGAAGTGCATCTACGATGGAACGATGATTTCAGCAATCACAACAGCGATACGATATATCCTGTGTGGCGTGATGAACCCAGACCTCAACCACCTCACACACGCTGGTATGACAGTCCCGGCGGCGATAGATTGGGCTTTTGGATCCAAGAATAAATACAACATGCGTATAAAAGAACTACTCTTAGAAGCAAGAAACACCACAGCTAACTGGCGCAATGAAGAGCCCAGCAAGTTCGTGGCTGTGTTGACCAAAAAACTAGGAGCGCCTGACGAAATTACTGCTAATCGTGCGGTATGGTATGACAAGGACGGTTTCAAGCGCATTGAAGTCAAAGATGAATATATTCTGCACTGCTGTCCTGCTCCGCACTATGATTTTGTCTACAGCACCATTGACCTGCATGTGCCAAAAAAATTCGTGCGAGTGCTGGCAGACTCATCAGAAAGTATCCTGCTGGATTTGCTCAAGAATGAAGTCACAGCACGCTGTGCCACACTAAGTGCTAATGCTGTGACTTTGAACTATGTGCTTGACGTGGTTTCAGAACGGGTCAAAGGCAGCAAAGACGAGTATGAAAATCGTATCAAACGTCTGTATAAGAACAAGTTGGATCCAGATCCAGACTGGTGGCCAGACATCACTGGAGAAGTGCGTAATTGAGTTTTTTAGTAGCAAATTTGCCACCCGTGCATTGCTTTGTTCGTAGGGAATTTCTGTATGATTTCCAATCCGGGCATGGTGAATACGAACCCTGTATTTGGGTCTCTATCAAGAGCCTACGCAGCCAGGCCTTTCGCATAGAAAGTTATCTGCCTAGGTATGGCGCACTCTACGACAAACTGCCTCTGTATTGGCGACAGTGCAGGGAGTCGAACCCCGGCTTACGGTTCTGGAGGCCGCAGTGCTACCGTAACACTTCACTGTCATTGTTTTTGGTGCCCAGGGTGGGATTCGAGCCCACACTATGTCCTCCCTCTCGAGGAGGTGCGTCTACCAGTTGCGCCACCGGGGCATTGCGTGGTGCTGCCTCCTGGGATCGAACCAGGTTCCGACGCTCTTCAGGCGCCTGCTATGACCACATCAGCTAAAGCAGCAAAATGGCGTTCCGTAGGGGTTACGATCCCCTCTGGCCAGCTTGAAGGGCTGGTGATCTCACCAGAAATCGAACGGAACATTTGTGGTGGAGTGTACTGGGATCGAACCAGTCGTGCCAGAGGCGCCGGATTTACAGTCCAGTGCATCACCATTGATGCTTCCACTCCATGCATAATTGAACTGACTGTCTGAGAGCTACTCTTTCACACAGGCTTCGCGACCCCGTGATCCAATCGGTTCAAGTATGCAGGCTCCTTTCGGAACCTGATACTGCGGGACCATCTCCCGCTTGCCTATCTTACTCGACCCGTTATCGCCAGGTCTTTCATACCAGGACTCCGCCAGTTCGCAGCATGTTTAGAGTGCGCTGCATGGCCCTCGTTGCCAGGCACTTTGAGATCTGAGCTTGCAGTATCCGTATCGCGATCCTCGTTGTTGCAAAGTAGGACCATTGTATCGGTATTTCTGTTGGCTGTCAACCTCTGTTGCAAATGCTTGATTACAAAATGAAAAACCCCAGGTCTCTCGATCCTGGGGTCTTTTTGTGTTCTTGGGGACTAGTTGCTAATCGTCCCACCCTTCACATAAAGACCCCTCCCTATCACTATTCTCGATCGCACAGGCATAACCCAGCACCGGGCCCGACCATGTGGGTTGGGTCAATGGCATCGTATGCCCGAATTTTGATATGAGTGATAGTTGTGAAGTCATCATGTGCTTTATGTTACTGGTTTATTTATACCTTGTCAACGGGTATTTACTTTTTTCTGATCATTTTGGGCAAACTGCTTTGGCATCCAGGGTCTGGTTGAAATAGCGGGCCACCTGCTCGGGATCTCGGGCGCGGCTCAGTTGTACCGCTTGTCTTGCCATCTCTAGATTTTGCTGTACCTGTGCCAATACATTCCACATTTTTTTGAACATTTGTATCTCCTTGTTGTCAGGGGTATTTAGTGTTGCTTTGCAGCAATTATAACAAAACATTACCAGGAGGTCTAGTGGCTTTGATCCCATGCAGCAGGGACCGGCTGCGATAGTTTTTGTTGGGCGATAGCAGAGACAGGCCGGGTTCAAACAGCCGGGCCAGCACACGCTTGCACAAGGCAGCATCGATCACCTGTTCTATCATGCTGTCGGGATCCAGGCGCAACACAGTCTTGGTCAGCTCTAGATCCAGCAACGGAGTCCAAGTCAGGGTATGGCCTAGATGCCAGTGCTGATGATCGTTGAGATTGATGTCCAGAATCTGCTGATGTAGCTGCTGTGCAGTGGCATGGGTTTGCTTTATCTGTTCGCGCCGTTGCCAGTGGTCCTGGAATATCTGCCTGTTCTTGGGCTGAGAAAAATAGTGCACGTGGTAGCCCGTGCGAGACAGCAACATGCTGTTCACGTCCAGGCCGTGCCAGGCCGCCCAAAGAGCCAAGGTAGTGGGACCTCGCATCATGCTTTCATCGCCGCAACCACCACTGACCAGCACCGTGGGCTGAGTCCAGTGATGTATCTGTGTATAGGCCCAGTGCTGCTGCCGTATGGCCTGGAGATTCTGGTCCAGAAACCAGTCATACTCCAGGTGCTCGTAGTCTATCATGTCTACTGGAACCCGGGCGTGATTGAACGCACCAAAGATCATCAAGGTATCGATGCCGCCGGTCAAGAACAAGCGGCATGGTCTATCCCCGCACTGTTCAGGCAATCGTTGCACCTGTTGTACCAGTCGATCCGAGATAATGTCCGCGGCCTGGTCCAGACTCAGAGACTCCCAACTGAACTGGCCCACTGGATCAAATGGCACAGTATACAGACTATCTGCATCTAGGTAAACCCGGGTGTTGGCCCATATGGGCTGCCCGGTGCCCAAGAGATTGGTCAGTGTGCGCGACCCTTCATCCCACCACAAGGGGAATGAACGCCAGGCGCCGTGGTCCAGGTGCAGCCGGGAATCAATCCACTGTAGTCCTGCCCAGTTACCGGTCTGATCCGGATTCCGGATTCCCTTGGACCATTGGCCCTGGTGCTGATCCCAGCCGTTGTCGTGGCTGAATACCCAAGGTCCCATGGGATCGTGGCAGGGAAATCTGGGGTCGGCTGCAGGGGCGATAGAAAAAAACATCAGACATCCCGGCGTTTGATCACCCGGTCTGACAGACCATAAGCCACAGCCTCTGTAGCTGTCATGAAACGATCGCGTTCCATGTCTGACCTCAACTGCTCGCGGTCCCTACCAGTGTGCTGTACGTAGATATCCGTGAGCACGTCTTTCCAGCGCAAGAGTTCCCGGGCCTGGATCTCCACGTCCGTGGCTTGACCACTAGCACCGCCCAGGGGCTGGTGGATCATGTGCCGGGCATTGGGCAGGATATATCTTTTGCCCGTGGCTGACGCTGCCAAGAGCGAACCCATGCTTGCGGCCTGCCCCAGCACTATGGTGTCCACGGGACATTTGATAAATTGCATGGTATCATAGATGCTCATGCCCGCTGTGACCGATCCGCCCGGACTATTGATATAAAAACTGATGGCTTTTTTGGGGTCGTCCGCTTCCAGGAACAGCAACTGGGCCACTACTAGGCTGGCTGAGTGGCCGGTGACTTCGCCGTCCAGCATGATGATACGGTCTCTCAGCAGGCGGCTATAGATATCGTAGCTGCGTTCGCCTTTTGATGTGTGTTCTAACACTATGGGCACGAGATTTGACACGGTTGTCTCCTTGCAAAGTCATAAGTATAGCACACCGTGTGGAAAAAATCTATGAGAAACTTGCTCTATAAATTGGATCAGATATTGCTGGAAGCGCGAGGGCTGTTGTACCGCAGTGCTGGCGACAGTTTTTTCCAGGGCAACCGAGACAATCCTACCGCAGAAATCGCATTCAAAGGCGTGAAGTATTTTCCCGAAATGCCCGGGGCCTATGCCAACTACGACGAAATGAGCCAGGTATTGCAGGATATCGCTGCCGAGTATCCCAATATCCAATGGTTCAACAAACCCACACGTGCCAATCGCGCATTCGCCATCCTGACCTTTGATGGACCTGCCGCAGGGCAAACAACCTATTTTGGACGATTCTTCAATAACATCAAGCCAGACATGGCCGGCTTCTGGAAGAACAGCGAACTGCCCGGGGGTTGGCAGCTGAACAAGTTGGTCAGCCTCAAGGGCGCATATTATCGTCTCAAGCCCTCGGATCTATTTGAACCCAACAGCACTTTTGCTACTCCCCAAGACTGTGTCAAGGCTCTGGCGGCCAATCCCAAAAACAATCCCGCGGTGCCCAAGATCATACCGGGCATGCAGACACTGTTGGGGGGCAAATTGCCCACGTTTGAAAATGTAGGCGACATGGTCTCGGCGATACGCGACTATCTCGGAGAAACCATTGGACCCATAGCCCTGGTACAGGGCATGATCACGTCGCAGGGCGCCGAAGCAGCACGCAAAGACATCCTAGGAGCCCAGGGCACGTTTACCGGCAGTGCGATCAATTTTCCCGCGGCCAAAAACAACGGCCTGGTAGACAGCTATCTCATACACCCATCGGGTGTGGAGATTGGTATCAGCAGCAAGGGCGAAAAGGGTGCCAGTGCCAGTGCCAAGAATATCGCGGATGGTGTGGCTGCTGCGCGAGAAAAAGGCATGACCGAACTGCTCCGGACCTATGCGGACCAGGTCAAGGTCATCGAAGAAGTGGGTCGCTTGAGCAGTGTGGATTTTCCCCTGGTCATGGGTGAACGTCAAGGACTGATCACCCAACAGCAAGCGGCCATTGTCAAGAACCTCATACAACAGGGTGTGACTGACATCACTCAATACAATATGTCAAGCGGGGATCGTACAGCATTGCAGACGCTGATGTCTGACTACAAGTCCAAACCCAATCCCCGTTATAATGTGGGTTACCACATACTCAGCAGCCTGGTCCGCAAAGTGGCCACCAACATCAACCAAGATCCCAAATTTGGTGAAGCTGCTCTCAAATTTCTCAACGTATCTCCTATCATACAGTTGCACCTCAATGGCACCGATCGCGGCGGCAATTATACCGTGACTGGCTTTACCAGCAAGTATCCTCCTCATTTCCGGGGCACAGTGGGTCTGGATGCCAGCAAGGTCTATGCGGCCACTGGCGTCCGGGGACGGGTCAACTTCAGCTACAATGGTGGTGGTAACACCGACACTGATGTGATGCCCGCACCAGAAACTCCAGCAGCCACTACCGCCGATCTAGACCAAGAAGTAGAACGCCAGCGATTGATCGGTCCCGGGGTCCGGGCAGCACGTTTGGCCAAACGACAGCCGCGAGATTCTGAAAAGGCACTGGGCAGATCCCGTCGCCGTGGCTAGAGGCGCAGGCCCCGATTGGACAGGCGATCGTTCCAGGCATAAAAGGCCTGGCCGTGCGTGAGGTTATTGTTGCGCTCCCACTCCCACTGATGTACCATCTCATGGGCCACGGTGTTGATCATGGACTTCATGGAGGGAAACTGCCGGACAAATCTCATGCAAAGCGTGTGCCTGGCACCATGTCGGTGTACGCGATACCCTACTTCAATCTCGCCCCAGAAATACTTGGAACTGCTGAGTCGTATCTTGGGTCGTTCTAGGGTTCCTGCAAACACAGCTCGATTGATGCTGTCGTAGATACTTTCCAGTTGCGCATGTCGCGGACGGACCGGATGGCGGCCGCCCAGACGATCGGCCTGCTGGACCAGTTTGTGTAGCTGAACCTTACGAGGCATGCCGCGATCCTCCTATACATACTTATCGCGGCCCTGCGTTTTATCTGCACATATTTGGAGCTACCAGGTCCAAAACTACGCCGTTTATTTGTCCAAGCTGTGCTCGATCCACATAGATCGCCAGGTTTTTTATGGTTAGAGATTCCAGGGGCAACCGTTTGCTTCCGCCCCCATACAGATACACGTTGGTCTCACCACACCGTTGACTGATCAGTGTTGAACCCTGCATGAATCGCACGCGCAGTTCCACTGGCCGTCTAAAAGCCTGGTCCAGCAGTTCATGATGCTGTTGTGTTCGTATGGCCCATTGTGTTGGCAACCAATATTTATTTTCCGCCCACATACTCCAGAATTCACCACGTGTTTTTAGACTGATACGATCCAGGGTTTCATACAGGCTCTTGCGATGTGCCGGATCCCATAGTATGGTAATCTCGGGAATGATGATCTTTACCTGACCGTCGGGTGTGACACTGGTGCGTGCCGGCTGATGTTCGATCTGCAGGGCCTGTAAAGGCCATTTTTCCAGCACCGCTTCCAGCAGCCGGGCAGCATCCTGCTGCTCCCGATCCCGGCTCTGGATCACGCGACTCTGCTGTGTGCCATCCAGAGCCGTGGAGCCTGGCTGTGTCTGTCCCACTAGACCGTCAGCTATGCTGCTGTGACGCACACGCACGGTCATGACCATGACCCATTGCCCCCGACTGTTGCGATAGCTGCGTGTTTCTCGCCAGTCCTGGACGAATCCGCTGCTGTAGATGATCTGGCGGTCCTGCACTATCTGATCGCCCTGGCGTTCGGTCTGGCGTAGGTTCAGGCTGCCCACGGCCTGCTGCACGGCCAGGCGATGCCCGTTTTCCCGGGCCTGGTCCAGGGTGTCGCCCATGCCTTCCACTTCAACTTCATACACGCGCTCCCCCGAATTGATCAACCAGCGACCCACCGTGATGATCACGCCCAGAGGGTGTGGTACCAGGGCCTGTAACAGGGATTCAGCGGCCTGGGCACCGGTGCTGGCTGCTAGAGCGATTGCAACGACTGCGGATCTAAGAGGCACAGTTCGACTCCGGCTTCCTGGAATTGCATGCGGCTGATTTCAAAATCGGTGACCCAGCGTGGGTTGTCGGAATCCGGGGCCACCACTCGAGTGATACCACGTTTGATTACCTGTGCTGCACACACCGGGCAAGGCATGAACGGCCAGGTGTACAAGGTGCAGCCACGTATGCTGCGTTCGGCGCTGTGCATGGCATTGACTTCACCATGTATGATCATCTTGTATTTGAGTTCGCGATTGGCGTAGCGCTCGGGCGAGTCTACCACACCCGGGGCGAAGCCATTGTAGCCCAGGCTCACGAAATTCTTGCCTTCGGCTATGATGGCTCCTACCTGGGTGCTGGGATCCTTGCTCCAGGCACTGACTTCACGCGCCTGGCGCATCCAGCGCAGATCCCATTTGTGCATCACTGCCCCATGATCTGGCGTAGCCGCTGGCTGTTTTCCTGATCCCGGGGCGACCACTCAAAGCGAGCCACGTACATGCGACCGTTCTGGATCACACGATCGCCGGTCTTGCGCACACCGGTCAGTCTTCCACGGCTGGTGATGGTCTGCATGGTTTCTGTGATCTGGCGTTCCAGTCGCTCAGCGATGCGCCGGCTGGTATTGTTGCGCTCGCTCTGGGCCGACATGGGATCTCGGGCCGACATGGGATCTCGGGCCGCTTCAGCCTCCACATCGCGGGCCTGGAATGTCATGGTGCCATCCACGTTCTTCACACGGTTTAGGGTATTGTCCCGGACATCATCCAGGGTCTTGGCATAGATGGTAACCTTGCGCTCGTTGCTCACATCCCGACCGTAGATATATTTGACCAGCTTGTCCATGGCATCCATTTCGGAGTGGATGTCCACGTTGCCTTTCCAGGCTTCAGCATAACCGAAAACCACGATGCGTTTGATGTCACCGGTCAGGGTATATTCCACCTGGATGCCCTGATCCTGGAACTCGGTGCTGATGGTCTGATCTTTCACGGCCACGTCGGTACCGGCAGCGGCTGTGATTCCGGGACGGGTATCCCGTTTGGCAAACGGATTGAGACTGCCGCACCCGGACAAGACCAAGGCCGACACAATCACTAGAAGTTTCAGTTTCATTTGGTTTCCTTACCTTTCACTGCATTGGAGAGAGATTGTAAATCTTGGCTGGCACCGTCCAGCAGCCCCGAAGTCGTGCCACGCACGGTTCCACAGCCCACCAGACTGGCCAACAGCACTATCATTACAGCTTGTTTCATGTGTCACCTGTCTAATCAAAATAAAAGGTCCTGCACATGTATTACTATACACTAGCAGGACCTCTAGGTCAACCGGTGATCAACCGAGTTGGTTTAGGGCAACAGGGCCTTTTTGACTGCATCGGCATAGACCTTGACCGCAGCAGCCTGGGCACGGGCAAATTGCATGCTGGCTGTGGTGACAGTTTCGGCCATTTCCCGGCTTTTCTTGTCCACGATCATTTCAGTGGCCATTTTGGCGTTCTTTTCGATCTGCAGCAGTGCGGAGTCGATGTCGAACAGTTCCGGCAGTTTGTTTTTGGTTTCCATGTGTATCTCCTTAGTGAAAGTAAATGATATACTACACTAATTTATTGTGCAGTGCAACAATAAATCTACGTATATTTTGCCAGAAGTGTATGTTTTGGAGAACTAGGTGGTTTGTCGCTGATAGGCCAGGCCCAGGCTCTGCAGAGCTAGAAAATAAAGCCAGCCCAGATCTATTTCCCACCACCGCCTTTGGAAGCGGGGGTTAGCGGGATCAAGATGATGATTATGATGCAGTTCTTCGCCTACCACAACAATGCCCCAGGGCACAAGATTGCGGCTGTTGCAGTTGGTGGTTCCATTTCTATAGCCCCACCAGTGGGCCAGGCCATTGATCACGCCTGCGGCCCAGAAAGGCACCCAGATCATTTGCACTGCCCATACTGCCAGCCCCCAGGCGCCAAACAGGACCAGATCTAGCAGCAGCATGCCTAGTATGCCCCAGTTGGCCCAGGGCGTGTAGACATGGCGTTCCATCCAGTCATCGGGAGTCATCTTGCCCCATTGTTCCATGTCCCGGCGATTCTGGGTGGCCCGGGCATACAGCCAGGCACCTCCAAACAGCACGCGCCAGATACCAAATACCACTGGGCTGTGTGGATCTCCTGGTCGCTCGGTCATGCCATGATGCATGCGATGCACTGCCACCCATTCCTGGGTGCGCATGCCCGTGGTCAACCACAGCCAAAAACGCATCACGTGGCTCACAGCCGGATGCAGCACGATACCCCGATGGGCTTGGCAACGATGCAGGTACAGCGTCACGCAGATCAGCGTGAAATGGGTCATTGCCAGTGTGGCAAAAAAAACAGTCATGTTTTACTTACACTGTTTTCGTGCCACCAAAACTGGGTTTTTACCATAAATATCTCACAAGGAGAACACACATGTTTGCATTTATCCGACGACTGTTTGGCTCTACCAAACACACTGCCGAAGCCGTGGTCAACCCCGAAGTGGCCCGGGCTGTCGTGACAGAGGTAAACTCGGTCACGCCCGAGAAACGTCCCGCTGCCGAGAAACGTGCAGGCCGCGCTCGCAAAACATCAAAATAACAGCCGAATCAGCCCCACCAGGTCTATGGTCGTGAGCAGGAGATAGTTGGCCAACATGCCAAAGCTTCGGCGAGTCCAAGCAGCCCATGCGTAGATAGCGCAACCAGCGACCCAAACAGGATACAGCGCCAATAGAGGGGGATGTGGCACGGTGAGTGCCATAACAACCGCACACCCAATACTAATAGCCCAAGCCACCAGCTCAAGAACAAAACGCAGGTGATTGGAGCGCCAGTCATTGCATATCCACTGCCAGGTTGAGGCTGCAAAATCGTTCACAACACATGCCGTTCTGCGAACGCGAAGCTGGCCAAGTTCTTGCCCTTGCTCTCGCACTCGATATCAAATTCAGGTGAAAACTCTGCAGCCCAGTCGTTCACGGCCCGATTCCAGTAAAAGTCCGAGTGTGCGCGTAGCTTCTGCCGTCGATGACCCGATCCAATAAGAACTGCAAGATCTGGGCGAACTCCGGCATCATGATCCACAAGAATATCTTCGCGGCTAACAGAATAGTGGATGAGAGGACGAGTACCCCGCCAACTGTCACGTACACGCTGGACACGAGGATCCTGCGGGGAGATGTATTCTCCTGTTTTGACCCAATGGTGATGAATGTCCAGCACAAGAGCCACATGCCCAGCCACATCAAGAGTATTATCCAGACCATTTGTCATCTCGTCGTTTTCAATAGTTATGAGGTTACGGGCCTCTGGTGACAGTTTGCCCAGGGTCTGCAGGAATTTGGTCACACCGGCCCGGCCCGACAGATGCACATTGATACCGAACCCCGAATCATGCCAGCTGCTACCATAACCCATCCAGCGCGCCATGTCCGCATGGTACTCAAATTCTTCGATACTACGAGCCACGATATCGTCGCTGTCCGAAGCCAGCACACAGAACTGACCGGGATGGAAGTCCAAGCGCACACCCAGTTCACGCGCACGATCACCTATGGGGCGGAAGATTTTCTCCAGGTGTTGCCGGATGTCGGGCTGCTGCCACCACACCTTCCAGTCTTTTTCGGTGTAGCCCTGTAGCATCTCCGAACCCAGGCGCACCATCCTCAGTTCGGGACGCAGGGCGCCCACGGTCTCCACCATGCGCAGGGCCGCTCGGGCATTGTGGTTCATGATGTCCCACTGGCGCTGCTCGGCTTCGGCCTGGTGTTCGCGCAGCCAGCGCATGGTTGTGCTGCGACCGTTGAGTTCGCGATTGGCAGCGTTCACTTTCATGCCACCACATTCGGTGGGGTCTGAAAGCCATTTACAACAAAATCCGACGCGTGGAGTAGTCATGCCAGCATTATAGCATGACTGATATTCCTGGTCTACCGGTTTGTTTCTCGCCAGGTATCCAAGGTCACACAATGGAAACCACCACCCAGGGTACGGCTGTGCCGGAGGGTATGCGGGATCACGACAAATCCCATGCGCTCCAGGGTACGGCGCAGATCGGCCTGAGCTGCATCCATGATCACGGTACGGTTATCGATGCTGAGGCAGTTCATGGCTATCCATTTTGATGCATAAGGATAGTCCACAAAACCCTGTGGAACCACATCTTCCACCCAAATTTTGGTCCAGTTCTGCAGGCACTGGGGCACCTGATCGGGCTTGATCCGGCTGGCATTGAGCATGACCACACCTTCTCGCAAGGGCACGATGGTACTGTCAATGTGCACGCCCGAATAGAAATTGCAGCTCTCGATCTGGATCTGGGGCACCTGCTCGCGCAACCAAGCCAGGGCCGCTTCGTTGCCGCTCCAGCTGACCAGATACAGCCAGACATCACCTAGTCTACCCACGTTGGCCGCATCCAAGATCATGCCTTCGTGGCGCGGCATGTGATAATATCTCACTGCGCTGTCCACTATGTTGTGATATGCATCCAGTTCCATGTCTCTACAAGGATACATCATTGCCGGATCTATCACACTGTCCCCGGCTATCAACAGTCTATCTCTCGGACAGTAATTGTACATACCACCAGCTGTCTGGAAATCAATTGGATCCGGACGGTGCACTATCACACCTGCATCGCGCAGGATCGTGCACAGTCCTTCCAGATCTTCGTTGGCCTCGTCTATGATGGTCTGGCTCACTGGACCTGCGGGCACTGGACTCTGGGTCCAGGTGGTCTTGGCGCTTTCCTGGGCAAACACCGGATCAGAGCTGGGCCAGTTGGCGTGGGTGGCCGAACCCACTATGATTTCTCTAAGAGTATCCCATTCATTGTATGAGTGAATTCGCACGTGGCACACCTGTTATCTGGAGAGTATATCGATCAGTAAATCCCACATTGGCAGCGGCGTGGAGTGTATCTCCCCGCCAGGCCACCCAGTCCCCGCGCTGCCATTGCACTAGCGGCTGACCGTCATATTCGGCATAATGCCCCCCGGCCCAGGGTTCTAGGAATACCACTGCTCGGTAAACACGTTGTATATCTGTGATACCGTGTATCCCGCAGAACCGGGCATAGGTATCGCCGTGGTTGGGCAGCACAGTGCCCGGACCCATGCGATAAAAACTCCAGCTGAATAGATCCCAATCAAAGATTTTACGGAAGGGTGTGACCCAGACCGGTTCCTGCCTGCGCATATCGTACATGTCCCCGGTAAACTTCAATTGCGTAAATCCCGCAGCACGCCACAGTGATACCGACAGCCGATCATTGAACTCTTCGTTGGTATAGGACAAGTCACGATGCTCGTGGGTCCACCAGACCGCGGGAATCCGACCATGGATCACTTGTTCAGCTTGGGTGTCAGGCACGGCTGTTGCCATAGTGCACGACCCAGCTGCCTACGACATCATTGGCAGTGAGACTGCGCCAGGGGTCTACCACTATGCTACCCACTGGAATTTCAAAATAAAACTGATCCTGTTGGGCCTGTCCGGTATAGCCATAGGTCACTTTGCGATTGTGCGCCATCAAGATCACACCCGGCAAAGGCACATGGTTCGCACAATCCGTGCGATCATCGGCTATGGGATCTACATACACAACTTCGTGGCCGGCTTCTTGGATATAGTGACCTACCAGGGTACTGTAGCTGCCGATGCAGTAGGGCACATCGGGCTTGTAGGCCTTGCCGTGGATCACGATCTGCATGTCCGGGGTGATCTTGCTGTCAATCAGGAACTGTGCAAGATTACGTGCCTGGATCTCGCGGGCATGCATGATGGTATCAAATAGATCATAACCCAGATTGTATTCCTGGGCCAGCCAGCGCAGGGCGATGTTGTCCCGGGGGTGGCAGGCACCGGCATCACCCATGCCCGCGGTCATGTATTTTGGACCCATGATGCGCATGGTGCTGCGTGCCAGGGCCGTGGTCACCACATCCACATTGATATGCCCGATACGCATGGCGAAATCCTGGATCATGTTGGCCAGGCCTACCTTGGCCGAGATAAAGGTGTTGTAGAAAATCTTGATAGCTTCGCACTCGTCCCAGGTACCGATCTCGTAGCGAGGATCGTTCTGCATGATGGTACGATAGATCTCGATCAATTCCTGCGCCAGAGTGTTGGGATCGCCATCCTCAGTACCCACCATGACCATCTCGGGGTTGACCATGTCCCACTTTACGGATCCCATGGCAATCAGATAGGGATTGTAGAGAAACTGGTGTCGCTTGCCCAGCAAGGGATAGAAATGACGTCGCGTGGTTCCGGGCAATACAGTGCTGATTAGAACCACTTTTTTGCTGTCCCGGGCGTGTTGATTGATCTTGTTGATGGCATCGATCACGGCCTCGTGGCTAAAGTCCCGGGGTTCCATGTGGCTGCTGGGCACCGATCCGTCGTAGCCTTCCGCATGTGGGGTGGGTACAGCGATAAAGATCCATTCGCTGTCGTTGACCAGTTCGTCAATGTCGCAGACTTTCACAGAGCTGCTGGTGCGTGGGTAAATATCGAAGCCGCGTACTGTGTGTTTCTCTGCGAAAACTTCCGCACAATCCAGGCCCAATTTGCCCAGTCCAATAAAACCTATATTCGCCATATGAGTATCCCTTTAGATAGATTATACCACTTTCTCGACGACAGTGTCGACCACGATATGATAATTTATCGCTGGTTGCCGCACGGATCAAGAAATCTGAAGCATTGCAAACCTCTCAGGGATTATGGTAGCCAATCATATCTAAATCCTATCGTGTTGTGTCACGACCAAGAACCATTGAATTTCTCGGATATCACTAATCGTCTACTAGACTGGATCCAGATCAAAGATATCCAACCCGGACCAACCGACTGGCACCTGCTCTATTGTCTCGGGTGGAATACGCACAGCAGGTATGTGTTGCTACATAGCGAACAGAACAGCATCGACGTTTCCAAGTTCGAACAATACCACGCTGTGCCAGTCTACTACTGGAGCCATGCTCTGATAGCTCGTGATTGGTTTCGTTATGCCCAGCATGATCCGGTTCTAACTCAGTCCTGCTCTCACTCTCGAGATTTCTTGATCTACCAAAGAGCCTGGTCCGGCAGCCGAGAATATCGCTTGAAGTTCAGTGAACTGTTACTGGATGCAGAGCTGGAAAAACACTGCCTGACTTCGTTCAATGCTGTGGATGGTACACACTATCGAGATCACGAATTTGCGAACCTCAGGCTAAAGATTGATCGGTCAGATCTAGAACACAGGTTGCCGCCCAATCGTCATGTGAGTTCGGCATCAGCGGACTATTGTAACAGGGACTATGCTCAATGCCAACTGGAAGTGGTATTGGAAACACTGTGTGACGATCAGCGATTGCATCTCACAGAAAAAATTCTGAGACCCATAGCCTGTGGGAAACCTTTTCTGCTGGTGTCTACCCCGGGTGCCCTGGCATATCTACAGGGGTACGGGTTCAGGACGTTTGGTGATATCATAGACGAGAGCTACGATCATGAAACAGACGTGCTCAAACGCCTGGAACTGATCCTGGGTGAGATGCAGAGATTGCGCCAACATCCACAGCAACAAAGGATCTATCAAGAACTACAGCAGCGAGCCCGGTTCAACCGACACTGGTTCTTCAGTGAGCAGTTCCACAACATGGTAGTCGACGAGTACAAACGAAACATGCACCAGGCCTTGATTGCTGTGTCGCAATCACTGGATGGAAGATTCTTGGAAGAACGCTGGCAATACACGCATCAGCGGAGTCAGCAGTCTGATATCTACAAATTATGTCGTCAACAGCTGGATCAAAAGTTCACAGATGTCGAATCTCTCGATCCATCCCAGTCATCGCCGGGTGGATTGTCTCGGTAATAAACAGCTCGCTGCATGATGTCCCGATAGAAGCTGTCCACTTCACCGTTGAATTTTCCGGCCAGGCCCTGGGACGCTGTGATCACATATTCCCAATTGCGCTCACGATAGGCATCAATCATGTCATGATGGCATTTGACCAGATGTTCCAGTACAGGAAACTCCGTGATAGGCACAGGAGGTACCAGGCAGTAGGCCGTCTTGGCTTGATCGGTGACCCTAAAAGTATCCAGCTCTAGCAGAGTGTAGTTGTCGGGTATGTGCTGTGCCTGTTCTCCAAAAATAATATTCATTTGGCGTCTCCTCGTAAGTATATATGTTATGGATCTAGCATTCGACTTATTATCTGATCTTCATCTTGATTCTTGGCCCGATCGTTTTGATTGGACCTACCGAGCCACCAGTCCCTATTGTATCCTGGCCGGCGATGTGGCCAGCGATCGCAAACTGTTGCTACAGACATTGCGGCATCTGGGACAATGCTACCAGGCAGTGTTCTACATCGACGGCAACGAAGAACACAGCCGGTACTGGGGCAGGATACCCCAGAGTTACCAGCTGCTAGAACAACGGATCAAAAATATCGCCAATGTGGTCTATCTACAGGACAATGTGGTCATAGTGAACGGTGTGGCCATCTTGGCCACCAACGGTTGGTGGGGGTTTGATTTTGACGAACACCAAGATGTGGATGAGACCATAGCCTGGTACCAGCACAAATGGTTAGAAATGGTAGATCAGGATCCCACATATCCAGCTTCGGTAACAGATCAAGATGTGACCTGGATCATACGCCAGGCCGTGAACGATGCTCGTTACATGGTAAAATCCGTGCGCCGACTACAAACACACGGCGACGTAAAAAAGATAATCCTGGTCACACACTCGGTTCCCTCGCCCGAATTAATCAGCCACGACATACACCTCACAGACAATCCTAGATTCAGTACCATGGGCAATGCCTACATGCGCGAGGTACTGGCCGCAGACACAGAAAAAAAGATCCACACCTGGTGCTTTGGACATTATCACCTGGGTGTGGATCGTGTGATCAATGATGTGAGATATGTGAATAACTGCCGGGGCAAATCAGGTACTGCCTGGAGTAACCAGGCCTATAATTCTGTGCGCATCTGTCTAGATCAGTGATTGGTTTCAGGTTCTAGTTTGACCTGGAGCGGATAATTGTTATGTCGTGCGCTCATGGTCACTTCCACACCCTTCTGTTCGGCGATTTCAAAAGGCAGCACTGCAACACAGGCCGACCCATCTTTGTGTATGTCCAGGGTGATCTGCTGTGCCAGTTCTTGGGTGTACTCAAAGAATTCCATGAGACTTTCGATCACGAAATCCATGTGAGTCTGATTGTCATTGAGATAGATCACACGGAACATGGGAGGTTCTTTTACTTTTTCATTGATCCGGGTGCGTGTTCCACTTTCCACTTGTGACATGCTAGCTCCTTGGTTGACAGTGGCGGCCGTGCCGCCACTGTATTTACGCTATGTTACGAGTTTTTGTAGGTGATTGCAATGATTTTGGGACGAGCACTCTCGGGCACTACCTGTTCCAGTGTGGCCGTGAGTATGCCGTTCTCTACCGCTGCATCACGAACTTCCACGTACTCGCCCAGGGGCCAGGTACGGCTGAACTTGCGAGCACCGATGCCGCGGTACATGTACTCCTGTCCGTTGGGCAATTCTTCGGTACGCTGTCCGGCCACGGTCAGCACGCCGTCTTTGACCGTGATTTCTAGATCACCTTGGCGGAAACCGGCCACGGCCAATTGCAGCTCAAAAACAGTGTCTGTGATTTTTACGATGTTGTAGGGCGGGTAGTTGTTTGTGGCCGCAGTATCTATCTGGTTCAGGATGCGGTCGAGCAAACGATCCATACCAATTGAGGTGCGGTAGAAGGGTTGAAGATCAAGTGAAGTGATACGAGTCATAATTATCTCCTTTCAATAAGCAAGTTAGACTCAAATGCAGCCCGACCATCGGCACTGCAAACATATTTATACAGCAAACGCCAGGGAATGTCAATAGTTTTTGGTGGGCAGGATCTGGCCCTGGAGATGTTTGCGCCAACGGGCCCGGGCAGCAGCGGCCTTGACCTTGCGGCGCGTGGTGGGTTTGGTATAGGTTTCGCGATCCCGGAGATCCTGCAGGATACCGCTGGTCTGCACCTTCTTTTTGAACTTGCGCATGGCCTTTTCAAATTGGCCATCGGTGATGTAAACAGTGTTACCTTGTACTTTATGCATTGGCTACATTCAACTCCTTGGGGGTATTTACGAGATCTACATCGATATCCACACGTTTTATGCCCTGCCGACGATACTGGGCCAAGCGATACATGTGAGGCATCAGAACCTTTTCCAGCTCGCTGTGCAGTCCCCGGGCGCCGGTACGATTGGCTATGGCCTTGTCCGCGATCTGCTCCAGTGCCTGAGTGGTAAATTTCAGTTCCACATCGTCCTGTTCAAACAGCCATCGATATTGTTCGATGTAGCTGTTCTTGACCTGCTGGAGTATCTGTATCAGCTCTTCGCGGGATAACTGTCCCAGGCTGACCCAGGTGGGGAAACGACCCACAAATTCCGGGATCATACCATAGCTGATAATGTCCACGGGACTGCAATGCGGAAGAAAATCTTCCTGAGTAGTCTGGTCCACGTGAGCACCAAACCCTATGCTGGTTCCTCGGAGACGACGTTTCACTATGCTATCCAGTCCTATGAACGCGCCGCCGGCGATAAACAGGATATTGGTAGTATCAATCTCCACGGTCTCACCCGCGGGGTGTTTGCGTCCACCCTGGGGAACCACACGGCATTTGGTACCTTCTACCAACTTGAGCAGAGCCTGTTGTACACCCTCGCCACTGACGTCGCGGGTGATGCTGGCGCTTTCGCTCTTTCGGGTGATCTTGTCGATCTCATCAATGAACACTATGCCACGTTGACAACGGGTCACGTCATAGTTCGCGGTCGCATACAAACGACTGATCAGGCTTTCCACATCGTCGCCCACATAGCCTGCTTCTGTGAGGCTGGTTGCATCCGCGATCACGAAAGGTAAATCTAGAAATCGAGCCACTGTGCGTGCCAGGAGAGTTTTTCCTGATCCTGTGGGACCCATCAGCAGTATGTTGCTTTTTTCCACGTGGATGGTGGGATTGTTGATACGCTTGTAGTGATTTACTATGGCCACTGCCAACACTATCTTGGCCCGTTCCTGGCCAATCACAAACTGGTCCAGATATTCTCGGATGGCCACAGGATCCATCTGTGTTTTGGCTGCCGGCTCTTCCAGTTTCTTGTCCTCGGCCAAAAGACTGTCGCACAGCTCTACACATTCATTGCAGATGGCCACATCCTCGCTCACTATCAGTCGGGCCACAGAACCCTTGGGTTTGCTGCAAAAACTACAGGCTTGTTCTTTGCTCATCGAGTTTCCTGTTGTGATGGGTTGAGCCGTTCCTGGATGGCCTGGGTTTCATCTTGGGTCAACCAGGTGCTATCGTAGTTGCCTTTGTCCAATTCTGCTATCAGATGGTCTATGTATGCTAGGTCTTGAGTATATGATGTGTTCTGGTCTTTGTCAACCTGCATCCATCGGTCACCGTTGTATTTGAACAGCTGGTGAGGGCGCACACTGGTTCGGACCCAGATATCGCCTTTCTGGCTGGCCGCGGGTTCGCTGTCCCCCCAGCTGTAGGCGGGTGGCAAGCGGTCCAACAGATCCAACCAGGGCAATCGTTCAATGCGTCCGGTGCGCAGCAGGTGGCGTTGTTCTTTCAGGGTAGAATTGGGATTCTGGCTTTTCCAGACTGCCATGGCGCGTTTCACGTGGGGGTTTTGCTCGTCGTCCTCGTCAAACTCGTGAGCATCCGGCACATCCACAGGGTTTTCGTCCAGAATCTGATAAGGAACCACGGGCGAATTTTTTGGTGGTTCCTGGGTGGTCTGCTGCTGTTCCCGGTAGAGATCGGGACCGTCCATCACATCACACGCTTTGTTGGGGCAGAATAGTCCTATGCCTGGCGCGTCCAGCATGGGCGTGGCACACTTGGGGCAGGGTTCACCGGGTGGTTCCTCGGGTGGTTGTGACACCTCTGCTGGGGGTTGTTCGCGCCTGGCGCGCCGTTCCCAGGTCAGACTTTCTGTGGCCGCTAGCAGCATGATCACGGCCAAGGGATCAAACACGGCCACCAGCACAATGATCACCCAGCGCACGGCCCTTTCCAGGAGGTTGGTGTCAGGATTGTCTCCGTAGATCAGGGCCGCTATGTACTTGATGGGACCCACTTCAGCTTCGACCTTGCGCAGCTGGCTGGCTATGGGTGCGCGTTCTTCGTTGAGGGCGGCTATTTTCTTCTGTGCGGCAGCGATGTCGGCCTGTAGCTGTTGCCGTTCTCGGGCCTGGGCGCGGCGTATCTGTACCGCACGTTCCGCACCTTTGTCGTCGTCACTGCGGCTCAGTCGCTGGTCTACCTGGGCATCCATCTGGGCCAGGGCGCGGCGTGCAGCTTCCACGTTCTCGCGCTCGGTGCGGATCTTCTCATCTACCAGGGCCACCTGGGCAGCCACATCTCCAGTGGGCACGGCCTGGTCCAGGTGGGCCTTGCTGAGGAATCCAAATATGCCCATGCTGGTCAAGAGCATGAGCACGCCCACCGCGGGTACCAGATACAGTTTCATGACCCAGCGGCACTGGCGCCAGTACTCGTGCAGCCACACCGTGACCACTAGCTTGGCCACTTCCAGGATCGATCCCATGATCACGATGGGTACCACGGCCGCGGCGAATATGGCGGTCAGTCCCACTATGGAATAAAAAGCCGCCACTGAGCTAAGGCACAGGGCGACCACGAACATGAGCATGGTCAAGATCATATCAAATATTTATAGGGCAAAACCGCGTTTTCACTGCACATATCATGTTACAGCAAAAACGCGGCTCAGTCAACCCCAATTGGACTAGACGGTCAGGGAGCGTTTGCGATTATGGGCTTCGGCCGCATGCATGGTAGCATACGCGGCATGGGCAGCAGCTTCGGCATTGCCCACGTGTACCGGATAACCCAGATCATCCAAGACCGAACCCAGGGCCGACAGGCACAGCATCACGTTGGCCGGACGGCAGGAGTAGCCCATGAGTCCAAAGCGCCAGATACGGCCGGCCAAGGGTCCTAGTCCGGCGCCGATTTCCAGGCTGAAGTCCCGGAGCAGGCGGCTGCGCACTTCGGCTTCATTCACGCCCTCAGGGCACAGTACAGCATTCATCTGAGGAGCGCGGTGGGGCTCGTCTACCAGGAACTTCAGGCCCATGGCTTCCAGACCGGCCTTGAGCGCGGTATGGTCGCGACGCACCCGGGTCCAGGCTTCGTCCAGACCTTCTTCCCGCACCAGGACCAGGGCCTCATGCAGGGCAAATAGGCTGTTGGTGGGCGCGGTATGGTGATAGGTACGGGTGGTCTCGCCCCAGTAGCCCAGCAAGAGATTCATGTCCATGAACCAGCTGCGGATCTTGTCCTTGCGTGACCTCACATGATCCACCACGCGATCGCTGAAGGTCACGGGACTCAGGCCCGGTGTGCAGCTCAGGCATTTTTGGCTGGCCGAGTAGGCAGCGTCTATGCCCCATTCATCCACCAGGACCGGAGATCCACCTAGGCTGGTCACGCAGTCCACTATGGTTAGAGCATCATGGCGATATGCTATATCAACCAGTGTGGCAGCATCGTTGAGCACCCCGGTGCTGGTCTCGGCATGCACAAAGGCCACCAGGCGCACATCAGGATTGGCCTGCAAGGCATCTTCCAGCCGCTGGGGGTCGATGGGCCGGCCCCACTCGGCTTCCACTACCACAGCGGTTCCGCCAGCTCGTTCCACGTTTTCGATCATGCGGCCACCAAAAACACCGTTGCGGCACACTATCACGCGATCGCCGGGCGCGACCATGTTGACGAAACAGTATTCCATGCCCACAGATCCCGGTCCCGACACAGGAAAAGTCAAGGCATTGCGGGTCTGGTACGCATAGCGCAGCAGGCTCTTGAGCTCTTCCATCATGACCACGAAAACCGGGTCGAGGTACCCCACAGCGGGCTGGCTCATGGTGGTCAGCACACGCGGATGGATTTCGGTAGGTCCCGGACCCATGAGAGTGCGGCGCGGGGGGTGGAAGCTGGTTATGTTAGAGTCGGCAGCAAACCGCTCGGTTCGTAGCACAGTGGGCATAAAAGTCTCCTTATGCCTTACTTAGCTGCGATTTTGGCAGGCACACAAACCGTGACAACAGCAGGTGCCAGGCGCGTGGGTATCTCGTGTAGTTGGTCAGCAGTGGCTTGACAGTCAGCTTCTGTGGCAAAACCCTGTATGACCAAGGGTGCCAAGGGGTGGGTAAAGTTGAGAACTAAGATCAGTATCCAGGTATCCATGCGCATATTATAAGTGAGAACCAAGCGGGGAGTCAAGCCTCGGAAGTGCTATTCTTGGAATATTTGGTAGGCCGGGGGGATTCGAACCCCCGATCAAAGAATTATGAGTTCTCTGCTTTGAACCACTAAGCTACCGGCCCAATTTTTGGGTAATACCGTGCTAGGTTTTCTTTACTCCAACGACCGTTCCCACGATTGGCTCCTGCGAATGTGTCTGTTTGACTGTGGCAGTTTGGACATATCAATCTTAGATTGTCAGCATTGTGATTATATGGATCTCCGTTTATATGGTCGACCTGTAAGACTAATTTTTTTCCGTTCCAATCAGAGATGCCACAGACTTCGCATTTGTATCCACGCAAAGATACCAAAACCTTTCGTTGACTGGGCCTACGAAGACTTTTACCTTCTAAAAACATTTCGGTGTCTCTTTCAAGGCACCTGGACGCCCTATGATTTGCCTGGCATTGATTGTTGCAATACTTGTGAGTGAAAGTATATCCACGAAACGGTATATGGGTTCCGCAAGAAAGACATTGATAAATCTTGGATTTTTTAGACATGGTTAGAGCATCCTTTGCTAGTATTTATGCTCTAACCAATTGAGCTAAAGGCCCTGTTGATCCCAGCGTTGATGATTATACTACCAGTCGAGTGTGCTGTCAAGGATCGCCGGGCCAGCAGCAGTCACGGTACACGCTGCGGCCCCAGCCGCAGCCCAACTGGCGCCGATCCAGGCGACTGAGATGCTCGATGCTGTCTCGAGATCCAAACTGGGAGGGATGTGCGCAAGACAACGGTCGCCCGCGGCGTGCCAGGAATCCTGCGGCCCAGATAACATCCATCTGGGCCAGGCGGTTGGTCATTCTCTCACCCGTGTTCACGTGCCAGAAGCCACGATGTTGGTCGGTCACAAACATCCGTATCCAAAAACGGATCTGGCTGACCAGGCGCTGTTGTTGCCAGATAGACACGTGACGATCCAGTCTATCACTGATTTCATGATAGTAATCAGAATCTTTGACGGTTTGATCGAATTTTTCAGCCCAGGACAGTGTAAAGACCTTTCTAAGGTTGGCAGATCCGCCCAGGAATTGCACATATTTGGCGTCAAGGATCATGTATTCACAGCCCTGCCGCCGAGCATGATCCAGCAGCTCCACGAAATTGTTCTGGCTCTGTGCATGCGCCCCCGGGGCCACGGTCCAGAGCTGGAGCCTCTTGTTTGAATCGCGGCTGTTTTTGAACTTCCAATAGATACGTATGAGATCGTACTCGATCATGGTCTAGTCCTGTGTCAATTTCCAGAGCGTTTGGAAATGATTCCAGGCGTTCTGTACCGAATGGGGGCGCCGGGCCAGTTCTCTGGGATCAACGGCCAGGTCTCGCCAGGCATCGGCGGTGCGTTTGACCCATTGTCCAAACTGCCTGGGCTGATGCAAACGGCCGGTGCCGTAGAGTTCCAGGGCCAGTTCTCGGAGCTGTTGGTTATGTTCTTGGCTACCTTGGTAGTCCTGCCATTCTCTGTCCGGCCTGGCATAACCGTTCCAGATGTCCTGCCATTCGTGGTCATCGGTGGGATCGAAATGGGTGCGAGTAATGATCACCAGCACGTTATCAGGATCCACCCGTTTTTCATAGATGTCTGCCAGGCATCGGCTGAAGCTGAAACCCACTTTCATAGCTGTCGGATCCTTTCGCAAACTTCTCGGGCCTGGACACAGTCACCCAGGTCCAGGCTGTCTATGTATTTGGCCAGGAGCATCATCATCATGGCGCCGTCCAGCTGCCAGAGTATCTCGCACAGCTCTGCCCGTTGGGGCGTGAGCCCTGAAATTTTCATGTTCATGTTATACCAGCTTCACTTGTTGGTTTTGTCAACCGATTTCATTGCTTCAACTCCCCACCACATGATCAGTAGTCCAAAAAAAGCGTACCAAAGCACAGCACTGAGGGAAGCGGCATCAACGGCGGCCACAGCACAGGAGACCAATACAAAGCCCAATATAGCAAAGATACTCGTCACCGCTATTAGAACCTTCTGCAGGCTGAGCATCCGCCTTTCAAAGTCGTGTGCGGCACGCTCTTCTGCTTCTTTGCGTACACGATCTTCTTCGGCAATGGTCACGCTCAACTCCAAGAACTCACGCTCAAAGTCTGCCTCGGTCCAGGAGCTGGTGTCAATGCCGCGTGGGCGAACGCCGTAGGCATCCTTGTACATGCTCCAGTAGGTGCAAGCATACTGTTCCAGAGTAGTCATTTCTTCCCACGTTTTGAATGCTTCCATGTTCGCTCCTATTTGCTGTTTATGTGTCTATTATACAACCAAAACGCCTGCCTGTCAACCCGCGAAGTGCCCAGGCGATGCAACCAGTGGCCTTGCGGCAGGGGGTTGCTGTTGCAGGGTCTAGTGGCGGGCTGACACATTGGCAACTCTATCAAACCCAGCTGCCAGAGTATCTCGCACAGCTCTGCCCGTTGGGGCGTGAGCCCTGAAATTTTCATGTTCATGTTATACCAGCTTCGCGCGGTTCAGTTGGGTGCTGTCCGGGCGGTGCGCCTTTACAGTGCCGCGTAACCGGATGGGGGTGTTGGCTTCCAGGCTTTCGCGGAAGCTGAAGAACACCAGGCGATTGCACTGAGTGCGGGCGGTGACAAAGAACACGCCCCATTTCTGGCTGTAAACCGAACGCACTACAGTAGCTTCCACTTCGACTTTGGCGCCTACCGCTGCCAGGGGTGAACGGTCCACACTGTCCACCAGCGTCTCTTCGGCCAGGCCCTTGCGGTAGCTGGCCACCTGGCTGGCCACTATGGCCGAGGACAGCGCGTCGGCGCGGTTGCCGAACTCTTCCTGGGCGACTGCATCTGCTAGGCTGGATTCGAATTCCGTGAGAGCCCGGCCTTTGAGGCGCTTGACCACCAGACTATTACGGTGCCACTCGCGGGCTTCGCGGCCCTGGTCCAGATCGGCCTGGGTAACGTTGGGCAGGCCCGCTGCCACTTCGGCCTTGATAAGGTCGCGATTGCGCTCGCGCAACACCACACCCTGCTCGTTGCACTGGGTTTCTTTGACGTAGCCGTCGTTCACGCGGGTGGCGTAGGCCGCCAGGCCCCACATGATCTCGGCGCCCAGCACCGTGGCCATCTGGGGCGGGCGAGCAGTCACAGCACGATTCCTGGCATGGGCATATCCGGGTCGATAGTAAGAATACATGTGAGCTCCTGTTGTGATATTATGTGGCTATTATATGGGATGACCAATTTGGGGTCAACCTTGCTGCCTGACCCCAAACACGTTGGCCAAGTATTCCACACAGGCTTCGCGGGTGCGTTTGGTCACTACCACACGACCACCAAAGAAACCCACATAGAGCTGGCGGTGCTCCACGAACTTGACTTCGCCGTCTGTACCAAAATGCCTCTGGCGCTTGGTGGGCAGACCCTTGAGATCCGCGGCAGGCGTCTTGGTAACCTTCACATTGCGCACCGTGAGTCCTGCGGCTTTTGCAGACTGTGCCACGATCTGGCTCTTGCCACCAGTGACAAAAGCGGGCAGTTCGGGCCATGCACGGATCACTTCACGGATTTGGCTTCCGGACAGTAATGCCCAGTTGATGTTCGGCATTGCGGTCTCCTTGTCTATCACTATACCGCTATTATACCAGAACTGGCGTTTTTGGTCAACCGTTGTAAGTCATTGATTTTGCAAGGATTCTAACCCCTGCTAAGTCATTGATTTTGTTGAAGATTTTTTAGACCCTTGATCGGGGTCGGATCCCGGCGGAAAAGATAGGTCACGTCCCGGTTGCGCAGTTTACGGATATTGGCCAGGGGACTCTGGAAGCCCACGGTGCCCACCAGATGCCAGCCCTGTTCCTCGTGTGCCCGCACAAGGTCTCCCACCATGTCACACCTGTTGACGTTCATCACGTTCCAGGCCGAGATGCCCTGGGGGCGCAGTAGCCCAAGGCAGCGGCGCACCAGGGGCAGATACCAGCCGTCGCGCCAGGCCGCATAGGTATCGTGGGCATGATAGCTCTGGGTCTGGTCATCACAGTACACCTCCAGATCGTAGTAGGGCGGTGAAGTTACCACCACATCCACAGGCTCCATGCTGTCAAAATCAAACTGCTCGGCCGGTATGGCATGCATGCTCACGCGGTGTTCCTGCCCGATAAACTCCACCATGCGAACCAGGTTGGCAAAGGTAGTGGCATTGGGTTCGCAGCCGATGTAGTGCCAGCCCTGGGCCAGGGTGCCCAGCATGCGTCCTCCCCAACCCATGCAAGGATCAAACACGCGCCCTTCCTCCTGCTGGGTCAGCATGCAGATCTGTTTGCTGAAGTGTGGTCGATAGAAGCTGCTGTTAGCCAGGCCGGCCCGCATGTAGACTGCTCGCCGTATCCAGCTGAGCCAGAGGTTGCTCATGCCCTGGAGGCCCCACTGCCTTACCCCTTCCATGATGTCGGGATCCTGCCAGGCCTTGGCAAAGCTCATGCCCCGGCGGTTGCTGATGTGCCAGAAATTGTCGCAGAAGTGCTGGCACAGTCTGATGCCGGGACGAAACTGGCTACCGGTCTTGAACTCCTGTGTGAGGCGCAGGCGCTGCCAGTCAGCCAGTAGCTCGCTGTCGTTGTAGTGATAGCGATAGTCCAAGGCCTGTAGCTGGCCGGTGGTGATCTTGGGGTCTAGCTTGCTGTCGCTGGGTTTGTTTACTGGTGTTAGGTATTGAACCACTGTTCGTTCCTATAGGCCACCTCGTAGAGGTCTGTGCGATCCAGATTGATGCTCACAGTATTTAGGTTGGTGCTGCCGGGCCGGGCCAATTTGGAACGACGGTCCAGTTCTTCTCTCAGTTGACGATCCACTTCCTGACCGTGCACCCGGATGATCAGCACACACAGTTCTTCGTAGAAGATACCAAAATAGTGCTGATGCTGCCTGTAGCTGTCCACGGCCTCGTAGGTGTAGGCGCCGTTGTAGACCCCGCCCACGGTAAGTGGTGCGTAGGTGGTGCCGCGTTGTCCCCGGGGCTGCTTGAGGAGGTTGCGAAGCTGGCGGTCTTCGATGGCCGAGCTCTTGTATTCGGCCTTGAGTCCGGTCTGGGTGTCAGCATCAGCGCCATAGCGGTCACTGTGCTTGCCCGCGCTGATCTTGGGGAAACAGACGTGACCCAGCTTTTCGGCCATGACCAGTTCTCGCCATTTGGTCTTGTCGGTTATCTTGTGGAACCCGGCTGCCTTGCCTTTCACATAGAGGGCATGGGCCAGCTGTTCGTAGCTGAACTGGGTAAGGTCTAGTTGATTGTCCATGCTGTTATTTTAGCAGGAAACGACCCCACGGTCAATGGGTGAATTAGAAACCGCCCCGATACTGGCGGAATTCTTCTACCAGGCGTTCGTGGGTGTCCTGATTGCAATTCAGGTACCACTCTCCTGAGGTCTCGTCGTTGGGGCCTTGCCAGTAGCCGATCACCGTGACCGCTTGCCCATCTTGCACGATTCGCTCCTTTGTTTAAGTATTACTATTATACAGTCTATTGTCCACTTTGTCAACCAAATCGGCTTCTATCCGGACCACATTCATTTCACAGATCTGAGCCATGATCTTGAGGATCTTGGCCTCTGACATAGGAGTCTGTCCTTGTTCCAAGGCCTCCACAGCAGTCTTTAGATAGGCCAGATTGGTGATCATGATTCCTCCTTGGTGTGTTTGCACATCTTGCGAAACTGGAAGCCGGTGCAGGTGCAGCTCTTATGGCTACCACGTTGGGTCACGGTGTAGACATTGCCTTTGCTGCCCTGCACCTGCCACACGCGCACTTTGTTGTTCACGGTCTGTTTTCGTACCTGTGTGCCATCCGCATACTCCAGGGCGATCACACGGCCCAGGGCGATCACACGCATAGGAAATTCCGGGGTATTAGGGGTGTGCAGGAGGAAACTGCCGTCGGGCACTGTGCGATCAGGCGCCATGACAGTGCCTTCATAGGTGGTGTCCTGCCAGGGGCTGGTGGCCCAGTAATAATGGTCCGGAAACCGGGTGGTCACGCACACTGTTTTGCCCGGAGTAGGCTGGCTGAAACTCAGCATTTTCAGTACCTCCACAATTATGATATCGCCATTGTAGCACCCACTGAATTTCTGGTCAACCAGTGGTTTTACATCCAGCGGTGCGCGGTATAGCGGTTCACGAAACGTGCAGTGGCGCGTCCGTGACGCAGCCCACGCTCAGCAAAGTGGTGATCATTGAATCTCTGCATGGCCCCGAGCCAGCGCCGCCGGACGTTGGGGTAGCGATCGTCTGAGTGACAGACCCGCCGATGCAGGAATTGCCAGGTCCGGATCAGGAACCACTGCGGGGGTCTCTTACACCGTTTGTTCGTCATAGGTCCATCCCAGTGCCTGCATCATCATTTTCTTAACGCGCACATTGGGAATCCTCATGCGACCCACATCACGGAATCCCAGCATGGCGCCCACTTCGGCCACTGCGCCCGATCTGCACACTCCGGCCTGGCAGTGCACTACCACGTTCATGCCATGATCCAGGGCCCGCTGCAATAGGGCAACCAGAGCCTGGGCCTGGGCGGGCTGGATCTTGAGATCCTCGGGAAAACCGTCGTTCCAGTCAGCATCCAGGAATTCAAACTGGTATACTTCCCGGAATTGATGCCGAGGTTGGGGCCACCAGTCGGTTTGGGGGTCGCGGATCTGGATCAGCATGGCATTGGCGCCACAGTCGTGATGCCGGCCCTGGCTCACGTCGGCCGCGGCCACGTTGTCAATCCAGGGCCGGAGTTCAGTGTCGGGCGTCATATTGTGTTCCTTTATCAGCAGAGATCTATGGCTCGAAGTGCTTGCCTGATCTGTGAGCGATCGATATCGTGTCTTCGATATCCCTCGGTCACACAGTCTAGATAACTGCCGCTGGGTCGGGCCGGCGCATGATCTTCCACCATGCGATAGCACAGAGCACGGTGTGTTTGGTAATCTGGCGTGGCGACCACGACCCAGTCACGATCATAGTACCAGGGTCGGCCTTCCAGAACGTCCAGCGCGGCCAGGTTGCTCCGGGTGATCTGCCACAACACGCCCTCTACCCAGCTGCCCGACTGTGGGCGAACATCACAGTGCTGACTGAATACCAGCTGATAGTGCAGTAGCACCGCCGAGCCTAGAGATCTCGAACCGGGACATCGTCGGCTCATCTCCACAGGGTTGGTGTTACATCCGTATGCAAAGTATAACATAAAAACCTCTGTGACTGATAAATAAAAATGCAGTTCGCGGAGCGTCAACTCCCAACTGCTTTAACATGAAAAGGCCATGTCAACATGAATATTTATTACGTTTATGCCTATCTTAGAAGAGATGGCACACCATAATACATCGGTAAGGGAAAAGGAAATAGAGCATGGTCTAAAGCCCACACCGTCAATCTTCCAACTGACCCTGACCGAATAATTTTTGTAGAAACCGGACTAACCAATTTAGGTGCAATCGCCATAGAAAGAAGATTGATACGCTGGTACGGTCGAAAAAACGATAAATCCGGCATACTTCGTAATCAAACCGAGGGCGGAGAAGGGGTGTCTGGTATAAAACTCACTGCCCTGCGTAAAAAGCAGATTAGTGAATTCCAGTCTGGTAAACCAAAGCCTTGGGCAAGCCGACCGGGCGAAAGCAATACGTTCTACGGAAGAAAGCATTCCGATAAATCCTTATCGTTGATGCAACAAGCAAAACAGGGATCCAACAATCCCATGTTTGGTTGGCAACAAGTCAAGTTATGTTGTATCATCTGTCGCAAAGAAACTTCAGTCAACGTTTTCAGCAGGTATCACCAACACAGCTTTTGACTTAGATCTTCTCACCGGGTTCAAATCCACGGAAACGCATGAAACGCGGGAACCTCAGGCTCCAGGTCCCGTCTTGGTTTTGGGTGACCGCATCAGCTTCGACTTCAACCACGAAGTCACGAAGCTGAGCACGTCGGGCCCAGAAGTCATCGCGATCGCTATCAGCAAAACCACTGCCAACATTGACATTGATACGGCGTCCATTGTCTTCTCCTTCACAAACGAATGCACCCAAACGGCCCTGATTGCGCCCGGTGCCTTCTTCAAAGTCAATCACACGGAGGTCCACGGTGATCGTGGGCTTCCACTTCATCCAGAAACTGCTGCGTTTGCACTGATAAGGCGCGCCCAGGTCCTTGATCATGATGCCCTCAAAGCCCTGTTCCACCGCGTCCCGGCTGTAACGGCGCAGCTGATCCTGACCAGCAGCGGTATCCAGATACACTTCCAGGCCATCCATCACGCGCAGGCAGTTGGTGGCCATGAGAGCACTGCGAGCCGACTCCAGACTTTCCAGGCGGCGATGCTGCTGCATGTTGTAATGGCCTTCTTCGAAGGCGCTCAAGGGAATCACGTCAAAGATGTGATAGACCATGTCCGCGGTGTCAGCACCACCCTTGCGATGAGCCTGGCGCATGAGCTTCTGGAAGCTCTCACCCACCACTTCGCCATCCAGCACAAAGGGCAAGGAAGTGGCAAAAGCCCGGCGCACAGATTCGACGGCCTCCTGCACATGCGGAAAATTCTCAAACACCTTGCCATTGCGGCTGTAGAGCGTGGTACCCGTGGCAGTGACCACAGCCAGCACACGCACACCGTCCAGCTTGACCTCTAGACGCTTGCGTCCTTTCATCTTGGCCGGATGGCCTTCTGAATCCTGGGCTAGCTGGCAGCTGAATACCGGGATGCGCCAGTCGGTCTTGCCCACTACCTTGTTGATGGTCTTTTCCGACACGCCGCAGCGGAGATCCTTGATTAGCACGCGCCGGGCCATCAGGTTCCACTCGTCGCTGTCGAACCGCTGGCTCATTTCTTCCAGGGCGATGCGAGCATTGCCCCCCGTGATGCTACGGGTGCGCAGAGCTTCCAAGAGGGCCCAGAACAGGGGCCAGGGATTGTCCTGACCTGTGATACCCGCGGTCTCGGGCACCTTCTTGACGTTGAAAGTCCAGAAGGGATTGTAGGCCGCATAGCAGTTGAACAGGAACGCCTGGGCATCGGCGCTGCCCAGCTTGGCGGCCATTAGGGCTTTTTCAATCACTCGTTCTTTGTGCAAGCGGCTGTCGTTGTCTTCCAGTTCGTGTATCCAACCTGCGGCCACTTTGATCCCTTCAAATCTATCGTGTTCGGTATCCAGTATATTTACTGGTTTGAGGCGCATGCCCATCAGCTGATTCTCCCAATAGCTTGCCAGATCAGTTCATCCAGCTCTTGTTCGTAACTGTGACCCATTTTACGCTTCTCATAAATTCTGGTCAAGAGCTCCTGCGGACCCGCGTAGTGACCGCGATCTTCCAGTTCCTCTACCAGATCCTCGGTGTCAAACTCTTCCAGGTTGACTTGCACTTCCACTGTGCGGTACATGCCGGCTCCCATTGAACGTGCAATTATACTATCTTGCGGCCCTTGGGTCAACTGTTACAGGCTGTTGAGCTCGGAGTTGAGTTCCAGGATCAGCCCGCGCTCCAGCGCATGGGCCTGGCTCTTGCCCCGGACCTTTTGCAAGACCATGACGTCATGCGCATCGGCGCCGTGATCGCGGATGCTGCGGCACAGGGCCCAGTCCCGATCCTCGGTCAGCGCCCGGCGCACATGTTTCTGCCAGCGCACCTTGATTGAACGGTTCTGCCCACCCACGCACACCGAGATGCCGATATACTGTGCCAGGGTCACTGTATTGGTAATGCAGTAGATCACATGATTGCGATCTGAACGAGCTCTGCGACTACGGGCCATTGTTGTTCCGTTTTGTTACTATACCCATATTATACCAGAACGGGAGTTTCGAGTCAACCGCGCTAAGTCATTGATTTTGCAAAGAAAAAATAGTCAACAGAATCAATGACTTAGCTGCGCAATGCGCGAGCTTCAGCCACTGTGTATTCACTGTTGCCCAGGGCGGCCTGGGGTGGGGGGCTGGGAGGAGTGCTGGGGCTGGCGTTGTCGTGTACTATGCCGGCCGCGTCCATTTCCTGGTTGTTGCGTCCCTCGCGCAGAGCACCTACCAGGGCCTGACCGGACTGGATCGTGGTATCGGCCACGCTCTCCAGCACCTGGGCGCTCATGCCCACTTCAGTGTCTTGTCCATAGGCGTTGATACCACCCACAAAAGAAGTTATGGGTAGCTGGGCGCTGGTACTGATGGTGGCCAAATCGATAGATGCCTTGGCTTGATTGTCAGGTTCCATGGCCCATTGTTTGGCCATGGCAAACCAGGCCGAATTGATCACAGCCACGTTGGCTGTGCCCGCGGCCGAGATTACCAAACCAATCTCGGCATTGCTGGCCACTACCAGAGCTTCCAGGGCCGCATCATAGGTGGCATAGACACCCGCTGCTGGTCCCGACGGTATGGTGATCGTGGGTGGGGCACCATACAAATCATCTACCACATCTACCATCTGGCCATACAGAATACCAAGATTAGACAAACTACCCGAAGCATTGTTGGTAATAAATGTGCTGGCCTGGCTGAGAGCCGGGTTAGCAGTGATGCCCGTGGCGCTGCCTATGAAATCTGTTATGAGATAGGTTCCGTTGGGTCCCGATCCCCCAGCAAACGTGTTCAGCAGATAGCTTTGAGCTGCCGCAGGCAGCGGTGTGGTGGTATTGGCTACTAGGTCAAGGCCTTTGAGTGTTTGCATTATAGCACGGCCTCCGCCAGTTGGGGCAATCCTACCCCACCGATGTTCTTGACCTGGGCAAAAGATATGATCAGGGCCTGGTTGGCCTGGGCCTGATCCGGGGGTATGATCTTGGCCAGCTGATCACAGGCCTGGGGGACCAAGGCAGTGGTGCCCAGAGCCTGGGCCACTGCATTGTTGACCGTGGCGTCGGAATTGTAGATCAGTATGGGTCCGTTGGGTGTGCTCATGGTCAGGCTGGGCCAACTGGTAGGGAAGATCTTCACAGGGTTCAAGAGATCTGCCAGGGTCTCGATATTGGGTGTGGTCACTTCCAGTATGTCCAAGATTTCCTGGAGATCGGCGCCGGTGGTATTGGTAAAGCAGGGGTAGGCTCTTTTTTGCAGGCTGTCAAACTGGGCCCGGGTAAGACCCCTGGGATTGAACAGGCTCTGCACATTATCATTGACCAGATACGCGATGTCTTCTCCGGTGAGTCCGTCTGACAGCAGGCAATCCTGGAGGGCCGGTAACGTGCCATTCAGTAGATTTCCTTTGCGGGCGATCTGTTGCAGCAATGCTGCCGGGGTGCCATAATTTTCAAAATCAATGAGCTCACCCAGCTGCTGTAGATCCGCACCAAAGGCCGGATAAGCCAGATTTACCTGGGCTAGGTCTCCGCTGATCAGATTGTCCATGTTGGTCCAGGCAGGTCCCAGGTAGTTGTTGGCATTTACCGCGCTGTTGATCAGATCATTGGTGATTGCCACATAGCCCGATGCCGCCGAAAACATCTGCACAAATGCGCTGGTCGAGCTCACATAGCTGTTACCTGTGTCTGAAATATTAGATACCAGTCCACTGTTACCTATCGTGACTGCAATATTGCTGGGCAGGCTGTCTCCCAGTACGGGAAAATAATTGCCACTCACATTGGCACCCAGAGTTTTGAGATTGCCCAAGGTACCCACACTCACTCCTAGAGTATTGGCCGTGTTGATAGTGTAGAGCAAGTCACTGATCAGTGAAGTGCTTTCGTAGGTGGTCCTGTTGGTTGTGAAAGTGGCATTGAGCTGGATGCCTTGGTTCTGGAATAGACCGGCACCTGCTGTGAGGCTGAGCGGACTGATCGCCATCAGTTGACCCTCACGTTGGGCGAGCCACCTGATCTGGGATGGCCACAGTTGTCCAGGTCCACACTGGTGCGTATCACGGGTTGGCCACCTGCTCGTACATTAGAGCTGCCACCTGTGGTTACGGCGCTACAGTGTATGCCGCAGCCGGGCTGTCCGCAACAGGGATGTGGGGTAACTGAGCGCCCTGGTACCACTATGGCCCGTCCGTTCACTCGCACAGACGCGATGCCGGAGGTGACTATGCCTCCGGCAGTGTTGGGATCTCCTAGGCGCTGTGCATTTGGCATGTTAGTTCATCAATATTTTCTTCTCGGGCACCCGGAGACCAGTGGTAGCTTCGATATATTTCACGCGCACTGGTTCGTCCGTGGGGGCATGCATGGTGATATTACGAATATTTATTGTGATAGCACTGCCCTGATCTGCGGTAAAAAGGCTGGGTACCAAGCTCATACCCTGTGGGCCCGGGGCCACGCTCACAGGTGATGACACTTCGATACTGTCTGCATCAACATCAGTGACCTTGGCCACTAGTTCTTCGCCACTTGTGAGCTTGAGTGTGTAAACTTCTCCTGATTTGATCTGCATTAGGCCAGCCTTTGGCGCAGTTGGTCAAATCCACCCACCAGTTCATCATCGAGAAAAATCTGGGGCACTGTGCGTGCGTTCGGCACTGCTTCCAGCAGTTGTTCCCGAGTGTATGCGTGATTGATGTTGCGCTCTTCAAATTCGATGTTCCGACTGCGCAGCAGCATCTTGGCCTGATCGCAGTAGGGACACATGTCTTTTGACCATACTATGGCTTTCATGGGGTTCCTTTAGAGTTGGGGTAGTTCGTTATAATTTATGGTGTCACTCATGGCCCCGATAACATAGTTGACGCTTTCGTTTTCCTGCAGTGCGGTTTGTTTCTTGTGGGTATCCACGTGTTTGCGGAACCAGGGTATGGGTGTGCTGCGCGGTGCTGGTTCGGTGTATTTGATACCAATCTCTTTCAGGGCAGTCGCTGCCGTGAAATCCACGAAGTCTTTGAGGATGTTGGCATTGAGACCAATCACAGGGCCGCGGCTGAACAGATAATCGGCCCAGTCCTTTTCTTCCTGGATCACTTCCCGATACATGGTATACACTTCGGCTTCACAGGTCTTGGCAGCACGAGCAAATCTAGGGTCTTCCTTGACTACCTGGTTGATGATCCAGGCAGTCCAGTCTCGGTGCAGTATCTCATCCTGCAGGATCAGGCTGATGATGTTGCCGTTGCCCATGAACATGCGATTTTCCACCATGGCCAGGCTGGTAGCGAAACTTACCATAAAACGGAACGCTTCCAGAGCATAGCTGGCATTGAGTGCCAGCCAGATGGCCCGCACATGTTCAGTATCTGAGACCCGATCTCCCAGTTCGCGGCGGCAATTGATCACGTGCAGCTGATCGTAATAGCGACCGATGCTGGCGGCCATGCTGATGATTTCCCGGGTGTCATGGATCTTGTTGAATTCTTCCCGGGGCACGTTGTAGATGTTGCGTATGATATGGCTGTAGCTGCGGCTGTGGATGTTGGTCTCAAAGAATGTCCAGCAGTAGACCAGGGCCTCCAGTTCAGGCAAACTGACCACGGGAGTAAAAATCTGGCTGGGTGCCCGACCCTGTATGCTGTCTAGCGCAGTCTGGCGCAAGAGGTTACTGGTAAAAATATGACGCATGGTATCCGACGCTTCTTTGAAATCCTGGCTGTCCTTGGTCAGTGATATCTCTTCGGGCACCCAGAAGAATCCACGAGCTTCCTGTTCAAACTTGACCAGCTTGTTGTACTTGACTTCCTCGAATCTCTGGATGGTCACGGGACCTGCAGGGTCCAGAAACATCATTCTTTTGAGATAGTTGCTACCGCCTCGAAGATCATATTGTAAGGTACTCATAGCTTACTCCATTATTGGTGTCACCAAGACAACGAGGGACTATGTGATGTTTTTCAACATAGCCTTTGCTTGTCCTGCATAATGCACGATTTATTAAATTATTATAAATTTCTTGATAGTTTATTAAAGTTTACAAGACTCGCATTCCGACTCATCATCAAAATCAATAACTTCCAATTTTAGTTCATCATCGGATTTGTCAGACTTACTGCCTTGTTTGTCAATTAGGCTATAGTAAAAAGTCTTCAAACCCCAACGATGGGCATTCATTAAATTCTTAGCTATCAAGGTCGACGGAACTTTACGACCTGGAAAATGCTTTGGCGAATAAAATGTATTCGTACTTATGCTTTGATCCACATAGGCGGCCAGCACCGCTGCGGTTTTGAGATAGCCGTCGCAGTCTTTTTGATCCCACATCAGTTGATAACGATTCCGCAGGCGCTGGTATTCGGGCACTACCTGTATCAGGCTACCGGCCTTGCTTTCCTTGATTGAAATGAGATTCATAGGCATCTCGATGCCGTTGGTTGAGTTTATGACCACCGAGCTAGACTCCACTGGGGCGATGGCCATCAAGGTAGCGTTGCGCACACCCGTGGCGCGTATCTGCTCGCGCAAAGGTTCCCAATCCAGCTCAGGAGCAAAGTCGGCCAATTCGTTTACGGCCTTGGCCCGGCGTTCCCAGGGAAATTCGCCTTGACCATAGCGGGTATGTTTGCTATGTTCGCAGGCTCCGCGTTCCTGGGCCAGATCAGCTGTGGCCTGGGTGAGATAGAAGGCCTGATGTTCCATCCAGCTCTTGACTTCTTGCAGGGCATCGGCATCACCGTAGCGCAGGCCGCGCTTGGCATGCCAGTAGGCCAAGTTTGTGACACCGATACCCAGGGGCTGTATCTCCCGGTTGCTGAGCTCGCTCTGGATGGAAAGGAAATCTTGGTAGTCCAGGATGTTGCAGAGGCTGCGTTGTAGTATGCGGCAGGCACGGCGCATATCTTCAGGATTGCGGAACGCGCCCCAGTTGATTGAGCCCAGGGTGCATAGTGCGATGCGACCTTCGGGATCATCCAGTCTTTTGAAAGGCTTGGTGGGCAAGAGGATTTCACAGCAGAGGTTGCTCTGGTAGATGGTATGGTACTCGGGATCAAACGGTCCCTGGTTCGTCACATTGTCGATGAACACCAGATAGATACGGCCAGTGTCAGTGCGCTCCTTGAGTATGCCACCCTTGAACACTTCTTCTGCGCTCATGACTTTCTTGCGTAGGCTCTTTTTCTTTTCGTATCGCACATAGAGCTCTTCAAACCGGGCGGTATCGCGGTAGAAGGCTTCATAGAGATCAGGCACTTCATTGGGATCAAAGAAAGTTATGTTCTCTTGATTACGGAATCGGCGCCAAAAGAAAGCATTGAGCACGACACCATAATCCATATGACGCACTCGGGTTTCTTCGGTTCCTTGATTGTTCTTGAGAACGATGAGATCATCAAATTGATGATGCCAGATAGGATAGAACACAGTAGCTGACGCATTGCGGATTCCTCCTTGAGAACACGAACGAAGATCACCAAACCACTTTTTCAGGAATGGGATCATGCCGGTATGCATGATCTCGCCGCCGCGTATGGGCGAACCCAGGGGGCGCAAGCGGCCCACTTCCAGGCCGATGCCAGCGCGTTTGCTGGCATACTTGGCCATCATCTCACCGCTAGCAAAGATACTGTCAAGATCATCGTCACTCCGAATGAGAACGCACGAACTGAACTGCTTGGTTGGAGTGCCCAGTCCAGCAAGAACAGGAGTAGCCAAAGTAAATAGACCGTCGCTAGCCGCATTGTAGTAGTCCTTGATCAGTTTCATACGTACCGCAGGCGACTCAGCATGCATCACGGTAGCAGCCGCGATCATGTACCGCACCTGGGGAGTTTCAAACAGTTCCTTGGTGGCTCGATTACGAACCAGATACTTCTCGATCAGCTGCTCAATGGCCGCATAGCTGTAGCCTTCGTCTTTTTCGTGGTCGATGATCTCATCCATCTGCTGCCATTCTTCGGCGGTGTACCAGGTCAGGAGATCGGGAGTGTAAAGACCCACTTCGATGTTCTTGTTTACGATGTCCAAGAGTAGCGGTACTTCATAGCTGCCATACACATCCTTGCGCAGCATGCTCAATCTCTGCTTGCCGGCCACATACTGGTAATTCACATGCCCCACTTCGGGGTTGCTTTCCACATCAATCAGATCCACGATGGCTCTCAGGGTTATGGAATCAATTGCTTCGGTGGTGATACCCTCATAGAAATGCAGTTGTGCCTTGATCTCTATCATGCTCTGACTTACGTCTGCGGTTCCGCGGCAGACCTTGGCTATCTGAGCCTGCCATTTCTCCAGACTCAAAGGCTCCCGGGAGCCGTCTCTTTTTTGTACAGTGATGTTCATTTTGACCTATCGGAATTGTTGTTGTAGTTGTTTTTGCGTGATAAAGCGCCGGCTTCTGGTTCCCCGCACCCGGTTACTTAGTACCAGGTCTGAGTTCCAATTCAGTATATATTTTTGATTGCACACTTCGACTAAATTGTCATTTTCAACCTCAACCAGAGTCGCATCCTGCAAGTCTTGGCGTTCTAGTAGATCTATAGTATACATGATTCCCAGCCCGCGAGCAAGGCTGCAGAATTTTTTTTCTTCCAATAATTGCCAGGGATCGGGCCAGAGATCTCGGTCATCCCAATGCAGACGATAGGCGCACCAAGGAGCAGACATCCACCATTGGTTGATGGTCTGGAGGCATTGCGCTGTAGGTTGGGCCAGGCATTGCTGGCGCAGGCCATGCCAGCACTGCAAGCGGTCGCTGTAGGCGCCGGGCCACATCAGTCTAGATAGCTTAGGCTGTAGTAGATAGTGGCATCGTAGCCAGTATTATCAGTGGTATAGGTCACTGTGATCATGCCATTGCCGGTATTCACTGTGGCCGAAAGAGTGACTTCCACACTTTCATCTTCCACAAAGTCATCTTCATAGCTACACTCGCCTAGAGTACTGTCATCGTCGATGCTGGCTACCACGGTAAACGTTCCCCGGCGTTTGGTGCCTCCATCTACTCTCTCGCGACTTATGGTATATTCCATCCGGAAGCTGCTGTAACCTCCGAACTCACGTCCCAGAGAACCATCCACTGTAAACAGCGTGTCTGTGTCATTGTTGGGCAGCGTGGCCTGGAGACCGCTGTGTCGATTGTAGGTGCCCAGGGTCAACAGCTGACCATTGGTCAGGGCGATCGCCTGCGGTATCGCGGTGCCGGTCCAGAGTTTTACCCGAGGTTGTGCAAAGGTCTGTTCATCCAGCTCTGTACGCTGGAACATGTCGCCCACGCTCACGCAGTTGTCGGCCAGGATGTTGACTACTGGAGTGCTGGGATTGCCACCCAGGCTGTCGAAATGATTGCCCACATCCAAGAAAGTGTTGTAGGCCGATAGATTGAGGCCGGACCCTTCAAACAGGATGCCTTCAGCAAAGATGTTATCGAAAGTGTTGTGCATGATGCGGAAGCCCTGTGGGCCTCCATTCTCCGGAGACGAATCACCGATTACGCAGCCCTGATGCAGGCCGTCGAACCAGCTGCTGCGCACATTCACACCCCGGGTAAGATGATCGGTATTGATGCCATATGTGGTTCCGGTGAACCGGCACTGGTCAAAGTCCACCATTTCTACCGGCAGTGCCGACGAGCTGGAGATACGCAGACAAGCCATTTCTTGGGTGCTGACCACTAGATCCGCCAGGACCAGGGGTCCTACGAGGTCCACATGACCAAAACTGATTTCGTCACAGCGTTCCAGCAAGATCAGGTCATGTCCTCCCGTGACGCCAAACTCTGTGCTGGTAAAACTCATGTTCTGGCACTGGATATGCGTGGGTGGCGTGGCGCCTCCTGACCCAATGTTACTGCCCACATTCTGTTCGCTGTCAGAGGTACGGGCCACATACTCTGGCAGGGTGGTCGGATCCCAATAGTTGGTATCATTAAGTGGAATGCTGGTAGGCGGCACTGCCTGCAGTGAACGATAGTAATCGGGTGCGCCCCCGGAATCCTTGACCAACACGCCGCTGTCAAAGGGGGTGTTGGCCTGCCACTCCTGGGCCGTGAACCAGATCTGGCTGCTGTTAGCGCCTTCACCATAGAGCAGAGCGTAAGGCGGGATCAGTAGGGTATCGCTGACTATATAGCGCCCGGCCGGGAAAAACAGTCCACGGCGGATCTGGGGGTTGACCTGCACACAGTACAGCTGATAGAGCGCACGATTGATAGCCGAGGTATCGTCAGTGGAACCATCGCCCTGGGCACCAAAGGCCTTGACCGATACGTAATAATCCAGTCTGTTTTGTAGGCTGGTCGCGACCGGAGTACCCGAGCTGGCACCGGTCTGCACCGTGTAGCCTGCTGCTTCGCCCTTGTAGGTATAGGCCGTGGTAAATTCCAGGATATCACTGAACTCAGTGAGAATCTCGGTGTTGCCTACCACAGGTGCGCCTTCGGCCAAACTGCCGTTGCCTATGAACAAACGCCGTTCATCTATGGCCCAGCCCAGTTCGGCGCTGGCCAGAGGCTGGGGCAGATCTTCTTGTAGACCCTTGCGTTGGGTTACTCTGGATACTTGTACTATCGCCACGGTAATCTTCCTTTGGGAAATATCACGTATTTAGCGTGTAGTATTGCTCCAGCCTTTTCCACCACTGTTGGCGATAGTGTTCAAATGCGGTGCCTTGTATCACGAATTCTTGGTAACGGGGCGGCTTTAGTATCTGGTTGTTGGTGTCTACGTCGGGGCGCACACACATCAAGATCACGCCTTTTTGTATGCGTGTGCCATAGACTTCGTTGTGGGCTTCGGCATAGGCCACCAGTTGCAGCTTGTAATCCTCGATCCACTCTTCTCGCTTGGGTTTATTGGTCTGTTTGTAGTCCAGGATGCTCTCAGAGTCACAGTGTATGCCAGCACCGTCGGTGGTGCCCGCATAGACGCCGGGAAAATACAAGGGTATTTCCACACCCCAAAATTCTGACACGTTTTGCAAACCTTCGCGTATCACCGTCTCGGCCATGACATAGCTGGGCCAACTGAACGGATTACCTGGACGAGTGGGCATGGCGCCATCGCGGATGTAGCGTTCCAGGAACGAATGCATGCGTGTGCCACGATTGGCGGCCTCTGTGGTTATCTGCTGCGCCCGTTCAGCACCCACTCGCTGCTTCCATTCTCGCAGGGCTCTCCGATTTTCTTCAGGTTTGGTCTGCTCCAGTATGGTGGTAACCGAAGGCAGACGTTTGCCATCGGGGGTAGCATAGAATCTACGACCCTCCACGGTGACCCGAGGTATGTCTTGATAGTTGAATTTTTGCTGTAGCATCACACACCAAAACTTTCGCCGCAACCGCAGCTGGAACGTTCGTTGGGGTTGAGGAATACCACTCGCTGGTTCAGACCTTGAGTTTGCCAGTCTATGGTCATGCCTTCCAGGAAAGATCTGCTGCTTTCGTGTAGATATATTCGCACACCCTGGTCGATCATGTGCCAATCGGGTTGATCACTGTGGTCTTGGTGTTCCAGGGCGACCTGATAGGTCAGACCAGCACAGCCCGACTTCTTCACGCCCACACGTATGCCACGCGCTCGTTGGTCGGCAATCAAATTTTGGAATCTATCTCGGGCAGCATCAGTGAGTGTGATCATAGGCAGTCGCTAATTATAACGGCCTTTTCCCTGGATGTCAATGCTCTAGGTCAAGGGGTTGGCTTTTTTGGCCATATTGGCCACGATGTCCTGGGCCTTGTTGACCGGCATGTTTATGTCAGTGGGCCCGCCACCTTTGAACACAATCACGCCCGATGCCGGATCAACCGGTTCTAGCAGATTGCTCAGGGGTGGTTGCCCTGTGATCTGTAGCAGATTGTCTGGGGTGACATTGGCTCCCAGGCTGCGCGCCAGTTTGAAAAAGGCCTCTTGGCTGATCTGGGCTCGTGCTGATGTGTCTTTGGCCCTGCCACGAAGGAACTGTACCAGACCGATCAACTGATCACTGTCGGGAGTGGCTGAATCGGCCACTTCACGCAGTCGCATTAGCGTTTCTCGCGACCCAACTGTTTGCTAGTGGGTTCAGCGCCCAGTTCAGGCTCCACCGGTGCTTCGAGGTCGGCGACCGGTTCCGTGGGTTCAGCACCAGGTTCGATCGGGAGTTCGGCGCCCAGGTCAGGAGTAGCAGGTGCTGCATCGCCCATGGCGGCATCTAGAGCGGGCGCTACCTGTTGTCCGGTAACCACACCCAGGCTGGTTTCCATCTGTTGCTTGGTGCCTTGCAGGCTCTGCACCAGACCGGTCATGGCCGCAGTGGCATCTGTGTTGAACTGGTTGGCCTGTTCTAGGCCGATCTGATTGCGGATTGAATCTACCAGGGCCGGTAGTTCTTTGTACTGCATCTCGGTGGCATCTTCGATCATGCCCTGGATCGAGTCTACCATGTCCTGGGCTGCCAAGACCACCTGGGCCTGTTGCACTTCGCTTTCTTTCAGTGTGCGGAATGCACGCTTGAGGCGATTCTCTTGCATCTGTTGTTGGGCTGCTGCTGCGGCGTTGACTAGTTTTTGCTCGTCACCTGACAGTGTTTGACCTTTGCTTAGTTTGTCTTGGGCTGCTTTCAGTTTGTTGGGATCAATAGTGGGGACTGGTGTGGCAGCAGCAGGTTTTTGTGTGGGTTGTGCACCGGGCACAGGAGCAGGCATGGTTTCGGCCACTCGCTGGGCCAGAGTCTGTTCCATCATCATGAGCTGAAGATACACAGGATTGCGCTCGCTCATGTGGCGATCAAATGTGTTCTTGTGTTCGTGGATCATGCCCTTGACACGTTGCAGCATGATACGGGCGGTGTTGTCCGACATTTGGTCCACAGGCAGGCTGCGGCCAAAATAGCTTTCCATGACCGTGGCCAGCTGTTGCAGGCGGTCCGGTGAGTTGAATTCAGTGATTTTCATTTTTCGAATCCTCGAAGTTGTAGGTATTTAGCTTGGCTTGTTAGATTTTTCAGCTGGCGCTCGATCCAGTTCAAGCGATAACGCTTGCCCTGCATCTTGGTCATGATCATTTCGTTGAACTGGGCATTTTTACTGACAGCGGCCAGCTGAGTCTTGGCTCGCATGTCCTGCAGCATGCGCAGGCGTTCGGCGTCTTTTTGCTGGATTTCCAGCCCCAGCCGATGCTGGCGGAATTTACGGGCCACGCACCAGCTGATGGCGCTGCGGCGGCTGCTGAACTTCCAGGTATGGTCCCGTTCCTGCACTTCTACATAGCCCGGTCCTGGGTTGATCTCCCAGCGACCAAATGCCAGGAATCTTCCCTGTTCATTGTCCAGCAACAGGTTGTCGAGATTGCGGCGGATTTCACGCTCGGCCCAGCGTTCCAGCTTTTGTTCACGGGTCATAGAGTTTTGATGTATTGGGAAGCCAACCAACCGATCACGCCCAGCAGGATCATGATCAGGGAACCGGCCCAGCCTATGACACGATCGGTGTATTTGCTGTTGAGAGCATGCACACAGCCATGCACTTCTTTGATCACCCGATCCAGTTCACAGATCTTGGAATCTATGTCCTCTAGCTTGGCATCCAGGTGGTTGTATCTTTCCGCGCACAGTTCTACATGCGCTTCTAGGTTCTTTTTCTCAATTTCGGTAGGGTCGGACATGGTCAACTATTTATTGTTTCGAACCAAATGTTTTGCTGATTTCCCTGGGTGATCAGGCGTGGCAACACACCTGCGCCCTCGAGCAGGCCAACGATCATGGGAACACCCTCACAATCTCGACGTAAGTCCACGAGATCTTGACCGAACACATCCGATCTTTCTACGGAGATTTCAAACTTCCATTGGTGTTGTTTGCGCTCGGGGCTGGTGTAACTTTCTATCTGGCTGCGCAGGCCGATCACCTGCTGGAGGGTTTCCCAGTTTCTCTGCCGGTTTCGGCTCTGATTCCACTGGGCCTGGTCCCGGATCTCGGTGCCTGTACGGTCCGTGAAGGGTACCGCGCTGGGCCTGTAATGCCCTGTTACGCCTGTGTCTGCACAGTCAAACAGGGTGGTCACTGAGATCTTCATCAGAGATATTTACGGCCAAACAAAAACCCCGGATTTTTTAGGTCCGGGGTTTGTGTGATAACGTCTATTAGACGTTGGTGAACGTGGCAGCACCAGCGACGTTAGCGGTGGGGATACCAATGTTCAGGCCGCCAGTGGCGTTGGCTGCCTGAGCAGCAGCAACGATCTGAGCAGTGTTGGCAGCGCCCACGGGGTACACAGCGATGTTGAGCACGGCTGCGTCGGTGGGGGTCACTTGGTACATGGCGATCGTGGTGGTCTGCTGGATAGCTTGCAGCACGTTGTTGATGTAGCCAGTGGCATTGGCAGCGCCCGATGCGCTGAGTGCACTGTTGGCGGTCAAGCTGAAGAACTCCAGCTTGGGACCAGCAACCTGCGCAGGACCCTGTGCAGCGATGTTGGCGGTATTGGCGATTGAACCGTTGCGAACGTCGATAGCAAATACTGGTTGGGTGGTACCGTTTACTTTGGTAATTGAAGCCATTGTAGTAATCTCCTAGAAGTTGGGCAGCATGCCCTACTGGTATTTAGTCCGGGCGTTCAAAAACCCAGGTTATGGGTTGTTTCTTGCCCGATTGCGCACAGTGAAATCAAAGCGATTTACTGCTTTGGCATAGCCCGCAGGGGTGGCCATTACCCAACCCTCGTTGCCCGGGCTCTGCAGATCCAGCTGGCGCAGCAGGTCCAGTTTGAGGTCGTGCAGCAGCAGGAACAGGGTAAAGGCCGCTGCCATGCCTGACTGGTTGGTGCTGGGATTCTTGAGATACTCGATGATGTTGTTGAACTTGCGAGGGCTGACTTTCTGTTGCAGCCAGGCGCCAAATTCCGGCAGGAGATTGTCAAAGTTGCCCGAGCCGATCTTGAAGTTGATAAAGTCCACACATAGTTTGGCCAGATCCGTGATCTGCTGCCGGCGCAGTTCTGCGGGGTTGAAAAGTGTATCTATTTCACGGCCGTGCGCCTGGAGCACGTTTTTTATCTCACGTGTCAGATCAGCGTTGGGTTCCACACCTCGGCTCACTATGGGCTCCAGCAGCAGCAGACCAGGCACAGGTGCGAATTTCACACGGCTCAGGGGCTGGCGAGGTTCGCCCTGGTCCGCATACATGCTGTGCATGGCTATGCCTATTTCGCTGTCGCCTATGCGTTTGCCCAGGCTGCTCCGGGCCGGGATCCGATATTCCACTGTATTGGGACGGAACACATAGTTGCCTTTTTCCAAGGGAGGTGTGCTCATGTACAGGAGGTCGCCCTTGACATAGCCCCGGAAGTTGGTGGGCAGGGCCGCTTCCAACTGGGGCCACAGTGTGCGATAGATATTGATCAGATCCTCGCGGCCCTTGCCCCGGGCGTTCTGTATCTGGGACATCATCTCCGGGCTGGTGGCCAGGCCGTCATAGGTCTTGGCGTCAAATCCCGACCCATCCGTGAGCACGAATTCACCCGTGGCCGGTTTGCGTCCAAAAATTACCGCGGGCTTGCCGTCCCATTTGACCGTGGTGCTGGACGGTGTCTGGGCCATGTGGTCCACTATGTCCAGGGCCTGTTTTACTCCTACGCTGCCGCGACGGAAAACCAGATCTTCCAGGTGCTCGATGCCCTTGGCACGGCCGCCCACACCAGCCTCTTCGGCTTCCATCACGGGCTCGTGGTGCTCGATCAGGGCATACATGCCCTGGTTCACGATGCGGTCTCTAAGACGAGCCAGGAAGTTGATTTCGTGTTCCCGGAGCTGGGGTTCGGACATGTTGTTCTGGGCCAGGTAGTCCCGGAAGTCGGCTAGCTTGGCATCCCGGTCCGGATCCTGCCGCAGGCTGGCATAGATGGTTTCCACGTTCTTGAGGGCATCACGTTTCTTGCCCGGTCCCAGCAGTACCTGGGCCACGTAGTCAGGATCCTGACCACCATTGACCAATTGATTGGTTGTGCGGCTGAACATGCCATTGAGGCCCACCTTGAGCCCCAGGCTCTTGGCTATGCTGCTCATGAGTATGTTACGGTACACGCCTTTGTAGGCCGAATCTTCGCCACCTGCATAGAAAAATGTGCCCCAGTTGACATCGGGCAGGAACATGAAGTCAGTCTGTACAAAACCGCGGTTGGCGTCGCCGGCTATGGGCGTGCGGAAATGCACTTCGCTTTTTTTGACCACATACTCTCTGGGATCCAGGCGGTTTTTCTGTGCCCAGGCCTGGATGGCTGCTGCCACATCTTCTTTGGTGGTCTTGTTGCTGTCCACGGCCAGGTCTAGGTCGCCCGACGTGGCGGCTCGTCCGGTGCTGCCCAGCCAGCGATCCGGGGGAAACTTGATGCCGGTGACTTTTTGTATAAAGGCTATCGTGGCCGGCACATCCGCACGATCTATGCGCTGTGTGAGAGCCTGTCCCTGTTTGTCCCGGAATACATTACCACCTTCCTGTATGATCATCGTAACATCCCGGCGTTCTTGAAAAATTGTCTAACCAATTGTACCTGATCCATATTGGTCTTGTCAAAAGGTTGGTTATCGACCTTGATTTCATTAGTGGCGGGGTCCATTGTTACCAGTGACTTTCCTTTGTTGACCGGGCTTGTTTGAGATTGTTTGGCTTGAGAAGACATAGTGGACGCTTGCCACAAAGACTGGACCAAAGGCGTCCAAACTTGCAGTGCCGTCTGATCAGGAGTATTCATGCCTTGTTTTATTACCGATGCCTGCATGGCGTCTATCTTTGCCGATAATTTGTCTAAAGTAGATCTAAGTTGTGGGTCTGTTGAATTTTTCAACTGATCCAGGGATCCAAGTTTGGGATTGAATTTTTTCAAGGTAAAATTCAGTATCTGTTCCAGCTTGGCCTGTTTGGTGGCTGCAGGTACATCCTCCCAATCTGCATAGGTCCCGGCTGCCATGATCTCATACCGAGCATGTTTCCATAGTTCATAGATCTGGGGAGCTATCTTGGCCGTGATCTCTTGGCTTTCTCGTCCCACCGGTGTGTCCATGAGATCGGCAGACGTATAATCTCCCATGTTTTGCATGAAACTCTGGGTAAAATTCTTGAACGCGGTACCGGCCAGGGCACCCGCTACTTCATTGATTTTCATTGGTGCGCCTCACGGTGCGAGCAAATTTGTCAGCATCCCGGTTGCGGATGGCATTGAGGAATTTGCGGGTGAGATTCTCTGCCTGTTCAGCGGAATACTCATGTTCGATCTGTTCCAGCAGGCGTACCGCGCTCTGGATCAGCACGGCGGCGCGATTTTCCAAGACCAGGCGCCGATCCCGTTCCACATACATGCTGTCCAGCTCTTCCAGTATGCTCTTTGTTCTTTTTTGCATTTCAACCATTCCTGTGTATTATTTATGGAAAACAGGCTCGCGATAAATATCTCATAGCCCAAAGGGAACAGAATGACCAGCCAAATAAACCCCAACAATATCAACGGTAATTACCCCGTAGCCGGCGTGCCCAACGATACCCAGGGCATGCGGGACAATTTCACCAACACTGCCACCAATTTCCAGTATGCAGCCGCGGAAATCACTGAGCTGCAGACCAACGGTGTGTTCAAGGCCGCGCTCACGGGCACCACCCTGGACAACAACATGAGCGACAACCTGATCTACGCGGTCAAGCTCAATGATGTGAGCTGGACCTACCTGCAAAATACCAACACATCGGGCACAGTGACCCTGGACTATAGTGCAGGACAATATCAGTCTGTAAGCACCACGGGCAATATCAGCTTGACCTTCGTCAACTTGCCTGTTGCGGGATCTGCGGGCAGCATAGATGTGGCAGTGAATATCACCAACACCGGTTACACCCTGACCCTGCCCGCCGCTGTAAGCCTGGGCACTGCGGGAGTACAAGGGTTTAGCAGTTCTGTGATCACGTTCAAGGCCACAGGTACCTACTTTTTCCGATTCTGGACCGCAGATGGTGGTACCACCATAACCCTGTTTGATCTCAATCGTCCGCTCCTGGGCAGCGCCCAGAGCAATGTGGGCTATACTACCGGAGCCGGTGCTGCTGTAACACAGGCAACCAGCAGGACCACAGGAGTGACTATCAACGCAGCCTGTGGTGCGATCACCCTAGTCAGTGCAGCTGGTACTACCAGCTGGCAGAGTTTTACCGTGACCAACAGCCAAGTGGCAGTCACTGACACTGTGATTGTAAATCAAAAAAGTGGCACTGATCTCTACCGTACGCACGTCACTGCCGTAACAGCCGGTAGTTTCCGGATAACTTTTGCTACCACTGCAGGCACCACTACCGAACAACCAGTGTTCAACTTTGCTGTGATCAAGGCCGTCGCGTCATAATTTTGTCCGAGAGATAGTCTACAGTAAAAACATCACTTCTTTGAATATTGCTGACCAATCGCCACATGTTATGCTGACTTGATCTGGGCCAGTAGCTGTTTGAGCTGGTTGCTCTGCACTTCAGCTGTGATCTTAGGAGTGTCTGCTACAATCTCACCAGGCTCGGCTGTTATCTCGGTGCGCAATGTCACGGCTGGTTCGCTCAGTGAAGCGATCGTGCTGCGATTTGCAGTGATCAAAGGATCTATCACCTGACCAAGATTTTTGCCCGGGGGGTTGACCTGTTCGTAAATATCGGGCAAGGCAACTCCAAAGGCAGCTATCATGGGCACTGAACTAGAACAGATTGAATCATTACTCCGAGAATTCCGCAGACCCTGTCCCGCAGGTGAAGAATATCAAGAACGATTGGCCGAAGAGTTTGGCATAATCATCAACCAGAGATTCACAGAATACTTCCTCAAGATCCGGCGAGTTCTGGATCTCAACTCAGACATACCACACATGACACGCGGATCTGCAGGATCCAGTCTGGTATGCTATCTCATGGCAATCACGGATGTGGATCCCATAGAGTGGCGTATACCCTTGGCGCGCTTCCTGAATCCTTTCAGAGACGACTTGCCGGATGTGGACATCGATGTACCACATCATCAGCAAGAACTGGCCATGCAACGTATATTTGATGCATGGCCCGGTAAAACTGCCCGCATCAGCAACTATGTGATGTACAAAGAACGATCGGCTCGACGCGAAGCAGCCAAGCGACTGGGTGCAAAAGGTAGATTACCTCGAGACATAGACTATGCCAAACTAGGTGTAGATGTAGAAGAAGCACAGAGGATAGAACGGAAACTCATAGGCAAGAAACGCTGCTTGAGCAAGCACTGTGGCGGGGTCATAATGTTTGATCGCAAGCTGCCGCAGAGCCTGTTCCGCGATGACAATCTTATCTTGCTGGACAAGAACGAAGTAGAAGATCTTGAACATCTCAAGGTCGACATCTTGGCCAATCGCGGACTCAGCCAGCTCATGGAGATTGACTCCACTCGCATGATACACGAATATCCCAAGACTGACGATCCCACTGCAGACTTGTTACAGCGCGGAGATGTCTTGGGTGTCACGCAAGGTGAATCACCGGCCATGCGGCGCTTGTTCCGCGCCATCCGACCCACATCAGTGGAAGACTGTGTGTTCGCTACGGCTCTGGTGCGCCCTGTGGCCGTAGAAGGTCGCCGGAAAGCATCATTCTTCCATGACTGGACCAAGACCACGGTGCAAGAATCAGCTATTGTTTGTGAAGATGATGCCATAGAAAAGATCATGCGGCTGATCTCTGTGAATGCTTACGAAGCAGACATGTACCGCCGAGCGTTCGCCAAACGCAACGAAGAGAAAGTCATGGAGTTCATGGCTCGGTTAGGAGATCATCCTGACCGTCACGTCATATATCAAGAGATGCAGAGTCTCGCGGGTTTTGGACTGTGCCGCGCTCATGCCGTGAATCTCGGCAGATTGATCTGGGCCCTAGCCTGGCAAAAAGCACATAACCCTCGAGAGTTTTGGAGAGCGTCCCTCAAGCATTGCCAAGGAAGCTATGCACGTTGGGTCTATCGCAACGAAGCCAAGCGTGCAGGCTGGGATCTGCGTGAATTAGGATTTGCGAACTGGATCACCGAAGATCCTGTGGAGTCATTCGTGGAGCACGGTTGCTGGAATTCTCCCGGGTTCCTGCCTGGCATGGGAGTGAGGAATCTCTACCTAGACAAATTTGAATTTGCAGGCATCGTGGCCAACAGCCGGGTGTTCCGGCGTGACAAACAAAAATATATTCACTTCATCACCCTGGGTGTGGGCGAGGGAGAATATGTGGATCTCATAGTGGATCGGCCCATCAAGTATGCATCTGGATCTGTGATAGTAGGGCAAGGGGAGCGGCAGAGCCGAGATGGCAGCCAGTTTTTACAAGTGACTCGTAGTCAAATTAGATGTACACCTATCGATCAGTATCTATCGGGCTAATCCAATTTTATTTGCAAAATAATCAGACAAAACTGTCACCAATAGTTAGTATCCTCATGACTGTTTGATCTGCCCCAACAGTTGTTTCAATTTGTTTGACTGTACTTCAGCAGTGATCTTTCCCGGTTCATCGGCCACTGTGGCATTGGGCTCATCATCAGTCAGTGTTGATTTGGCTTTGATCGATTCATAGATCGATGGCGCACGCTTCTTGAACTCTTGATAACCTTGATCCTCTGCAAGATCTCGGATACGCAGGCTTTCAATGTCAAACTCCAGTTCCACTTTCTGTCCCACGCCCGAACTTGATCTGGTCTTCATGAGCTGTATCTGATAGCGCCCGCGCTCACGCATGGCACGAGATGTAAAGATACCAAACACGTTGTCCGCGGTGTTGATCTTGGAGATACCTCCGGATATGTGGCTGTGATCGAACTCGATCTCTTCCACCGCAGCACGGTTCAACTGGCTGGCCGTGACAAACAAAATGTTCAGTTCCTTGGCCAGATTGCGCAGTTCTTCACTCACATACTTGTCTTTGACAAATAGATCATTGGGCGACACCTTGGCTGATACCGGCATCAGGAGATCCAGGTAGTCCACGCACAAGAAATCTGCCCGCAAATCTGTCTGTATCTGCAGTTCCTTGAGGTATGCCCGTATGTCATTGACCGTGCTCTGTGCGGGCATGTACTTGATCTGCAATCGACCCGCTTTCTTGCCCATCATGCGTACCTTCATCTCCACGGTGTCTAGATCCGGGAAGATCTTTTTCTGGGCAGTGTTGGTCATCATGCCATCAATACGCATGGCGCACAGTCCTTCGCTCAGTTCCAGCGTGATGTACACGCCACTGAGTCCGGCTTCTACCCAGTTTACTGCCAGATTCTGCATGAACAGGCTCTTGCCCGAACCCGAACCACCCGCAAAGATCTGCAGCTCGCCGCGATTGAACCCACCATACAGCAGGCGATCCAGCGCGGGCCAACCTGTCGAATTCTGTCCGTTGCTGTTCTTTAGAGCCATGAGTCGAGCCCGGGGATCAGCAAAATAGTCAGTGCCCATGTCCCGGGTAAGCGAGATCTGTACCGCATCCTTGATCAGCTTCTCCACGGGATCATAATTGCCTTTCTCCAGGAGATCTGCTGACTTCAGGATCGCACGTTCCAGTTCCTGGCGGCGCGTGAATCCTTCAAACTCTTCCAGGAACCAGTCAAAGTGTCCCTCATTGAGATCGGGTATGGGCTGGAGATTTATCCCTGTGGCCGCTGTAATCTGTGCGCGATCCGGCATGGTCTTGTGATCGTCGCAGTGTTGCTTGACGAATTCCGCTGCGGCCCTCAGGGCACGATCAAAATTTTCGGGGTTATAGATGTTCTGCACCCGGATGTAGCTTTGAGCATCTTCCAGCATCATCTCCAGGAACAGTCTCTGCACATCGATATTGTAGTCTTTCAGCATAGTGATCCTTGTATGGTATTATATACGTCACTGTAGTTTTCGCTCAGGTCCTGATAGGCGATAAATTTGGCCACAAAACCTAGATCTAGTTTACCCAACCAACTGTACCAACGATCGAGTTGATTCCTATCAAAGTCATGCAGTGGCTCACTTAGATTAGATAGCTTGGTGAGTGTGGCCAGATCGGTCTGGATGATAGTGGTACCGGATCGCGGTAGCGCCAATATCAATATTTTTTTTATGTCAGACATTGTGTTTGTCCTGCATCTTTTTCATAATCTGTTTGCGTTTCAGTTCGATCTTGACCCTGCTGGTTTCGCGTGCCTGCATGATAGTTAGCAGTGTGCCCAGGCGACCATAGCGAATCACGGCATCGTTCACATCCTTGATGCCGGTGTCCCAGAGGGGCATGCTCACGGCCCAGCCCAGTTCTAGCGCACGTTCTACCAGGCGCATGCCTGCTGTGTCCTGGTCAGGCACCACGGTGATATCGCGACCTAGACTTCTGATCAAGCGAGCCTGACCATTGGATATCTCGGCATGCATTACTGCCATGCCACTGATGCTGAGAGCATCAAACACGCCTTCCATGACCAGGGCATGCTGCCAGGTGGGTCGCTGTAGATCCCAGCCGAACACATAGTCCGTCTGTGTTTCACTGATGTACTTGGGTCTGCGATCATCTAGGAACCTTGAAGTATGTCCCACTATGGTTCCGTCGTGGGTGAACGGGATCAGTACATGTGGTCTGTTTTGCACAGCGTATTGCACCAGGCAGGGGTAGTCCGCAGGAACGGCGCGTTTATCGAGATAGTTCCAGAGATCGGGGTACTGCTCCTGGGTGATCAGTTCCGTGTGTGCCGGGAGATCACGCTCCTCAAACTCGATCACATCAGACACACGATGCCATACTGCCTGGCGATCGGCTAATATACCTTCTACACTGCGGTGACGCAGGCTTTCGAGATTGATGCGCTCGATCTCTTCAGGGGGCACGCCCAGCCATGACAGCAGGCGCCGGGCCTTGATACCAAGATTGCGACCCAGGCGGAAGCTGGCAGTGAAACCGCAGTTGAAACAGTGATAGCTCCAGCCATCGTCGGCGGGTTTGAGTCCACCGCGCTGGCGCCGATCCGCACTCTCACTGTTGTGGGTGCAGCAGGGTGCATTGAAAGAAATCCAACCCGAACTGGATTTTTTACGGCGTGCGGGTAGATAGGTCAAGATATCCAGCATCTTGCTATTTTAGCAGATCACACGGTGCTAGAGCAAGAAGCTATGGTTGTTTCTGGTTGTGTATGGCATACCAACGATAATCATATGCCCCATTTGTCAGACAAATAAGTTTCGATCTGGGTGATTTCTCTGGCAGCCAGGCCGTATCAGCCAATGTCGACCTTATTCGCCTGCCCATCGTGCCTGGAACCAAGACTTGCTCTGAGATTGTGATCTTGACTCTGAATTGCCGCCAAGATTTACTATGTTTATATAATCAGTCGAGCCATTTAGATAGATGATTTTTGTTATCTGTTGAGTCACTGCACTGATACTACCGGCTAAGGCCACAGTGCTGTTATTTTTTTTGATTGCCATACTTGCCTCACTATTTCTAAAAACATCATAAGCGGCAGTGATTTCCCAGTAGCCTGCTGTTTGTGGTGTGAATGTATATGTGCTTGTGTCGAACTCACTGCTAGGTACATTGACATTAGCACTCACAACGCTGTATCTACAAGGATCTTCGGTAAAAGCACCTGGCAAGGTGTAAGTCGCATTAGCATAGGCTTCAAGGAAATGTACTGAATTTACTAATGTACCACCAACCGTTAGGTTGCCACTTACAGTAACATTACCTGTTGCTGTGATATTACCTGATGTTGAAATGTTGCCACCAGTGATGTTGCCCAGGCTGTCCACACCACCACTGCACAGGTAGATAGAGTTGTATCTGGCATTGACCGCGCCAATGGTATACACACAGTTGGCCGAGGGCAACACATCCCCGGTGCCCGGAATATTGGTAGTACCGCTGCCAGTGATCACCAAGGTTCCGGTCTGATACTGGGTGGTTACCAGGTCTATGATACCAGCTGAAAAATCGGTCACATGTACCCGCATCCAGGCAAACTGGCCCAGTGCTTCCACGTCTTGAATTTGTGTAAGGGGGGTGCCGCCGCTAGCGAATTCATAAACTTCCACCCAGTCCGCGACATCGGGGTCACTGTCCAGAGTGCCTTGGATGTGCAGGCTGCCTTCAAATCCCGTGACCTGGATGTGTATGGTTTGCAGACCGCTGTAGCCTTGATAGTAACCCGGACCCTGTTGGGCATCAGCCGACCAGTCCTGGCTAGACCCATCATAGTTGCCGCTGGGCATGCCAAAAGTTGTTTCTTCTAGTAATATTTTAGTAGTCATGGCTGATACTTATCTCCAGGATATATCTGTGACCGCGCCACCGTCTAGTACTATCTTGGCTGTGGCAGGATTGTTTAGAGTGAGTCCGGTGTAGCCAGCACCACCATCCAATAGAGTGATGCTGCCCACCGCACCACCGCTGGCAGTGGCCACGGCGCGGGCTCCGGACCCGTTGCCCACTATGACCACACGTGGTGCTGCCGGGTAATTTGATCCCACGTTGTTCACGGCGATACCTGTGATCACGCCCTGGGTATTGACCGTGGCCGTGGCCGTGGCACCGTTGCCGATGCGATTGTTGAAGGCCATGCGCAGATAACTCCAGTTCCCAGTCACGGTGTAGTAGATCCAGCCGGTATAGGCTTCGTAGTCGTAGGTCTCACTGGCGTTTTCATAGGCCAGACCCAGCTCACGTATTCCTTCAAATTTGACAGTGCCGGTGTAGCAATCTAGATACGCCTGCACCGTGGTCAGATAGGGTGGTGATATAATTTCGCTGCTGTAGTACAGCGAGGGCTGGGGATTTCCCTGATTGGGTCCTCCGTAGAGAGCAGGTATGGTCAGTTGATTGCTGAGTAGATGCTGGGGCTTGACCGAATCCACTATGTTGGCATCACCGCGCGCCGTGGCATCTGCGCCCACATACGCGGCCTGGCGATAGGTACCTGCTGTGCGCTCAATGCTGTAACTGGCCGGTTGTGCCACGATGCCCAGGGTGTCGTTGATGTCCAGGGTGACCTTGACCCGGCCGGCGCTGGCGCTGAGTATGGTCATGGTTTTTTCTAGCAGCAGGGCGGTACCTGCTTGATCCAGCAAGCGGAACATGAATGTGCTGCCCAAGATATTTACAGGCTTCTGATCCTGGTTTATAAACTCAAACAGCAGCACATTGTCCACGCCCTTGTTTATGGTTAGGCTTTTGGCGTACACGGGGCTATACCTCAAGGTAAAATAGCCACCACTGGTATCCACCAACAGCACACGGGTGATCTGCTGGTACACGTACATGGTGGTTGAATAGTTCTGATACATGGAGTATTTATGGTATTTTCCTAACCGAAAGGCGCATTCAGAGTAAATACCAAACCTATTATGAGCACAGCACTTTTTGATCAGATCACAGAAAAATATCCCTTTATCAGCCTCTGCATCTATGCAGACACAGAGTACGTGGGGGTCATACAAAACCGCGATGAGTCAGTGACCACCATTTACGATTTTGGGGCCATACAGGATCACGCCCAGAAACGCCAGTATCTAGACCTAGCCGGACAGTGGTGGTGGGAAAGTAACCGCAGCATACCCATCAACATATTTCTCAGACAGGACTGGGAACCATTCCGCTATACCTTGCGCACGTTCAGCAACAAGGATCTCAGCATCGTGCATGGGCCGGTGTGCAGCCTCATGGACATTATCAAGAAAAAGAGCAAACGACGCAGTATTACGCTGGTGCGCAGGATTGGTTGATCAGGTTCATGTGAAGTGCGACCAGCATGCTGTAACTGATACTGTGGGATTTTTTGAACGTGTATCCGCGGCTGTCGTTCCCGTCCCACACCGATTCAAAAACCTTGTCCCAGGGCAGACCCTGCAGATGTGCCTTGCCCGGACGTATGACGGATATGAACGCGGCCATGCGCGGAATACTATCGGGACGCATGCGATCCAGTAGGTCGGTATAGTTGCCCACATGCACCAGCTGGGCTGCCCAGCTGGGATCTTGCCACAGACGGGCCCAGGGCGGTTCCTGATCCAGCAGCAGTTGATAATGCTCGGGGTCTCTGATCAGCTGGTAAACAGACATGTTGAGCAGATCAATTTTGAAATAGCCACGCTGTTCGGCCTGCTGATAGTCCAGAGCAGCACATGCCAACACAGGATTGCGAGGTATGTCAGTGACATAGATGCCCGAGTTATGGCGACGATCGCCTTGCCGCGCAGGCACGTGCTGGATCAACTGCAAGACCCGATCACGGTCAGGAACATCGATGTCAATATCCGCACCAATTACCATCCTGTACTCCCGAGCACCTCTTCGCAGTAGGTCTGATCACTGCGATACCCAGCGAATTTTGACTGCCAGAAATCAGAATCAATATAGGGCCAGATCATGGTGACCTGCTGGGCATCTAGGTTGGCCAGGAACTCTCGACCAGACTGGCTGTTATAGATCACCCAGGCGCTGAGGCGTCCGGACACGATAGCATGGCAAGTGGCGTTGGTGCTGCCATAGCGTATGCAGTCGTGTGCTGCCGCGGTATTGGTTTCGGCCCAGTCCATACTGTATTCCGCTGCCCGGGCCAGGGCATCTTCCATAGTTTCATTCTGCAGATACCACGTGAGATATTCGTTATACTGTGTATCACTTGCCCAGCGGTCGATCTTGCGATTGTTTTTCAGCAGCCACTCCAGGAACTGGGCAGGGTTGATCACCCGGGTGTTGTAGCAATAGTTACCCCATTTCACAAAGGCGCGATAGTAGGGACTATTGCAGAAATCTTCGAAGGTGCGGGTTCGGGCCGAGCCCTGAGTGATTTCATAGAAACGAACATAGGCCTGCAGACCCAGCTGCACCCCACGATCGCCGCGACTCATGCGCCGGCGCTTGGGCTCACACATGTGCACGGCCACTGTGCTTTCACGTGTGAATTCCCTGTTACAGAATTCACAGCGATAACTCATCGATCTTCACCCATTTCGCGGTGCAAGGCCCGGACATCTGCTGCGCTGTTGATCGCGCACATTACATCCAACTCGTCATCACGCAGGTGTGGATACAGTTCGGCCATGGCCTTGCGATGTTTGTTATCTCCCGACTTCTTGCGAGGAGCTATCCAGCTGTGCCGGCGCGCACCCATGCCCGGACTGACCGTGGTGGCCAACAGCCATTGCAGTTCTTTGTGACGATGTGGTATGGCAAATAGCCAGCGATTTAGGCGTTCATTGGTGGCACGCACATAAAATTCTTGCAGTTCTCGGTCCCCGTCCACGGTGCTGCCCCAGCGCACCATGAGGAAAGGAGCGAATTTTTTCTTTTGCTCGTCGGTGAGCTCACGATAGAAACCGCGATTCTTGAGATCAAACTGGCGCATTTCGTTGCCGATGCTGAGAGGATCACTCATGCTACCAGGCCTTCCCATAGTCCACTACCTCGCAGTTACGACTTATGTCCTTGACAAAGTATATGCAAGCGGGCTGTGTGCCGTCATGTACGGGCACGGTCAGCAGCTGACCGTTCTTGAGCTTGGGAGCGTACCAGGTCACTTCGTGATACACATCCAGTATCTCGATCTCAGGAAAGCTGGGGCGGTAGCTGGTCAAGGGATTGAATTCAAAAACCCGGAATCCCCGGTCGTTGATCGATGTCAAGGCCAATACTTCTAGGTCGCCTAGGTCGGGTTCACCGATCAACACCTGCCAGTCCATGGGCATGCGTATCACATGCTCACCTATGCGTAATACCAGGGCCGGAGCGGTAAAACTTTCCAGGAAGATCAGGGGTATGTAGTGGTAGTCGGGATTGGTTGGATCAGAATTGTCCAGGATGGCAAAACGCATGTCATCCACCTCTTCGGGTAGATTGTCCAGGTCATAGGGCCGATTTTCTAGGGTAAGTATTTTCATACTGTGATTATACGCTCTATCACAAAGATGTCAACCTTGACCCCAGTCCATCCACAGGAATCCGTCATCCAGCTGGGTGCCAGCGACCACCAAATCATGTATGTTCTGGGCCACGATTACCTGTGTGTCTCGATCGGTATGGAAGGGGCAATCATATTCCTGATGCTGATACGAGAAATCCCAGGCCACCTTTCCTATACGAGAATGTTGGAATGGCAGTGCCTGTATACCTGCCTGCTGTATGCGCCTGTGCCAGTATTCAAACAGCCAGTCGGACATTTCCTGCTCGAGTGGCCAGTTGAAGAAATACTGCAACCAAGTCTTGGTCGCGTCTAGCTGCTGCTGCGTTATTCCTGTGCGTTGATCCAGCCCCTGCCAGGTGGTGCTAAGAACCGCGGGACGGTCGTCGTAGAAGCTGGCCGCATGACCTGTCTTGTAACTGGTCTGATCCCGTTCCCAATAGGCAAAATTTCGCAGTCCCAGATCCGGTTGGAAATCGTCATGCAGCATGATATCCGGGCGACCATCAAAGGTCCTGTTGTAAACTATGGCTTGGGGTGCAAGACCCACCGCTTCTCGTATCTGCCATAGGATACAGGTATTACCCACCCCGCCGTGCGCAAGATTGAGCACTCGATAGCCCCAACGATCTTCCAGAATCTGGCTGAAGTGTGCGCGGGTTCCTACGGGTTTGAGTTCTATGTCAACTGCACAGCAGAAACTGTCACCACACACTATGATGTCGTATTGTCCTACTTCCATTCAAGTTTTTCCTGCTACATAAAAATGTCGATCGCGATGTTGGAAGCATCCACCGACTCTAACAGTTTATAAGGAACTATCAGCCATGTATTTACAGAACAAGTATTCACACTGCTACGTTAGCATCATCGATCGTGCAAAGTCAAGGGTCCTGCCCAAAGAAACCTATACCGAAACTCATCACATAGTACCTCGTAGCCTAGGTGGGTCTGATGATCAATCTAATTTAGTAAAACTCACTGCCAGAGAACATTTCATTTGCCATTTGTTATTGCCTAAAATGACAACAGGAAAAAATAAAACCAAGATGATTTACGCAGCCTGGTGTCTGTCTATGCTAGTGGACAGACAAAAACAATTTGTCATCAAAAGTCGGACGTATGCGAATATCAAGACCTCGATGTCAGCCATTCGGAGATCTTCAGTCCCATGGAACAAAGGTAAACAAGGACTCTATAAACAAAAAGCAGAATCAAACCAACGAAGATCAAAATCACTGCAAGGACGACCGTCAATAACCAAAGGAAAATTTGGAGAGCGATCAACATTTTACGGCAAGAAACATTCTGACGCTACCAAGAGAAAAATATCAGAGGCCACCAAAGGCAGAGTTCCTTGGAACAAAGGTAGAAAAAACACAGTTATTTCATCCACTCCAATTTCTCCGAAGTAAAATTGTAGTTAGCTTCTTTATAAAAAATTTTGCGTTTTGCCAGGTGGCGTTTGGCGAACTTGCAGGTACTGGTTATGTCCCAGATCTGAACATATTCTTTGTCTTCGGCCTTGCGCAGGCCTCGACCGATGCTCTGGATGACTCGAACAAAACTTTTTCCGGGTTCAATCAATACTACATTGAACAAACGAGGAATATTGATTCCCACCGCAGCCACACCATAAGTGCATACCAGGACTTTGCCGTCGGCATAGGCCACCTCGTCATAGTGTTCCTTTCTTTCCAGGGCCTTGGTCGCTCCTGATATAAACACCGCACGATCACCTAACAGTTCAACCAAGGCCCGTCCTGCAGCCACGCGATCTACCAAGACCAAGGTATTGCCAGTTTCGTTTACTCGCTGGATCAGCTCGGCCATTATGGCCAATCTTCCTGGCTCCTCCAAGAGGTATTTAAGCTCGCTCTGGTAGTTCTTGAACTCCGCATGATCCTGTAGCTGTACCACGTTCACATGGCACTGGGCCAGCACTCCGCGCTCCTGTAGTTCGGCAGCGGCCAAGCGGTTGATCACGGGACCTATGCTCACGTGCAGGCTCTGGAACTCAAACTGCTCTTTGGGCATGGTGCCCGTGAGCCCCCAGCGTATGGGCACCTGGCTCATCACGCCTGTAAGCAAGGTCTTGAGAGCGTCGGCCTTGGCCATGTGCACTTCGTCCACGATCACACAGACCACATCTTCCAGAAATTCCTGGATGGTGCAGTCTGCTTCTCCCGACTTGGTGTTCTTGAGCAGCACGTTGAGGCTCTGCCAGGTGCAGATAGTGTGCTGCCGACCCCATTCTTTCCTGTCACCAAAATACACGCCCACATCCAGGCCCATGTTGATGTAGTCAGCTTCGGTCTGGGTTACCAAGCTCTTGTTAGGCACTATGACCAAGCTGCGACCATAGGCGGTCACGCGATGGCTCAGGGCCGCGGTCATGATGGTCTTGCCCGCGCCTGTGGCTACTTCCTGCAGGCACTGGGGGTTGGCCAAGAAGCGATTGATGATATCTATCTGGTAGTCGCGCAACAGTATGGGCTCACCGGCCTGGGGATGACCTCGAGGCCACACTCGGTCCGCGAAGCTACGTTCTTCTACGGGTTCAAATTCAAAGATAGTGCGGTACCCGCGCAGATCTTCTAGTTCGACGTCGTAATTGTAGTTCTCCAACACGGACAGGATCTCGGGCAAGAGGTTCACGTAGGTGCTGCCGCCCAGTTGGAAAAAACTCACGCAGCCGTCCCAGCGTCCCAGACGCACCGCGGGCAGATAGCGTGCATAGGGCACCTGGTATTTGAATTTTTTGACGAGAGCCCGTCGGGCACCTAGATCCAGACCTTCTATCTTGACGTTGACTTCGTCGCGTATGATCAGCTTGGCATGTGGCATGATATTATTATATAGCCATGCAGTGTGCAACACAAGCGGATACGAGCATCGAGGTCAAAAAAAAAGGGTGCGAGTTGCCTCGCACCCCGAAGTCACAGATCGCCTAGGAGCTATCGAGCGATCCGGTTACTGCTCGATTAGTTCGCGGGCTTCATGCAAGTGGTCTCGGCCATGCGCTTCCAGCTGTTGGGGAAGCTCTTGACAAGGTCCGCGATCTTGATCGCCATACGCAAGCTCATCTCGCGCACACGATTCTGATTCTGGGTCATAAAGTCAATGATCTCGTCCTGCACCACCTGATCAAAATTGTAGTCCGCGAACAGCACGCCGTCGTTGGCGATCTGGCGGATACGCAGGATCTTGTCGCGCATGGTGTCCAGGGTCAGGTCCAGATAATGACAACGCGATTGCAGTGCATCCAGATGATCACGCAGTTTCTGGCTCTTCATCTTGTCGAACTTGAGGTTGGTGATAAAGATCACCGAGCCCTTGAACTCGAAGCTGTCCGGAATGCCTTCACGGCGCAGGGTGCTGCTCTCGCTGAGCCAGCTGATACGGCGCTTCTTGCCCGAGTCCAAGGCACCTTTCAGCAGGTTCAAGGCCACGTCATCACACAGGATCGAGTCACAGTCATCGAATACCACCATGCAGTTGGCGTCCGAATACTTGTAAAGCGTCTGATACAGGCCGATCGGGGTGGCCGATCCTTTGACCACTTCGGCGCGCAGGCGCTTGCCCGAGATCTTGTCAAACAGCGTGGCTTTCTCCACCTGCTGCTCAACACCAAAGCTCTTGCCCACGCCAGGCGGGCCCGACACGATCATGGCGCGGATATCACCGGCGGTAGCGGCCTTGGTCATTTCTTCCAGGATCTCAAAACGCTCGCGGATACGGTTAATGGCCTGCTCGTCCGTTTCTTGCACACATGGGGCCGAAGCAACCGCAGCCGTGGCAACCGGGCGGCTCTCGCCGTTGCCGATCACCTGGAAGTCGTGGATCTGTTCCACGTTCACACGCACTTCGTCGCCGAAGTCCGGAAACTGCCCTTCGTTTTTCACAGTCACAAAGCTACCTTTCTTGCCCATGGTGAGGTCTTTCACCAGGGTGAAAGTGACGTTCTCAACCAGTTGGTTACGATAGGTACCGCGTTTGATAATGACTTGGGTCATTTACTAGCTCCTGTGTTGTTAGTTTATGTTGCTATTATACAGAAGTGGGGTTTACCGGTCAACCTACAGCACCCTTTTTGGGGGTGCTGTAAGTCATTGATTTTGCAGGGTTTTAGGCCCTGTTGTAAGTCATTGATTTTGCAGGATTATTTTTCCTGTTTGGCACGCTCGCGGATCACGCGACCTTTTTCCCACTCACACAGTATCCCGCCCATGTAAATAACAAACCATGCGAGGAACAGATACAGGGGGTTGATCCCCAGAATCACTCCTATAAAGTGCAAACCAAGCACGAAACATAACACGTAACCAAAAACGATAAGCACACGACCTAGAGCTACGATATTTGCATTCATTTGATATTTCCTTATAAAATTACCATACAGTATCCAGACCTTGGATACGTGCCGAGTCTAGCACAAACCAGTTCAGATGTCAACCTAGCGCCAAAGAGCCTGGATAGCAGGGTCCGTGATCTGATGAGGTTTGGGACGCCCATGGAACACCAGGATGCTGACCCCAGGATTGATACAGGTGCCGGTTCCCGGGGCTCGTGCCCTGCGTCGTTGGAAATCCCAGCCACCATCATGAGCGCTCCAGCGCCAGCTCTGCACACGCGCATCGGGGTAATAACGCCGATGTTCGGTCCGGATATTCTGGAAGAGAAAATCCTGATCACCGTGATATCTGGCGGCCCATTCCTGGGGAGTGGCCCCTGACCAGGCGTCCCATAGATAGCTCATGCTCTGAACATTCCACCACATCACGCTGCTGTTCATGTTTTGCAGACCTGCATGATTGAGATAACGGAAATCTCTTAGAGTCCAGAAACACCGGGTGTCTTCCAATAGCCAATTGATGTCATTGCAGATCACTGTGTCGAGATCAAAATACAGCAGATTGCCCTCGTGATTGCGCGGATCAAACAGTTGCATCTTGTACCACCAGCTCTTTTTGGGTCCTGCTATACCGGGCCAGTCGTCTAGGCAGTGTTTGACCATGTGTGGCGGCACCGAACGGTCATGCTCCGTCCACACATGCATGCGAACTGGTAGGCTGAGGTTGCGGCTCAACATGCCGTGTAGCCGTTCCACGTAGACCCAATCGTAGGCACGGCCATGTATTACGCAGCCCACGTCCACGCGCCCACGCTGGGGACGGTCTAATTGATGTTTGATAGCACGATGCCGGGCCTTGAGGGCCCGGGTCTGCTGTTTGGTCAGCGGGGTGGCCGGTGCCATAACGCAGGATACTGAGACAGCACAGCCATGACCGAGCTGGGATAGTGTGGCTCCACTATCGTGCTGGCGCACTTGTGGTTGATCGCGCTCACGGTGTCCAGATCCTTGAATGCGGCCAGGACCTGTTCAGGATCACGATGTTGGCTTTCAATACAGGCCACTACCTTGTGGCGTATGGCTTCGTCTGAACCCATCCAGGTCCAGTGCCAACCCACGGCCTCTTTCAAGCCCACGCAATGGCTACGGTCCTTACGTTTGACGTTGATGCCTTTGTACAGCTCATGGGGTGTGTCAAACATGCGACGGCGTGCTACCACGCTGCCTTTCCAGTTGCGTCCCGCACGCTGATCCAGACGATAGAAATACATCTCCATGCCACAGGTCACGGTCTGATCATGCTGGTCCATGAGACACACAATCTGGGGCCAGTACTCGGGGTTGATCACTTCGTCCAGATCGCCGTGTATAATGATGTCATTGGGGTCGCACTGGGCCAGACTCTCACGAAAACCCTGACGCATCCGGGTCTCACATATCAAGTTAGTCTGATCCTCAGCCAAGGGCAGACACACAGTTTCAATACGTCCGTTCCAGCGTTGATTGTATTCGGCCAGGCGCTCGGTAAGGTAATAGGGCTTGGGCATGCCCGAGAATGTGCGGCTGGCCTCCAGTATGATCCAGCGATCCACGTATTGGTCCGTGATGGTCAGATGTATGTCCAGCATGTCAAATTCGTTGTTGAACAGCGTGGTGTCTATGATCATGTTAGAATTGATAGATAATCTGGTAGGCATCGTAGATGGGCTCGCGTCCTTGACTGGCCAGGTACTCCACGATGCGGCGTCCTTTGCCAGTGCGCCCACCGTCCAGCAATCTGGCATTGTCATCGATGGCCACTAGGGCTCCTGGTTTGAGATAGGGTTCTATGGCCCGGAACTCGCGCAGGTGATGCTCGGCACTACCCGAATCATTGGCCCATTTTACATCCCAGCTGTCCAGATAAAACAGATCCACCTCATCAAGGTCAGTCTGGCTCTGGAGCCAAGCGACCGAATCCGAACAATGCACCTGAAATCTGCTGTCATCAATGGCCTGTCTGGCGTTGGCACATGCCTGGACATCAATGTCCACGCTGGCCACTGATCCACCATGATGGGTCACAAACTCTGTGAACAGCACTGCGCTCTGGCCGTCTTTCCAGTTGCCAGGATTGCGCAGTGTGCCCGTTTCCACGATGCGATACCAGCTGGCATTCTGTTGCAGCAGCAGATCAAACATCAGTTCAAAGCCCGGGAACCGCACACCTATGCCTTCCTGGAGGCCGCGCTTGGCTCCCGAGATCCCGGGGGTTAGGCGCTCGCGATTGCGCTGGCGCCAGAGGTCTAGCCAAGTCATGGTTTTTTCACTATCCAGCACCGACCCATCCGTGACACTTTGATTTTCCGATCTCCAAAGAATTCCCATACGGCCCGTTGCAGGTCGGGATAGCCCTTGGTATAGTCATCGCCGGCAAACCAGCAACCTGACCTTATCCGGGGCCACCAGGACTCTAGGTCCCGGCTAACCGAATCATAGTCGTGACCGGCATCCACATAACAAAAGTCCACGGTGTGATCCCCAAACTCCGCAGCCGCCTCCCAGCTTAGGCATTCGCGCATCTGTATCAGATGCTCCACGGGCTTGATGTTGCGCTGGAATGTGTCACGCAGCCCGGCTAGGGCAGGATCGTTGGCCAACTCTTGGCCACCAGACCAGCTGTCCACACAGTAGAACTGTCCGATCCAACCACGACGCACTAGTTCCACCACGCAGTAGGCAGCAGATCGACCGGTCCAGGAACCCAATTCCACCCAACAGCCTCTCTGGGGGAAGGTCTGGATCACATGGTCCAACATCACGGTGTTGCGATGGTTCATGAAACCATCAATGTTTTGGTAGAAGTGCTCCATAAATCTTATTTACCGTAATAGCAGCCGATAAGTATTTCTATGAAAACCACAGTGATCGTTACCGGGGGTTTCGACCCCATACATTCTGGACACATCGCCTACTTTGAAGCTGCACGAAAACTAGGCCATAGGTTGGTGGTAGGACTCAACAGTGACGAATGGCTCGCACGCAAAAAGGGGCGAGCTTTTATGCCACTCAGCGAGCGAATAAGCATCGTCCGCAGTCTGCGCATGGTAGACGGTGTCACTACCTATAACGACAGCGATGGCAGCAGCCGCGAGGCCATACGCGAAGTGCGCAGACGCTATCCCAATGACCGCATCATATTCGCCAACGGCGGTGATCGTACCCAGACCAACATACCCGAGATGGACTGTGACGTTGACAACGTGGAATTTCAGTTTGGAGTAGGCGGTATTAAAAAGGCCAACAGCAGCAGCTGGATCCTGGAAGATTGGAAAGCGCCCAAGACTCCCAGGCCCTGGGGCTATTACCGGGTGCTGCACGAAATACCGGGCTGCAAGGTCAAGGAGCTCACGGTCAGTCCCGGATCCAGCCTCAGCATGCAGCGCCACCAGGAACGTGCGGAGTTCTGGCTGGTGGCCGAGGGTACAGCCACGGTGTACACTATCAATCGCAGTACCGATGCCGAACTGAACGGTGTGTATCGGCGGCACGAGTTCCTGCATATCGCTCCCAACGAATGGCACCAGCTGATCAACGAACAACCCACACCGCTCAAGATCGTGGAAATACAGTACGGCGATCGCTGCGAAGAAGATGACATCACTCGCAACGAACAGGTTCGCTGGGGATGAGCGAAATCATCCCAATCTACATAGGCTATGATCCACGCGAAGCCGTGGTATTTCACACCTGTGCCAACAGCATCATCAGGCACAGCAGCCGACCAGTGGCCATCATACCCCTGGCCTTGAATCTCCTAACCGGTTACCGGGAAACACATCAGGACGGCAGCAATCAGTTTATTTACAGCCGATTCCTGGTGCCCTGGTTACAGCAGGGGAATGGTTGGGCCATATTCATGGACGGTGACATGGTGGTGCGCAGCGACATCACCCGGCTCTGGGACCTGCGGCAAAACGACAAAGATGTCATGGTGGTCAAACATGATTACCGCACACGCCAGCGGGAAAAGTACATGGGTGCACCCAACGAGGATTATCCGCGCAAGAATTGGAGTTCAGTAATACTGTGGAACTGTGCCAACTTTCCCAACCGACTGCTCACGCCTGAGTTCGTGCAGAATCAACCGGGGTCGTTCCTGCATCGATTCTCTTGGCTGGCCGATGATCGTATCGGCAGCCTGCCCCCAGAATGGAATTGGCTGCCCGATGAACTGGGCGAGAATCCCGATGCGCATCTGCTGCACTACACGCTAGGTGCTCCTTGCTTTCGCGAGTTCCACGACACTGTGCAGGCCCAGGAGTGGCACCAGGAACATGCTCTCACCAATTACTGCCAGCAGAGGAGCGACTAGTGGAAAACTGGATCTTTCTCAGCAAGCACGGCCAGGACCAGTACATCAACATGCTGGCTCACAGCGTGGGCGCTGAACCCTACAACAGCGACCATTTTGATTACTACTATGATGTGTTCAAGGAGAACCGCAAGCTGGTGTTGAGGGGCATACTCAAGTACAAGATCATGCAGCAGTGCTGGAAAGATAGCCGCGATTTCTATTTCATGGATTCAGGTTACCTGGGCAATCTCAAGAGCCCCCGGAACCCCAATGGCAACAAAAACTGGCATCGAATCGTGCGCAACGATCTGCAACATCAGGCCGTGATACTCCGTCCAGCCGATCGGGTTGAGTCTTTGCACATAAAACTCAAGAATCGACGCCAGGGCAGCCGCATCATAGTGGCCGCACCCGACGACAAACCCTGCCGTTTCTATGGCATAGACCGCGAGCAGTGGATACAGGACACAGTGACCAAGATCAAGCAGCACACTGATCGTCCCGTGATCGTGAGAGAGCGGGCAGCGCGGCGCTCGGACCGTGTGCTGGTGGACCCTTTATCTCAAGTGCTCCAGGACGATGTGCATGCCCTGGTCACGTTCAACAGCAATGCCGCAGTGGAGGCCGTGATCGAAGGGGTGCCTGTTTTTGTCCTGGCCCCTGCGCATGCGGCAGCACCCGTGGGCAACCGTGATCTCGCACAGATCGAGGACCCGTTCTGGGCACCAGCCGATCAGCGGTTTGAATGGCTGTGCCACTTGGCCTACTGTCAATACAGCGTGAAAGAACTGCGGAACGGCACAGCGTTTAGGATGATGAATGAAACTCAAGGTCATTAGCTATCTGGCAACCCTGCCCCGGAGCAAGACTCCCGAGAGCGTGGCCAAGAACCTGGACAAGACCAATACCCTCCGTTACTACATCGAAGGAGTAAACGTCGTGGGCGATTTTGGTGAGGTCAAGGAAGACACGGCCTGGGAACCCTCAGACGTGGCCGTGATACTGGGCTGGGTGCACGAGCACAGCAAAGATTCGCCCCACTTGAAACTGCGCCGCGAGATCATAGACAATCAGAAACGCAACGGTGGACGCACCGTGATCGCCGACAGCAATCTCTTCCTGTATCGTGACGTCAGCAATCCCGGATACTGGTTGCGTTACAGTTTTGACCATGTGTTCCCCGGGCTAGGCGAATACTGCGACAATCGGCCTGACCCCGTGCGCTGGCAGATCATACAGGATCAGCTGGGTGTCACTCTCAAGCCCTGGCGCACACAGGGCAATCATATCTTGTTATGCCTGCAGCGAGATGGCGGCTGGAGCATGGGTGGATTTGACGTGATCGACTGGGCCATGAACACCATAGCCGAGATACGTCGCTACACCGGTCGCCCCATAGTGATACGTGCACATCCAGGCGACAAGCGAGCTCCCAAATACTGTGCCCGATTACAAAAACTACTGTTAGGGCGACGTGTGGCCAAGGTGTCTATCACAAACAACCGAGCGCTCGTGCAGGATCTAGAAAACTGCTGGGCCGTGGTCAACCACAACAGCAGTCCCACGGTGGCCGCGGCCATAGAAGGCATACCAGTGTTTGTTACAGACCCCCAGCGCAGCCAGGCCCAGGACGTGGCCAATCATCATTTCAATCGCATAGAAAATCCCGATCTGTTCGATCGCGACAGCTGGATACAGCGGCTGAGCCAGTTCCACTGGAGTCATGCCGATCTGAGATCGGGACAGTGCTGGAACCACATGCGGCAGTGGGTGCGGGCATGATCGAAGTCATAACCAGTGTGAATCAGCACTACTGGAACACCATTGGGCGTGACTGTGTGGAATCCTGGCTGGCTCTCTGGAGCACTGCTTTCCGGCTCACAGTGTATGTGGAGGAGTTTCAGGTTCCGTATGATAACGATCGTATCACGCAGGTAGATTTCAACCAGCTTGATCCCGACTACTGGCGCCTGCAACAAGAACCCCTGCATGACAGCATCAAGCGGTTTGCCAAAAAAGCCTACAGTTTCATTCATGCCATGGAACACAGCCAGAGTCGCTGGGTCATCTGGTTAGACGCCGATGTGATCACGCAGCAGCGCGTGAACTGGGTCACCTGGCGCAAGATTCTGAACAAGAACTATCTGGCAGCATACCTGGGAGTGACTTACGCCACAGACAAACAGGGCAATCCTGGTAACTGGCTGGTTCCCGAAACCGGAGTGTTCGCTGTCAACTGCCGTCACCCGCAGTTCAAGGAATTTCGCGACGAATATGTACGCCGGTATCGGCAGCGGGACTATGCGGATCTACGCAGATTCTATGACAACGACGTGTTTGGTGCTGCCATCAGGTCAGTTCCCACGGCCCCGGTCAATGATCTCTGCGCGAGATTCGCCAAACCCTACAAGACACCGCTCAAACACACAGTGCTGGGTCCTTATCTGGTGCACTACAAGGCCAAGCACAGCAAGGCCGAGTATCAGCAGGCTACTGAGCTTGAGTCCAATATGCTTCCAATCGAGGACGCAACAGATCCTTTGCCTGGCTCCGCCCCGAGTCCTTGCGACGACCTTTGAGATGATCTAGGTAGGCTCCCCAGGCCGTGTTGATTAGGGGATGCCCTTCACCGCGTATCATGCCCTGGCCCCAGTTCAAGAGACCCCACTCGGGATGCCGGGCTTTAACTTCGTCCCGGGTGATGTCAAATACCCAGCAGTCGTTCCACTCACTCATGGTCATGAGTCTGCCCGAATTATAGGCCAGCTGGAATTCGCCAAGCCAAATCTGTGTGACCGGGTCGCGCAGGTTCATGGCATACAGACCACACTCGGTGAACTTCTTCTCGCGTCCCAGATAGGCTAGACCCACTTGGGGCGGGACCTGGCTGGCGATGAAATCCACAGTGATGGGGGTGTGGCACACCATGTCGGCATCCATCCAGAACAGCACATCAGCAGTGGTGTTGCAGGCCGCATGGCACACCGAGTAGACCTTGTGACTGAAGCGGATGGCATCCCACCGGAAGCCTAGACCGGGCGCCTTGCCCTTGCGATCCACGGGACCCGTGGCAACTTCCCCACGTGCCCGGGGGTCGTGTTGCCACTTCTGTTTGAATTGCATCAGCTCAGGTATGCTGGCATGCAAGTCGCGGACCACTAGATTGGGCGCCTGCTGAGTCACTACACAGTCTTGGGGATATGTGTACAACGTGACCGACTGGGGCCATGTTTGTAAAAAGGTGTTGATCATGCGGTTGGCATACTTTTGATACCCAGCTGCATGGAATGTGGTCACTACAGCATAGCTCATTGCGGTACCCATATGGTATTGGTCTTGCTCTTGACCGGGGCGGCCTCGTAAGGACCGCAGAGATCGTTTAGCCATTCTCGATGTAGATCGTCCTGCCCGTTACGCTCCAACAGCAGCCAGGGACGATTGACACGGATGGTATCGCGACCGCCTTCCATCACGGCCATCTCGGCGCCTTCCACATCGATCTTGATCCAGTCCACACGATCAAATCCGTAACTGTCCAGGGTCACCAGATCGCATTGATAGTATTCAAAATTGTCATTGTTCCCGGCTTCAGGCACCTGTAGGCTGCGCCCACATTTCAGTGTTTCCAATTCAAACCACACTCGTTGGGCTCGGTCACTGAGCCCCACCTGGTGCAGTTCTACGTTATCAAGTCCTGCTAGATTTTGTTCTAAAGCAGCAAAATTGGTTTGCACTGGTTCAAAGCAGATCACTCGCTCAAACACCTGAGCGCTGGGCCGGGCAAAGATGCCAATGTTAGCGCCTACATCAATCATGGTACGGCGATGCGGTATGTTATTGAACACCCAATAGCGGTAACGCTGCTGATATTGCACATCTATCTCGGGCGAAAGGCGCTGGCTGAAAAAGCCCTGGGGCGGTTCCGGACTCCACCAAACTTTATTTACTTTGTACATAGTGATAACTATTTATTCTATATGCGTATCAGCATTTTTGATCAATGGGGCGCACGCAACAGCACGCCCATATGGCGTGCGTTTGCCACAGGTGCTGCCAGAATTGGACATACCGTGTGCAGCCACGACATCAACGCAGACATGGCCGTGATCTGGAGCGTGCTCTGGGCCGGGCGCATGCGAGCCAATCGTGACGTATGGAAGCTGTTCCGTGATTCAGGACGTCCGGTCATAGTGGCCGAGGTGGGCATGCTGGATCGTGGACGCACATGGAAACTAGGCATCAATGGCACTGGAGGCGAAGCGATCTGGGGGCAAGGACTTGACCCCAATCGACCAACCCAGTTAGGCATCCAGCTGGCCCCCTGGTGTGATCAGGGACGCGATATCGTGATCTGTCTCCAGAGATCAGACAGCCACCAGTGGCGAGACCAACCACCTGTCACCCAATGGCTAAATCAAACCATAGATTGTGTTCGAGATCACACCAGCAGATCGATCACCGTGAGATGCCATCCCCGTCAACGTATCAGTGTGCCCTACGGTGTCAGTGAAAGCGTGTGCCGACCTGTGGCCAATACCTATGATGACTTTGATTTTGATCAGGTGTTGTCTGGTGCCTGGGCCGTGATCAACTGGAACTCGGGGCCGGGAGTGCAGGCCGTGCTGCGAGGAGTGCCGGCCTTCGTAGGCGATACCAGCCTGGCAGCGCCCGTGGCCAATCTAGATCTGGCCCAGATAGAAACGCCCTCAAGACCCGATCGATCCAAATGGTTGATAGATGTGTGCCATACCGAATGGACCTGTCCAGAAATAGCCACGGGTTATCCCCTAGAACGTCTGCTCCGAAGTCTTGATTCGATCTAGATCTGCGTCTACCATGTCGGCTACCATGCGTTCAAAAGTGAACTCGGGCTGCCAACCCAGTATCTCGCGGGCACGAGTGCTGTTGCCACAAAGACTGTGCAGCTCAGCTGGCCGCTTGAACCTGGGATCAGATGTGACATATCGGCTCCAGTGCGGTAATCCCACATGCGAAAAAGCTATGTCCATAAACTCTCGTATGCTGTGCTGTTTGCCGGTGGCGATCACATAGTCCTGGGCTTCGGGCTGTTGCAACATCATCCACATGGCCCGGACGAAATCTCCAGCAAAGCCCCAGTCTCGCTGTGCATCTAGATTGCCTAGTGTAAGAGTCCTGCTCAGTCCCAATTTGATGCGTGCCACACCATCGGTGATCTTGCGTGTGACAAATTCACGACCACGCAGGGGTGATTCGTGATTGAACAAGATTCCCGAACAGGCATAGAATCCATAGCTCTCCCGGAAGTTTACGGTCATCCAGTGGCTGTAGAGCTTGCTCACGCCATAGGGGCTGCGTGGATGGAACGGAGTGTGCTCGTCCTGTTGCCCGCCGGTGCTGTTACCAAACATCTCGGATGTAGAAGCCTGATAAAAACGCGATTCTGCCGAGTGCATGCGTATGGCATTGAGCAAGTTGAGAGGGCCCATGCAATTGACCTCTGTGGTCAACTTGTTGAGGTCCCAACTAATTCCCACAAAACTCTGGGCCGCTAGATTGTAAACTTCATTGGGTCGCAGGCTGCGCATGAGATGGTTCATGCAACCGTCGTCGGTTATGTCACCGGTGATTAGTTCTATGTCGTTATCGATGCCCAACCAACGCAGATTGTCCAGGTTGGGGTTGCTGTAGCGTTTGATCAGACCGTAAACACGGTAGTCTTTTTCCAGAAGAAACCGGGCAAGGTAGGGTGCATCTTGCCCGGTTATGCCAGTTACAAATGCGGTACGTTTCATACATCCTCCCGATTTGTATGTATCCTGTTTTGGATTAGAGGTTATAATCTTCCATGCCGGCTACCTTGAGTCGTATGAGGTGTCCCAGCATGAAGTTTTTGCTTTCCAGGGCTTTCATTATGCCCAGCCAACGATTACGGAGTAGGGCCACTTCGTTGATGATAGTTTCAAAGTCTACCACTTCTTCCTCACCATCCACATATTTTTCGGCGTCACGGCTGCTGAGTGCGCGGGCATAACCTTCCAGGTACTTTTGGAAATGTCGGCGACGGATCTTTCTCAGCTGGATGTTGAGGTAGTTGAGGATCGCTTCGATCTCTTGCAGCTGATTGAAACGGTGCTCAGTTACCCCGGGCAGCTCTTTGAGGTTGGTTTCTACCACGCCCGCGATGCGGCAATCGCGCCGGGCGTCCTCAAGCTCACGATTGTAGTGCTCGATAAAGTCCGGCACAGCACCAAGGCCGGCCTGTATGCGGCTATACCACATGTTTTACTAGTTTTCTTCGTCGTCAGAATCGTCGTATTCGTCAGAATCCATGTCACCGTAGTTGTCAAGGTATTCTGCCATGGCACGCTTCATAACTAAATCACCGGCAAAAACTTCACGTATGTTACCGAGCTCGCAGTCACGGTCAATCAAAATCCCCAGCAGGGTTTCGGCTGCTTCCTGCTGGTCGGGTTGATTGATGTAGTGACGCAGTTCTTGCCAGATATCATAGGCCGTGTGAACTGTTTCTGTCATTCCTGATTCTCCTCTGAGGCTGGGTCAGAGTTACTTACCTCAGAAGTGAGATTTTGGAAGTTGACCATGACGAGGTCCAGGCTGCCGTCTTGATTGGCTTCCCATTCACGGCGATACAGTTTGATCTGCGAGCCGTCACTGCCGGTAAACAGCAGTCGATTGCCATCTTTCTTGAGCAGTCCTTTCTTCTCGGCCATGTCCACTAGACCCGAATAGGGGTTCATCCCGGTTTCGTAGGGAATCTTGACCTGCACCGACTCAAAAGGCTTGGCGTAGCGTGTTTTCATGACCTTGCAAGCGGCCCGGATACCCATCACGTCCGAAATCTTGTTGCCATCTTCGTCCTCTTTGAGTTTGAGTTTCTTCATGGCTACCACAATACTGGATGCATAGATAAAGCCCTGTCCGCCCGAAATCTTGTCGTCGGGATCAAACATGTCCTGGCTGGCGTAGGTGTGGTTGGTACAGACCATGCCCACATTGTAGCTGCCAAACATGTTTACACAGTTGCGCACCAGCGCGGTAAGCGCCTTGGGCTTGCGACCTAGATCACCTTTCATGTCCCCGGCTTCAAACTGGTTGATGTCCGTGGGCGTGAGTAACATGCCCAGACTATCGATCACGAACAAGACCTTGGGACGTTCACCGGCATTCAGTGTCTTGTAATCCTGCATGAATGTACTGATAGTTTTGGCCACATCATCGATCATGGCCATGCTCAGCTTGAGCATCTTGCTCTCGTCCGTGTCCACGCCCAGGGCATGCAGCCAGGCTTCGTCCAGCGCGTTCTCCGAGTCAACCAGTACCACAAAGATACCCTGCGCCTGGGCATTCTTGATGATATTGCCCGAGCAGATGTAGCTCTTGCCCGCACCTGATTCCCCGGCGAACACAGTGACCTTGCCCAGGGGTACGCCACGGTGGAAGTCACCTGAGATCAGGTAATTGAGGGTATAGTTGCCGGTTGAGATCCAATCTGTGGGATCATTGAAACCAATGGATAGTCCATCGATTGATTTTGTAATTTCTCGTCTAAATTTACTGACGTCAAAGGGTTTACCCATTACATTCTCTCTTTCATATATCTTAAAATATTTTCTAATTCTATAATAGTCATATCATTCTTGAGTTTATTCGCTCGCCAACTTATGACAAATACATTGCCCGGAACATATCCTAGTTCTGGAACAAGTTTATCAATTGTTGCCTTTGCATCATCTCTAAGACCTTCGCCGCTCCACCCATAGTTTAACTTGATACCTAATACAGGACAATACTCTGGTTGCTCTACATCTTCAAATTTAATTGTAAACAAAACACCATTTCTTAACGCTGATTGTTTTCTTGTATTGAACTGTCTTTGTAATGTATTATCAGTGCGATAGTTTTCCCTATCGGTGACTACATATACTTCTTTGCTACATTGGACACAGATGTAATTTGATACTCTGCGATTAGCGACGTGGCCGCGCTTACAAGGCTTGCCGGTAAAATATGTAAGATCACCGTTTAGTTTTGCTATGTCTCGAATTGAAGTCATAATAAAAAGTGAGGAAGTTTCCTTCCTCACGTAGTTTACTCCATTATTTGTTTTGCCGTGCGCGGATCATGGCCAGGATATCCTGGGCACTCGTGCTCTTGGCCTCGGGCTTTTGGACCGGCTGGCTGGCCACAGGAGTGTCAGACTCATCGCCTTCTTCCCGAACCGGCGCCGCTGCGGGCTTGGCCGTGACCTTTGCCGTTGGAGCCGCCTCACCGGCAGCGTCAACGGCGGCTTCGGAGTCCTTGCTAGCTCCAGGTGCCGTCACGCCTGCGGGGCGGAAGTATTGACTCCAACGATCCGAGTCGTAGGCCTGCCCATCCACACTGGCCTCAAACATTTCCTTGATCACCCGCAGTTCCACGTCAGTGGGACGCTTGGGCAGGAACGTGCTGAGATCAAACAGACCATGCTTCTCAATTGCTGCCTGTTCTTCCGCAGGCAGTGCGCTTTCTTTGCGAGCCCATTTGCTGGTGTTGTAGTCAGCGAATCCACCCTTGGCGGTCTTGGTGATGGTAAAGTCCAGACCACGCATATAGTCGGTGGGCAGTTCTTCCATCTCGGGGTCCATGAGCGCGGCCTTGATGATGGTGAAGATCTGGGGGCCAATGATGAAACGGCGGATGGGATTTTCCGGCGTCTTGTCGTCACCGATGGGGTTTTCACGCACAAAGCCCTGGAAGATATAGCTGCGTTTCTTCCAATATTTGCGACCCATGTCTTCCAGACTCTTGTCCTTAAACCAGGTACGCACTTCGGTCAGGACCGGGCAGGTATCGCCCCACATTTCCACGCAGGGTACCTGGACCATGACCTGCTTGCTGTCGGCCTGGCCTTTGATGCCGTTGAACGGCAGCCGGATCATGGCGCGCTCTTGCCAAAAGAATGTGTTTTTGCCGTTTCCGTCGGGTAGGAAACGCAGTTTGGCCGATTGGCCTTCTTGGAGATTCCAATGGGCGTAGATCGAATTGTCGCCACCGGAACTGTTACCACCTTTTGTTTCTGCTGCCTGTAGTCGTGCTCGAATTTCTGCTAGGGATGCCATAGTCGTTGTCTCCTTGTAAGTTGCCTATGTTGTATTGCCTATCTAAGTGTCTTAGACTTTGCCTGTGACACTGACAAAAAAGCGCATACACTCGACAAGTATACGCGCCTTGAGTTGCAGTGTCAAGAGTATTTAGTCTACTTCGACAAAGCCAGTGATTTTATTCTTGCCAGATCTTCGTAAAAGCTGTCGGTCACGGCGCCGCGGTGGTCCATGGGATTGGTTGAGTCTTCCCGCACGTCATCATCGCGGTCATCGTCACCAAACAGGCCAGCATCCCGCTCACCATAACGGTTGAGTTCGGCTTCTTCCTCGTCGCTATCGGCGTAGTCATTGACAGCGAGATCGCTAGCTTGGAAGATGACACGCCCGTGGTTGTAAAGGTTTACCACTGCAAACATGTTTTGACGAAACAGTTCTTCAATAACGCCGGTAGCACCTTGATACTGCACTGGACCAGTAACGACCACATCGTCACCGACATGTAAATTCTCTCCTGCCCGGAGGTTGGCCAGGGCTTGGTTTCGTTTGGTTGGACTGGTTCCTGGAGCCTCCTCTAACTCGCTCTGGGATAGGCTTTCGTTTGGACCCACGAAAGTGGACAGGTTATCACCTTCTTCCATTTGCTCGGTATCCTGCTGTCCCGGCGCCGGTTGTCGTGTGAGATCCTGCTGTGCGGGCTCTGGCATGGGAGGTTCGGGCAGATCGATACCCATCTCTTTGGCGCGGCTGTGTATCTCAAATCGGGCATCTGCGTCGGGATCTCGTTCGGCCAGATCCTGCAGGCGATCAAACAGATCATCATCACCAAATATGTCATAGAGCTGCTCGATGGCGTTGGTAGCATCTGGGCCCACCGGCAGTTCTTGGCCCATCAGTTTTTCCAGCTTTTTACGAGATTCAGGTGTGTCCGGAGTGGCCCAGGTTCCTTCTGTCAGGCGGTTTGCCCAGTTTTCAAATATGTCTGCTTCACGCATGCTTTTTTCCTTTAGTCGGCTCAGCAAGGGCAGGGCCGCTTCGATCCTGGCATCCAGTGTGGTTTCTACGAAAAGATTCTTGACTTGTTCTACCAGGGCTTCGGTGCTGGGTATGTCAGCAGGCGACCATGATTCGAAATAGGTCTGGTATCCGCTACCCCCGGACAGGCTCTTGAGAGTGGCGCGGGCAGTTTCCAGATACTGGGTGGCCTGCTCTATCAGATTCTGTGCCACGCCTTCGACCACACGGCCTTGGGTGGCTCGACGGAAACGGCCGAGCACATTGATCTCTTCTACCAGCCCCGAAATGTGTACGCCGCGCACATCATAGGGCCGGGCACCTTGGCGCACATGCTCCAGCATGGCACGCCCCCCAGCCAGCATGCGGAACGGCAGCTTCCAGCGTTCACCTTCCTGTGTTTCGATAAACAGGCTTTCCACATAGCGATGGCGAGCATCTGTTTCGCCCAGGGGACGACGATGCCGTATCATGAGGCGAGCTTCGGTGGGTTCACCTGAATAGCTGACCCTGCGGTTACCATAATAGCTTTCAAAAAGGCCTTCCCGGATAGCGGCCATACCGGCCATGGTATGCTTGAGCTGGTTGAGATTGCGCGGGCTGAATGTGTGGAAATCGCGGCGTGTGGCAAACTGTTTCATCTGCTGCAGGAAACCAAACCACTCGTTTTTGTCCTGTTCTTCCATGCCACGTCCCAGGTTGTCCCCGTAGTACAGCTGGAGATCGCCATCGTTGGCCAGAACTGCCACCGCGGTGCCGTAATTTTGCCCGCTGCTGCTCACATAATCAAAGGTAAAGATACTGGCGTCTTGCGGTTGTGCGGGCTGCCCCTGGTCGTCCGTGCTTTCAGGCTCCCAGCCGCGGCTGACCAACAGGTCATACAAATCTTGAGATATATTTTGTTCGATTGCCATAGTCAAGTATTTAGTGGAAAGTTGCCAAAAACGGCATGGGATCAATGGTCCTGTCCGCGTGATCCTTCATCTGATGGTCCAGATCTGCATGATATTCTTGCAGCAACATCAGCATGCGCACGGCCAGCACAGTGCTCATCACAAGGTCGTCGGTTTCCCCGGGTTTGGCCGCGTAACTCATGCCGTGCGCCACAAAGGTTTTGAGCTCACTGATCAAGGGCCTGCTGTGCAGTCGCATGCGCCCAGTTTCTATCAAGACCTTGAGCTTGTTGCAGGCTGTGAGTTTGCTTTTGGGGGTGGTATTAAAACCCTTGCGCCAGCGGCGCTCGCCGATCACGCTGCGGTCACTGAGGAAATAGCCTTTGATATTTTCTTCACCGTACTCCGCGATACTGAGCAGTGCGGCTTCACCGATGGTATTGTTCTCCACGCTGTAGTAGGTGCTCTGTGGGTTGTCCACCACGGCATTGATCTCGGCGATGATATCGGCCATGATACGTATCTGTTCAGGGATGGTAGTACGATTGTGCTGCCACTCGCCCACCTGCTCAGTGGTGTTGGCTTCGTAGATCTGGATGGCAGCAGGGTCGCCGCCGGTGCCCAGGCTAGGATCCAGGGCTACCACGTAGATGCTGTCCTTGTTGAACGGTTTGTACCAACGTACCTGTCCGGTCTTTCGCATGGGTTCGGTACCTTCGAGATCCAGCAGCTTGGCCGGAGCGATCAGAGTCTCGTCGTTGATGATAAATTCGCAACCAATTTCTCTACGGAAACGATCATCGCCCAGTTGTGCACGCTGTTGCTCGCCCCAGGTCTGATCACGATCGGGGTGTTCGCTCCAATGGGCACTGTAGGCCCGGAACCCGTTGGTACCCAGCTCGGTGGTGTTGCCAAATTCATCCTGGCACTTGTTGGCGCCTTTCCAGAGAAACGCAAACTGATCTTCATCTGAGTTGGGGGTTGATGTGATGATCGCTTTACCGCCCGTGGCCAGGGTAGGCGAGATCGAAGTCCAGAACTCGCGTGCTATGGTAGGTCGCACAAACGCAAACTCGTCTGCGTACAGAAGCGAAATACTCATACCCCGACCTGTGGTCTCTGTGGTGGTCTGGCTCACTATGCGGCTCCCGTTATCAAACTCCAGGCTGCCCTTGTTGTAACTGGTGGCGCCTGCTCGGATATGATCCGGACAGAACTCATAGGCATAACGTATGCGCTGCATGATTTCCTGGGCACCGGTATACTTGTGCGCAGCGATCAGGATGGTCGAGTCTGGCACAAACATGGCATACCACAAGAGATAGCCCGCAGCCGATGTTGACTTACCGCTCTGCCTGGGCATGAGGCTGATGCTGTAGCGATAGCCGTGATAGGTCGTGATCAGGCGTTTCTGATAGTCATATGGGTGATACAGCATGCGTCCACGAGTGGGATGCTGTATCATGAAAAAATTGTCCACGAAGTGCATGGGGCCTGTCACAGGATCGGCACAACGGGCAAAGTCCAGGATCTGCTCCTGGCTGTAGATTTCCTGCCGGTGCGGGCTCTTGACTAGTATGGGCTCGGAAGAGTTCTTCATAGCTTTAGTTATGCAACAACAGGTCAGCTAGCTCGGGCCATAGCTGCTTGAATTGTCCTTGCTTGTCTGAGTGCCAACGATTTTCTATGTCCCGGATGTGCTGCTGGAATTTTTGCGCGATAACATGACCCTGCCCTGTATCTCTTTGTAAATTATCACGTGCATGTTGAAAAAATTGTTGTTCGCTGTCACTCATATAACTGCCACAGGTACCGACCATGCGATCAATTTCGTTTAGGGCCAATCCACGCACCCCGGCTATGTGTTGCATGGGATCAAGATAGTCGGGTTGGAACAGATTTTGCCAGAGCACCGTAAGTCCCTGTGACTGTACCCACTGTCGGAACTCTGTCAGGCGAGTGCAGTTGTAGACATTGTACACTGCATGGATGCCACCCCAGTGTCCTTGATCGCGCATGAGCTGTTGGATCAGTGCTGTGTTATGGCACAGAACATCCCACTGGGCACCGTGTCGCACATACTCAAATCTCGCCCCAGTGTTGTCAAAACTCATGCTCCAGCCCACACGCCGGCGTTGCGCTATCTTTTGGAAAATGCGATTGCGCTCCAGCTCTACTGATGTGTTGGTGATCAAGGTCACTATGCAGTCCCGAGGTATCACGTCCAACAGTCGCTCGTTCTCGGGTAAGAGCAGGGGCTCGCCGCCCACCAAGGCCACTTCACGGATGTCAGGTGCATGCTGGGCCAGGAAATCACAGACCTGATCATAATAAGGCCTCACACCGTTCCGTACTGGCTTGCGCTGTTTGATGCTCTGCCATTTACTGCTGCAATACTCGCCGCAGTAGTTGCAGCTGAGATTACAGGTGGTGTTCCAGCGTATGTCTATGATGGTGGGTGCAAACTCGTCTAGGTCGGCGGTTCCGGGATCAAAGTCTTGATTCACATCGTTGTGCCAATAGCGTTCGCTGCGTCCGTACTGTTCGGCCTGTATGCAGTTGCGACAATATTCTGGATGTAACTGTCCTTGCTGTATAGTTTCACGTATTTGGCGCAGAATTGGACTGTGTACGATTTCCTGTATGCTGTGCTTGGTCAGTGAGCCCAGCATGTTGGGATCGCCTGCACAACAGGTCTTGACGTCACCGCGGAAATTGATGTGGAGACCGCGCCAGGGTGCTGCACAATAGAGATTATTCATGCAGTATTTAAACGTTTGCTAATGCGGCTTTGAGTTTTGGCTCATATCGTGAGTACCAAGATCGTTTTCATTTTTCCCCTTTGTTTTTATACTACTACCAGTTCTGCTGGCCTTGCATTGCCGTCGTATTCGGCCACGCCAACCTGGGCATTGTCCTTCATGGCCGCCCGGCTGATGCCGGTTATGTCTGAGTAGGGCGGCGGCGGATTGGCCATTACCTAGGGTATCCTCGGAAACTTTTTATAGGGCTGGTAGAATTGGTAGTGGCGGGCTCCTGGCTCTCCGCCGAAGTCACTAATTTTTTGCCTCCAGGAGTGCCAGTCATCCGCAGTGCGGCATCGATCACAGGCTTTATGCCTGCGTTCATACCTGACACCACACCGTGTTCGCCAAATACAGTTTCCGATGACCATTCAGGTTTGTATGGATCTATGCCATCGTTTTGAGGACTTAGTTCGGTGGCATGATCAGCGCGAGCACGAGCTATGGCCACCATGAACCTGTAATTGTTATAGGGATCGGATGCCGACAGTCCAGGTATCACATAGGTATGTTGCATGGGATCGGCTTGTTCCGGAGCCAACCTGCTCTGTTCAGTGATGAACTCTAGAGCTCTCATCGCGGATAGCCTCCAAATCCCTTGATAGGGCTGGTCTTGTTCACAGTGTCCATCTCTTCGCTGTTCATGTCGCCGTGATTGAGATCTCGATACTTGGCTCCAACGGCTTGATAGGCCAGTCGAAGCATGTCCTGTTCTTCTTGGGTGTAGGGGTGCGCACTGGCGCTTTTGCCCACCCAGCTTTGTCCATCTATCTCTGGCGGTGTTTTGCCGTCGGTGCTGGCCGCTGCCATCATGACTCGCAGCGTGGTATAGTCGGTGTTCCACCCACTGTGCCAACGGTCGGTGTCTTGAAACGTGTTTAGACCGCGAGTGGCCGACTGACGGCGTTTGCCAATCACTCCGCCACCTTCTGGCAAAAACTCGCGGGCTCGCATGATTAGAACACGCTGTAGAGAGCTGAACTGGCAGTGCCCAATTCCAACGCGGTAAATTCGCCCGCGGAAGTCACACTGACTTTGTTTCCGGACCCTACATACATCTGATAGGTCGTGTTGGCCGGTATGTTGATGGGTGCGCTGTAGAGGTTGCCCACAGCCGCGGCCGACCCTAGGGCCACGGCATAGACCTGCACCCAGGCATTGGCAGACGCAGTACTGATCTCCAACTTATCAGTATTGACCGTGGTATTGGACAATGATGTGTAAACGTTTGCTGACATTATGTTCTATCCTTGTTGACACAGACCCAACCCTGTGGTTTGATTTTGAGCAGATGATTCAATACTGGCGCATGATCATACCCAAGTTTGGGTTGGACCGCGGGCATAGTACGAAAAAGATCTCGTGGTTCACACACTCGCACGCCGGTATGGATACGATCAACACTCATGTTACCAGGCCCTGCATGACCAGTAGCGCGCCTTCCAGCGCGGTCCTGGATTGGCACAGTTGTGACGTGCCCTGAAGTTTTTACGGCGTTTGGGATTTGACTTCTTGATGCGCATGGTCTTGTCGCCAAAGTTGACCTTGACCACATTGCCCTTGGGTCCTCGCACATAGACCTTGCTCTTTTTCACATCGCCCTGCATGGGCTTGCCCAGGGACACTTTGCGACCACGGTACTCGGCTTCATAGATTTGTTTTTCGAGATGCTGGCGCAGCAACATGCTGTCATTGCTGAGTTCATCAAGAACTTCGTCTGGCAGAGGTGTTCCATCCATGTACTCACCTGATGCGAAATAGGCGTCTGAGAAGTCAGGATAGTCTCTGGTGTCGATGCCATCCACTACCAGGCTGTCGTAGTCGATCTCTGGTGTAGAACCTTCCATCATATCTTTGTCGTCGTGATCGCTGTCTTCCTCATGATCACGCATGTCGATAAACAGCTCGCCAATGTCTTCAATCCGATCGGGATCAATACCCTCCCTGTTTAGGAACTTGGCCACCACGCTGAGATAAGCATCGTCGTCAATGTCCCGGGGTAGATCGTAGCGTTCGTTGAACTCGTAGTAGAGATCGACGACCCAATTCTTGACACCACCTTCAGTGACCTGGGGTGCTTTGGCGGGCATGCCGGCCAGTTCCTGGATGCGATCCAGTTCTCCCGAACCTTCCGCCACACCTTGGTCTTTGTCAATAGGGGGATTTTCTTTTTTCTCTTTACGTTTGATATCTGCAAGATCACGTAGTTTCTCTATGTAATCTTCATAATCGTCAGGGTCGTCTAAATGGTCGTTCCAGCCTTCCGCCACTTCACCTTGTCCGTCCTGAGTCCGCAACATGCGTTCTACCTGTTTGACGTAGGCGCTGACATCACTGCTGCCAATCTCATCCACAGCACCCACCCGCTCGGCCACTTCGTCAACGGCTGCCATCACAGCCTCGGGACCATATTGCAGTAGATCAGGCCGTTGATTGAGTATGCGACGGGTGATGGCCGAGGCCACTGGGCTGTCTACTCGCTGCTCGCCCAGAGCAGCTTCTTCAAACTCTTCAGAGCTAGGCGGACTCACTTCACGACGGTAGGGATCTGCGGTTTCCAACAGGCCATAGCTCTCCAGGATCTCAATCATGCGGTCATCAGCGTCCAAGATCACACCGTTCTCTGTGACATCCACGATGTGGCTTTCTACCAGATATTCTTCACGGATTGTGATCGCAAAGTTGTCGCCCACTGCGGGTGAGTTGACCCAGGCTTCTGATTCGGTAATATAGTCTTGGAGAGTTTTTGCCATGTTACTGTACCTTGTATGCTTTCCACAAGCGGCTCATGTCAACAAGACTGGCCTGGAAAGCTTCGCCTTCCTTGAGATCGTCAGTCTTGTCACGGGCCACTTCTTCCGCACGCTCGCGGTCTCGTTTGACTTCTTCCACGCTCATGTCGCAGTAGTCAGCTAGGTCTTTGTCGCTCATCTTGCTGATGGGTGCATCACCGGTGCTGCTTTCACGCACTTTCTCCATGTCACCGTCGCCGTCTAGATCCGTATGTGTTTTGCCAGCTGCGCGGGCCTTGGCCAGGTTACCGGTAAAGAGGTTGCCTTCGTCGGCCTGTTTGGTGATGCCGGCCAGTTCCAGTATGCGGCTGTGCTCATCTTCATACATGCCACACTCGGCCATGCCATGCTTGGGGCACGTTTCGCCTTCTGCGGTCATGTTGCAGGTGGATTTGGCCATCTCTTGTTCGCCTTCCGCCACACTTTCTGGCATGTCATAATCGTCGGAGTCGCCTAGGCCGTAATTTGTGTAGGCATATTCTTTTGCTTTTTCTTCGCTATCGAATGGTCCGCCAACATCGCTATTACGATAATCATTTTTGATATGGTGCATTACATCTT
>SXGQ01531024.1_pt1 | contig 86097 bp, 80 predicted proteins | sample 3178371 | NCBI WGS metagenome assembly SXGQ01 (sample SAMN11356859, study PRJNA531348) | freshwater metagenome | isolation source: freshwater sample F1-20 | place: China: Fuxian Lake, Yuxi | collected 2017-12-25 | reverse complement strand
CTGGATCGTCGGGTTCATCTGGGTCTTCGGGTTCTTCAGGTTCGTCTGGAACTTCCGGTTCAAGTGGTTCTTCTGGATCTTCTGGATCCTCGGGTTCATCTGGGTCTTCGGGTTCTTCAGGTTCATCTGGAACTTCTGGTTCAAGTGGTTCTTCTGGATCTTCTGGATCCTCAGGTTCTTCTGGATCCTCGGGCTCCTCTGGTTCGTCTGGAACCTCTGGCTCAAGTGGATCATCAGGGTCTTCTGGTTCTTCTGGATCATCAGGTTCCTCTGGATCTTCAGGTTCCTCAGGAACTAGGGGGACTTCTGGAACTTCCGGTTCGAGTGGTTCATCTGGATCAAGTGGTTCCTCTGGATCGTCAGGTTCGTCTGGAACCTCTGGTTCGAGTGGTTCTTCTGGATCCTCCGGATCATCAGGTTCTTCTGGATCTTCAGGTTCCTCAGGAACTAGAGGGACTTTTGGAACTTCTGGATCAAGTGGATCATCAGGGTCTTCAGGTTCTTCTGGATCTTCTGGATCATCTGGTTCTTCAGGTTCGTCTGGAACTTCTGGTTCAAGCGGTTCTTCTGGATCATCAGGTTCATCTGGAACCTCTGGTTCAAGTGGTTCTTCTGGATCCTCTGGTTCATCGGGTTCTTCCGGATCTTCAGGTTCATCTGGAACATCTGGCTCGAGTGGATCAAGTGGATCATCGGGATCCTCTGGTTCATCTGGATCTTCGGGATCTTCGGGTTCTTCTGGAACCTCTGGCTCAAGTGGATCATCAGGTTCTTCTGGGTCTTCAGGTTCATCTGGATCATCAGGCTCGTCAGGAACCTCAGGTTCTAGCGGATCCAGTGGATCATCTGGCTCATCAGGTTCATCAGGGACCTCCGGCTCGAGTGGATCAAGTGGATCTTCTGGATCTTCGGGTTCTTCTGGATCATCAGGTTCGTCTGGAACCTCTGGCTCTTCTGGATCCTCTGGATCATCAGGTTCCTCTGGATCTTCAGGTTCCTCAGGAACTAGAGGGACCTCTGGAACTTCGGGCTCGAGTGGTTCATCTGGATCATCGGGATCGTCAGGTTCTTCTGGAACGTCTGGTTCATCTGGATCCTCCGGATCATCAGGTTCATCTGGATCCTCTGGAACTAGGGGGACTTCTGGTACTTCGGGTACAACCCCAACAACAATCCAATGTTGGCTTAACACTAATGATAATACTCCAGCATCTAATGAAATTTCAACTTTATCTAGTTCCCTGGGTAATCTGACTTATGGACCTACAGTGACAGTTTTCTATGTTGGAGAGACGAATGCAGAAGTAACATCTTTTCTTAGATCCCTAACCTCTGGTAAAACTATTACAGTATCTGGAGTTGTTAACTCAAATCCATGGTGGTACCAATACAATATAACTTCAAATGCTTTTGGTGGGGGGGTTACCACTTTGGGGGTAAGTTTCGTTTCTGGAATAGATAATATAGGCTTCTCTTATTTAACAACTGGAAATACAGTTTGTATTTCTATAAATAACGCTATTGGTCAATCTGGCAGTAGCGGCACTTCAGGATCATCAGGTTCCTCAGGATCTTCGGGTTCTTCAGGAACATCTGGTTCGAGCGGATCAAGTGGATCTTCTGGATCATCAGGTTCTTCTGGATCATCAGGTTCTTCTGGAACTAGAGGGACTTCTGGAACATCTGGCTCAAGTGGATCCTCTGGATCATCTGGATCGTCTGGTTCATCTGGTTCGTCCGGAACCTCTGGTTCGAGTGGATCAAGTGGATCTTCTGGATCTTCGGGTTCATCAGGTTCATCAGGTTCATCAGGTTCATCAGGCTCGTCTGGAACCTCTGGTTCAAGTGGTTCTTCTGGATCATCAGGCTCTTCGGGTTCCTCCGGAACAAGAGGAACTTCTGGAACCTCTGGTTCAAGTGGCTCTTCTGGATCATCAGGCTCGTCTGGATCTTCGGGTTCTTCTGGAACATCCGGCTCGAGTGGATCATCAGGCTCTTCTGGATCCTCAGGATCATCAGGGTCTTCTGGTTCTTCTGGATCGTCAGGTTCTTCAGGAACCTCTGGTTCGAGTGGATCAAGTGGATCATCTGGATCATCGGGCTCTTCTGGATCTTCGGGCTCTTCGGGCTCTTCAGGTTCATCTGGAACTAGAGGGACTTCTGGAACCTCTGGCTCTTCAGGATCTTCAGGCTCTTCAGGATCATCTGGCTCTTCAGGTTCCTCAGGATCTTCAGGTTCCTCTGGAACTAGAGGGACTTCTGGAACCTCTGGCTCTTCAGGTTCATCTGGCTCTTCAGGGTCTTCAGGTTCATCAGGAACCTCTGGCTCCTCTGGAACCTCTGGTTCATCAGGAACCTCTGGTGAATCTTTAACTATCAACGGTAACACAGATAATTATGTTTTAACAGCAACGGGTTTAACTAATGTAATTCAAGGAGAATCCTTGTTAACATTTGATGGTTCACTACCATCTCCCTTTTTGAACGTAAATGGTGTACACGTTGGCCCAGGTGGTGGTAATTATTCAAATAATATCGCTATTGGTGAGTGTTCTCTCTCGGGTAACACTACAGGAATTCAAAATGTTGCCGTCGGATTTAAAAGCCTTTATTCGAGTTCTTGCGGAACTGCCAATGTTGCGGTAGGTTACACGACCCTCTATAATTTTATACTCGATTCTACTTCTTCAACTGCTTCTTTGGCCGTTGGTTACAAAGCTCTTTGTTCTTCTACAACTGGTAGAAGTAACACTGCGGTTGGCACCAGATCTATGTTGTCAAATTCAACAGGAGAACGTAATACTGCTTTGGGGTCTGATTCCCTAATAAGTAACTTAACCGGGTGCTTTAACACAGCCGTAGGTTGGAAAAGTTTGTATAACAACCTAGGAGGATCTTCTAATATAGCCATTGGTGCTCAATCTCAATATTCTAACACAAACGGAAGCTCTAATGTTGCTATTGGCAATTCAGCTTTGTCTTCGAATTCCGGAAATGCTAATGTTGCTATCGGTCAATCCGCTTTATGCTCGCAGAATTTTGCCTCCGCCTCAAACACCGCCAATGTTGCAGTTGGATATTTTGCCATGGCCTTTAATACAACGGGAAGTGGTAACGTCGCCTTAGGTACCAGAGCTCTGTTGTGTAATACGACTGGAAATTTGAATACTGCGGTAGGAATCTCTGCTTTAGCAGCAAACAACACTGGTAAATACAACACAGCCTTGGGCAGATATTCTCTTCGGTGTAATACCTCAGGAAATTTCAATACAGCAGTAGGTTTAAATGCTCTTTTTGCTAACACAACAGGCGCAAGCAACACCGCAGTAGGTACATATGCTCTTTGTTCTAACACGACTGGTTCATGTAACACCGCAGTAGGTTTAGGTGCTCTTCGGGATAACACATCAGGCTGTTTCAACACCGCAGTAGGTACAAATGCTCTTCGATTTAACACAACAGGCACATTAAACACCGCAGTAGGTTTAAATGCTCTTTGTGCTAACACAATAGGCTCATTCAACACCGCAGTAGGTTTATATGCTCTTCGGTATAACACAACAGGCATAAGCAACACCGCAGTAGGTTTAAGTGCTCTTCGGGATAACACATCAGGCTGTTTCAACACCGCAGTGGGTTTAAGTGCTCTTCGGTATAACACAACAGGCATAAGCAACACCGCAGTAGGTAGAGATGCTCTCCGATGTAACACTGCTGGTATTTGTAACACTGCAGTGGGCATCTCTGCATTATACTTTAATGTATCTGGGTCGAACAACGTAGCAGTAGGTAGATCTTCTTTATTAACAAATACTACCGGCGGATTTAACACTGCTATTGGATTTGATGCATTAAGAAGTCAAAATTTTGGTTCAACCTCTACAACTGCCAATGTAGCAGTTGGTTACAGAGCTTTAACAGCTAATACCACTGGTTGTTGCAATACAGCCTTAGGTAATAGATCTTTTCAAGCTAATACAATTGGAAACACTAATGTGGCCGTAGGATCTGATAGTTTATTTTCCAGCGTTTCAGCTAACAATAATGTGGCAGTGGGTATCAATACCCTCTGTAGGAATCTATCGAACGGTAACTTGGTTGCCGTAGGAGCAAATGCCCTTTGTTGTAATTGTGCTGCTAATAATGTGGCCGTTGGAGCTTTTGCTATGAGATGTAACACAACAGGATCAGGGGTAGCTATTGGGTTCCAGGCACTAAGAGATAATGTAACTGGTGCCAATAATGTTGCTATCGGTGCTAACGCGATGCGAGATAACCAAGGAGCTAATAATAACGTAGCAGTTGGATATCAAGCTCTCTTTTCCACAACGGGTTCTTCGAACGTTGCAGTTGGCTTTTGTTCTCTAAGAAATAACCAAATCGGGGTCCACAATGTAGGAATAGGCTGCTGTGCACAAATTCAAAATACTTCAGGGAATAGAAATATAGCTGTAGGTACACTATCTCTTTCTGCTAATACCACCGGTAACTCGAATGTGGCAATAGGCTATCAATCTTTAAGAAATTCAAACTTCGGTTCCACCTCCACTACTGCCAACGTGGCCGTGGGTTACTGCTCATTGGCAGGTAATTGTATCGGAAATTCTAATGTAGCAGTTGGAACGAGAACTCTTATTAGCAATCAAACAGGTTCTTGTAATACTGCCATTGGGGCAAACGCCCTGAGATCTTTTGCCCCGACCCTCCCTGAAACTGTTGGCAACACCGCTGTTGGAGCTTTCGCCTTAGAAATCACAACCACAGGACAAGGAAACGTGGCGGTGGGAAGCAATGCCTTAGATTCGAACGTCGTCGGTAATTTCAATGTGGCCATCGGAACATTCACCTTGTCCAATCAAAACTTTGATTCTGCCTCTAACACCGCTAATGTGGCGGTGGGTTACAGAGCTTTGGACTGTAATACAACAGGAGGATGTAATTCAGCTTTAGGAACACAATCTTTGAGGTGTAACACTACTGGATCCGGGAACACCTCTGTGGGCCTTTGTTCACTTTTTGGTAACACAGTAGGGATAGCCAACACTGCAATGGGCACTTGTTCTCTAGCAAGTAACACAACAGGCTCATCCAACACCGCAATAGGTTTCTGTGCCTTAATTTGTCAATCTTTCGCTTCTCTTTGCACATCTTCCAACGTAGGTGTCGGTTATAGAGCTTTGCAGCTTAATGTAACTGGTGGATGCAACACAGTAGTAGGCACAGACGCAGGTAAATGTAATTGTGCCTCTGGTAACACTTTTATGGGCATCAGAGCCGGCGAAGTTGGCACCACAGGGGAGTGCAACACCGCTATTGGAGCTTTGGCTATGAGAACTAACGTGACAGGAAGTCGCAATGTAGTGGTAGGATTCGACCAACAAGCATGCAACCGAGTAGGTGTTTCCATGATTGGAGTGGGTGACACAGCCACCGGTAACAACCAGATGAGATTTGGAAGTACCACAGTAAACAACGGAGAAGTGGTAATGACTCCGTTATCTGTAGAAGGTTACTGGAAAGTCTTCATAAACGGTACAGAATATTGTTTATTATTACATTCAGGAGGGGTCTAAAAATTAACTTAACAAAATACTTGAAGTTGAAGGAACACTCTTGATTAATTGAGATAAAAAAAAGGTGAAAAAAGTACTCATCGGAACCCCATCCTACGACGGTCGAATTGACACCTGGTTTGCAGATTCTCTAGTAAGAACTATTAAACAGGCAGACCCCAAACTGATAAACATTCACGCCATTTATCCTTCATATGATTCTCTGGTCCAAAGGGCTAGAAACGATCTGGTCAGAATGGCAATGGATGGTGGCTATGACACCCTCTTTTTTATTGATTCCGATGTGGAGTGGGAACCCGAATGGTTTTTTAGATTTTTGGCCAGACCTGAACCGATCGTGGGAGCAGCCTTGATCAAAAAATCTGATCAAGAGTCCTATACGGTCAAGATCATAAAAAAGAATCTGACCAAATCCGAGGATGATGTATTAGTTCAGGTAGATGGTTTAGGAACAGGTTTTCTAAAGGTAGACCGATTTGCCTTGGAAAAACTCTGGTTGATGAGTGAACCTTACGTCCACGACGGAGTTCCCAATCGGATGGTTTTTGATTTGAAGATTGTGGATGGTGATTTGATCTCCGAGGATTACGTCATGTGCCACAAATGGCAAAGTTTAGGCTACAAAGTGTGGCTGGATCCTAGCATCACCATCAATCACAACGGGGTGAAAAAATATCAAGGCAACTTGTCCTCCTTCCTTCAAAGAAATGGCTATGTTTGAAAAACCTATGGGTGGCACCGAACTGATGTTCGAAGAATTGAAAAGAAGATTATCTGATTCTGTTTGGGGTAATTACTCCATTTTTAATTATCTTCCCCAAGCTGATTTTACCAAAAAGACTATTTACTGGAATCAGCTTTCCTGGGATCAACAGGCGGTTCAATTTCTAAAGGATCGGGATCTGGTGGAAAAAATAGATCATTTCGTCTTCGTCAGCCACTGGCAGGCGGAGCAATTCAGACAGAGGTACAATATTCCTGGTTATAAGACCCATGTCCTAAAGAATGCCTCTCTCGGAGTGGAAACCAGACCTGTAGGTCCCCGATCTATCGTCAAATTGTGTTACACTTCCACCCCTTGGAGAGGACTAAATGTTCTTCTGCGAGCCTGGGAAATACTTCAGCCCCAGAATTGTGAACTCCACGTCTTTTCTTCCTGCCACATTTACGGTCCAGAATTCGGTAAATCTGATGCCCAATACGCAACCTTATACGAAAAGTGCCGAACCACTCCTGGTATAGTTTATAGGGGCTCTATTCCCAATCCACAGCTAAGAGGGGAGTTACCGAATTTCGATCTGTTGGCCTACCCCTGTACCTTCGAGGAAACCTCCTGTATCGCCGTCATTGAAGCTCTATCCGCCGGTTTAAGGGTTGTTTGTTCCAACCTGGGTGCCCTGCCTGAAACAACAGAGGGCTGGGCTCGGCTGTACCCTTATCTCATGGATCCCGAAACCCACGCCCGCAGATTTTCAAAAATTCTGAGTTCAGAAATAGAAAAGGTCAGAGACGGCGGTTGGGATTCTTCTTTACAAGCTGTCCATTATTCTCGGGGTTGGAGTTGGGACGAGAGAATAAAAGAATGGGTCGATTTTTTTCATCAATTAGCGAATGAACTGGACGAAAATTTTTGAAAAAATTCAGCCTCAGACCTTTTTGGACATTGGAGCCAACGAAGGTAATTTTACCTCTACCCTTTTAAAATTTTATCCTGACTGCAAGTGTCTGTTGGTAGAACCCAACCCAGCTTGCCGTCCCTTCTTAGTTTCGATCGGTCAACCTTTTGAGATCGTTGCTGTTTCTGGCTCTAACGGTAAGGGTCTTCTCCATGTTGAAAACTCTAACCCTTTGGCAACAGGTGCTTCTTTGTACAAAGAAAACACTCAATTTTATGCCCCAGGAAAATCCCACCAGACAGAAGTTCAATTGATTACCTTGGATTCTTTGAACCCTTTTCCTAACACCGAGATAGATCTCATTAAGATTGACACACAAGGGTCTGAATTGGACATTTTAAAGGGCGGGAAACTAACGATTCAACGCACAAAATTTCTCTTGCTGGAAGTATCTCTCTTAGAATATAATTTAAATGCTCCTTTGATAGATGAAGTTCTTGATTGGACTTCTGCACACAATTTTAACTTATGTGAGATTGTAAATTATCACCGACTAGCTAATAATCAAATATTTCAGCTAGATGTTTTATTGATGAGATCTAGCATCTGACCTGATATCTTGTGATTTACAATTTTAAATATTCCAACTACAATTCAAGGGGAGCAGTAATTGACTATCTAAAAAAAAACAATTTCGGCCGATCTATAGACGTTGGAGCTTCCATGAATGGCTGGTCAAAAGATTTCACGACTCATTATGATGTATCCTGGTAAATGATGATTTAGATTAAGAAACAATTCTAATTTTTGATATATAGTAACAAAATAATCTTATGGCAAATACACTTTTGTTTGGAAAAATAAGTCCTGTTTTGAGTGTACCACAGCAAGCAAATCAATTCAGTCAAAATATCACTTTTTTAACGGCCGATTATATGGCCGCTATCGCTGATCCATATCCTCTCGGAGCGACACAAGTCAACTTTTCTGTCCTATACGGTAACTGTCAGTTCAATGAATCTAACGAAATTATAGGATTTACGACCCTCTCTAGATCTGGGATCAATCTATCAGGTTCAGTGATCCAAAGCTGGGGTGTTGATGACAAGGTTGTTCTAAATGCTATTGCATCTGCTCAAGGAACATCTATAGTTTCGACCCAAATTGGAACAGTGGATTCTTTTTTCTAGTTTTTTTTAAATTTCTGACCTTTGGTTCAAAAAATCTTTTACAACAGTTCAATGCCCAGAGCAGGGTCTACTCTGATCCAAAATATACTGGGTCAGAATCCTCTTATTTACCCAACTCCAACCTCTGGTGTTTTCGAGATGCTCGCCGGGGCTAGAACAATTTTCACAGATGGTATAGAATTTAAAGCTCAATCGGAACAGGAAATGCTGGAGGGGTTTAAAGGATTCTTGAAAGGGGGACTTTATGGATTCTATAACAATATTACAGATAAACCTTACGTGATGGAAAAGTGTCGGGGCTGGAATTCGGAATGGGAGTTTGTGAATGCCTTCGATCCCAATCCAAAGATGATCTGTATGATTAGGGACATTAGGGCGGTCTATGCTTCTTTAGAAAAGAAATTCAGACAACACCCCCTTTTGGATCATCATCTAGCCAACTGGGGTAATTTGTCTGGAACTACCACCGATAAAAGGATCCAGGTTTGGTCGACTTCTCCGCCTATTGGTCCTTCCATGGATAGAATCTACCAAGTTTTGGTCCAAGGGTTGCACGAAAAAATTCTGTTTGTTAAATTTGAAGATCTCTGTCGGGATCCAGAGTTTCAGATGAAAAGAATTTATGAATATCTCGATCTTGAATTTTTTCATCATGATTTTTACAACATTCCACAAATAACCAAAGAAGACGACCGGTGGTACGGTATTTTTGGAGATCACGTCATTAGAAAGGAATTAAAGCCAGTGAGGGATGATTTCAGAGAAGTTTTAGGAACTAATGCCTGTAAATTAATTGAGGACAGCTATGCCTGGTTTTTTAACGATTTCGAATATCAAAGATGAAGGTAGGATATAAAACTTCTTCTGAAATCCAGATCTCCCCCGAGCAAAAAGGAGAGATGAATTTACCCAAAGCGACTGCCCGTAATTCAGACACAATAGTATCAATAATCACACAACAACAACAGTCCATGGAACATAAATATTTAGTTTGGCACATCGAAGGAGGTTTGGGTAAAAATGTTGCGGCTACTTCTCTTCTTTTACCCCTGGTAGAGAGATATCCCGAGAGAAAAATAATTGTGGTGGCTTCTTACCCTGAGGTTTTTTTAAACAATCCGAACATCTATCGAGTTTATCGAGTTGGTATGACACCGTATTTTTATGACGATTACATTTTGGGTAAGGACACTTTAGTTTTTCGGCAAGAGCCTTATTTTCAAAGCGGGCATATTCTGAAACAGAAACATCTGATTCAAAATTGGGCGGATCTTCTAGGATTAGAGCTGGTTCAAAATCCTCTGCCTGATTTGAGATTTAATATGGTTCAAAGCCAATTAACGAGCAATTGGAAAAGGGAAAGACCCATCTGTCTTATTCAAACAAACGGAGGACCCTTAGAAAATCAAGCCTACACCTATGCCTGGACCCGAGATATTCCTATCGATTGGGCAATCTATCTGGCCAACAAGCTTTCCGACGTGTACCACATCATACAGGTCACTAGACCAGGTTCTCCTCAAATTCCCGGAGCTGAAGTGATTACTTCTCACTTGACCTCCTCTGATCTTTTTTCGCTTCTCAAAATGTCAGAAAAAAGGATCTTGATCGATTCTTGTCTGCAGCACGCAGCAGCAGCCTTCGGTCTTCATGCTTTTGTTTTTTGGATAGGAACGTCACCTGAGAACTTTGGTTACGGCTTGCATACTAACATCAAAGCCCTCCCACCTACAGGACAAACAAAGATGGTGGACTCTTATCTCTTCGATTATTCTTTTGACGGCGTTCTACACGAATGCCCCTATCAAAACGTGAATGATATGTTTGATCCCACCCACTTAGAACAGATCTTTGTATGATCTATTGGTTTACCGGTCAGCCGGGGGCTGGAAAAACAACCCTGGCCAAAGCTTTGAAGGAGACTTTGGAAATGCAAAACTCGAAAGAGGTAATGCACATTGATGGGGATGATATTCGATCCATCTTTAACAACACAGATTACAGCAGAGCTGGACGAGAAAAAAACATTCAATTAGCTCAACAGATTTCTCATTTTTTATCTATCAAGGGTCTGGATGTTGTGGTTAGTCTGGTGTCACCTTATTTGGAACAGAGAGAAGAGTTCAAAAAAAGGATGGGCTCCTCCTTGCAAGAAATTTACGTGCACACAACTGAAATCAGAGGCAGAGAAAAATTCCACGTCGAAGACTACGAAAAACCTGAAACTAATTTTATTGAAGTAGATACTACTAATACTTCTATCATCTCAAGTCTAAATCAATTCTATGACCAAAAAATTTTCCCTTTTCATCGGTAGGTGGCAGCCTTTACACGAGGGACATAAACATATTTTTAATGAGAGATTAAAATTAGGTAAGAATGTCTGGATAGCTATTCGAGATGTTACGCCCGATGAAAACCAACCCTGGACTGCTTCAGAAATCAAAGACAATATAGAAAAAATTTACTCTCGGGAAATCTCGGAGGGAAGGATTATTGTTACCGTAGTTCCTGATATTGAATCTATTAACTATGGTAGAGGAGTAGGCTATGAGATTATAGAACACGTGGTCCCAGCTGAAATTGCTTCTATTTCTGCTACCAGCATCAGAGAACAGATGAGAAAAGAAGGAACCTTATAGATATAAAACATGAACCAAGAATCTAAACTAACACCAGAAGAGTTAGAAAAAATCATCACTCTTAGAGACAGCATTAGAACCAATGTTGAAAAAATTGGCAAGATGAACATCCAAAAATACTTCCTTCAAAAGGAACTGGATTTTGTCAATGAACAATTGTCTGCCCTTTATGACGAAAGCATGACCCTGTCAGAGCAGGAAAAGGCATCGATTCAAGAAATTGTTACAAAATACGGCGAGGGTCAATTAGATTTCTCAACAGGAGTTTACTCTAAGTCATAAAGATGACTCCAGTAGAGGTTCTCAGAAGTACCAAAAGGCATCTATTAAAATCCCTGTGGGAAGTTCAAAAGGCACTGGATGAAGCTACCAATTCACAATTGAGAATTCTTTATGTGGCACCTCATCTTTCTACAGGAGGCATGCCACAGTACCTATATAAACTCATTGAAATTTTCAATACCCAGGCGGATGTTTACTGTTTAGAATACAGCAACATCTCTGACGAGTACGTCGTGCAAAGAAACAAAATTCAAAAATTACTAGGCAGCAGATATTACCGGATAGACGATCACGAGGACAAGAGTCAGTTTTTGCAAATTCTAGACGAGATCTGTCCAGATGTCATTCATTTTCAAGATTTTGTAGAATTCTTTTTGGATAGGAAAATCTGCGAACACGTCTATGCCTACAATCGGCCCTGGTACATCATGGAAACCCCTCACTCTTCGGCCAATGTACCGAGTGACAAATATTGGTTACCTGACAAACTAGTTATGGTCAATCAGTGGATGGCGGATAAATTTTCCGACTGTGGCATTCCGACCGATGTTTTAGAATACCCTATTGAGCATTTTGAAAGAAGAATCTCCCGATCAGAAGCCCAAGGAATCCTGGGTTTAGACCCTGGAAAGAAACACGTTATCAATGTCGGTCTTTTCACTCCGGGAAAAAATCAAGGTGAACTGATATCCTTTGCTAGCCAGATGTTGGATTTGCCCGTTGAGTTTCATTTCATCGGCAACACGGCAGTTAATTTTCAAGAATATTGGCAGCCTCTCGTTTCAAATCTTCCTGAAAACTGTCGTGTGTGGGGAGAAAGAGGGGACGCCGAAATTTTTTATCAAGCGGCAGATCTGTTTGTTTTTAATTCAACTTGGGAACTGAATCCAATTGTTATTAAAGAATGTCTTTCTTGGCAACTTCCGATCCTCATGAGACGTCTGACCTCATACGGTGATTTCTACGACACTGATCCCTTAGTAACTTATTTAGAAGAAGGAACTACAGGCTTGGATTTTGAAACAAATCTTGATAGACTAAAAAATTTAGTGCAGCCAGAATCATGAAAAACAGAGGTATCAAAGTTTACACCGAGGTAATCAGACAGAAAAAATCCAGAGTTCCTGATCAAACGGGTTTTGTATTCACCTTTGATTATGGACCAAAAGTGGTGATGAGTGGTAATAATCCAGAGCTCAAAAGAACCGTTAAGTTTTGGGACAAAAAAAATTCTAAATACGAGTATATTGGTGAAATACAGCCTGGTCTTTTTACAACTTTGTTTAGAAAATGGTATACCCCCTGGGTAGCTGAAATTTTTGATGGAGAAGAAAAGATTTGGTCGTATGATTTCGAGGAAAATCTCAAGGGCCAAAAAATTTTAGTATCTATTGACAGTGCCTCTATAGGAGATACTCTAGCCTGGATGCCTGTTATAGCTAAATTTGGTCAAAAGCACGAAGCTGAACTACTGGTCAGTACTTTTTGGAATCCTCTTCTATCTAATTTTTTTGAGAGCATTCAATTCGTAAATCCTGGCTATCGTCATCCCTCCATTCACAGCATTTTCGGAATTGGTTGGTACGAGGAGGACGATAGATACAAACACCCCAGAGATCCAAGAACCATTTCTCTCCAGCACGTGGCTTCGGATCTTCTAGGGATCGAAGAGACCTCAGAATTGCTGATGCCTAACATCTCAGCCCAACTGGGATCTCAGCCTCGTCCTATCGAAGAAAAATATGTTTGTATAGCAACTGAATCGACAGCTAACGCAAAACATTGGCACTATCCTGGAGGATGGCAAGAGATAGTTAATTATTTAAGAGAACTCGGTTACAAGGTTGTAGTAATTCATGAACAAGCCAACAGATTAGAAAATGTAGAGGATCGCACTGGTTCAATTGATCTTTGGGAAAGAATGGTAATGCTGCATCACGCAGAGTTTTTTATTGGGATAGGGTCTGGAATTTCTTGGTTGTCCTGGGCGGTGAACGTTCCTGTCGTCATGATCTCTGGATTTTCTCTCCCTTTTTGTGAATTTTCCACCCGAAATTATCGGGTGATAAATCCCCATGTGTGTCACGGATGTTTCAACGATCCAAGATTTAAATTCGATAAAGGAGACTGGAACTGGTGTCCTAAATTAAAAAACACGGAGAGAATTTTTGAGTGTACGCGTCAAATCACTCCTGGAATGGTTAAAGAGGCCATTCACAATCTAATTCAAGATATTTCTCAGGGCTAATAATTTCTAGGGATATATAGGAAACGATGCTAAATAAAATCGTTTCTTATGTCCATTGTTCCTCCTAATAAAGCTCCCTTTGAAGGTTTACCTGTCTACAATGGCAATGGCAAACAATTAAACATTACTGACCCCAGATATGCATATCAGGATAATCTCCCTAACACGGAGAAGGTAGTAGATTCTAGTACCAATAACCTTTACAGCACAATCGATGCAGCTACGGCTAGAGCCATTCAGATAGGATGTAACGGACACCACGTTGTTTTAGGCAGCGATGGTGTTTATTACTATGCTCCCTGTGCTACTGAAACCTGGTTGGTAGAAAGACTTGAACAATTAGACAGTGCTCTCAACTTCACCTATATTGGAAACTATCGGGTTTTAAGCTGGGATGCTCCTTTCTATTATGTCAATTCTTTTGATGGCTGGATCATAGATACGGCGGGTGCTGTTAATGCCTATCCCATTAACTTGGATACAGTCTCCAATGCACAGATCACCAATGACATTGCTATAGATTTTAGATATTCGGTGGACGGAGAGACATGGTCCTTGTGGGTACCAGTTGGAACAGCACTGACCGGTTACAATAAATCTTCCACTTCGGGGGAAAAAGCCGAGATTTTTTCCATTCCTCTTAATCCAACTAAACCTTTCTATCCAGAATTTAGATTTACTTCGGTGGTGGTAAATCAGGATGGCACTATTGCCTATTCCACCGATCAGCCAATCGATCCCAGTGTAGTAATAGTTTCTTTTGATCTTGATTTGACATATAATACCAATGTAGTGGATGGACCTGATAAGTTGGTGATCCGCAATCCTGTCCCTCAATGTTCTCCCGAAAAATCAAATCGGCCAGTTGTTTTTAACGAATGTGGTCCCTTCACTTTTCAGCCCTACAACATTAACAAGGCGATCAATTTGTATCAGGATTTGAGCTTAATAGTCAACCGGATGTTTGGTTTTGAAACTAATTACTATTCGGTGCAACCACAGTCTAGATCCAAGGACGTTATTCTTAAGGAATGGACTTTATTTGATGTGGTAGAGGAAAAATGTGTCAAGGTCATGGTTCCCCAGAATCAGTTCCCAGACAATAAGGTGAACTACGATCCCTTTGGTATTTCTTTTGAAGAGCCCTTTGAAGTTCATATCGACAAAATTTATTTCGAATCCCTTTTCGGAAGAGGATCCCAGCCCCGAAAGAGGGACATCATTTATTTTCCTTTAACCAATAGGATCTATGAAATAAACTCAACCTACCTGTTCAGGGATTTCATGTACTCCCCTGTTTATTTCAAATTAGAACTCAAAAAGTACAATCCAAAATCAAATACTTATTTCAGAGATCCTGCCTACAAGGAAGAACTGGATGGCATAGCGATCAATTCCCAAGAGCTTTTCGGTCAAGAAACAACCTCGCAAGAAGAACAGATCACCAAACCTCAACAGTACGTCACAACCACCAATGAAAGGGGTATAGATCCAACTCGGGGTTATGTCTATCAGAATTTACCTATCATCAACTACGAATTGAACAACAACTGGACCATTATTTTAAACCAGTATTACGACCTGAATGATGCCTTTTTGACTGACAGCAATTTTCAATTCGAACCCAATAAATACCGCAATGCGGTCAGATACAGAGTTGCTCCAAAATTGGATTCAAACGGAGAAATTGCTTATTCTTCTTGGTTTAGCCTCAAAAATTACGTCAACGAGAATTCATTGACTAAAAAACCATTTCCCCCGTTGGCAATGGTGAAAGAAGGTGAAACCGAGTCCAGAATAGTTTACAATACCTATCCCTACAAACACGGCTTGAGCGTCTGGAGAGGATTCGATTCTAACCCGGAGGGCTATGTGGCCATTAAATCTGATGCCAACCACAGTGGGGGATTTATGGTCTCTTCGGTCATAGATCCGTATAAATTTTCAGTGGTCAATCCCAATACTCCTTTCTCTCAGGGAACAACCCCTCTCAAAATGCAGAAGGCACAAGCCCGAAATTTAATTTCGGCAGATCTCATCAATAGCATAGGTCAACTAGAGGGTTTTAGGATCGACCTGATTCATTCGGGAGTTCAGGAACCGGGTAACACCAATTTCATTCAAGAAGGGTCGATTCAGATTTATCTCAATTCTTTAACCTATAATTCCAAACTCCAATTCGTTCCCCAACTGGGAGACTGGTACGGGGTAGTAGTGAATATTTCTAATAAGTACCAACAAATGTCTATCAACATTTGGGGCTTATCCTATGATCCCAATAATCCACAGGAACAAACTTCTGAATTGATCCCTCTCCATCAGGATTTTGTGTCTTTAACCCAAACCTACACCTTCGATTTACCTAGACAAATAGTAGAAGATGTAGCAAATCCTCTTTATGGCACCAATAATAACAGTTATCGTATTTACACCTCTCCGCTGTTGTTGAGCAACATCAGAATTTTCAATTCTATGATCGATATAGATAAACAGTCGATAGTTCTAAACCAGAATGTGGTCAGGGATTCTCAATTAGCCCAGATCATCGACAACGCCAAACCAACCCTGGCTATCCCTAAAATTTTAAGAAAGGGGTAGAGTTTGGATATATAAATTTCAAACCGAGCCTAAAAGTTCTAAGCTATGCCTAGAAGAAAACCAAAAGTTCCCAAAGAAGTCCAGGAAAAAATTAAGATTTCACTGGATAAAATCCTCCTGGACGAGAATCTAGATCAAAGCGTAGTGGAGGTGGGGGATCTACCCAGACTTAAAACCACCGGGGTTTTAGATTTCATCGATGTGTCTCAATCCACAGGAACCGACTCTAGAGATCTGGTGGAATCCATGGCCAAATTTCACGTCGATGACAACTTGGTTGACGAGACAAGCTACATTCAGGCCAGAAAAAAACTAGATTCTTCAAATCTGGCTTTAATGATGCTGCAGTTTAAAACAGCCCAACACGCCATCACTAAATTAGTAGAGGAAATAGATCTAGGAAACACCGCACCTAAGATGTTTGAGGTCTTAGCCCATTTGCAAGGACAAATTATCCAGATGCCAAAGGATCTTCAGAACTACATCGAAAGATCTGAAAATTCCTACAAGAGTTTGAACAAGGATCTGGAGAAAAAAACAACCTCTGGTTCCGTTGATATTCACCAGCCCGGCATGATGTCCACTCAGACCCAGCCCTCTGGATTTCACAGCGGACATTCTCACCAAAATTCGAATTTTGGATCTAATCAGGTGTACAGAAATCAGGGAGCAAATCAGGCTAACACCCAAGATCAACCCGGAGCCCAACAGGGACAAAACCCTACTGGGAGGGACAACCTGATTAAGGTCAGAGGAACTAAAAGTTTAATGGAAGGACTTAGAGACATTATCGGAGCTGAGATACAAGACGTTAACGTTGTGGAAGAACAGAGCGAAACCGCAGTCGTTAATGCCCGACAAAAAGTAGAATCGGATGGCTTGAAAAGCATTAGTGTGGCTGAAGAAAAAGGATTTGATATTGACGATGAACTTTTTCAATAAATCTTAGATGAAAGAACAAGTAGTAGAAAGAGATTCAAATTATTGGAGTACTCAGAAAATTCAAGAACTACTCAGAAAAGGTGAGGAAGAAGGACTGGATTATAAATCGGTTGACAACCCCTTTCACGAGGGTGAGACAGATCTTAAAAGAGCCAATCTGCTGTATGAATACACTCCAGAGGAAATAGTTGAAATTCAAAAGTGCGCCCAGGATTCTGTTTATTTTGCTAAATATTGTCAGGTCATGACTGACGACGGTCTCAGGAACATTGAATTGAGGGACTATCAGAAATCCATTTTAAGAGAGTATCAAAGACATCGTTTTTCAATTTTACTCGCACCACGTCAGATAGGTAAGAGCGTTACCAGTTCCATGATTTTAGTCTGGTATTTGCTCTTTAACCACGATAAAAACGCCATGATTTTGGCCAACGTGGGCTCGACTGCAGAAGAATTGATGGATAAAATTAAGGGCATAGTTAAAGGATTGCCTTGGTTTCTAAAACCGGGCATGGTTGTTAATAATGTCATGTCCATGAAATTCGACAATGGGTGCAGGGCTATAGCTAAAACGACCACTAAAACTTCTGCCATTGGATTTACCATCCATTTTCTCTACATGGATGAGTTTGCCCACATTCACCCCAATTTCATTGAATCTTTCTTCAGATCGACCTACCCTACTGTTTCATCTTCTAAAGTCTCAAGGATTATTATTACTTCTACCCCTAATGGCATGAACAAATTCTATGATTTGTACCAAGGGGCTTTAACGGGGGATAATTCCTTCAATCCTATAAGGGTTGATTGGTGGCAAGTACCCGGCAGGGATGAGGACTGGAAAAATCAAGAAATAGCCAATCTGGGCAGTGAAGAACTCTTCAACCAAGAATATGGCAATCAATTTCTTAGCTCAACTACTCTTCTTCTCAGCTCGTCAGATTTAAGAAAAATGAAATCCAACGAGGCTGAATACACCTGGAGGGAAATAGATGCTTTGAGCGATCAGAAATTGAAATACCACAACTTCAGATGGCACCCTAAATTCCAGCTAGGAAGTGATTCTCTAGATGGAAAAAGCTTTGTTATTTCGGTCGATTTGGCATCGGGGAGCAGAGGCGACTACACTGTCGTCAATATCTTTAGGGTTGTACCTCTCCCCAAATCTTACATCGAAGAAATGTATGATTATAGCGATGAGGCTGATTTTTTCGGTCTTCTTCAGGTTGGCATCCTCAGAGACAATGAGATAGAGATAGAAGATTTTAAGAGAATGCTAGAGGCCTTAATTCTAAAGGTTTTCGACAGGGAAAGACTTACAGTTATCTTGGAAATGAATTTTAAAGGAGAATTGTTACTGGATAAACTCCTCCTTCACGATGACATTTCTCTGGATATATTTTTACACACCAAACACACTGAATCTGCCAGAACTCCTAAGCCTGGTATTAAATACAATGAAAAAAACAAGCTCAAATACTGTGAAAGGTTGAGATACCTGGCCCGCAATAATAAAATCATCCTGAACGAAAAAAACTGGACCATCCCTGAAATGTTCTCTTTCGGTCTCAATACTACCGGTACTTATTCGAGCCAGTCAGGTCATGACGATGTGGCTATGTCGGTGGTAAATCTTTCGGGCCTGTTTGAAAGTACAGCTTTCCACGATTTAGTGGGTCAGATTTATGATGAGATAGACGAAAATTACAAATCCCTAATCGACAAAAAACTCTCAGCCAAAATGGGGGAATTTGGAAGTAAGGAAAGCGATTTTTATTCTTCTTTCAGCAAGCTTCTTTAGAATAAATAATTACAAAATTCCTGTTTTTTTGTGGATATATAAGCTGAAAAATATCCTCTGTAAAATAATGGCAAAGAAAATAAAATTAGATCTCTCTCAATTCAAAGCTTCTGGTGTTTATACGCTGGAGTTTGATGCCTCCGAAAACGTCATTCTCACCTCCCAAACAATCAGGCTGGTGGTAGGATTTTCTAATAAAGGACCATTTAATGCTCCTGTTTACATTCCAGACATCACCACTGCTATAGCCATTTTTGGTGATATTGATAAGACTCTAGAAAGTCAAGGTTCTTATTTTCAAAGATCTATTTTTACTTGTCTGCAAACAGGTCCAGTTTTTGCCTTGAATCTATTAAAGCTAAACAATGATGAAGATAGTCCTACGGCAGATAAGGTAAACTATTTTGGCTTTTCTGTTGCAACAGATGAACCTAATGGGGTTTTAACCTCTAGGCTCTATTCATCTTTCTACAATAAAGAAAGATTTTGGTACGCCGATGTAGATTATTTCTTGGCAACAATGTCAATTCCTGATCAAGGTAGAATTTTTAATTTAGTGAATCTGGGTCAAGAGCCCATGAGCGTTATCGTCAGAAAATCTACTGATGCTAACCCACCTTTACAAGGCTATGATGTTTTTGCCATCGATTGGTACGGAGCTGACAATGTTCCTAGCTACGTTCATCCTTATGACTACATTTCAGATTGGTTCATAGATATTATTGCGGTGTCTGGTAACTGGACTGATTATGCATCTTTGTCACAAGACCCCGAATGGGCAGAATATTTTACTAGAAATGGATTTGTTAAAAGTAAAATCAACCAATTCTTAAGCCAACAAAACGTTAATATCATTTCACAAACTACGGGCTGTTTGATCGTTGACTTTGTAGATCTGAATGGTAATAACCAATTCATCCAGACCCTAGTCAATAATAACACTCCTTCAACGGGTCTATTTTGTGCGGTTGACGCAGAAGCTTTGGATTATTTGTGTCAAAATAGGTTTAAAGTCGATTTAGTCGGTAATTTTTTAATTGATGAACTAACTGGTGACAGAGATCTTGAAGATCCAACTCTGAACTTTTTGAGCTACGACCAGCAACTCGTTCAAGATTACGTTTATACCCAAAATTACATAGGAATTACTGGTGCTGGTGGGGTAACAGGAGGAACAGCCGCTATTGCCTATTCGGGATTGAGCGTTGGTACTTTGCACAGAATAGATGGCGTAACAGGATCTTATGGTATTCCTGCCTCAGCTCTAGTTCCTTACAGTTCCACAGCCACTTTCGGGGGTCTACATTACGTTAGAACCAATTCGGGCGTGACTGGGGGTGCAGTTGTGAATGTTTATATTACCAATGGAGGTACCGGTTACACTAGTGCACCAACGGTCACTTTCTCTGGATCTGGAACTGGTGCTGCTGCCACTGCGGTCATAACTGGAGATGCGGTTTCTAGCATTACTTTAACAGCTAGCGGATCTGGATACACGTCCGCTCCTTCGGTCACTTTTTCGGGAGGCGGAGGCACGGGAGCGGCCGCTTCTGCAGATATCTTAACAGAACCTTCTTTGACCTCTGCTCAGAAAACTTTACTGAAAGATTTCTTGACCCCTTCTGCTACCAGTTCGCCTTTCATAGTAGGAACGGTCACTATTCCTGCGGGAGCATCGGGTAATGTCGTAAATCAGTTCTCTTCAGGGGATTTGGTTAAATTAAAAGTATCGGGGGTAGCTGAAACCTCTGGTGATTTAACTATCACCTTTACCCATCCACTGGACACCGGATTTTATTCGACTCAAGGAATTTCGGTTCAACCTACTTTCTTAACTGCCGGTATTACTGGAAGTTTTGTTAATGCCTTCTATCAGCAATTTGGAGCATCAGACTATTTAAACATAGATGCAATTGCTTCCGTCACAGGGGCAACTCAAAGTAATACCCTCGTCGGACAAATTTCAACTAGTTTGTATCAAAATATTCAATACGATGAAATCCAAGACGGAGATACGGTTTGGTTGAACTCAGAGGGATCTTCTATTTACTACCTCGACACACAGTTAACTGTAGATAGAGATCAATATAACGTGGCTTACGTCAGGGCATTCGATAATATTGCCAGACAAAACCCTGACGATTTGGTGAATTATCCTGCCTTCGGTTCTGTTTATGCATCAGACAACATTGGAATTGGTGTTACTGCAGGTAAGACCGATATAGTTTCATCTGTTGCTTCCATAAATCAGTTTTTGGATGTAGTTCCTGGAGCTACAGGGTCCAGATCTAATCCCAACACTTTTCTTTTTGCCCCAGATCAGGCGAACAATAAAATTATTTCAGTTGGAGATTTGCTGGTTTCTACTGATTTGGAACTCTGTGAAACTGTGGGGGCCAACCGACAGTCCAGACTAACCAAGGTCACTTCAGTGGCTCAGACGACAACTTCAGGGATAGTAAGGGTCACATGTTCCAGACCAATCTATTTCTATGCTGGAGACCCCGTCCAAGTACAAAAATTCAAATCGATCCCTCAATTTACTAGATCCTTCGATTTCATTTATTTACAGGGTTACACTATGAGAGATGCTCAGAGACCTAACGGTTCTGATCTAAGGGTCAACGAAATTTTAGATGTCTTATACAACACGAACTTGGCTGCGACTCTTGCTACTAAAGACGTCATTTCATTCCGTTACATTGTCGATACCTTCAGCGGAACTGTTCAGCCTAATTCTAAATTCCAGCTTTCAAAATTGGCAATGATGAGACAAAAAGCTTTGGCCTTCATCAATGCTCCTTCTATGGCTCAATTTAGAGCCAGTACGGATCCCAGATTTACCAATGCACCAACAGCAACAGATCCATTCCCTCCTTTGGAAGCCAGATACATCGCAGAGGGTGGAAATCTATCTTTAAATCCCTCCTACACCTTTAGCTTGCCCACCCAAGATTTAGGAGCATCGTATGCTGCTTTCTACACTCCTTACATCACGGTCAGAGAGAACAACAGAAATCTAAACGTTCCTCCAGCTGCTTACGTTTCGAACAACTTTGTCCGGAAGTTTGCCAACGGAGAACCTTACAACATTATAGCTGGTCAGAAAAGAGGTACGATCTCAGGAGGTACTATCGTAGGAGTAGAATACGACTTCACCAACGACGATAGGGGCTGGCTAGAACCTTTCGGTCTCAATCCAATCATCAAGAAGAGAGGATTCGGGGTCGTTATTTTCGGAAACCAAACCGCTTATCAGGTTGTAAACTCTGCATTTAATCTTGTACACGTTCGGGATTTACTGATTAGTCTTGAAAACGACGTCGAAGAAATTCTCTCTAATTATCTCTTTGACTTCAACGAGGACTCAATTCGTTTAGAGATCAAGACTATCGTTGATACCTATTTGGATGGAGTGAGAGCAGGGGGTGGTATTTATGCCTATCAAGTTATTATGGATGCTTCCAATAATCCTCCTTCTATTATCGATCAGAACATCGGTATCATCGATGTGATAATCGAGCCAGCAAGGGGTATTCAAAAATTCATTAACAGAATCACAGTCACCCGAACCGGAGGCATAGCTGCAGGAGGTTTCATCAACTTTGTGTAAAAAAGATATATAAATGAATCATGGCAGGTTTACCTCATTTTCAGAATTCTCTGTACTCTATTAACAAATACGAGCCAGTTTATCTCAACCAATTCGAAGTGGTTGTAATTCCTCCAGCAGCTGTGGCAGGGGGTCAGCTTCTTCTTGAACAAGTTATGAGCGTAACTGGAATGGACGTGGATAAAAACCCTTCCTTTGTTTTCCAGAAGTACAAGTTTGCCAAAAGAAACTATGCCGGTGGTAAGCCAGATAGTACCGTCTTTGATTTAGGCTTAAGATTCAATGTCAATTTGAACGATGACAATTCAATGTACACTTTCAAGACTTTAAGACAGTGGACAGATTTGATCTACAATCCTTTGACGGGAGCCATGGGCATTAAATTAGATTACACAGGCACTATCATCATTTCGATTTTTAATAAAAATGGTGATGTTTTCAGAAGGATTACCTGCCGAGATTGTTTTCCACTCAAGGCAATCGACCCCATGGAACTTGATTACACTAATGGCACAACCCTGTATGAAATCAACATGAATTGGGCAGTTGATTATTGGGAAGATCTTTTCCTCTAAAAAATAAAATTCACTATGTCCGGTTTACCACATTTCAATAATTCACTAGCAGCCAGGAACAATTTCGAGCCAGTTTTCTTAAACCAGTTCGAAGTTATCATTACCCCACCTGCTGCCGTGACTTTAGCAAATGTCAGATTTAACGGGGAGTCTATCATGACACAGCAGGTAAAAAGTATTGGTGGGAGTTTAGCAGTAGACATCCAGCCAGCCGCGCCGGTGACTCAATATTACAAATTCGCCGAAAGAAGATATGCCGGCGGTGAACCATCAACTTCAGACGTAGAGTTTACCGTTAATTTCGAGGTGAATTTAGATGAGAACAACTCGATGACTATTTACAAAATCCTGCGCCAATGGTCCGATTTGATCTACAATCCTTTGACAGGTGCGATGGGTCTAAAAAGAGATTACGTTGGTCAAATGATTGTTTCTATTTTTAACAAACAAGGGGATGTATTCCGGCGTCTAACTTTTAATAACTGTTTTTTGGTCAATCCTTTAACTACTATGGTCCTTAGCTACGAGACCGGTGACGGTCTTTACGAGCTTGAAACAACCTGGAAGTCTGACTATTGGCAAGATCAGTTTTTATAAGAAACTTTTTTCTTTTTTTTTCTATGAATTAATATATTGGATCGTTGTGCTTTATAATCGACTGATTCATAAAAAATAATTGCATTCATGGATTTATCAAACTTGTCTCCCGAAAACATACTTAAACAAAAGGAATTGGCCCACGGGATTGTTTATGATGATCCCATCCCGGAACCACAAAATTCTCCCCAATTAACGGCAGAGGATAAAATTGATAGAGAGATCGAATCCCTTAAAGTTAAAAAGGAAGAGATTCTGATGGAATCTTCCCTGGTCAAGCAAATCAAAAAATCCCCCGATAGCAATCCTGCAATTCCAGAGAACGGACCACCTCTTCAAACGGGTTGGAAAAACCTACCGGTTTCTATTCTACCTTCTGAAGGTTTTTTCTATCCACCTAATACCCAAATTGCAATCAGATCAGCAGAGGTGAAGGAGATACGACATTTTTCTTCTATTGATGAAAGTGATGTCTTAGATATCAACAGCAAGTTAAATATGATTCTATCATCTTGCTCTGTTGTTAAATTTGGAAGTCATGGTGTGGTCTCTTACAAAGAATTGAAACAGGAAGACAGATTCTTCATAGTTATGGCTATTAGAGATTTGACCTTCATTAAAGGGGAAAACAGAATCATTTTAAAACCGCAAACTGATTGCGGAGGACAGAAAGATTGTCCATTTTCCCAAGGGATTGAACTCAGAACCGGTGTTTTATCCAGATACAAGATTCCTGATAAGCTGATGCAGTATTATTCCCCGGCTGATAGAAAATTCATTTTTCAAATTCCTAAAGTAGGTAAAAAGCTAAGCATCACAATTCCCTCTATTGGTGTCATGGAAATATTTTCCAATTACACAAGTCAAAAAATTCAATCTGGGCAGGAGGTAGACGAAAGTTTTATTAAGATAGCCCCATATATCTACGAAAACTGGAAAGATTTAGATGTCAAAAAAATAGAGCAACTAGAAAAAGAATCTAGCAATTGGTCTAAAGAAGAGTTTTCTGTTTATTTTGAAGTAGTTGATCAACTAAAAATTGGAACTAAACTGGAAGTCAGTTTGCCATGTTCAAAATGCGGTGCAGAGGAGGTCACCGCCAGAATCTCCTTTCCCCGAGGGTTCAGATCTCTTTTCGTTATTTCAGATATCTTTGGAGAACTTCTTTGATATTAAATTCAGGCTTTGGAGAGAACACCGTTTGGATCCAGTCTGGATTGAATCTTTGCCTTATTACGAATATCAAATTTGGTTAGAAAAGTTGAACAAATCCATCGAAAAGGAAAACGCAGATAGAATGAGTGAGTCTGGTCAAGTCCAAGTTTTCAACTTTACCAAATAATTCCTATCCTTTTCTTTTGGAATATATAGTCTAAAAGAGACCTAAATTATGGCAGACGATTCTCAAAAGATCTTGAAAGAATTATCCAGTTTGTCTTCTAACTTGGATGTTTTGAGTCGAGAGCTGAGACAGAACAACAAACTCTTGTCAGACCAAAAACAGGTTCAAACAAAAATTCTAGAGGACAAAGCAGACGAAAAAACGGAAGAAAAAGGAGATTCCAAACAACCCTTCGATCAAAAATTTTTCGAAAATTTTGCAAAATCTTTAGCCGATAATTTTCAGAAAGATCAGGGTAATTTGACCAGTTCTATTACTCAAACCCTAGGCAAAGAACTGTCTGGAATCCTGCAGAAAAAAGAGAACAAGCCTGCACAGATCAAGCCTTTACCTGCCGGTGATAAAGAAAATAATCCCATCAATTTTTTATTGAATAGTCTTAAGTCACTCCCTAAAATGCAGGATGGAGGTAAAGTCACTTCTTCAGGAACTGCCATTGTGGGAGAAAAAGGACCAGAAGTTGTAAATCTGGTCCAAGGTAGTAAAGTCAGTCCTACTTCTAATTCTGGAAGCTTTGTAAATCAAGGAAACAAAAAATCAGGAGAAGAACTTGGGAAGCTCCTATCAAGTCCAGTCGATGGAAGTATGACCAAAAAAATAGACTACGCCTCAGAAAATAAAATTCAGCCTACCGGGAAAAAAGAAATCACAAAGAATGAATCTACCGTAGCTCGGACATCCCTTTCTTCAATAGAAAGCTCAATCCAAAAAAATGATCCTCCGCCGATCAGAGATGTAGAAAAATTTGAAAATTTCAAAAACGTCTGGGGAATAAAAGTTCCAATGGATGTATTAAATAGTTACAGATACAGATTATACCACGGAGACCCAGATTTTTATTCACAATATGATGATGGTAGTGATCTGGATTCAGATACTTTGAGACATTTCAAATACAGCACAAACTATCCTGAATATCTCCCTAATTCAATGGAACCCGGTCAAATTGATGAGACTTTAAAAAAGGGGATTGAGGATGATCCTGAATTAATGACCCAACAAGATGTGGCTAAACTAGCAATCCCGGTTAAACCTCCTCCCACCTCTAATGTTGATATGCAGTCACCTTCTTCTAGTTCCTCTAAAAATAAAGAAAAAAAAGGTGCTAAAGAAACAGTAGAAGGTGAGTTAGAAAGAAAGAGAAGAGATGGAAAAAAATTATCGGAAACTAAATTCGGCAAGACCGTTACTAATTCTGCAAAGTTGATAGGGGAAGTCGGAAAAGAAGTAGGGAAGAATTTTATCAATAATAAAATAGAATCCTTTACTGGGGTTTCTCCTACTTTTTTGAAAGAGAGGGTCAAAGAATTTCAGGAGAGGCAGAAGGGAACTTCGGAGATCTCAAATGAGCAACAGCAGTTAAAAGTCATGGAAAAACCCAGAGTAGAAAATAAGGAGACCCAGCCTAATCCTGTCCCTCAACAAGTCGAAAAAAGACAGGAAACAACTTCAGCCCAAACTGAAACAAAAACACCAACTACTTCTATACAATCACCCCAGACACAATCTCAACCTAAAATTAACGGCGGCCAAGAACCTATGGACTTGACTAAGGATATGAAAGAGTTAAAAGGTTTATTAGCAGGGATCTATAAATCCCTGCAGTCGCATTTAGATATTTCATCCAATTCCCCCTATAGACCAAATTCCAATATCATTTAATTTTTTTTTTTGAGAGGTTACATACACATCTTGTGATGTATATTTGCATCTCTTCCCCAATCAATCCTTATGTCAAAATTTCTCAAAATCGTCGGATTCGATGAAGTCTTTTCCGTCCTCCAAAGTCTACCCACCCAGGTTCCCGAACACCCCTTGTTTTCTCATTCCTGGGTAGCTAAATTTAATCCTTTTGAATTGATTTTCTTCAATGATATTAACAGCGAAATCGACGAAACTTTTTATCACCCTAAAAATATTAAGAACGATCAGGTATATTTAACTATGGCAGAAGTGTGGTCTAAAAATTCTCATTGTCAAAGAATGAAAGTCGGAGCACTTATAGTTAAAAATAGATCTATTATCTCAGATGGTTATAATGGATCCCCCTCAGGATTTCCCAATCCCTGTGAAGACCCAGATAATGTCACTTTGCCATACGTTTTACATGCCGAAGCAAACGCCATTACTAAACTAGCAAAAAGCACCCAAAGCTGTGAAGACTCAACTCTTTTTGTAACAGTTTCCCCCTGTTACGATTGCTCCAAACTGATAATTCAATCCGGAGTAAAAAGATTGGTTTTTAGAGAACTATATCGCAAAACAGAATCCTTGAGTTTTCTCTATCAAGGAGGACTAGAAATTATTCGTCTTAAAAATCCAACTCTCCCCAATGATTAAAGAAAAAAACATTCAGGTTCTGGCCGAAAATTTTATCTCTCAACGCGACAACAAGACCTTTAAAATTCTCTACGACAGGATCAGACCTGGTGTTTTGAATCACTGTTACACCATTCTAAAAGACATCGAGCTGGCAGAGGATGCATTTATGAATTCCATGGCCAAAGTCTGGGAAAAAATTGAACAGTATGATTTATCAAGAGGTAACTTTTCTACCTGGTGCTATAATATAGCTAGAAACGAATCTTTACTTCTACTTAAAAGCAGAAAAAAATACATTTCCAAATCTTCGGAAGATTTAGAAATAGATTCCACCCAAAACGAGGAGTCAGGAGGTTTTTATGATGTAGAAACAGATCCTTTATGGCATTTCTTCTTCCAAAGCCCAAATATTGATGAACTTTATGATCAGATCGTTGATGAAATTAGAGAGCTCCCAATTCTTTACAAGGACATCATGATAGATAGAGAGATCAATGGCATGAAATACAAAGATATAGCAGACAAATACGACATTAAAAAAAGATCTATTGCCACAAGAATAAGAAGGGCTCGAACCAAAATCAAGAACAAGATCGAAAAGTTCAACAAAATGAAGAAATAGTCCTATGAAACATCTGTCAAAAATTTTTGTAATTTTTAGAATCTTTGGAGTGCTAAAGGATCTGAAGCTTTATTCAGATTTTCTCACCATAGTAAAGAACGAATCACTCAACTCTCCCCAGTGGAGCAGATTGAAGCTCAGGAGAGATTGGATCGGAAGAATCTATACCGTTGTAAATCTCCCCCCCGAAGTAACAATGTCCAGAGATTTTCCTAGAGAAGCCCGACCAGCTTTTGTGTTCGAAGAAATCCGCCCCATCAACGAATATCTAACGAAGCTGAATCTCCATGAAATTATTACTCCCCTGTTAAAACCAATTCCTGAAACAAATGATGATTCTTTTCTTATTATCTATTCTTTTGTGTTCAGAGAATTGAGTTGGTTTTGGCTCATTAGATTCTTCATCGAAATTTTTCTATTTATCTGGCTTTATAATCACCTAGATCAAGTAACCCAAATTTTAAACCTTAATGCAATTGGATAAACTGAAGGAAGAGTACCAGCAAAAATTAGATTTTTTTAAAGACCCTAATTTCCTATTTGAAGAAAAAGCTCACGTTTATTCTTACGAAGGTTCTAAATTTGATTCCGTTACAACCTTTTTAAGGAGATTTAAAACCCCATTTGAAAGAAATTATTGGATTCAAAGAAAAGCACAGGAAAGGGGAGTAGATCCGTCAGTCATAGATGCGGAATGGACCCAATTGGCCACTCACGCCGCTGCTCTTGGTACCAAAGTACATAAATGGATTGAGGATTTTTGGTCTGGATTGGAACCAGAGTTACCAGAAAACCCAGAAGAATTACAGAGGGTCAATTCTTTTTTAGATCTATACGAGGCCAGATTATCAAAACTAGTTCCCCTGGAATCTGAATTGAAAATTTTTTCCAAAAAATGGAGATTAGCTGGAACGATAGATCAACCTTTCTTAATGTGGGATGAAAAGTCGGGTAAGCCTCTTTTTTTGCTTGGAGACTGGAAAACGAACAAGGATTTCAAAGACGATAATCACCCCAAGGGCAGGTACAAGAAATTGCTCCACCCTTTTGTGGATCTTTTTGAAAATTCTTTGAATGAATATTCTATCCAGATCAGTCTCTATCGTTTGATTTTAGAAGAAGAACTAGGTATAGAAACTCACAGTGGTTTTTTGGTACATTTAGGACCAGAAGGGTCAAAAATTTATCAAGTTAAGGATCTTAGGGAGAGACTTAAAGTTTACCTGCAACACAACAGAGAAAACATGGATATTTTCGATGTTTGATTGAAACAAATCAAAACCCGATCGTAAAATAAAAAAAACATAAAATGGCAAAGAAAAAAACAGATACTCTCAAAGGTACCGTTGTCCAATTACAATCTGAGGATTTAGGAGAAACCATCTTGAATTCTCTTGATCAGGCAAGAATAGAAGCATGTCAAAAAAATCTAGACGAGACAAAAGAAAGAATTTCAAAAAAAGTCTATGCAGTTAAATTTGAGGCTCAGGAGGATTTAAATAGATTTATTGATTTTATTAATAATAAAGCTCAGTGGAAAGAGAAAGAAGCCTTGGGTATCATTGAAATCAACAAGGTTTTAGAAAAAGCCCAGCGGGAAGGAATTCAACAAAACGCTCTTTATCTTCAAGCCTTACCTTTAGAAGCCAGCTATTATTTCTTGGGCAAAATCACGGGCTCTGGTCTGGAGGAAGCTAAAAAATATATTGCTATGCTCAAACCTTTTGACGTAGCTCTTAGTTCGGTTAAAGCTGACGCCTTAGAAATTCAGAATTTAGAGAAAGAATTAGCTGCAGCTCAGCAAGGAATAGAAATCTCCTAGATCAGAGAAATCTATCCTTCGTCGAAAGTCCAGTTCCCGACTGGACTTTTTTTGTGAGAAAAAATGTGGATATATAAACAAACTAAAAAACATTTATGATGCAAAAATTAAAAGAACATTCCTGGCTTATCACAATGTGCCTATTGTTCTTTGTTTTTTTTAAACAATGCGGGGTTTCCTCCGCTTTGAAAAAGACAAACAAGAGGCTGGAATATCTGACTGAAGAAGTGTCAAAATTGAAGGACACTGTTGCCACTAAACAAGATCTAGAAATTGAGGGGCTTAGAGCAGAGAAAAGAATGATCCAATCAACAGATCGAAGAATGATGGATGTGAACAGACAGTCTGAAATAGATTCAAAACTCAAAAATTTAGAAAATAGATGAACCAATCTTGGGTCCGAGGGTTTATTATCACAACTTTTGTCTCTTTGTACCTAGTTGTGTCAATCATCTCGACCATACACGTGATAGATTTTTTCAGACTCTCCAACCCTAATTGGCTGGCAGTTTCGTTGGCTATTGCTTTTGAATTGGGAGCAGCTGCTTCTTTGGCCTCTTTGATTGCCTTGGATAAAATGAACAAAGCCCTGATTTGGTTTCTTTTTATTCTTCTAACTGCCATGCAGATGATGGGAAACACCTACTATGCCTTTACCCATTTGAGTGACTATCAAGGCTGGGTTGATCTCTTTGGGCTGAATGAAGAGGACGTCCTTTATCAAAAGCGGTTTCTCTCTATCATCAGTGGGGCTATCCTCCCCATCGTGGCTTTAGGATTTATCAAATCTCTGGTCGATTATATTCGTCCGTCTGAAATAAACACCATAGAACAAAAAAGCGAGTTGTTATCCACCTCCGAAGAAGTTACTCAGGAAAAAGAAGATCCTACATCCACCCTCGAAACAGATACCGTCGAAGAAGTGGTAGAAGAAAAAGTCGAGAAAGTTGACGATATTGTCTTCGACGGAGGCGGTTCTATTTTTGGAACCCCCACACCTCCTGAGCCAGAACAAGAATCCCAAGAAGAACTAAAACCTGATGAGATTATTGAAGAGGTACCAGAGGCACCAGAACCCGGTAGAGTTACTTTTATAGAAAATTCTCCGACTTCAATTAATTATGTTAAAGCAAAGTCCTCACACCAATCGGTCTACATCGATCCTACAAAAATAATCTAACATGTCTCAAAACTCAATTACCGGCGGAGATCTTGATATTTTTGGTGGTTCTTCTACCAACGAATCTTCCCAACCTCTCTTTGGAGAAGGAACTGCTATTTCGGGTTTAGACCCTGGACCTAGCGCTACCTTCGAAACACGCTATACCTTAATAGCTCTGAATCCCAGCGGTCTTGAGAGAGTTAACTTGACATTTTCTGACGTCAATGATCCCAACAACATTCGATTTTATAACACCTCTATGAATGTTGCATGGCAGGATGTTACCGAGCAAAAGTTAAATCTAAGCGACTTTTTTTACCCTCTACAAGATTTTTCAGGTTATCAGCAACAGACTTTTGTCATCTCCCCTAATACCTCTGTTAATTTAGATCAAGGAGATTTCGACACTACCCTTGGGGAGATAGGTCTTTTAATGGCCAGAGCCCAGTTTAATGCTGATGCAGAACCGGAACAACGTCTTCTATATTGGCAATACGGAGGAGATGACCGTTATATCATGGCAGATTTTATGATGCTAACTGGCCAAGTTAAAAACGGATTTCCTTGGAAGGGATGGCAAACAAGTAACAACGTTAGCCAAGAAATAGGCTATACAGGAGCCGCTACTGGTGGATTTATTTTTTCGAATCCGACCGAGTATTCTGTAAAATTAACAATATTAACAGCAAGCTAATGGCAACTAGACCTATCCCTTGTCCTCCTGCAGTTCCTAATGGCTGGGTTTTTTTTAAGGACCAATTTGTGTTAGAACAAGACTACCAATACACCACTTTTTTTAATTTTAAAGATTTGGCTTTTGGAGTTGTAGCGTATTCCAGACTTAGAATTAGTTTAAAAAGAGGCAGATCTGTTAAATTAAGTCAATCCAATATTGGAACTGAAGGCTTTGTTCGATGGATAGCAGTAAAAGTGCAGTATCCAGCTCCTAAGAATCCTATCCTTTATGCATCTCAAACCCCAATTATTCCAGGTGTTCCAACTCCTACCAATGGCACACCCCAAATTCAGAAATACATCACCTGGACCTATCAGGGTAGAACTTTAAATCTGGGAGATATGATGGTGCTTACAGGTAATCCTTTAGGGTCGACTGATTCTGAAGTTACCGGTTGGAACCTGAGTGAGGATGATTTCCTATTTGCTGGAGGCGGAATTACTTTCACGAATCCTCATTCAGATTTTGATGTCAAACTAGAAATTTTAGTTGCAAAATGAATATATACTAAACAAATTTTCAAGTTTGTCTTTAGATATATAAAATGTAAAAAAACAAAATAAATCAAAATGGATTTACTCACACAACTCAAAACCCTCAAAGAAAATTCTCAGAATCCTGAGGTTGTTCTTTTTTGCGAAAATAGCATCAGGGAGATACAGCAAGGTAACAGCAACCTAAATGAAGCAATGCTGTTTGATCAGGTTCAATCTTTGCAAAACACACAGCAGTCAACGGAGAAAAATCCTTTGGAAATCATTAGAGAGCAAGAAATGTCAACCTCTAAGAATGCTGCCACTAGAATTCTTGAATCATGGGGTGGTATAGGTTCTAAAACTTTCAAAAGTGCTGGTAGCTATGTCGATGGTGTTGAGGAGAAAAAACAGGTATCACATCAGAACATCAATGAGGGCATTTCTTCTTTTGCATCTCAAGACGCAGGAGTAGCTTCTCTGATGAAATCTCAAGAAGTTCACAATCTTGGAATTTTAGAATCCATTTTGAGCCTTAAGGATGCAGGAATCTTCGAGCATCCTTCTGTTAAGATCCTGGCAGAAAGATACTACCATTTGTTGAAAGGAAAAAATCTGCCTGAATTTATTATAGCAGAATCTTTTCTTGGAGAACTAGGTAATTTTAACTGGGATCAGGACGTTAAATGTATGTACGAAGGTATTTCGAATAAAATTTCCAATTTGAGACCTGAAATCGAAGTGGCCAAAGCTTTGTACGCAATCAGTCAAAATGGAACACCTGATTTTTACTCTCCAGTAACAGAATCTCTGAACAAATGGCTGGTGTCTGAAAACAAATCGATTTCTCTACTTTCCCAAGAGATTTCTAGATGGCAGTTCAATCCTATTGTTAAAAATCTCCTAAACAATCTTTCTCTGATGGAAAGTACAAGCCGTCAGCTTCATGTTCCTGTTAGTTCTGGTAACAGTGAAGTGAGTAAAGTTTATTCTCCTGTTTTTGTAGAAGGTGGAAAAACCCTATTTGTCCTGGGCAAAAATGTTTTCGAAGCAACTTCAAATGGAATTTCGAAGCTCAGACACGGTCAAATAGCTTCTCTGCCAAACCGGTATCTGTCCTTGTTAGAATCCTATGCTAATTTGAACACCAAGGCTGATGAAAAAGGTCTTTCGATTTACTTAGGTAAAACCAGAATTCTTTTGGTAGAAGAGAGCGAAAAAACTTCGGTTTACTTCGGTGGTAAGAAATTGAACTTCTCTGACTATAATCAATTTGCTCGAATTCTGTCGATTGAGATGAGCAAAACTTTGGGTCTCAACGAGAACAAAATCATCAGAGACGTTATCAATATCTATGAGAATTTCAGTAGCATCGTGGAATTGGATTTCGCCAAAACTATTTCTTCTAAATTGTATGAAGGTGCCGCAGTACATTTGATGAAATGGGACGGTAAGATCTATTTGAACAAGATCAACGAGTCAATGAGAGAAGATTCTTTCTATGTTGTGAATGGCAATCAGGCTACCTCAATGGTGAAAGAATTCTTGAAATATGATATTTCTGAAGGTCTCACCCAATTTTTAGATGGTGAGAATAGAGTTAAATCTGTTATGATGAACGATAGAAAAGTTCTGATGGAGAATATAGCTCTAGTTGAAACTCAGATCCAGAAGATTGAGAACCAGATGTCAAAAAGTCCTTTGTTTGCAAATTCTCAAGAAATGCAAAATGCCAAATACCTCTTAGAAAGAGAGCTTGGAATTCTGAGGCAGAAATGGTCGGTTGTGAATGAAGAAATTAAGAAAATTGAATCTGCTCCAGATCCAATTCGTAACATGAACGAGGACGATGATTTCAATGTGGGAGAATACGTAAAGGTGAAAGAATCAGGCAACACGGGTAAAATCATTTCTATCAACGGTTCATCTGGTTCCTATACTGTCTTAATGGACAACGGCAGAACTGGAGAATTTAGATTGGATGAAATCATCAATCTAGACGATGCGCTGGCTGCCGCTGGTGACGAGAACGAAGCCGAAGCAGAAACCCAAGAAGAATTGAAAGAAGGAACCCAGCCTTTAGCATCAGCTCCAGGTTCGTCAAAAACGGGTAAATTAGACAAATCTGTTGCTGCCACTATGAGAAAAAGTACCACAAAAGCTCCTGCAGGTTCTCATCAAAACGCAGCTGGAAAAAAGGACATTGAAGATTTGGATGACGCCAATCTAGAAGAAGCACCAGCAGGTCAAAAACTAACAAAATATAAGGCTTACAAAAAAGCTGGATATAACCTGGATGAATCTAAAGGCACGGGTAAATCCACTTCAGCCCCAGAAACCAGTTGGGAATCAGCAAAGGCAAAGGAAATGAATCTGGCAGTTGCCCCAGGCAAAGCAGACCATACTGCCAGCTACTTCTACAAGACAAAAGTCACCCAGGGAACATCTAAGAATCCTCAAGTGATGAAAACGGATCCTAATTTCGCTGCTGCTCCAGGTACTCAAGGAGCTGGTAAAGATCTGAAGTACAGAGTTAGCTCAGAGATGGGTTACAACGTAGATGAAATGGCTGAGATCGAAAAGACAAACCAAGAGTTGGCAAAAGCTCCTGGTCCTATTGGAACATACGGCAAAAAATTCGGCGCCAGAACCATCCACGGAAAACCAGGTAAACCCGAGGTCATGAACATCGACCCTAACTTTGCTAATGCCCCAGGAATGAACTCAAAAGGTGAAGTTGATTACGATCTAAATGACGAAATGGGTTACAATCTGGACGAAAGTCAGGAGTCAAAAAAAAACTGAAAAAAATCCTGAGTCGAGTTTGGTCTTTTGCTCCTTCCAGTCCAGACCAAAATGACAAACCTAAGCCTTTTGTAGTAGACTACAAAAAAGGCATGAGCTTTGCCCCCACCGGCAAGAATGAGGGTGAAAACCTCATCTCTGATGAGGATGGTGATTTTTCTGAGAAGGAATAAATGGGAACTTTTCTAATTTCAGTTGATATAAAAAAAAAGATATGTTTTTTAAATGTCTAAGATCTATGTAACTAATCAAAATCTGATGGATGCAATTCTTGAATCTAAAGAGAAGGGTGAATTAACTCCAGCAGCGATAGAAATGTTCACTCTGATGATCTCTGGCATTTCAAAAAAAATGTCCTATAAGGATCCTGATGATAAAGATGATTGTATGGCTTTTGCCATGGAGGATCTCTGTAAATACTGGAATAGGTTCGATCCAGAAAAATCTAACAACCCCTTTGCCTATTACACTCAAATAGCCAAAAATGGGTTTGCAAAGGGTTGGAAAAAAATACATCCTCCCAAATCACCTAAGACTATTCCTTTTTCTCGCATCACGGGAGAAGATAATTCTTATAATGTGTAATGACTGATATCAAAAAAATCAAGCCAAATGGCAATTTTAAATCTGGCGTATTTGCTCCTTTAAATCCGGAAAAATACATCGGTGATATCAATAACATCATTTGCAGATCAAGCTGGGAATACAGGTTCTGTAAATACTGTGATTCGAATCCACTGATTTTAAAATGGTCTTCTGAGCCCCTGCCAATTCCTTACTATAACCCTTTAGATCAGAAAGATCATAAATATCATGTTGACTTTTACATGAGAGTCCAACAGGAAAACGGTGAACAGCAGGAATGGCTTATCGAGGTAAAGCCACAGAGACAGCATGAAAAACCGGTTTTCGAAGGGAGTAAAACCAACGAAAAATTGAAATCCTACAACGATAAGATGAAAGTCTGGATCACCAATCAGGCTAAATTTAAAGCGGCAAAAATCTGGGCAGAAGCGAGAGGAATGAAATTCGGAGTAGTAAACGAGAATTTCCTATTTAACAAGTAAAAATACTGACCTGAAAAAGCAATATCCTCCAAAGGATATATACTTGCTGTAAATCGAAATAAAATCCACGTCGGTTGTAAAAAGGAGGAATAGTTTCTAAATGGCAGGTTTTAGCGAAAATCCAAACACCAACCCAATCTTTCAGAAGATTAGGGATTCGGTTAAAAATCTGAGTAATTTCGGGATCCGATATGGTGACATGGTTGTCAAAAATTCTCAGGCTATTGGGGCCACTGAGGCTGAATTTTTGAAAAAAGGGCCCATTGAGGATGAAACCACTTTCTTTTCTTTAGGTCGCCAAGACACAACCACCAGACAGTATATTTCTTATTTTGATAAAGACTATGCGGGAAAAAGAGATTATCTGAGAAAATTCTCTTTGAATCCCGAGATAGAATACATTTTAGACACTGTCTGTGATGAATCTATTACTTACGATTCTTATAATTTCTTTGCCTATCCAGCTTTTCTGAACCTATCTAATCTTAAAAAGCCCGTTATCGATCGCATCGATTCGACTTATAAGAAACTGTATGACATGTTCGGTTTCAACGATGATATTTCGGCCTGGCAGTATTTCAGGCAAATGTTGGTGGATGGATTTATCGCCTTTGAGATTGTCTTTGATGATAGCGGCAGAAACATCATCGGATTTAAAGAGCTAGATGCCACGACGCTTATGCCTTCTGTGGAAAAACAGAAAGACGGAACTTTTTTGAATGTTTGGTATCAATACCCTAAAGATGAAAGAAAAAGAAGAATGCTGTATGACTCTCAGGTTATCTACATTTCTTACGCCAAAGGCAATTCTATTTCTAGAGTTAGCTACACAGAAAGACTGATTAGGCCTTACAATGTTCTGAGAATTATCGAGTACACCAGAGTTATTTGGTCAGTCATGAATGCTTCTTTTAGAATGAAGATGACCATTCCGGTGGGATCTAGATCCCAACAGAAAGCAATGCAAACTCTGGGAGAATTAATGTCTATCTACAAAGAGGACATCCAGTTCAACGACGAGAGTGGAGAACTTTCCGTTAACGGCCAGCCCAAGATTCAGTTCTATAAGAACTATCTAATGCCCAAAGGAGCAGGGGGCACTCCTTCTATCGAGCCTCTAAACACGGCAGGACCCAATCTGAACGATCCTGCCCCATTAGCCTATTTTTTCGATAAATTAGTGCAGGAATCAAAAATTCCTTTTTCTCGGTTTCAGGGACCTGATGGCGGATCCATTGGCAAATACGCTAATGCTGCCGAGGGTTTAGATAAAGAAGAAATCAGATTCTCTAAATTTATTATGAGGCTTAGATCTGTATTTCAGGATATCCTGATTAAGCCTCTATGGATTCAAATCTGTAAAGATTTTCCCCAACTAGAAAAGGATTACACTTTTAAATCCCAATTAGGTCTAAGCTATGTTTCAGACAATCCCTTCAGGATTAACCAGGAGATTGAAACCATTACAAAGAGAAAAGAATTTATAGATTCTCTTTATACCCTCACCGATGAGGGAGGAAATCCTTTCTTTTCTATCTCCTACCTAGTGGAAAACTACATGGGTCTTACTGAGGATGATATAGATTCTAATAAAAAAGCCAGAAGTGATAACAAATTAAAATCTGCTGAAGAAGCTGCGGCTGCCAGCGCATCTCCACCAGCGGGCGAGTCCGCTCCTGGGCTCGAGCCAGAAAATCCAGAAGTATCACCAGAAACCCCAGTATAATAGACATGGCAGGATTTTTAGATAATGCTCAGGAAAAATCTTTTTTAGGGATTCTGTACAGAAACCTCGGAAAGATTAGTAAATTTGGGATGCAATATGAAGATATGGTTATCCGTAATTCTCAGGCCATTGGTGCTACTGAATCGACCTTTTTTAACAATCAAGGCACTGGTTTTACTGAAAATGATGCCTTTTTCTGGACTTTAGGTTACCAGGATACCAGAATCAGAAAATACATCGCCTATTTTGATAAGGATTATCTTGGTAAAAGAGAATTCCTTCGCAAATTTGCTCTCAACGGAGAAATAGATTTCATTCTAGACACCGTTACTGATGATTCGATAAACTACGACGACAAGAATTTTTTCTGCTATCCCAGCTTGGTGAATATTGAGCTGAAAGACAACGTCAGGGAGAGGGTGGAAGAAAATTTTAGAACCTTATATAATCTTTTTGGCTTTCAACAAAGCATTCTGGCTTGGCAGTACTTCAAGCAGTTTTTGGTTGATGGTTTTTTGGCTTTTGAGATTGTTTATTCTACAGATGGCAAGAAAATAGTTGGATTCAAAGAACTAGACGCCACCTCACTTCAGCCAGCCACTGAAAAACAGCCCAATGGGGAATTCCAACAAATTTGGATCCAATATCCTCAGGACAACCGAATGACTAGAAAGCTGAAATCGGAACAGGTTATTTACTTGTCTTACGCCAAGGGCAATGCTGTCTCCAGAGTTAGCTACACAGAAAGGCTCATTCGTTCCTATAACATTTTGAGGGTGATGGAAAATACGAGAGTTATTTGGAATGTCATGAATGCATCCTATCGTCTGAAGTTCATTATCCCTGTCGGTACTCAATCCATGCAAAAAGGCATGCAGACCCTCGGTCAATTGATGTCCCAGTACAAGGAGGAGATCCAGATCAACGACACCTCGGGGGAACTAACGGTCAATGGTGCACCCAGAGTCCAGTTTTATAAAAACTATCTGTTTCCTGAGAAGGACGGTGAATCTCCTGATATTAGCACACTCAACCCCAGCGGACCGGATTTTAACGTGATGGAAAATGTTGTTTATTTTTACAACAAATTGAAGTTGGATTCTAAAATCCCCTACGCCAGGTTTTCAGCCAGATCCGGAACCCCTGCCAATTATCAGATTAGTATAGATCAGTTGGAGAGGGACGAAATTCGATATGAAAAATTTGTAACTCGTCTGAGATCTGTTTTCCAGGAGATCATAGTTAAACCTCTTTATATCCAAATGTGTCTAGATTTTCCTGTTTTGTCAAAGGATCGTACTTTTAAGGTAAATTTGGGTTTAGATTACGTGAAGGAAAATGTCTTCGAACAAATGATTCAGTTGTCCAACTATTCCAAGAGAGCAACTTTTATTTCCAGCATGGGTGAGATAAAAATGAAAGTGGGGGAAGAGGAATTACCCTATTTTGATAAAGAATGGCTTATCAAAAGATGGCTGGGCCTTAGTATGGATGAATACAGGATGAACGAAAAGTACAAGAAGGAAGAGAAGGAAGAAGCAGATAAATTAAAGAAAGATCAAGAGAAAGAAGGAGAGAAGAAAGGAGAAGGGGGAGAGGGACAAGCAGAAACATCTAGTTTTACCCTATAAATTTCAATGAATGAATTTACTAAAATTATTTTCAACCCAAAAGATCTTGGTGGTTGGAGATTCGATTCTGGATCACTATGTCTATGGTAAAGTTCACCGTGTTTCCCCTGAGGCACCAGTCCCGGTTGTTCTCAAGAACAGAGAAGAGTATTTTCTAGGAGGAGCGGCAAACGTGGCTCAGAACATCACCGCCTTCGGAGCCAAGTGTACCCTGTTGTCCTTGATAGGATCCGACGTCGAAAGCAAAATTCTTTTGCAAAAATGTCTGGATGAAAACATCGAGCCTCTTTTTATTGAAGAAAGGGGAAGACCGACAACCAAAAAGACAAGAGTTTTGGGCAATAGACATCAGATTGTTAGAATCGATGTGGAAGAATCCAGAGATTTATCTTTGGGCTCCAGTTTAAAAATCATGAAAATTTTCGAAGAACAAATCCAAGCCCACGACGGGGTCATTTTCCAAGATTACGGTAAAGGACTATTTACAAATTCCCTTCTGAATCATCTTGTTCAGATTTGTCAAAAACACGACAAAAAGATTCTGGTGGATCCTAAAGAGCCCGATCTTTTTCGCTACCAAGGGGCCTGTTTTATCAAGCCCAATCTGGCAGAGTTCAAAGCCATGTTAAAACTAAAGACCGAGGATGAATTAGAAATTCATCAAATCTCTGATTATGCCCAACGAGCCCTGGAAGAATTTGACTATAATTTCTTTTTGATCACTCTGTCTGAACGAGGTATTTTATTAGTGGGCAGAGACTTTTCCCGACATCTCCCAGGTATCAATGTGGATGTCTCGGATGTGTCAGGAGCAGGAGACACAGTTTCTGCTGTTTTTGGCTTGGGTTTTTTCTCTAGCCTTAAAAATCCAAAGCCTGGACTGGAGCTACACCACATAGCCGAACTGTCCAATTTGGCTGGATCCCTGGTGTGCAGACACTCTGGAGCGGTTCCTGTTGATCCTGAAGAATTACAAAAATTATTTGAAAAAAGTTCGTTTTTTTCCTGAATGAATTTTTTTTCTACGCAGTTTAGTTCTATATTTACATCATGATAAACGAACTAAAAATCCTCTCCACCCTTGAATCCCTCACGGGCAACGGGTCCCAAAAAGAGAAGCAGAGGCTTCTTTCCGAAAATCTCACCGAAGTAATGTCTTACTTGCTGGATGTGTGCTTCAATCCATTTGTGACTACTAAGTTACACAAGGTGGATCTACAACCAACCCCGATAGGGGAATTTCCTGGTTTTGAGACCTTTAAATCCGTAATGGAAAACTTGAAATCTGCCCCGGCTGCCAATGACAACCTTAGGGGTCAAGCCACATCCCTTATCAATTCCCGTCTTTCCGAAGATCCAATCGAAGACAAACAACTTCGAGACATCCTCATGAAGATCTTTACCAAAAGAATGAACTCCGGAATTGGGGCCAAACTCATTAACAAAGCTTTAGGTGCAGAGCTAATTCCAGACCCATCACTGATGCTGGCCACTGATGATCAAAAGGAAGTTCTGGGCTGGGATAAGATCTACTGTGAGGAGAAATACGACGGTGTGAGAGTAATAGCAGTTGGTGATAAAGATAAGGGATTCCAATTTTACACCAGAGCCTTTAACGAGTTGGATAAAAGCAGACTTTCTTCTATCGAACGGGATTTGATTCAGATCTTACACAATGCTAATATCGTAGGGGAGATATTTTTTGATGGTGAATTGACAGACCTAAATAGAAAGTCGGTTTCAGGAAAGGTAACACAAATTCTGAAGGGCACAGCACCCAAGGATATAGATAAGGAATTCATGTTCAATGTGTTCGACATAGAAAAGGCCTCCGTGCTCAAAATTGGCAATGGAACCACTCCCTTTCTCAAAAGAAGAAAAGAACTGGAATTCTTAACTTCCTTTCTGTCCCCTAATTCCCAGGTTAAACTTGCTCGTCAGTGGGTAGTTGATTCAATGGAGGAAACCCAAAAGATTTATGGTCTAATCATTTCTATGGGTGGAGAAGGGGTCATTCTAAAACCAGGTAATCACGTGTACGAGTGTAAACGAAGTAGAAGCTGGGTTAAATTGAAGCAAGTCCAAGATTGTGATTTGGAAATCATCGGTTGGTATCCAGGAGAAGGTAAGAGAGAGGGATTGATCGGGGGTTTCATTTGTACCGATGCTTCCAGAACTTTACAAGTAAAAATAGGATCTGGATTTACCGATGCCGATTTAAAAACTCTCAGTTCCAATCCAGATCAATTCATTGGTCGGGTTGCTGCCGTTCAATTCAACGAGCCCATCACAGACAAATTTGGCAATCGGAGCTTATTTCTTCCCCGTTTCATCGAAGTTAGATCCGATAAGAATCAAGCTGATGATATGTCCCCCTTTTTCAAATAGGAGGAAACAAATCTTTGACTTTTTTGTAAAAAGACAAAGACAAATATGGTCAACCAACTTCTTACTGAAAAGCTCAGGCCCCGGGAGCTAAAACACATGATTCTTCCTGAAAGGATCCGGGTTCTCTTCGAAAATAAACCCTTGAGCCAAAATTTACTTCTGGCGGGTTCTCCTGGGTGTGGCAAAACAACACTCGCCAAAATTTTAGCTACTGGATCTCCCTATTTGTTCATCAATGTTTCCGACGAAAGCTCTGTTGATGTTATCAGAACAAAGATCAACGACTTTTGTTCTACCCTCAGTGTGATGGATGGCAAATCAACCTTTAAAGTTGTCATTCTGGACGAGTTTGATGGAGCATCGGATCAGTTCTATAAAGCTCTCAGAGGAACCATTGAGAAATTTGCCAAAAACGCCAGATTTGTAGCTACCTGTAATTGGATTACGAAGGTTCCTGATGCTATTCAATCTAGATTTGAAGTCATTAATTTTGACCCAGTTAACCAGCAGGAAGAAGATCAATTGAAGTCAGAATGGAAAGCCAGAATATCTTTGATCCTCTCCAAATTAAACATCCAGATTCAGCCCGATGCCTTGGATGTCTTTGAAAGAGACTATTTTCCGGATTTAAGATCTGCCTTGAATAAAATTCAATCTTGGTCTATCGAAGGAATCTCTGAAGTTGATGCCAAAAAAATCCAGGACACTGCTTTTTCCTATGAAGAGCTCTATCAGTTAATTTGTTCCTCTCAGGATCCGATCAAAAATTATCAGTTTGTGATCGGGCAGTATTCTGGTAAAGTTGACACAGTCATGCAGGCTCTGGGCAGTGAATTTATCAATTGGTTGATTCGGCATAGACCTGAATTATCCAAGACTATCCCCATGATTTTAGTCATGGTGGCAGAACACCAGGCCCAAAGATCATCAGTGATAGATCCTATCGTCTCTCTTTTGGCTCTAATCTTCAAAATACAGAAACAAATACAAGCCTAATGGAATTATTACCAGAAGAAATACGAAAAGGCAGCTACATGTACAGGCTGGTAAAGAGAGGAAAAAAAGCTCTGTGGTACGAGCAATTTTGTTTGGACTCTGAAAAAATCGTTGCCTGGGAGGTTTTCAAAATAAAAATAGATCCGCCTAAAGAACTTTTTGGAGTTCAGATGGGGGAAAGGGAGATTTTTCCAGGTAATGAAGATTTTGGCAAATGGGCTTGGGCACCTTTCAATTTCGATAAAGCTGCCACTTATTACGAAAGATTAGAACAAGGTTTGCACCCTAAAGATTGCGAGATTTAATAAAATTTTATGAGCCAGTCCCAGTACGACAAGGAATTTCCTATATCCAATTACATCTTTTTCCAAAAACCAATCAAGAGGTTGATTATTTGTGGACCCGGTGGATCTGGTAAGGACTATTATCGGTATCAGCTACAAAAAAGGGGATTCAAATATTCCATCCCCTGGACTTCTAGACCTATCAGGCTTGGGGAAGTGCAAGGAGTAGATTACTTTTTTGTCTCTCCTGAAGAAGCTTCTGCTGCTATTGCCCAGGAATCTTTTTACGAGTATAATTTTTTTGCTAGCTGGTTTTACGGAACACCTAAAGCCGAATTTCATGCTAGTAATTTATTCATTATGACCCCTTCTGGAATTGCCAAGCTCCATCAGGAAGACAGGTCAGAGTCCTTTATTCTGTATTTGGATATAGATCTGGAGGTTCGTCGAGCGAGAATGCAAAATAGAAATGATGCCGATTCCGTGGAGAGAAGACTTAAAACAGACAGTGAGGATTTTTCAGATTTTGTGAATTTTGATTTGTCAATTACAGATCCCTCCCATAAAATAACTGACGAAATTTGGTCAGACCCTTCCTACTATAAATAAAAAATATGTTAAACGTTCTTATTGATGGACACTATTTGTTCCATAAAACTTTTGGTATTTTCAGTGGTTACGGCACGAAAGAACCCAATGAAATTCTAGGCCACAAAAACGACAGGGCTATGTTCATCAGAAAGCTGGCAACCGACCTGTGTTCATCTCTGAAACAAATCCCTATTACCGGGAGAGTGGTGTTTGTTTCCGATTCAAGAAGTTGGAGAAAAGATATTCCAATCGAAGGTGGGGGATACAAATCCAATCGGGTTAAGAGTCCCCAGGTCGATTGGAGCATTTTCTTTAATTTAATTAATGAATTTGGTCAACATCTAGAGCAGAAAGGTTTTATTTTTTCAAAAGTGGAGGGAGCAGAGGGAGATGATCTTCTCTATTTCTGGTCCAAATACTTCAATGAAAAAGGAGAAAATTGTCTCATTGTTTCGGGTGATAAGGACATGGATCAACTTGCACGTTGGACAGAAGATAGCTGGACAGTCGTTTGGAGTTCTAACTCTAAAAATAACACCTTTAGAGCTCCTCTGGGTTGGGGATCGGAGTATTTGAACAAAAAGACCGAAATTACGGTTTTTGATCTAGGTGAATCTATTTCGCCAGAAAAGAAAAAAATTCAAGAACTAGTTGGCAAGTGTAACCTTGAGGAAATAGATGCCCAGACTTTTGTTTTTTTAAAAATGCTGGAAGGTGATAAGGGTGATGCCGTTCCCAGCGTTTGGGAAGTTAAAAGTCCGGATGGGAAAACCTTCAGAATCACTCCTAAAAAAGCCCAACAAATTTTAGACTCAGTCAGAGAATCGAGATGGAGCATTTCAGATTTTCAATTGTTGTTGATGGATGAGGCTTTTCTGGAATGGATTAGCGGGTTTGTTCTAAGATTCATGAAAGATTTAGATAACGAAACCAACAGACAGAAAGTTGTCGATAATTTTCAAAGAAATTTCTCTTTAATGTGGTTGGATGCCTCAGTTATTCCAGAGGCTGTTGCCGATAGAGTCACTTCCCAAATTAAAGGATATTCTACCCTACCCAACTCAAGTGTTCCCTCGGATTGGAAAATTTTGTTGGAAGGTACAGAGTGGATGGAAAGTAAAGCTCCTTCTTATTTAGACCCGTTTTCAAATTATCAGTCCAATGGATTTATTTGAGCTAGTTAAATCAGTTTTTAAATCCGACGAAGAGTGGAAAAAGGTGCCAAGAAACGTGAAGACAAAACATTTTTTCATGGTTAATAGAATTATGTCCATCCAGTTTCCGATCCATGCCCATCTATTTAACCACTCCAAGATCGAAATGGTGCCAGTAGTGGATTGGTGGCACGGATTTTTATGCAATGCTTTTAAAAAACCACCCACCTGGATCTATACAACTGGACCTAAAAAAAATGCGGTTCAGGCAGTAGAGAAAAATCATGACACAGAAGAATTCATTAGAACCAAATACGAATTAAGCTCCAGGGATCTGAAACAGCTCCAGACCTTTTACCCTGAATCTTACTCCCAGTGGATGGACTCAATCTCTGACCAATTGGGAAGAAATAAAAAACAATCGGATATATAAACCAACTATCATGGAAAAGCAGCACCAAAAAATTGTCAAAACCATTATTAAAAACTTGGATTGGGATTCTATTTCTCGAATTCATGACTCTTTTAAGTATGGGGTAGGACAATCTAATCAAGTCTTACCTGGGATGAAGAGAAAAGATTTTTCTCAAGGCATCACCAAAAAAGACATTCAGGACGAGCTCACTGTGGTTCTACAATATGTTATCGACAACGATTTTCAAACCTATATTTACGGACCCTGGATAATTTCTTGGTACAATCAGGAATGGGGAGAAAAGATCGTGCAAGAAACAAAGTCAAACGGAGAAGAAGATATTCAGATAGAAATTGAGGTTGATCAAGATTCCAAACTGGAAGTTGCCTATGCTCCTCAGAGAATTTGTGTCACGATGGACACGGAAATCTTCAGTGATAGTACAGGTTCAGTGTCCGAGAGTACAACTCTTCAGAAAATGCTCGATAAAGCTATTTCTCAAGAAAAATATGAAATCGCCCAGAAAATTCAGGAAATCCTGAAATTGACAGAGATAGATTCCTAAAAAAAAGAAAAAAACTTGAAACATATCCTCAGCCTGCATGAATTTTTCGACACAGGAATCTTCGGAGACACTTACGGCTATGGGGGAGCAAATGGAATTTTTAAGGTTGCCTATAAACCATATAAAGATCTCTCCGTTTCGGTAGGTCCGGATCCCAAAGTTCCCCGCAACATTCCTGGTTCTAAATTTCAGGTGGGAGACATCGTCATTGGAATGCCGATCGAGGGCAAGAAAAAAGTTGCCGGCATGGTGGTGAAAAATGTGCTGGCACCAGACCAAAAAAGCTACAAATATTTCGTCCAGGTCCACACTAAAGGGAAAAAAGAACAGAAAGTAATGGAACTGGTTCCTGATTCTGTCGAGTTTGTAGATATGGGGGACAAGGGACATCGCCAGATTGTTTCTCAGTATAAGTTCAACGATCTACCAGGAGATGTGTACAATTCTAAAACAGTCTACAACAATCCTGGTTTGGGGATAGAGGCTGTTGGTTCTTAAGGGAAACTTTTTGTTCATCTTCCTGTAAAAATTCAGATGATTCTCAGTAAAACAAGACACGGCTTGGGTGTCGTGTATCGACATTCTAATTCAGGATTGGAACCTCAGGAAGAAGCTTTAAATTTTTTAAATGTGATGCTTCGGAAGGTCTCCCAGAACAATAAGCACGGAATTGATGTTACCTGTCTTGAGCTAAAAGAGTCGGATTTTCCCAAATTTTTCTACGACAGAACCTCTGAGTGTGATCCTTTGCAAGAAAGGATTCACGAGCTTTCAGGCTTCTTAAAAGCCTCGAACCATCGTCTTTTTTTCTTCCTGTCTTCCTATTACTACTTCGGGAGTCAGTTGACCCAGCCCGTTGAAGACACCCGAAAGATTGTGCAAAACATCTACCATTTGCTCGAGGATCTCGGAATTCAATATCCTGCTGTCATTCTGAAGATCGGATCTGCCTATGGGAAAAGAAAAGAAACGATGGCCAGATTTGTTGAAGAAATAAATTGTTTAGAACCAGAGGTCAGAAAAGTGCTGGCGGTAACAAATGACGATAAACCATCTCTCTTCTCGGTTACCGATCTGCTGTCCGGGATTTTTTATTCCTCTGGAATTCCCATTTGTTTTCGTACTTTGGCCCACAATTTTAACACCGGAGACTTATCGGTCAGAGAGGCTCTTTTTCTGAGCTGCTCGACCTGGCAAAAGGGGATTAAACCAATTTTTCTGCATGCAGAAAGTCTCAAAGTTGATCCAAAGGGGTTTCCTTTGAGTCCCTTGCCTTCCGAGGATTTAAAATACAGAATTCCTGTTTTTGGTTTGGATGTGGATGTTGTGATAGAATGTCCCACCTCTTTTGAGACTGCCGTTAAATATCTAGGAGCATATCAGAGTCTTAAACCTTTGGTAATTGATAAAGACTGGTGAAATTTTATCAGAGCTAGATCAAAAAATTTTCTTAAATTTGCTGCATGCCAGAATTAGCCGAAGTCAGATTGACCTCAGAGTACGTCAGTCAAGTTTCAGATAGAATTGTTTTTCATTCTGTTTGGAAAAATCCAGTTCACAAAGGAAAAGAAGTAGAAATTAGAACTCCTTTTTCTCTGCGGGCAGAGTCCAGAGGGAAGGAGATGAGACTGACTATTTCTCCAGCCCCCAATTTTTTTTCTGATGCTACCCAAGAAAAAAAGACCCTCTATTTAATGATGACCATGGGCATGTCCGGTCATTTCAAATGGGCGCCGAAGATCGATGAAATGCCTAAACACACCCATTTAAGTTTCAATTCTAACTTGGGAAATCTGTGCTTCGTAGATGTCAGAAGATTTGGCAAGTGGTCTTTTGGATCTTGGAATCCTCAAAGAGGTCCAGACCCAACCCAAGAGTTTTTCCTCTTCTCTGAGCATGTGACCAAAAATATGTTCACTAAGGCTTTTCAAAAACCGATTCACGAGGTTCTCATGGACCAGTCCTACTTTAACGGAATTGGTAATTATCTTAGGGCTGAGATTTTATACAGAACTGAATGTGACCCCTTTTCTTCGGCTACATTAGCTTTACAGGCTCACCCCGAAATCCTAACTCTCTGCCGGGATCTCCCTTTGCAGGCCTATGCCTTGGGAGGGGGAAGATTAAAAGACTGGGAGAATCCCGCTGGCGTGCCCGTGCCCGAAGGATGGAATTCATTCATGCTCTGCTACGGCAACCCGGTCATGTCCAGAATAAAAGATAGAAACGGCAGAACTTTCTGGTACGATCCTAAATGGAACTCTTAAATAAAAAATAAAAAAATGATCCCTTCCTACACTCTTGAAAAGCACCTTTACTTCGACGTCGAAACTGCGGGAATTACCCCAGATTTGCAAATTCTTCAGCAAACAAACCCCAGATTGGCAAAACTCTGGGAAAGAAGGGTCAAATACTACAGATCCTACCCCGAATACGCCCACGCCACTTCGGATGCTATTTTCTTGGATAAAGCTGGGCTAGAACCAGAATTTGCCCGGGTTGTCTGTGTTTCTTTTGGTCAGATAGATTCAGATGGAAAAAGTAGATTCGTTTCTTTCTCAGGGGAAGAAGAGGCAGAAATCCTCGCCAAATCCAAAAAAGTTATTATCAACGCCCAGGGCAAAAACATGAAGTTGGCAGGCCATAATATCAAAGGCTTCGACGTGCCCTGTCTGTGCAAAAGAATGATTTTCAACGGAATCAAACCCCCAGTCTTACTTCAGGTTTGGGATAAAAAACCCTGGGAAATTCCCTTTTTGGACACCTCTGAAGTGTTTGCCTTTGGGAGCTGGACCCAACAGAAATACCTGAGTCTAGATCTATTGGCCTGCTCTTTGGATGTTGTTTCCCCGAAAGATGATATCGATGGCTCACAGGTTCATCGGGTTTTCTGGGAAGAAAAAGATCACGCCAAAATCTCTCAATATTGCGAAAAGGATGTTGAAACTGTCATCAACGTGCTTCAAAAGGTTGCCCGGTTGGAATAAAAAATTTTAATTCAACAGACACTGAGACTGGTTTAGATATATACTCTAAACCAGTTTTTTTGTGGCATACATTTCAGATTTTGAAAATTTTCTTCTAGTTGAATCTGATTCAAGTTCCCAGCCTGTTTTTAACGGGATCTGGGATCCTATGGTAGACGGAAAGGGAAAAAGACACTGGAGGTTGAATGTGTTAGTCTTATCCAAACTCAAAAAGATAGCAGAGGAGGCTCACGATCACTTCCAAGGGGATTTCCAAACTGAATTAAAGGATGTGGTTCTACTGTGTCCTGCTAATTTTACGAATTCCGAAGACGATCTGGATCTGGTTCTGCTCGTGGAAAAAAGAGGGAATTTAAAAAAAGGATCCAGATCAGAAATGGAAGACCAGATGAACGAACATCTCTCTGACTACGTGGCTGAAAAAAACCCCCGTCTTAGAGGCAAAGAGGTGGAGATAGAAGCTTCTACATCCGATTACTTTCCTAAAAGGCTAGGAGTTTATTCACTTTTTGACAACAAGTGGCTCCAATCACCTCCCTCTGATCAGGATTTAGATTTTGTGGGGGTATCGACCAAAAAAATTATCGGAGCAATCAAAAAACTAGATTCTTCTTCTTTATCAGAGACCGTCCGAAAAAAAATTCAGAAAATATCCAGACAGATCCAGAGACTCAAAAGGTCTGGTCCAACTGGCACAGAGTCCTACAATTATCTGTTGTCGGGTGGATATATACACAAAATAATGGATCTCCTTTCCAGAAAATAATTTTCTTATGTACACCATTCTCGACACAAAAAAAGCCATCAAGGGCAGTTATGCTGACCCTAAAAAAGAACCTGGTATTTTTCCAATTGTTAATTTACCTCTGGACGCCGAGGGCGATGACATGGAGTTAAACGACTTTCAGTGGGTTGCCCCAACAGATAGATGGTTGGAGTGGTTAAAAGAAAACCCCAGGGAATGGCAAGCCGAGAGCGAAGATTCTCGGTATGAATTCGACGATATTCTGGTTGAATCATATTCAACAGAGGAAGATCCCTACCTATTTCTATTTCAACCTCAAAATTATGACCAGCCTACATCAGAAAGTTATCTTCAGTCCTTCGATGAGTTTGCCCAGATCTACGAGGAGGAGTCGGACAGTGGCTCGGAGGAATTAACAGGCAGAGCGGTCAAACTTGCCTTTGCCTTAGAGAAATTAAACAAGGAAGGCAAACTGAAAGAGGAGCTCAACCCCAGCGAGCTGGACAAAGCTAAAGAATATGCCATCATTTTCGACCCGGTCGACTCCGCCAACAATGAGGTCATTCCAAGCGGGAGAAACGCAGTCCGATTTAAACTTCTCTCTCAAGATAAAGAAACAATTTCAGTTGGTAAAATAGATTATTCCCTGCTGACCGACGAAGACCTGCCCGACAATATGACACCTGAAGAGCAGAGTGAGTGGATGAAAGGGTTACTTGATGAGGCAGGAGACATAGGAAAGGCAGGGATCTGGGGTTTAACTGCCTATGGTGTAGCAACAACTGTAGGTGGAACAGTCGGTACCTATCTTAGTTATAAGGGTATTCAGAGGTGGATGCGAAGAGGAACTACAACACCTCCTCCAGGTGGTACCCCTCCAGCCGGTCCTGGTTTAGTATCCAGAATTGGAACCTGGCTCAGCGGACGTAGAGCCTGGCTTAGCGGAACACGAGCAGCCTCAGGACTAAGATCACTTCACGTTGCGGCAGCTGGAATTCCAAGACTTGGCTCTTTATTTGGAGGAGCCGCATCCGCTGCTGCCGGAGGGTCAGCTGCAGTTGGAGCCGGTATAGCTGCTGGTGTTTTAGCAATAGTTTCAGCTGCCCAACAAGTTTATAATTGGTCGTCTACCAATCAAGCTCCCACATACAGTAAACTGAAATCTTTCGCCAAAGATTCTTTCGTTCCTAAAAACATTCCTGCCGGTGATTTAATTACTGTGTGTTGGACCGCAGACGGAGGGAAAGGTTTTTGGGGAAATATAACAAATATCTTCAAGGACGATACTAGAACAACCATGAATCTAATGAAGCTGGCAAACACGGATAAAAAAGCTGTTTTTCTCCTTCTCTCTGTCAACTCTGAACAAATCCAAAAAGAGATGAGCCAGTACTATGCTATTCTTTTTTCTTTCGATCTAGATTCTGCTTTTGAACACGGATATTTGGATAACGACGATTTAGAATTCCAAATCATTAGGATCAAACCTCTCCAAGATTTCTCAACCCCGACCTCGTTTGTCGCCTACTGTGAATGGTCTGAACTAGAATCAGCTTTTAATTCGGCTCCAGATAGCCCGTTTGTTGTTCCGGCAGATGCGCCTGACAGCTATGTCTTTAATTATCAGCAAGGAGATCAGAGAGCCAATATACAAGGTTCTCTTCTATCAGCTGAAACCATAGCTTCTCAACGTAGTTTGTTTGAGAGTGATTCGGCAGATCTTTCGGATGTTGTCTTTATTAGTAACACCTCGGTTCTGGAAGGCAACAAGGCTTTAGGCTTCAATGAATTCTGGAGATCTAACTCTATCTCTCTGTTCGAAGAAGACAAAAATTCAGCAGATGAGAGCAAAAAAGATTCTAAATCGGTTCAATTAGGAATCTCGAAAGATTCGGATTATTCACAAACCGAAATCATAGTGTACGAGGTCAGTAGTAACGAATTTGCCAACCCCAATGCCAGCGGAAACCCTCCAGAAGTTAACTACTTTATAGTAGACAAAAGAAGCTTATCAGCCACTGATGGCCAATCTGTGAAAGTTGAATCGTCGGCAGGAAAAAGATTCCAGGATGCTAAATACGGTTTAGCAATTTATAAAGAAGAGACCGAAGACACAAAACAGAAAAAAGGGGAAGGAGATGAAGAAGATGAGGAATCTTTAGCCCCAATTCCACCAACAGATGGCAAAAAAGACACAGGTTCATTACTCACCTCTCCTGATGATGTTTCAATCAAGGATAGAAGAAGAAGAACTGTTATTAAAGACAAACCAACCAATAGGGAGGAAGATGTCAATATTATAGATGATATTCTTACAGACGATGATAAAAAGTCTTTAGGTATTCAGGATTGGAAAACCCTCACAAAAATAGTTCTAGTTAAAGATAAAGAAGGTTATCCAGAAAAAGTCATTCTGAAAAATCAAACCCAAGGCAGAGATAGAACTAGAAGAATTAAGAGAGGTGAATCAGGATTTGAAACCGCTGTTAAGATAGCTGATAAGGTTAAAAGTTCAATCAAATACAAATAATCTCAAAAATTTAAAATTTCAGAAATTAGAATAGATATATAATTCTAAATAAAAAATAACAGCCCATGAGTCTAGGTCCTTTTGGAGAAGATATGGTTTTCATTCTGGAAAAACAGAATCACCATGTTAATGTTTCGAAACAGAAAGTAGATGGGGACAATGTTTACACATTGAAAGGAATTGCTGCTCAATTTGGTAAAGAAAACAACAACAATAGAATCTACGAAGAAGCAGAATATCTACCCCATCTTGACTACTTGAACGAGAAAATCAAACAAAAAAGATTGGTTGGTGAACTAGATCACCCCGAGAAATTTGATGTCTCTCTCAGAAACATTTCACACATCATCGAAAATCTCGAGTATGATAAAAACGGTCGGGTACTGAACATTAAAGTCAAGTTGCTTGATACTCCCGCAGGTCAGATTGCCAAGAAGCTGGTTGATGCCGGTGTTCCTCTTTCTATTTCTTCAAGAGCTGCTGGTAATGTGGGTCCGGATAAAAAGGTTCAGATCAAAAAGATCTTCACTTACGACCTAGTCGCAGATCCTGGTTTTCAAGACGCCCAATTAGAAAGAGTCTATGAAAGCGCGGGCTTTTCTTTTTCGGAATTCGCCGATAAGACTAAAAATTCCATTGTGAGCCATTTAGAGTGTATCAATGAATCTTTGGGTCTAAAAAATAACGATTCAGTAAAGATATATAGAGTCGAAAATAACGAAGAATTCGAAAAAATATTCACAACAGAAAAAAATAACATCGATATTATGGAGTCACAAAAAAGAGAATTCGTTACGGCCGAAGAGCTCAACAAATATTCTATTTTTCTGAAAAAGAAAATGGAGGAAATGGAAATGCAAATTCAGGAGATGAAGAGCAGTTCACCACAGTCAAGCAATGCATCTGAAAATGCTCAGCTGTTGGAGAGAATTGACCGTCTAGAAGAATATTCCGAATATCTAGCCGAAAATTTAGAGGATGCTATCAAATACGGCGAATATTTGGCTGAAAATTTGGACGACTCCATCAATTACAGCAAGTATCTGGCCGAGAGCCTGGATAAATCGATCTCTTACTCGAAGTATTTGGCCGAGAATGTAGACAACTCTATTTCTTATTCAGAATACGTAGCAGAGAATGTGGATAGAACCATCAACTACTCGAAATATTTGGCAGAAAAGATCGACGATGGTATTCAGTACAGCGAGTATGTGGCTGAAAACCTAGGTAACAGTATTGCCTACTCTGAATATCTGGCCGAAAACGTCGACAGAGGAATTGCCTACTCTGAATATCTGGCCGAGAAGGTTGATAGGAACATTTCGTACTCTGAATATCTGGCCGAGTATATCGATAAAGACATCGCCTACTCTGAATATCTAGGAGAAAAAATAGATCAAGGTATTTCTTACTCGGAATATCTGGCTGAAAAACTAGATCAGGGTATCTCTTATTCGGAATATCTGGCTGAAAATGTGAACAGGACTATCTCTTACTCTGAATACATTGCAGAAAAATTAAACGGCACAATTGAATTTGGTGAGGCACTATCAGAAAAAGTTGGTTATCCAACCCATCTGAATTCCAGAGCCAGATCAGAAGCAAATCTTGCCGCTAAAACTGAATTATTTGAATCAGGATTTGCCGGGGATTATAATAACCTCGGAAGTCAAATCGATTCATTAATAGAATCGGTCCAAACCCAAAAGACCGAATTAACCCGGGCCCAACTGGTTGGAAGGCCCTCTGCCCACACTCCAAAGGCAGAAGAGATGCTCAACGAGAATCAATCAGCCACCATTTCCTCCTCAGGTCATAAATTTATCGACGAAATGCCGGAAAATTATGCTCCAATTTGGGAATCTCTCAACGAAGGACAGAAGCAATCTATTATTGCTCAGTCCGCTTTCTATCGATTGGAGACACCTTATCAGATCAACAATTTCTGGTCTACTCGTAACTTGAGGAAAGAAACGGTGACTATGCAGAGACTCGATGAGAATCAACAAACCCATGCTCTTCCCCAGTCGACGACTCGTGCTTATGGAAGTGATTACCTAAACTGGGTAGCTCAATCACTGGAGAAAAGATTCTAAAAAAAACAAAAAAAACAATAAAAAAATGAAACTAATTAACGAAGCCGAGATTTTTGATACCTGGGCACCTATTATTGAACAAAAAGCTGGTATCACTGATCCCTCAAAACAAACTTGGTTGGCAAAATATTGCCACTACCACTCCCTCAACGAGTCTGCCGGTGCATATCAGTCGTTGAATGTCGTCAATGGCATGGGTGCCGTTACACCTCCTACCTTCCCAGCAGCAACAGCAGCCGGTTCTCTTGGCGGTCTAACTCCTAACCAAGGATTCTACAGCCAGTCTTGGCAAGGATCTGGCGATAAGTTCCCTTCACTTCTTCCTTTGGCTATTCAGGTAGCTGCGAAGACTGTAGGTTTCGACATCGTTCCAGTTATTCCAATGTCCGGTCCTTCTGGCGTTTTGTCCTACCTTGACTATGTGTATGCCGGTGGTAAGATCAGCCCTCAAAACGCCGGAACTACAGCTGCCGAGTCTTTGGCATCTGCTCCAACTATGATCAAACTACAATTTCAATTGAATAATGGAGATTCCGGTTATGCAGCTGGATATCCTGGTGACTTCGTAGTTGGTACTGTTTACTACATTACCAATGCAACTTCAGCTGGTGCTTATATCACCACCAAATTTGTAGGTCTATCTAGGATCGATGGGTTTCCAATCTTCGAAATTACCGCAATGACTCCTGGTGAATCAGTAGCTTCCGTTATTAATGGTGGTGTCACTAAAATTGGTACTACAGTTGACGAAAATGAAGTTGGTACTACCAACCAAACAGCTTCTCTGGTTAAGGCCCTAGAGGATCACATCCAAGGTTTTTCTGGTGCAGGTTTTTATGACGATCAGAATTGGCAAGGTCCCTTCACCGATGGCACCAAGACTTACAATCCGATGCTAAGAAGTGTAGGTGAAGAAAACTACTACAATTTGATGGGTCTAACGACTTTCACTAAGTTCGTAGAAGCCGACACCTTCCAGGTAGCCGCTTCCGTTACCACGGAGCAAATCCAGGATCTCAACAAGCAATTCGGAATCGATGTTATCTCAATGATCGAAAACGCATTGGTGAATGAGGTTTCTCAGGCTATCAACAAGCACATCTTGTCAAGAGCTTTCCAGCTAGGATGGTCTAACACTAACGCTTTCTTCACAACAGAAGGACAGAATCTGAACCTTAATTTAGTTTTAGGTGGTGCTACTGGTTCAAGTAATGGACTGTCTTATATGGGTAAAACCGATACACTCCAAGCTATGACACTTCCACAAGGACCTGCTAATGGAGGTTACGAGAATTTGTCAACTCTACAGAGAAGGCTTTTCTCCCGGATCTTGGCAGCTGCCAACATGGTAGCTAACAGAGGTAGAAGAGGTCCTGCTAACTTCATTGTTACCAACGCTAATTTGGCTTCGGCAATGCAGGACATCAGCCAATTCACTTTCGCTCCTTTCACTAACACCTTGACTCAGAACAATGGTACTCTGTATCCAGTAGGTTCTTTGGCAGGTATGACTGTCTACGTCGATCAAAACATGAGATTCTCCGATAACCGTATCTTAGTCGGTAGAAAAGGTGGAGACGACGAGCCAGGTCTAAAATTCATGCCTTACATGATGGCTGAATCTATTCAGACTATCTCCGAAGGAACTATGTCTCCTAAAATCGCGGTCAAGTCTCGTTACGCTCTAGTAGAAGCTGGTTTCCATCCAGAAACCATGTATGCTACTTTCTTCGTAAATGTTCCAGTTGGAGGTATCAACTAATCCATCGGATCAAATACGTCAACAAAAATCCCAGTGTTTTTCACTGGGATTTTTTTTTTGCAGTATTGTCTTGGATTATATTCGATGGAAGGATATATACTTAGAAAATAATAAAGGGTATGTCATACATTTTAGATTTTGAATCTTATGATTCTGGAAGAAAAAAATCTGAGGACACTCTGGATGAAAAATCTCTACTAGCTCTAGAATCCTGGATTGAAGACCTGAACGAATCTCGACTACTGGACGAAATAAAAAACAGATTTTCCAAACTGTTGGGCGGTTTTTCTAATATCAATGCAATAGACGAAATTAGAAAAGGTATGCTGAAACTGAAAAAAGAAATTCTGGAGAAAAAATACGAAACCCAAGAAGAGATCTCAGATTTAGAATTAAAACTTGAGCAACTAGAGCAGAAGAAAACTAAAACATCTACCGATAAAACAGCTATTGAGGCAGTCGAAAAAGAAATTATAGCCAAAAAAGAAGAGTATAGAGCTTTCTTAAAAAGTCAAAACGACAGAATGCAGAAAGGCAAAGAACTGCTCCAGAAAACAATAAGCAAAAAAGACCGGCTCAAGAGGTACTTAGAATCTGTCGAGACTGATGATAAATTAGAAATCTCTGAGTATGAGTACGAGCTGGCCAAAAAACACTCGGCCGATGCGGCTGAAATCTCTAAATTAAAGAATCGAATAGATAAGGCAAAAAAAGATGCCAAAGATCTATTAAGCTCTTTAAGAAAAAAGCCCAGTCCGGGCGCAAGAGGTTCAACAAACTCGTCAAGCTCTGGTTGGGGATTTTTTCCTTGAGAATCTAGGTAATATAATTCCTTAAAATCAAACACAAATTAGCTAAAAGTTATGTTGTACACATTCGAACAATGGGATCAAAACCTAAAACATAAAACCGGATCGGTCGAAGAGGGTGTTTCCCTTCAGGGGATTCTGAAGTGGTTTTCAAACACTTTTGGCGGGGACAAAAATAAAATCGATCTGCTCATTTCGGATCTCCAGGAGATAGAATACAAATTTGCCGAAGAATGGAATGAGATTCAGGTGGATATCGACGAACTAGAAGTACAGAAAGCTCAGATCAAAAACGACCCAGCCGAAATTAGAAAAATAGAAAGGTTAATCGAAAGAAACGATAGATTGTTGGATGCCTTAACCAAAAAGAAAAGAACTGCAATCTCCGAAATAGAAAGCAAAATAGAAAAAATAACCGACAAGAAACCAAAATTGGTTTCTTATTGGAATTTTCAGAAAACCAAAGCCGAGGCAGAAATAGCAGAAAATTTGTATAAATTGGCTAAAAAATTATCCAGGGAAGAAGTAGCAGAAGAACTTTACTCCAAGTACAAAGAAGCTTCTCTCAGGGCAAAAAAGAAAGACGAGGAATTTAAAAGAAAATTTGGAAACCTAAAAATGCCATCAGGCCTAAAAACAAGAGTACCTAAAGAAGACAAAGAAACCTCTAAAAGAACTTCAGTGCCGGCAGAAATCTCCCACAAGTACACTGCGGAGTTTGAAGAATCGATGGATTTTCCTCCCCTCGAGTTCGATCGTTATGTTAAGGGACTAGATAAGAAGGTAGTTCAGCAGCTCAAGAAATATTTAATTGAGCAAAGGAATGAAAGGTATGTCTTGATCGATAGTAGAGAAGCCAAAGTCAGCGAGATGAAAAAAACTATGAGTGCCGTAGAGGCCAAAGAAATCCAAGCCAGATTCATAGAATTCAGGAAATCTACCATGGAGCAGATCCGTCAGCTTCGCACAAAAATAACTATTTGCAATAGATATGATTAAAAAATTTGACTCCTTTAGACTGAACGAGGATGTGAACAAGGACCTCTCTACAGCTAAAAAGCTTGTTAACGATCAAATGGATCTGATTCGTCAGGAGATTAGCAATGAAAAATCGCAGGAGGATCCACTCCAAAAGATCGGCAGTATTAAGAAGCAAGCCACTCTATATGCAGCCTTGCCTGCTCTGTTGAATAAACTAGCTGCTGCCATGGATGCAAAACAAAAATCAGGAGATAAAACAAACGTCTATTAATATGAACAATTATTTCAGGAGTAACCCAGTAGCACATCAATTTCTTATCAGTACTCTAAATTTAAACGAGAATGCCTCGGTCGACAATTTGTTGAAGAAAACCACAGAGGCAGCTTTGGACACTTTCAAAAAGATCGTTTTTGATTTAACCACCAAAGAAAACAGAAACCCAGATAAATTTAGGAGTATGCTCAATGAGGTTGGGTCTGCCAAAGGGGTTAGAGGAATGATCGCCAAGATGAAAGATTTCGCAGAGGAAGCTGATATTGCTGATTCAAAATTAGCCCAGGTAAAGCAGATCTATCTAGATGCCTTGGGACAAGTGGGAGAGGCTTTAAAAAGATTGGTTGAGATAGATGGTAGAATGGGAGCCATGATTCTGGATCACTATCGGCTCATGGCAAAGAGACTTATCTCGGCCATGGATGATATTGCCTCTGCCTATTCTAAGAAGATTCTTCTAACTGAAAATTTTAGGACTGCCCTGAATTTGCCCCTTAACGAATCAGAAAACGTTGGGTTCCACGGGAGGATCAACAAGCTGAAGAAAAAGTTGGTTAATCTTATTTCAGATGCACAGGGAAAAGATGCCAAAAACGGATATGGCAGAGACTGGCAAAGGCTTTTCTCTGGGATCCACCAAAAACTCGAGGCCCTGATCAGCGATAAATCAGTTGTCTCCGAGCGGGAAAAGAAAAGTTTGCTAGAGATAGAAAAGCAGTCCGATAATTTAGCGGAAGAATATTACAGCTACAAGATTAAGGCGGCCGAATTGACGATGAAGAAAATTATTGATGACGATGAATTAGTAACCAAGTTTTCTGATGTAACTGATCTGTTGACCAAATCTTTAGATCTTATAGCCAAGGCTAACGTGCAAGAAGTTCTGATCGACCAGAAAATCAGAGAGGAATTGGAAGAGGTTGAAAACAAGATCGTGCAGAAGGTTTTTCCCGTCCGCCCGGGAGCGAAAGATTCTGATCTGAAGTTCAAAAAATCAGGTCTCATCTCTGCTGTGCAAAAGGCCTTAATGTCTGCATTTCCCTCTGTCAAAAAACTGCTTTCTGACCACGAGAAAGACAGTGGCACTTTTGGTCCGGCTACATCCCTGGCTATCAAATCCATCCAGACCTCATTGGGTAACAAAAATGCTAATGGTGACCTGGATAAACCCCTGCTGGATCTGATCTTGACTATGGAACAGGTGGCCGACGGGGACAAGAAAAAGATTTCAGCCGCTCTTAAATCTCTCAAAAGCTCCTATGCCATGTCAGAATCAAGAGTTCTGCAGATGTCCGATTTCTCCAGACTTTCCGAGGCGGTTTATATCGATGATGATGACTTGCAAAAAGAAATCGAAAGAGGTCAGGAGGAACTGAAGAAATCTGGGTCTGGAAGTCTTTCCCATCTAGCCTCGGACGAAACGACGGGTGAGGATACAGCTCTGGCCAAGAAGCTGGCCAAATTACTGAGAGGAGGTGGTTTTAATAAAAACGCCGAAGAAGAGGATTTTTTAAAAGACGATGGCACCTTTAAGAATTCTTACCCTACCCGTTTTATCGAGTCTTGGCTCCAGTGCCTTTCTGCTACCAAAGAATCCAAAGATAAGCCTGGTTTCTTCTGGATCCAAGGACCTGATGAAAAAATTGGAGCACTATATTCAACCAAAAGAATTGCAGGAAACGTTAAAAAACCCTATAACTGGGCCAAATGGAAAGAGATTGCAGGCGATGATTCTCAGGAAGAGAGAGAAAGGTTTGCCCGTTGGTATACCTCCTATTTCTCAGGTTTCGGAGGCCTCATGGACAAGCAGAGATTGAATGTTGCCTCAGAGATTCTAACCTACTACGGAGATCCAAAAAACAGTACTGAGGTACCTGAAAATCTTCAATCTGAATTTAAAGACTACTGCTCAGTTTACGATGGCCTGAAAGATGTTCTGAGAAGCGGCAGAACTTCAAGGGACTCAGAACCCTATCAGTATTTTGCCCAAGGCTTGTTGACGAAAGAGGCCATGAAGAAAATCTCTGAAGCTGTTTCTAAATTTTCTCGGTTGGACAAATCGGATCCAGATTTGACTTTTTATGATTTTATGATCTTAACAGCGTGTGTGTTCTTAACGGCTTCCTGTGTTGCCTGGGACGAGTCTAATAGGAAGTGGGCTCCTGCCTTTTCTATTTTGACCGACGGTGCACTATCTGATTCGGTTGTTAACAGAATCCTAGACGACCAGATTCACGATGCAGATCCCAGCGCACCCGTTCCTCAGATGTCAAAAGAATCTGGAGCCATGGTTATCAGCAAGGGCTACGATGGAAAAATCAAGACCATTTTCAAACAGAACTACAACAGAGCCCAAAAAGTATTAGAACCCCTGGTACAAAGACACGCGGACCGGATGAACTATGTTGACAAAGACGATATAGAAAATTTCGATCGAGAAAATGTGTATGTAATTCCGAATTCTTAATTGCAAAATGACTTAGTTTGAATTTTTATTCGTATATTTGGGTTCTTTATAGACCCAGAATTATGAATAGCAATTGGTTTTCTATTTTTTTAGCTGTGACAATTTCTTGCACAGCCGATCCTCAGCCCATTCAAACAGAAATTCGTCCTGTCGACAAAACTGTTTATTTTCAGGATAAAATGCTCCAGACTGCCAGAATTTTAGAAAAGTCTGGCATCGATTTCAAATCTTCAGGAAAACTTCTTCATGCCCTGTATTTGTACAAAGAAAGGTACGGCACCATCGAGTTTGAAAAATTTCACGCCCAACTTCAGCAGGCAAACGGGTGGGGCAAGGCTAAAATTCTCAAAAAGAATCGAAAATTTGCCAGGATTGCAAAAGAAGTGAATCTAGACCTGGTCAAGTTAGATTACATTAAATCCTTGTAAAAAGGAAATTATTTACCCTCTTGTTTCTATAAAAAAGAAACATCCGCGGTGATTAAAATTTTCGAAGGAGCTAGAAATTCAGGGAAAACATATCTGTCCTCTGAATTTTCTAAAATGTCCAACCTCCCCCTCTTTAAATTCCAATTCTCAGATTGGTTTGGCCTGCTAAATCTGACCGATCAAGATCCCAAGACCCACTATTTTGCCCTGGGCAAAGAGCTCATGCTGCTCCAGACCAACAAAGAAGGTCTTTTAGCTGATTTAATCCTAGATAGAGGATTTTTAACTGTTTTTACCTGGGCTATTCTCAGTGGCAGAACCACTGAAGAAAATGTCATGACTCAATTTGATCTGCTTCAAACCATGGGTCTTCTAACCAATCTGCAGATCTTCCTGGTTGTTGGTAAAAATCCTAGTCAAGACCCCAGAAATAAGGATCACTGGGATTTTAGAGACGGCCAAGACGACGAGGCCAGAATCCTACTGAAACTCTTGTCTCACCTGAAAAAAATTGCTCCTCAGGTTCCCGTAATTGAGATCCAGAATGATTTTAGCCCTCGTACTCTTGCCCAATTAAGACAAAACCTTTAATATGTGTGGAATTTTACTTTCCTTATCCGGGACCGACTCCATTTTGAATAGCATCTCCCATCGGGGAATAGAAAGGAACACCCTAGAAAGAGATGGTGTTTTTTTAACCCACCATCGTCTGCCCATTCAGACAGAGGCAGGAGACGGTTGGAAGCAACCTCTAGAAATTTCTCCTGGCATTTTCTTGATGTACAACGGAGAGATCTTTAACTATGATAAATCTCTTTACACCTCTGATATTGATTATCTGTCCCGTCTTTTTGGGACTTGGACGGGAGGGGATTTTCAGATGTTCTGTGCAATTTTTCTAGCACGTATTCAGAACTGGGATGGTTTTTGGTCCATAGTTATTTACGATTCAAAGCAGAAGGATATTATTTGCTTTACTGACCCTTTGGGTAAAAAATGTTTGTATAAGAACGAGGACGGGGAATTGTCTTCTGAAATTAAGCCCCTGGTGACCGAGTTTTCTCCACTTGATGTTTCCTATTTAAGTTCGGTAAAGAAATTTGGTTACGTGCCAAACGGTGACACCCCTTACCGAAATGTGAAGAGACTGCTTCCCAACACAATCTATTCTTATTCTCTTCAGAGTCCCGATTTTGTCACAGTCTTTCCTCACTATTACAGATTTTTGAATTTTCCTCTTGCTGAATTATCTAATGCCTCCTATGATGAACACATGGAGTGGTTATGGAACAAACTTTTCGAATCCGTTCAGAACAGACTTCTGTCTAAAAATTATCCTATTTCTCTCCTGGTGTCAGGGGGTTTAGATTCTTCTATCATAGCTGGTATTTTATCAGAATTAAAAGCTAGTACCACCTGGTTTAGTATCGAAAACGGAGAAAGAGAATACGTGGATCTTCTCTCCAAACATCTGGGACAAGAGGTTCTGTTTTTGGACTACGAGGTTCAAAACGAAAAAACCTCCGAAATTTACGCCAGATGGAACGAGGGTCCGATCGATCTAGGCTCGGTTATTCCCCAATATTATTTATTCGAGTCCATTAAGAAATTTGGCCAGCATCGGATAGTTCTGAGCGGAGATGGAGCAGATGAACTGTTTGGAGGTTATTCTCGCATTTTGGATTACGATTCCCAACAATCAGATGTCTTTCAAGAACTGTCTTTTTATCATTTACCCAGATTGGATAAACTCTCTATGGCTCACACTCTAGAACTGAGAAATCCTTTTTTGCATCTCGATCTAGTCAGATTTGCCTTGCATCTGCCTTTGGAATGGAGAACAGGCAAAAAAATTCTTAAAGACACTTTTGGCCCTTTGCTCCCTTCTGCAATAATCGATAGACCCAAGGAGGCCCTTAAAAATCCTTTAATTAAACAAGATAAAATCAAATACCGACTCTGGGTAGCAGATCTCTTTGAAAAAAATCATATTTAAAATCTTTTGGAGATATATAAGTCAGATGTTGCATCTACCTTATAAAAAACCAAAAGATTGTTATGATTAAAAAGTTTTCTGAATTTAGAAATAGGGTAACACCAGGTCCCGATGACCAACCTGAACTCAATGAAGGAATAGGAGATTGGCTAGGTCAAACCTTTGGCAGTATTTGGGGAGGAGCCAAGGATCTATTGACCAAAAAAATAACAGCTCATCTGCTCAGTAAACTTGGCATCGAGGAGAATAGCATTTTCGCAGAGCTGGTGAGCAAATTTGTTCAGCAAATCCCAATCAGTGACTATTATGGTATTTTGTTCAATTCTAAATTGAACGCCAAATACTTGGCTCCCAAAATGGCTGAAGCGGCAATGGAATTTATTTCAGGTCAGGGTTACGATGGTATAGCTCAGTCTTTAGGTTTCAATCGTGATGGATTAATATACCAATTATTAAGGGAGACCTTTACTAACGAGGCAGCTAAATTGAATTTTAAAAAGAATTTAGAAAATTTCTTCCTGTCAGTGTTTCAAGGATTTCCATCCACTAGTGCGACTGAATTTGAAAAAAGTTTGACTAGTTCTGAAAAATCCGCCTTAACAAGACCTCTTCTTCAAACAGCCAAAGATAAAGGAATAAAGATGGATAAATCTGCTGGGGGAGAAGGAAATATTCTGACTAATTTCCTTACTAACATGCAGAAGGCTAACCAGGCTAACTCTGCCCAAATTGCATCTTCCTCAACCACTTACAATAAAGGTCTAACTGCTCAGCAGTATGAAGATTTAATAAAATTCAGATCTTAAAAATATAACCCCGAATTTATGAACATTAACGACGTTGCCCAAAGAGAAATTTTAGATTTCAAACAGTTCAGAGGAAAGGTAATGGATGACACCTACAAACCTTTCGATCCTCAGAATCAGAAGGACTCTTATTCTAGAACAGGACTGCACCCCATCAAAAGGGAGCCTGCTTATGATTTCGTAGGGTACGCGGACGCCATCTTTGCCCCTGACAGGGCTGGTATTGGTCTGCCTGGTTACAACGCAGGACAAAGCAGACAGTACATCAACGCTATCGGTGGTCCTGGTCTGGCACAAACACCTGCTACTAATGAGTCTGAAAATCAGGAAATTGACGAACCTATAATTTTAGGTCTCAGAGATTTTAGAGGCTAGGTTTGATTCAAGCCCGAAATTTTTTTTCATTCTGACGTAAGACGAGCATGGAAAAAATTAGACTCGTTCACATTCTGACTGAATTAGATCACACAAGAGAAATAGCATCCGTAAATTCTCTATCGGTTTTGCCGAGTGTGGGAATAGAATACATTCAACAGGTAAATCAAAGATACACTGGTGAAGATTGGAAGCTAGTTAAACCCCTATCACACGATGAAAACAAAGGTCACGGGCCAGGACATTATGGTGCTTTTCAATCTTTCAAAAAAGCCGTTCTTGAAAATTTCACCCCAGATCTAGATGCCTTGATCTTATGTGAGTGCGACTGTGTGCTCGAGGTATCACCTGAGGTTTTCTTGAGTAACGTCAGAAAAGGTTTAGAATTTTGTCAAATTCATCAATTGAACCATTTTTCTTTAGGCGGAAGATTTGTTCAGGGACATCTTCAGTCCCCAATTCTAGGAACAGACCCCAAGTTCGAAGATTTTTATATTACTGATAAAATTATTCTGGCCCACTGTTTGGTCTTAACTCCAATAGGAAGGGAATTTTATTTGAACGTACTGCAGGGAGATTCCTGGGACAGCCCAGACATCTGGTTTACGGAAGTCAATTGGAATCACGGCAATTATAGATTCGGTGTTTCTTATGAGAGATCAGCCTTCCAGCACGAGGGATTTTCCCTCATTGATAACTGTTGGAAAGACTCACAATAACTCGAAATTTCTTTCAATTTCTTTTACGAAAAGATCCTTTGCGATTTTCAGAATACTGGATTCTGAGCAAAAATCATCCAGAATTTCCATTACGGTCACTCTGGGTTTAGCTATGCTTCCGTTCGTCTCGAGTAGAATCTCATTAATGATGTATTCATAGGACAAAGAAAAATAGTTATTGTCCAGATCTATTTTCTTCATGATTACTGCCTCTTGGGAAGAAATCTTGGCCTTAGACCAAAAGTGGCAAAAGATCTCGTCAGTTGACATGTTTCTGATAATCAAAATTCCGCTATTGACGGGATCTTTCTCTTTGTGAAAATTAAAGATCTTGATTTTATCCCGGATGTTATCCCAGAGAATAGATCCTATTTCCACATACCCATACAGGGATTCGAGAGCCTCGTTCACGATGTGCAGGATCTGGTCTTTTTCTGTTGCTGTGTAATCCTCTTGATTGATCTCAGTCCAAATCTGTCCTTGTCTGATCGATTTAACTGGAAGTTGTGGCTTCTCCTCCAGGAGCTGGCGAGCGAACTTGAGTTCACTTATCAAATCAAACACATTCTTGATGGCTGGATAGTAATCCTCCCTTTCTATATCTCTGTTAACTTGTTGGAGGAAATTCAGTAAAACGTATTGTTTGTGCTCAGTGTCAAAAGGTTTTGATAAAAACCAGGTAGATTCCAATAACTCCATAATTTATCTTTTTACTTCTGTTTATATATGCTGATCGAGATGAGAGTCTGATTTTCTCAGAGATATATAACTCAGATCCAAAAATTTACCAGAAAGTTATGAGAATCCAAGATTATGGAAGCTATAGTGTCCAGAAGAATAAAAATTTTACCTCTGAGTTTACGTTTACCTCGCAGTTGGGTTTTCTTGAAGTGAAAGTTATCAACAGGCCGTCGGAGCTTCTTCAATACGATGATCTAGAATGTATTGTGGAATATGAAGCAGCGATTGAAAGAAAAAAAGAAGGGATCCAGGATCTAAATTTCAAGATTAATCTGATCGAGATGGAATTCAGAGTTGATGGCTATCCAGAGGACCCAGCAGAATATGATTTCGAAATTGTGCCTGGAGAAAATATAGATGCCAAACTAGTTAAAATTCAGAAAGAAGAAATCCTTATCCCCTCTAACCCATCTTTTCTACTCTTGGATATGGGCAAATCTATGAGACCAGCCGATTTTAAAATGACCGTGCACTTTGGAAAGAAAGACTAACAGGCTAATGCCTTTTTCTGAATACAATGAACTCTTCGAGTCCAATTCGGACAGACGTCTGAATTTAGGCATAGTTGGACCTTTGGCCAATTGGTCTATGAAAATCCAGGCCTATCCAGAGCCTAATCATGGCATGATAGGTTATGCCATTCATGAAGACGAAATAGAATTTTCTTACAAGGATAAGAAGATGAAGGTTCCGAGCAAGTGCTGCCAGGTTAAGAAGAATAAAAATTCTTCCACTATCCATTTCCAACCCGATCCCAGATGGATTGGTCGTTCGGAAAACGTAGAACTTCTATCTGAATTTGCAGACACTTATCTTGAAGAGAAGCTGGGTGCAACGGCCAGAGAAGAGGATTTGGTAGCAGGTGATATAGGCTTGGTCTTAGATTGTTTACACTTGGGGGACAGAGTATCGGAGTGTGTATTGAAAAGACCTGGCCACTATGAAATTGAGTTGGCTGATGGTTCTCTGGTGGAGGTGAAGAAAAATACAGATTCTTTTTTTGACGACCTTAAATTTTATAAAGACTCAAACAAAAAAGAGTGGGATCTAAGATTGAAGAACGGATCTGCACATAAATCGATAGAATTCGTAACCCCCAAATGTCAATTAACAGAAACTGCAAAGACGTTTACCGAGCTTTTTGAAAAACCGATTGTTGCCTATTTGATTTCAGTCATGTCCGAAAAAACCGATTCAGATTTGGCTGACCTGGCTCTAAATGATCTGAAAAACACCATTAGAAGACCTCCTAAAGGGGACCAAAGATCGGCAGAATACAGAGATCATCAGAGACGGATAGAAGACACTCTCCAAGCCTTAACACACTCTTTTGACCTGTCAGACCTCCAAAGGTTGATCCAAATTACCCGGAACTAGAGATAGAAACTTTCCGTCAACCTTTTCTATAAGAAAATAATCAATGAAATTCTTTAACGATCTTTCATAAGGAAAGAATGAGCTGGATTAAATCTTTATTTCGAAAAAAAAACACTATGCAGGAGTCTGAATCACTTCAAGAGTTAGAGAAAACCTATCAAGACAAGGATTTTCAATGGCTAAAAGGAGATAACATGGGAACCATAGAAAGGTACAAAGGTATCGTTTTAGACCCATCTCAAAATAAAACTTTCATTAATTTTCAATCTGGAGGACGCATCGACGTTCAGCTCGTAAGAGAATTTATGGACATTTTTCCGACTCAAAGAGTCGCTATCCAGGAAAATACCGCTCCTAAGATTCCTCAGATAGCATCTCCGGCAGTGGCTGAAAATCCAAATTCTTCCGGCAAAAACAAAAATGTAGTAGCCCAGGTCAACCTGGAAAATTCACCGATATATACCTTGCTTCAGAAGCAAAAGCCCAATTGGGTAAATGTAAATATAAGCTTAAAATTGAATTTACCAACCAAAACCCTCTATAACGTGCTATCTTCTTCTTTTGAAGATGCCGAAAAGGAAGTGGTAAATTTTGTGATTGAGGGATTGGAAATAGATGACATTAAGCAGGCTTTGGCTGATTCTATTTTGTCTTATTACGACAAGAAAAAGGGACCAGCCTTGAATGAAAAAACGTATCAAGAAATCAATGACGGAGAATAAAATTTTAGGAGAAACAGAATTCTTTCAATTTGTAGAAAGAGATTCCATGGCTGGACTGGTTCCCAAGTTCATGAATGTGGTGATCATGCCCTTTTTGTCAGACCCTCAGGGTTTGCCCATGTCGGTAGGAGTAATTGTTGAAAAAAACCCTTTCAGAGAAGGTAACACAACCATGTGTCTGATCACTGGTAGTTCGGACGAAGCAGATCCTGATCTTTTGAGCACTGCCAAAAGAGAACTTAAAGAAGAGAGTGGTTTTGATGTGCCCGATAACGAGAGATGGTACTATCTGGGATCTGTTACTTCTTCCAAATTCGTAGACCACGAGCAGCCTTGTTTTGCAGTGGATGTGACAGAGATTACTAGAGGTAATCCCGAGTCCGACGGCAGCGAAAAGGAAGCTCAAATGGATTTTAAATTTATTTCTGCGAACGAGGTTGTCAAGGCCAAAGATATTTTCATTCCTGGCTTATTTTTAAAACTATTCAAGTACGTTTTAGGATTTGACATTCAGGACAAATCCACTAATCTAGATCTAAGTTCTCCAAAAGGTTATAAATTTTCAATTTGATATGAGTATTTCTAGAAAAGAAAGAAGGAAAGCCGCTCGTTCTTTGGGCTTGTTAAAGAATAAAGGAAATATAAATAGTTTCAGAGAAAGAGTTAGAAGATCTAACAATTTCGGCAATCAAATGCACATTTTACATTTAGAGAGAATGAGAAATCAAGAGTTGACAGCAGCATCTTCTGCCGAAGCTATGAGTGAGGAATCTGAAATTTTAGGACTGGCAAACTTTTCGAATCAGTCCCTTGAAAATATGAAATTTGATTTTCAAAACACAGATTACCTAACAAATTATGAAATATCTGCTTCTTCTTCAGAATCAGAATTGGAAAAAAAATAAAAATTAAGTTGGCCAGAGTTAAGTTTTTCCTGACCACCTATTCAGCCAAAGAAATAAAAAAAAAATTTGACTTTGAGCTGGATTTTCATGTTGTTGACATTCTGAAAATTGTCAGGGACTTGGGTTACAGTGTTAACTCTCTGTCTCAAGAATCCGAATTTATCATCAACCACGAAATTCAAAAGAAAATACTTCAAGGAATATATACAGACAGTATAAGTTATGTCCTGATTGTTCATAAAGAAATTAGTGAAATTTTTATCGACAATCTAATTGAATTTTTGAACGGAATTGATCAAGATATAACATACACGATAGAATTGATTTAAAAAAATTCTTTTGGTGAATGTCTGGTTCTACCACCCTTAATTTTACTCCTACCGCTGCCCAAACCCCGGGTAACACTCAATCTTTTTCAGCCACCCCTGGCTTTGTCAGACCTTATCCCTTTGGATCTGAAGAGTGGAGATATAAAAGTCTAGCTGCCGATGTTACCTCTAGATTTTCCAATCTAGGTTCGGTTGTTCCTGAGAAAGGGCCGACTGCCAGATCCCTATTTGCCCATGCAGCTAAATATGGTGCAACTTATGGTAAGTACAACCAGTTTCTTTTCTACTCTTTTAGTAACAACTCGAACGACTTCAGGGCGGAATATTACCAATCCGAAACTGCCCAGTTCAATCCTAGAATTTCTTCCTTAGAATCTAAAAATCCTTCCGCCGGAGCTTTGGTGAAGGCAACTCAGCAGTTTATTTTTCAAAAAACACCAAACGATAAGAACGACAGCGGACCTGCTGATAATACTGTTGCTCCTTCCCCCATCGTGGGAGGAGTAGCGGCTCCTTATTTTTGGAGTGATTTTCTGTATTGTAAATACTACGGAACCATTCCCAACAACTACATGATCACTCTTCGCAGATATCCTGCTCCTATGCGGGACAATCTGGATATTCCCAGTCAATTAAAAGAATCTTCAATGTATGAAAAAGGAGTAGGAAGGCCCGTTGCCCAGGCGGTAACCTGGTGGGGTGGACAGACTGGAAACTCTTTAAATTCTATTATTTCATTTTCTACAGGTTTAAATTGGGATTCAAAAACACAAGAAGAGATCTCAGACAACAAAGGATTCGATCAAGGTTTCTTCAAAACTGTGGTTGGAAGAGCTTTGGGCTCAGTTGCCGAGGGGGTAGCTGGAGATTTAGGACTTAATCTAGTGTCGGGGTTGGGCGATCTTTTAAACGTCCTAGCCGCTTCTTCAGAGGGAGGAAATCAGCAGATAACTATGGCGAAAATTAACGCAGGCCTAAGAGATAAGTTTACGTCTGCCAATGGTCCTTTATCCGATTTTATTTTTACCCCTGTTGATACGGTCGATAAGACTTATTTCAGGGACAGGGGCTTGTCTTTTTCTGGCGGAGAGTATGGAGGAATGACCCTGAAATTTCACTATGAGCTTACCTCCCTCGGTCAAGTCAATACAAAAGCAGCGATGGTAGATATAATCGGCAACCTGCTGGCTTTGGGTACCAATTATGGAAATTTTTTGACCCCTGATGTCAGATACGACAACACTTTCCCCGCCATTGGGTTTCCGGGAGGTGATGAAGGTTTAAGAAACTTTTATTCGGATCCTTTAAATTGGACTAAAACGGCTCTGAAATATTTAGCGGATCCCAATGGAACTACCATGTCGGATCCCGAAAACCCTCTGGTTCAGCAATTTAAAAATTTTTCTAATCAGTTAGAGGGACAAGTGCAGCAATTGGCTTCCGCTTTGACCCAAACTTCCGGTGGAAATACGTTAGAAAATTTAAAGAAACAAGTAGACGGGCCTTTGGGTAATGTGCTGGCTTTTGCCTTGTCCGAAGACTTAATCGAAAAGATTCAGGTTCCTCTATCTCTTAAAACAGGTGCTCCTGTCGGAGAGTGGCATTTGGTAGTGGGTAATCCTATGAACCCTATCGCCATGATAGGAAACCTCATTTGTTCTAACGTGACCATAGATTTTGGTGAAGTTTTAGGTCCTGATGATTTTCCAACCGAAATTACTGCTACCTTTGAACTTGACCACGGAAGAGATCGAGATAGGGGAGAAATTGAATCTATGTTCAACAGAGGGGACGGGAGATTGTATCAATCAACCCTGCCCACATACGCCAGTACTCAGTCTCTGGCCAGTCAGTCTAATGTTCTGGGTGAAAACATTCCGGTTTCCAATACGGATCCAACCCAGGCAAATCCCTTCCAATTAGTTTCTGGAACCAATAGTGGGGGCCAACAAAATCCTGCTACTTTCAATGTTATCCCCCCAGTTTTACAGCCTCGTTAATAAAAAAATGAACTCATAAAAACAGATGTTAAATATAGATACTCTTGAAAGAAATAAAAGTATTTTCAATCCCAATAAAGATCTGCAAAATAACGGGATAGGAATTTGGGATCTAACCTCAAGTTCTATGGATTTCACCAACATCAATTTGAAGTTGGAAAGATACTACACTTTGAGGGAAGAGTATCAAATGAGACCTGATCTATTGGCCTTGCAGGCCTACGGAAATTTAGCTTACACTGGTTCTTTGATGAAGGTTAATTTCATTTCGAATCCTTTTGCCATGCAGGAAGGCGATTTAATCGTGGTGCCGGTTGTAGATCAGATTGAAGCGACTTTTAATCTGAAACAAGCCACAATTCTCAAAGGCAACACTTCGGATAACCCCAACCAAAATTTCAGAGATGCTCAAGAACAAAAAAAATTCAGAATTTCTAATTCCAGACAGCAGTTTTTAGAAAAAAGAAATGTCCCCAAGAATCCTCCAGCCCAGATTTTACCATCTAACATAGCCCAGGCTGAAGAAAGGCAGACAGTGAGAACCAATGTTGTGATTGGCTTAGCTCCTGACGTCAGCAATTCTTTGCCCAATCCTGCTGGTAATCCGAATTAGGACTAAAATCTTATGGCATCAGAATCTATTGTAATTAATAATTTCGCCCGACCCAGTCTGACCCTGGATGAGCTGGCTGTCCCCAATAGAAGTTCTCCGCCCAACGAGAATGTTTCTATCTTAATGGACACTGACGAGAAATCTTTTGGAGGCTATCAGCCAGTTGTATTCATCAATGGTTCTTATGTAGAAAAATTTATTGAATCTTTTGAATTAGACATGACTGGATTCATGCCTGTTTTAAGGTTCAAGTTTACTATGGAGGATCCTCTTTTTATTTCAGTAAACTACCCTAAAGACGGGGACGTTGTTTCTGTTTACCTGAGAAGCTGGGTTTCTGTGTACAAGCCTTTGAGAATGGATTTCAATGTGTTAAAAGTTCAATCTAGCCCTTCGGCCACTTATGAAGGTGAAGGAATGACTTTCCAAGTTTTAGGAGAGACAAGAATTCCCAGGCTTTACAATGAGGTCTCTAAGGCTTTTAGAGGTAAAACATCCTATGAAACCCTTTTCGACGTGTCCCAAGAACTGGACCTAGGATTCTCGAGCAACGAAGCAGAGGTAACAGACGGAATGACTTGGATTTGTCCTAATATGTCCTACTACGATTTTATTCAAGAAGTTGTGAGCAGGTCATATAAGGACGACCGAAGTTTCTTTTTCTCCTTTATTGATTGTTACTACAACCTAAATTTCATCAATCTCAACAACCAATTGACTGCTGATGATCCTCTTCAAACGGCTATGGTCATTCGTGGAATGGGCTCTAGAGAAACTGACGACACCTCTTTTCCGGGAACCGAATTGGTGGAATATGAGCTCCCTTTATTTCTCAACAACCAAAAAGGAAACAACGATTTGCCCTTTTTTATTACTGGCTACACCCTATTGTCGGATGCCGGCAACATTGCAAACAGAACTGGTTACGTCCAGGAAGTACAATTTTGGGACGAGGGTTTAGAAGCCGAAGACCAGTTGGAGAAATACATTAAATACACCATTGAGAGTATCACAACTGAGAATGTGGGTGAAAACATGATTCTACAAAAAGGAAGACCGAAAGAAAAAGATTATCAGAGGGAATACCGCAAAAACTGGTACGGGGTTCTGAATAATTTTGAGGACGGTGGGGTGCATCAAAATTTCATCCAGGCTCTAGCCCAAAACACCCTGAATCTAGAGGATGTAAGTAAGTTTGTGCTCCAGGTAAGGACTGTTTCTTACTATCCAGGGTTTTACAGAGGTATGGTGCTGCCGGTCGGCATCTACGTTAACAAGCAAGGTCTCAGGAAAGAAAATGTAGGGGTAAACGAAAATCAAAATCCAGAGCAATCTATCAATCCCGTTTTAGACACTTTTCTCTCTGGTGTTTATGTGCTAATCGGATTCCAGGTCAAATACGACCCTATCAATGGACTTTATATGCACTTGAATTTAACCAAGAGGGAATGGACACTAAACAGTGCTGGCCAGTTCCCGAAATTTTTTCCAATCAATTTCATTTCGGGATAAATACAATAAGAAGAACTTACGATGGGTATTCAGGCAACAGATAGAGACAGGACCCTTTTTCTGAAAGGGTTTAAACTTTCAGATCAAGGAAAGAACGAAGACCCTACCTATTTAGGTTTTAAATTCGTTTTTGATTTTGGCACCTTGCCCGTCGACCCCACCTACGGTTGGGCCCCGAGTCCTTTGCTCAGAAAAAATAGCTACACCTCTGGTAACGGAGCCTCTTTCGCCTCTGGTCTGGAAAATCCATTTGGCCAACCTCAATATGATTTTGGGGGATCTGGAGGACCAATTTATTATTCTGCCTATGAATATTTGCTGCAAAGAGAAGCTAATTTTGGTCCTTCAAACAGATTAAAAAGGGCTAATGCCTTGCTGCAGTTTCAAGGTTTGTTGAACACTATTAACACAAATTCACCTTGGTTTTTTCAGTCTATCACAGGGTTAGATTCCCTGAGCCAAGTCCCTATTTCTGGTTTTCAAACGGAAGAAGGATTTGATGATTTTAACACTCAAAGGACAGCAGGAAAAAAAATCGAGGTAACCTGTTTGGAATCCATCAACCTGAGAATTTCAGCTCTGGCCAATTTGTACAACCAGGCAGTTTTTGATGCCGATAATATGAGATGGCTGGTACCTCGCAATTTGCGTAAATTCACGATGTGGATTTTTGTGACTGAAATCCGTAATTTCTTTAAGACCTCTCGATTGACCGGCTCCTCTACGGTTTTAGCCACTCTTGATAATTTGAGTAACGTGCTGACAACCGATAGAAATCCAGGTTCTAACATTAAGACTACAGATTTACCTGGCAACTATTCAGTGAACGGAATTGACTTTCAGCCCATAGAAAACATCTCAGGTAATCCTGGTAATTCTTTCACCAGTTTTGTATCAAATGTTTTTGGTCAATCGGGTTTACAAAATGATGTAGCTGCTTTTAGAAATCAGCAAGACCAAAGTGGTATTAAACCGGTTTTAGTTTACGAGTGTCAACAGTGTGAATTCGACTTTAGTAACAGTACTCCTTTAAAATCTTCGGTGGATATGGGAAGTAGCAGCGCCGAACCGGAAGGACAGAGTTTTACTATCCATATTGGTAAAGTAAGAACCAAGAATCAATATCCTAACATCAGACAAGATAAAAAACCTTTGATTCTGGCAGACGGTGCGACTCAGGATCGTTCCTCTGTCGAAATCAGCGATGATTCCCTCTCTGTAGAAGCTATTGCCTCTCTGGGGAATGAGTTGATTACCAATTTTACTTCGGCGGCTGTCAATGATTTAATCAATGAAGGAATCAATCAGTTCGTTTCCCCAGCCTTAGGTGGGATTAGTCAGGGATTACTAGGAAACATTTATTCATTCAATCCTTCGGAACTCGGTCGTCTGTTCGGCACAAACGGGTTTACCTTTAACGGGGCCCAAGATTTTCTAAATGGAGCGGCAGACGTGGGCATCGATAACATTTTCAAAGGAGACTTACCAAATCCCCAGAAATTAGGTCTAGGTGGACCTCCCCAGAGGGTTTATCCTCCTCTGTCTCCACCTGAGGACGTTTATCCTAGAGTGCCCGGAACTGATCAGGGGGTTCCCGATAGAGTCTATCCAGCCCCGGGTGGGGATGTTTATTCAAACGTACCTGGAGCAGATCTAGGGGTTCCCGGCAGAGTTTACCCAGCCCCGGGTGGAGATGTTTATTCAAACGTACCTGGAGCAGATCTAGGAGTTCCAGATAGAGTCTATCCAGCCCCGGGTGGAGATGTTTATTCAAACGTACCTGGAGCAGATCTAGGAGTTCCAGATAGAGTCTATCCAGCCCCGGGTGGAGATGCTTATTCAAACGTACCTGGAGCAGATCTAGGAGTTCCAGATAGAGTCTATCCAGCCCCGGGTGGTGATGTCTATCAAGATGTACCTGGAGCAGATCTAGGAGTTCCCGATCGGGTTTACCCAGCCCCGGGTGGTGATGTCTATCAAGATGTACCTGGAGCAGATCTAGGAGTTCCAGATAGAGTCTACCCAGTCCCGGGTGGTGATGTCTATCAAGATGTACCTGGATCAGATCTAGGAGTCCCCGATCGGGTTTATTCTGCCCCTGCTATCAATGTCTATGAAGACCAAATAAATCCCAGTTCACTACAGCCGGAGAGGATTTATCAGCAAGAACTCCTACAAAACATTGCAGGGGAATTAAGATCTCCTGAAAATTCTTTTTCTCAACCACCAAGTCCGGTTTACGAATCCCCCAGATTTCAAACCCCAGTCGGAAATTTAGGTCAAATTTATCCCGTAACAGTTGGGGATTTTATCGTAGAACCCCCTCTAAATCTAGGAAACAATAAACCGGAGAACAAGTTTAATATTAGTCTAGGGACTTTTAATCCTCCACAGGAAGAAGTTGAACCTTAAAACCTTGAGTAATCACACATGGCAAACCCCCGACTTTATTTAGGCCAGATAGTAGATATTGACGACCCTAGAAAATCCGGTCGAGCCCGAATCAGGGTTTTTGGATTATTTGATGGCTTGGAGCATGAAGATATACCCTGGGCAAGTCAGGTAAGCGGGGTTTCTTTTGGCAGGGGAGGAGCTGGAACCATCTCCATCCCAAAATTGGGATCTATAGTGGTAGTTCAGTTCGATGGTCAAAATTATTACAAGATGAATTACTACGGGGAGAAGGACTATGCCCAAGACATGCTGGACGAGATAGCAGATTCCTACGAGGGAGCACAGGTCATCATGTATGACACCGAGGCTGAGCCTGGATCTTTAACCCTATTTTACACCAAAAAGAAAGGAGCTGTTTTCTCTTTGGGTGATGCCAAAATTCAATTTGATACTCAGGATGGGGGCCAGCTTAGAGTAATTATCGAAATGGGTGGAGATCAAATTAGAATGGAGAATAACAAGGTGATCGTCAACTCCAATAATATTGAGCTGGGTGAAGCTGCGGCTCAGGCTCTCATTAAAGGTAACACTTTCCAAGCCTACTTTAATTCACACACCCATATTGGCAATCTGGGCGCTCCAACTTCTCCTCCCGTAGTACCTTCTACTCCAGATCATCTATCCACAGTTTCTAAAACAAGATAAAAATGTCAGCTCTTCCAGATAGGATTTTATCTCCAGAGCAAGTTCAGCAGATCGTCGAAAAATCGCTGGAGACCTTCTCGAAAATAACAGGTCAAGATAACTTGAAAAGTTCTTCTCCTCAATTTTTAGGAATTGGGGTTTTGGTTTTTTTAGAAATTAAAACTTTTGAAAGAACCCTGGCCCTATTATTGTCTCCTCTGATTCTGGGCAATAAAATAGTTTCAGAAGCTTTAACCTTAGCTAGACCTCTTAGATTTATCAGAGAAAATTTGGGTCAAGTTCAAGAGATAATACAAAATCCGATTCAATTTGTCCTAGATGAAGGTATCAACGATAATTTGAAAGATTTTCCCTTTCCGTTATATCTGTGGTGGAAAAAATCAGGTTCCCCTAACATCGAACTTTTAAATGGATTGATAGAAGAAAACTCAGAGCCCTCCGCATTACCAGAGAGTGAATTCAATTACACTTTGATAACAGGGGATTTTGAAAACCCAGCTCCTGGGTTTATAACTTCGTCGGATCCCGACCCTGCTAATCTAACCTCGGTCAAGATCAGTTCTACTAGTATAAATCCAGATGAAAATCCACCTTTGAGTTTTCTACAGCCTGGGGACATCATTTCAATCGATGCTATAGGTTTTCAAACGGCCTATTCTGTCTCTGCCATCGAAGAACAACCCGGCTATTCTCTCTTGCTCCTGCAGAGGGTTGCCTCAAACTCTCAAGATCTTCCGGCCACAGACAGAACTGTTTATTCCCCCAATACTCAAAGCTCCTCGATTCGGATCAATCGCAGAATTTCTTTTCGTAGATTTTTAACACCCGAAGGCACCATTATTGTTCCTTTCAGTGAACTTGGAATTTTGTTTCCTCTGGTCAGAGACATCTCCCTTGAGATTGGAAATTTCGATAAACTGTCTCCGGACAACCCTTCCCGTCTTTTGATCGATTTTTTTGAAACCAGAAGTGGTTTAGATTTCAATAAGGTACTTCTAGATATGTCCAAGGGAATTTACCCGGAGATAGATTTGGAGGCTTTACAGAATGGAGACGAGCTTGAATTTTATAAACAGCAACTCGTCTCTGTGGTTAAATTAGTGGATCTAGGCATTCAGAATCCTTTTTTCTTGGTCAAAATCATTCTAAATTATTTTGTACTTCTTGCGTTACCTTTCAAGGCCTTAGTTGGAGCCATGTCCCTAGTTGGACAGAAAATCTTGAACCCTGTTGCTCTTATTCAATTTGTCTTCGAAAATTTGGCCGATCCTGGAAAATTTTTCTGCAAAATTCTAGGTCAGTCTTTTATTGATTTTCTCCAGCCCTTGATCGAGCCACAGATTCCTGCTGATATCGGGTGGAAAAATTTAGTTCAAGACCCCAATGATTCCAACAAAGGTCTTCTACCTCTTTTTACTGATCTGGTGTGTGGTGACTATCAGAGAAAATTATCTCAATATCAGCCCAATGAAGCTTTTTTTGCCCAACAGAGAGCTACGTCAACGTCTCCTGAACCCAATCCAAGTATTCAATTGGATTACACCAAGACCGATGATTTTATTCCTTCGGCTGGAGAAATTTCATACGGGGCTTCATCCTTAGCTGAAGTTACGACTTTCAGGGTCAGTACTTCCACTTCAAACGTGGATTCAAGTACTGCCTATTTGCTTTCCTTAAAACCAGGGGATCAATTTTATCTGTCCACTTCGGAGGGTTTCCAGTATTATAGGCTGCAAAATAGAACTCTGGTCTCCGGGGAGCAAGCAACTTTCTTTGAACTGAACGTTACCCCAATTTCAGAATCTGTTGTTCTGGAACAAAGATTAGCGGGTTTTAGAATCCCTGCCACTCCAACGGGGATAAGTTCAGAACTTCAGGCTTCTTTAAACATCAATAACCCGGATCGAGAATTTTTGTTTATTATAGAAAATTATCTTCCACCTAGAGCTATTTTTATCTGGGATGGGATTAAAGGAGTACTAAGTTTGGCCATAGGTCTGGCAACGATCTCTCCGACCCTAATCCGAACCATCCTGTCTGAACTTATCAAATCATCAGGATCTGAACAAATCTCTAGTCCTACGAACGTTTCTGCTTCTCTGGTTGCCTCTTTGATCAACACCAATAGGTTGAATGATAGAGGGAATTATGAATCGAACGAGGACCGAGATGCGGCCCGAGAATTTCTTTATGAGTTAGTCGTCCAGAATGGTCCTGACGTTGGTGGATTCATCCAAAGGTATTTTTCTGATTTGCAGCAGTCTAGAACAGAGGAGGGTTTACCAACTGTTGTTTATAAATCCGAGTTAACTCCACCTCAGGCCAATGAACTTTTAAAGTCCACGTATTCTCTGTCTCAATTGGGAGAACACATCGAGGTTTTGACGCGAATTCTGTATGAATTAACTCCCTATGATAGACCTGGAGATCTTATTCCTAAATCAACTCCTTTACCGACTGTTTATGCTGTATCTGACCAGGGACTGAGGTATGTTCTGGCAGAAGGGAGTCTTTGGAGAGCCTTTGAAATCTGGAATTTACTGACAGCAGGAGTGCGGAATCAAACAGAGAACAGAGTTCAGGTAGGCGCTTTCAGACAAGCCGTCCTAAATAATCTCAAATTTATCAATGAAGTTCTGTTGCCCAAGATTTTTGAAGTTGAGAGTTAATTTTCATTGAAGATATATAGAGCGTCATTTTAAACCCTTATCTAATGAATTCTATTTTCGAACTCAAAAAAATCGAAGTTCCATTTTTTGACTGGTCTATTCCCAATAAATTCAAGGTGAACCAGAAGTTAAAAACACACAAAGACTGTAAGGTCTATTGTCATGCCCCCTATGCCGAAGAGCTCTATCGACACATGATGGGTTCCGTCTCGGGGGTCAATGCAGGAAAAGACCTCGTCCCTGGCAATCTTTACGAATGCCGTGTTTTCTTAGTAACTGAAACCCATGCCTTGGCTCAGACCAGGGCAGGTCAAACCGTGTATATCGATCTTAAGAAGGAGGACAAAGATGCCCACAGATTGGGTATCTCGGGTATTGATTTTACCGTGGGTACCGACATTCAAGCCACCGTACGTCAAATTGGCCCCTCTTACTACGGCTCTGTGGTAGAAAGCTACATCCAAGGTCTCAAGGCAGAGTTTTTCGATCAAATCAAGAAAGAGAGTATTGCCTACGAGGCCAAAGTTGAATCTGTCAATAAAGGAGGTTACATCGTTGATGTAAACGGTATTAAGTGTTTTCTGCCTGGATCTTTAGCTGCTGCTAACAAGATCACCGACTTCGATGCCTACATCGGAAAAACTTTTCACGTCATGATCGATGGCTATGTTCAAGAAAAGGACATATTTGTTGTTTCTTACAAAAAATACATTCAAAAGATCATGGATCAAAAGATCCAAGAACTAGATCTGATGAAAAAATATAAGGGGCACGTCACTGGTACTTCGGCCTTTGGAGTCTTTGTTGAGTGGGAAGAAATCTACACGGGATTGATTCATAAAACAGAATTCGAGAATCAGATTGTGATAGGGTTTAAACCAGGAGACGAGATAGAGTTTTACATCAAAGAAATCAAGGATGACAATAAGGTTACCTTGACTTTTGGAGAACCTATTGAAAAAACCAAAAAAGTTTACGAGCTCAAAAAGAATGTTGACGAGGGAGTGGCCGAAGTTATCACCGCCTTGGTCAAATACCGCAGAAAGAACGGAGCCTTGATAGAATTAGTACAAGAAGGTTTATTGGCTATGATTCCTCAGGACAAACTGGGAAAAGAGAGCAAAAACATGAAGACCGGAGATGAAATTCAAGTCAAGGTTTATGCCGTTGATCCTGTGATGAATAAAATTTACGCCATGCCAGCCTAATGAATTCGCACTTCCAGAAGGCCCAGGCTCTAACCTCGGTCGTTTTAGGTTTTGAATTTGAGTTTTACTCCGAGATGACTCGGGGAAGAATAGTTGAATCCCTGTCGAAGGAGCTGGGCAAAAAAGTTCAGCTCTCTTCTAAATATCATTCTAAAATACCGGTTACTTCCTCGAGTTTTAAATTGGAACCCGATTATTCAGGAGGTAATAACATGAACGAATTGATCACAGGTCCCTTGCCCTATTCAGAAGCTATTCCCATTTTAATCAAGACCCTCAGATGGATAGACGCCCATGGCTGGACCACAGATAAATGTGCCTTTCAGTTCTCTATCAGTTTTGACCCTCGAAACAGAGCCCTGGAAAAAATTGAAAAACTAGATAGACTGAAATTCATCCTGGGGATTGATGAGGGAGTCATCTATTCTCAATTCGGCAATCGGACTGGCAATGTTTATGCCAAATCAATCAAAAAAATCGTGCCCAGAAATAGGTTTTCTATTTTAGAGAACATCTCTAGCATAGATCCCAAACTCTTTAAAACCCCCGATGAAAAATATTACGGAGCTAATTTTTCCAAACTGCCCAAAGGCTACTTGGAAATCAGATATCTAGGAGGCACGGACTACGAAAAGAAAATCCCGGCCATCCGAGAAGTTGTCGATTACGTGTCACTATTTCTCCATGACATCTTGTCTGGCAAAAGAGGATACACTCGTCAGGATCTGGAAAAACTCCAGGAGATGATGAGACAACACACAAAGGTGGTCAAAAGCTTTTCTAATCCAGATTCTTTCTTCTCCAATTTTCCGGATTTTCACGTCCTGATCGATCTCAAGGGCTACGAGGAAAACGTTAAAACCTACTGGTCCCACATCAGAGAGAAGATTTTTGATCTCATCGTAGAAGGAGGAGTGACCTCTTGTTTCTTTAATTACGACACCTCCATCGGTCGATTTCAGATTAAGGATGCCAAGAGCAGGAATGGATTGATTATCAAAGATCTGGACATCTTCGACTCCTCCTTTAAAAATGCGAAACTTGAAAATTGCAAAATTTACAGCTGTCAAATCAAGGACTCAGAGCTACATAACTGCGAGTTGATAACCAGCTCTAAGATCAAAGATTCTAAATTTCAGAATTCTATTGCCAACTACGGCAACCTCTTGGAGGATTGCTACATCGACTGCCTCGGTCAAAACATCGACTGTCAGATCAAAGGGGGTATTCTCAGAAATGGTGATCTGGGCAGAAATGCTCTGGTGAGTGAGCAGACCCAGAAGGTGAAGGATTTCAACGACATCAGAAACAATCGCTTTATTACCGATTCCAGGCTCAAAAATCTGAACGATCCGGTGAAGAAAATCAGATTCAAAAATATCAACTACTGACATGACTCTAGAAGAACTAATTCAGGAAATCAAGGACGATTTATCGGTCAGTTGCTCTCTGCCCTACAACCTTAACGACCAGGAGATTCAAAGGATTATCAGAAGAGCCAAAGCTTGGATGTATGATAATTACCAGTATGCGGTGGAGAAAAGGTACTTCGTGCTCGGGGGAGCTTTCTTTCAAACCCCCCAGTTTAGAAACACTAGACAGGTTCAGTTGCCTGATAAAATAGTGACAGTTTTTGATGTCAGAGAAACCAACGGCAACGGTATCTCAGGCAATCCAGATAAAGATTTCGGGGATTCTAAATTGATCGGCTCCGAGTTGCTGCTGTCCCCCTTTACTGGGGACAATCTGGTCTACAGAACTGTCATGTATTCTTATTTTGACTTGGCTCGGGCTTATCTATTACCGACTTACGCCTTTAACTGGAATAAGAACACCAAGAAATTGACAATTTTAGGCAGGGACCCGGTCAGGGGAAATAATAGTTCTTCACCCCAGAGTAACGCCGGCTATAACCTGACCCAGGCGGTAGTGGTAAGCTGCTTCGTGGCCATCGAGGACTACGAACTTTTTTCCGACGAACTATTTATCAGATATTGCCGAGCCCAGGCCAAAAATTCTCTGGTCAAACTTTTGAGCGCCTTTGACTATAACCTGCCGGGAGGAGTTAGAGTTAATACTCAAGCTTTGTCTTCTGAAGCTCAAGCAGAGATGACTGAGGTGATGAATATGATAAATGGGGAAAATTCGACGAGTTATTTTTTGCAATGGAGTTAACTTATTAATAGGTATTTAACATATATGTCAATCGAGTTTTGGATTTATGACGAAAAGGGCAACAAATCTGTGAAATAGAACATATCCTTTTTTCCTCCTAATTCAATCGGGATATATAAGGGGAATTCTTCCCCATGATAGAAATTTACAACAGAGATCCCGAAGACCCTAACTACAAGTCAGATGTTCTGGAAATTACAGATCCGATTGAGATCTGTATTGGTCAGCTAAAAATGATGCTGCTGACCAACAAGGGAGAGGTGCTAGGAGATCCTTCTTTTGGATTGGGCTTGGAAGAATTGGTCTTCACAATGGGTCTTTCTCAGAAGACCTTGACCGATGAAATAGATCGGCACATCCGTAATTACGTGCCCCTTTTCAACCAGTTGGGGGGATATTTTACCGTTGATTTTTACCTGGGGACTGCAAGAGACATAGTTTTTCTGAATTTTTTCATTCCCAGTTATGGTGGCAAGAGTCCATTGGTAACTCTAAAAGTAACTTAAAACAAAAATGGCAAGCAATATATTTCAGAAGAACAATATTCTTATTCGGGGTCTGTTAAACGACACGTACAATTTTCTCCAGTTGACCTACAGTCAAACCCGAAACGTTTTCACGGTTGCCTCTGCCTGGGGTCAAATCCTTTTCGTGTTAGAAAACATCTCCCAACTGATCCTGTACTTTATCGAGGACTCTATCACCGAGTTGAACATCTATCAGGCAACGAGGGATTATTCCGTCAAAAGTTTGGCCCGGATAGCAGGATACGATCCGGCTAGAGGTATGGCAGCACAGGGAGAAGTAGCTGTTTCCTGGAATCTAAAAGGGACTGATGTAGGAGGAGCGGCAGTTCTTTTATCGGGTCGGCCTAGAATCCAGTGTGAGCAGAACGGACAGATCTACACCCTGATCCTCAATGGACCTTCAGTCAAGGTCCCCCTATCTAGAGGTTCCACTTTTGCCTTTAAAATTGTCCAGGGTTCCTTTATCACCAACACTTTCACGGGAACCGGAGCCGCCCTGCAAAGTTACAATATCTATTCTAAATCGGGCACTTTGATCGACCAGTTTTACGTGGATGTTTTTGTCAACGATGTGCCCTGGAAGAAATATTTCTCTCTGTACGATATTCCTTTAAATGGCAGGGGATTTCTTTGTCGGTCTGGCATCACCGAGGGGATAGACATTTACTTCGGGAACGGCAACTTCGGGCAGCCTCCTTTAAGGGGTAGTTTGATTCGGGTCGAATTTTTGCAAACTTCTGGTTTTACCGGCAATATTAAATCGAGACGAGATCTGCAATTGACTTATAGATTTTTGGACTCTGGAACGGATCTCTTCGGGAGAGAAGTTAATCTGAATGATTATCTGACCATAGCAGGAGTTATCGATCCCTCTTTCGGTTCTGATCCAGAACCGGTGGCTTTAACTCGCCTGGTAGCTCCTAAAACCTCGAGAGCTTTCGTGTTTGCCAATGCAGAAAATTACGAGATCTACCTGCAAAGATTCAACCTCTTTTCCCAAATTCAGGCTTTCAGCACCTTCGGAGATCAGTTTTTGGACGACGACAATGTGGTGTACCTTTTTCTGATCCCGAATGTGACTGTGGATTTGCTACTGGGCCAAGACTATTTCGATGTGCCTGCCGAAAATTTTGTGCTGAGTCAATCCCAAAAACTAAGGATTCTCAATTTACTGGAGGACTCGGGTCAAATGCTGGCTACAACTGTTGTGAAGATTCTGGATCCTCAAATTCAAAACTTTGTTGGCAACCTGATTTTATCGATCTTTGAGGGTTATGACCCGGAGATCATTCAGGACAAATGTAGAACTGCTATCTCTGAATACTTCTTGAATCTGAAGAGAAGAGACAGGATTCCCAAATCTGACATTATTGCCATCGTGGAAGGGATTGAAGGAGTTGACTCTGTTTCTTTCTACTTCGTAGGGCAGGCCAACGAGGAGTACCATGCCTCGGTTGATAATTTACCAAATGTTTCCACTGCCCAATTAAATCGGTTAATAGGTCTAGATGTTTATGGAGACATTATTATCAATTCAGGAGAACTGATCCTGATGAGGGGTGGGTGGACAGATCGCTACGGCACGACTTATGAGGTTGGGATTGTTCCGGGTAAGCCCTCTGCCCTGAATATAAACATCTCCTCTATCAATCCTAGAAATTTATCAAATCAGCTCAATTCAGAAGAGAGAGCTAGAATTATAGCCCAAAATAGATAAAATGGCTCAAGACTTTTCCCCCTATTTTCCTCAGGACTCTGTTGAATCCTATACCCAGAGCGGATTGAAATTTAAATCCACTACTCCCTCTTTTGAAACAACCACCGATCTGTACCTTTCTCCTCTGAAAGCTCAGGAAAGGTCCTACAATCTAGGATGCAGTGGTTATAGAACAGCTATCACAAATTCAGTAGGTCAAGTTCAGTACGCTCCTTGTACCAGCTTCTCCGAGTATCAGACTATCATGAACCAAATGACAACGGTCAACAAGGCCCGAAGATGGTACGAGTTTGATCCTCTGGAAACAATCAACGGAATTGAATCCTCGATCAATGATATCACCTACGAAGGATTTAACTACAAAGAACAGCTGTTTGAAAGAACCATGTCTAACGTACTGTTTAAAGATCCCACCAAAAATTTGATTCTAAATTATTTTCAACGGGTTGTTTTTGCCCTGATCGAAAACGTGAAACAGATTCGTAATTATTTTAACTATACGGTTCCGTACAACAATAGGAGAGTTTTCTAACTATGGCAAATCTGAATCTTAAATTTTTCAATAAAAGAGGCCAGCCCCTTAATTTAATTTATGTGGGACCAACCGGCTCTAGCCAGTTAGACACGATCTTTAGATACTCGGCCAATTCCACTACCTCCCTCCCCACCAACGGAACCTTTTCTCTACTCGATCTATCAACAGGTTCTATTTACCTGAATGTGACGGACCTAAGTGGTTACAATATTACTAGCTGGGTCTCTTCTGTGCAGGAATCGCTCACCTCAGGGGCTAAAGTTAATCTGACCCTTTCGTACGCTCCTGCCCAGACTCTGCTCTGCACTCTGTCTGCCGCCAGCCTGGCTGGGTCTATCGTCACTCTAACTGTGGCCCAGACCATCGGATCTCCTTTTATTTCTTCGGGGACTCCGGTTACCTTTACCACAACCTACCAGAATTTGCCAGGTGGTTATTTTTCGGGAAATGTCTATTTTGATGAAATTTCGGCCGGTCTATATGAGAACGAGCAAATTTTCGTGGTCCAAGAATTCTACGATCCCTCAACCAATCAACCCTTTTTAGGTTTTCCCCACACGGGTGCTACTGGTTCCTCCTCTAATCCCCTGTGGAGAACTCGGTGGGAAAACAACACCTACGGTAACGTAGATGTAACCGAAATTATTTTCACCTACCAAATAGTCGATAATGATCCTGAAATCGGAGGATCCCCCTCGATTCTAAACTATCAGAACATAGTTATTCCTGTAATTAAGGATTCTCAGGATTATCTAGTGAACGGTCTTGTGTACACTGATGAGAACTCCACTCCCTCCCGAGCCCTGCAGGTGAACGTAGCCATTAATTCTGGCAATCTGGCGGCCAATGTCTACGAAAGAAAATTGATTATAGAAGACATCACGTACGGGATTACTGCTCCTCAAAAAATAGCTGAAATTCTTTTCTATGGTCAAATCATAGCCGAGGATTCAAGACTTGATGTTTTGACCCAAAATTTGGGCAGGGCTTTCTTTGGTTCCGACTCGGTCATCCTCCGAGATCACGATCCCTTCGAGATTCTACCCTACTACGTTGAGATCAACGAGAAGAGAAAAGAGTTAATGGTGGCGGGGGAAGATATTTTTCCCTATATCGGAAGTTATAGGGGTTTGATTGGAGCTTTGAAATTTTTTG
>SXGQ01791740.1_pt1 | contig 86146 bp, 80 predicted proteins | sample 3178371 | NCBI WGS metagenome assembly SXGQ01 (sample SAMN11356859, study PRJNA531348) | freshwater metagenome | isolation source: freshwater sample F1-20 | place: China: Fuxian Lake, Yuxi | collected 2017-12-25 | reverse complement strand
GCCAAACCACATGTGGGCGAGTTCGTGATTAATGACGTCGGTGACGTTGAGTAGTTCTGCCTGAGTGGTGGTGGCGGGGTCAACCAGCAGAAGAATCTCGCGGAATGTGACACATCCGAGGTTTTCCATTGCGCCGAACGCGAAATCAGGGACAGCGACGAGATCGAGCTTGTCGCCTGGATAAGGGATTCCGTAGTAGTTCGTGAAGTGTTGAAGGCAGAAGGCGCCAACTTCTAGGGCGAAGTCGGTGAGGTGGCCCTTCCCTTTGGGGTAGATGACTCGCATTGGCGTGCCATCAACGTCGATCGGAGCGGTGGCTTCGAGTGGGCCGACCACGAATGCCACGAGGTAGGTCGACATCACGATCGTCTCGGCGAAGCGCACCAGATGTTTTCCGATGCGATCGGGTGCAGGTACGCGTGAAAGTTCCAATGCATTAGAAACGGCAAAGAGGCCTTCGTCGACAATCAAAGAAATAACAAAGGAAGCTTTGTGATCGGGTTCGTCCCAGCATGGGAATGCTCGGCGAGCATCGGTGGCTTCGAATTGGGTGGTGGCGATGACCTGCTCAACACCGTCAGTATCGGTGAAGGTGGAGCGGTAGAAGCCGCGCAGTTTGTCGTTGAGCTGTCCGTTGAACCGAATGCGGAGATGTGCTTCTCCAGGAACAAGGGTGCGTTCGAGCGTGAACGTCACTCGCTCGGTCTCGGCATCAAGAGCGATGCCGATGACGGCGAGAGGTGTGCCGTCAGAGAGGGGGCCTTCGGTGAGTTCAGCGGTGAGGATGTCGAGGTCGAGGGCGTTGCACGCGATGGTGTCAGTCGGGGCGGTGACCAGAACGGAAATCAGCACCTCGCCGGCGAACGTGGCGGCTTCAAGATCGGGTTCAAGGGTGAGTTCGTAGCGGACAGGCCGAATGGGGCCGTCGAGGCGGTAGGGGTTGGGTTCGCCCTCGTGGGGGAGAAGTTCTGTATCGGTCACGGAGCCAGCGTAGGGTCGGACCCGATGACTGCGCTCCTTCCTCCCTCAGACCGATCCCTTGATGTGCTCTGCGTTGGCAATGCGATTGTCGACGTACTTGCCCAGACCGATGATTCCTTCTTGGAGGATCACGCGATGGTGAAGGGTTCGATGCAATTGACCGATCCCGATCGTGCTCGCACCATCTATGCGGCGATGCCTCCAGCGGTTGAAATCTCTGGTGGCTCTGCTGCGAATACCGCAGCTGGTCTGGCCTCGCTTGGGACTTCAGTGGCGTTCATCGGCAAAGTTGCCGACGACGATCTAGGTGAAGTTTTCGCTCATGACATTCGTGCCGCTGGGGTTGCGTTTCATGGTTTTCCGGCAACCGGTATTGAAGCAGCAGCGGGAACTGCTCGTTGCCTGATCTGTGTCACTCCCGATGCACAACGAACAATGAACACCTCATTAGGTGTCGCCGGTCAGCTCACGACCGACGATATTGATCTTTCACTCGTACCGACAGCACGGGTTGTGTATCTCGAGGGGTATCTATGGGATGAGCCTGCCGCCAAGAGCGCACTTCGGAATGTGATGGGTTGGGCTGCAAGCGCAGGTACCCGAGTCGCATTCACACTTTCCGACGGATTCTGCGTCGATCGCCATCGCGCCGAATTCTTAGAGATCGTTGAACATCACGTCGACATTCTTTTTGCAAATGAAGATGAAATTTGTTCCTTGTATGAGGTCGATGACTTCGACGAGGCTGCCCGTCGTGTCGCTGGTCATTGCGCAATCGCATGCCTTACCCGTAGCGAGGCTGGTTCCGTGATCATCTCTTCCGACGGCGAGCGTGTCGATGTTCCGGCGGCCCCTGCAAACCTTGTCGACACAACTGGTGCGGGCGACCTCTACGCCGCAGGGTTTCTCTCTGCGTGGGTTGGGGGTTCCGATCTCCTTACGGCGGGCCGTACCGCTTCCATCGTTGCGGCCGAAGCTGTTTCACACATAGGCGCACGTCCACAGGTCAATCTCTCGGCGCTGGTGAAAGGCGCGTTATGAGTTCGTCGTTGAGTTCTTCATGCTTCAATGTTGAGGTGACCGACAAGGTCGCCCATATTCGCTTGAACCGTCCCGACGAACTCAATTCGATGGTCCGAGAGTTTTGGACGGAACTTCCCGAAATTGTTCGCGGGCTTGATGCCCGCGGCGACGTGCGGGCGATCGTTGTTTCCTCAACCGGTCGTCATTTCAGCGCCGGTATGGACCTTGGCGTCTTTACTTCTGGCGATACGGCGATAACGCCGGGTGATTCCCATGAAATGGGCCGCGTACGTGCCCGACTGCGTCAAACCGCACTCTTGTTACAGGAGAGCTTTACCTCGTTTGAGCGAGTTCGCATGCCTGTGCTTGTCGCAATTCAAGGAGGGTGTATTGGTGGCGCGGTCGACATGGTGACGGCTGCCGATATGCGATATGCAACAGCAGATGCGTTCTTTGTGATTCAGGAAATCAACATCGGGATGACCGCCGATGTCGGTACGTTGCAACGTCTCCCGAAAATCATTCCCGATGGCATTGCGCGAGAAATGGCCTATACCGGTCGACGTTTGTCGGCCCAACGGGCCCTTGAGGTGGGGCTGATCAACGAGATCTTCTCGACTCACGAAGAACTCGTCGCTGGAGTTCTTGCTATCGCTCGCGAAATCGCGTCCAAGAGTCCGCTCGCAATCTGGGGCACCAAAGAAATGCTTCTGTACTCGCGAGATCACAGCGTGATCGACGGACTGAATCACATTGCGACATGGCAAACCGGAATGTTTCAGCCCTCTGACATGATCGAGACTTTTACGGCAAAGGCCGAAGGTCGAGATCCGGAATTTCCTGATCTGTTGCCAGAACCCGATTCGTTCTGAGTGAGGCTGACTGAACTAGGCCGGTTGTTCAATCGGAGGGAGGAAATCCCAAGGGAGATCTCCGACCTTCACGAGGATTGCGGAAATCCAACCGCCCATAGCGCCAACGTTGTCATCGAGGCGAGCGCCGTCGGCCAGCGTTTCTTCGTCAACCTCGTAACTGCCTTCATAGCTGACTTCAATCGCGTACTCGGGTTGATCAAATGTCGTTGCAAAAATCGTCTCGACAGTTGGGCCTGATCGTTCAAGACGGTCGTTGCCTATCGGAGGGCTGAGGTCGGGTAGCGCTGCGATCAGCGTTGCGGGATCGGGTGCGGCCGAGAGACGCTGAACGCGAAGGACGAGTTCAATATCGATTCGGGGAGCTTCGTCGAGGGTTTCCCCGATGTACCAAGACCGATAGGCAGTCTGCGCCCAGGTAGGCCATGTGAGAGTGAGGTCGGCTTGGACTCGGGGTGGAACGCCCTCGCCCGGGAGCCCGTAAGTGGTTTCCCATGTCATATCGCCCAGCAGCATGTCCATGTTGAATCGTTCTTCGAAGGCCTGCCGTTCAAGCATCGCCCCTTCGAAGGCATCGCGAAGCGCTCCGATGGCATCGGTAAACACGTGATCAAGCACGGCGTGACCCTATCGGTCTCAGGGAGCGCGTATGCCCGAAAACTCCAAGGGCACTGCGGTAGTTTCGGCACTGGTCTTTCTTGATGAGAGGGGCCGCTCATCAGTTCGCTTCTCCGTCCAACTGGGAAACTTCTCCATGCTTTTCCCCACCATCGATTTCGCGGTTTTCTTCTTGGTGGTCTTCACCGTGAGTTGGCTGCTCCGACCCCACAAGATCGCATGGCGCTGGTTCATCCTCGCCGCAAGTTTTGTCTTCTACGGGTGGTGGGACTGGAACTATCTGATGCTGCTCTTCTTGAGCATTGGTATGAACTGGTTTTTTGGATGGGCGGTATTCCGCGCCCTCACTCCAGAAGGAGAGCGGACCAACGCGAGTCGATGGGTCGTGCGAATTGCCGTCATCGCCAATCTCGGCATTCTCGGTTATTTCAAATATGTCGACTTCTTTCTCTCGACAATCACCGAAAGAATGCGGTCGATTGGAATCTCTGTCGATACTCCACTTCTCAACATCATTTTACCGATCGGAATTTCGTTCTTCACCTTCCAGGCAATCAGTTATGTGATCGATATCGGACGAGGGGAGTGGCGCAAGCCCCTCAATTTTCTTGACTTCGGGGTCTACCTCTCGTTTTTTGCTCATCTCGTTGCCGGACCGATCGTGCGGGCGAGTGAATTTGCCCCTCAGCTCGAGGAACAACCTGATCCCCGCTATGTGAGGTCGGGCGAAGCCTTCATGCTGATTTTCCGGGGCATGTTCAAGAAGGTTGTGGTTTCGAGCTTCTTGGCGACTCAGATCGTCGATCCAGTCTTTGCCAATCCAGATGGTTATGGCTCGCTCGCTGTTCTTTTGGCGATTTATGCCTATGCGATCCAGATCTACTCGGATTTCAGTGGTTATACCGACATCGCAATCGGAATCGCGTTGCTCCTCGGGATCAGGTTCCCGCAGAACTTCGATTCTCCCTATATCGCCCTCTCGTTGCAGGACTTCTGGAACCGTTGGCACATGACGTTGTCGCGTTGGTTGCGTGACTATCTCTACATCCCGCTCGGTGGAAACCGGGGTTCGAAAGCCATGATGTACAGGAACTTGTTCCTCGTCATGATCATCGGCGGATTGTGGCATGGAGCGAACTGGACTTTTGTTGCTTGGGGCGCAATTCATGGCGGTTATCTCGTGGCGGAACGCATTGTTCGGGCCAAATGGAAAGGCCATGAACTTGGTCTGCCTCCGCTTCTTGTGAAATCGATGCAGTGGTTCTTGGTCTTCAACGTGGTGTGTCTGGCATGGGTGTTCTTCCGAGCCCAGTCAATTGATGGCGCATTCACGCTTCTCGGCCGCCTGTTCGCTTCAGGTGGTTCTAGTGCCGGCGTTAGCTTGCTTCTTGTCGTCGTCATCGTGGCGAGTGTTGCCTCACAGTTCGTGCCGCCTCGTGTCCCTCAGAAAGCTGAAGTGTGGTTTGCGACCTGGGCACCCGCGCTGCAAATCGCTGCACTTGCTGCCGGTCTTGTCCTAATCGATGCGCTTGGTCCCGAGGGGATCGCGCCATTCATCTACTTCCAATTCTGATGGAGGGCCCGCGATGAGCCAGCAACAAAAGCCGTCAAGTCGAGGGCCACGAGTCAATTGGCGAAAGCTTTTTGAACCACTCCGCCCTCGTAAGGAAGGAACGATGTCGGCAGGCATGATCCTGGTTGTGATTCTGGTGGCACTTTGTCTCGCAGGACTCCTCAATGCGGATGCGACATTGCGTAAGAGCAACGCCAAGGGTGATAGCTGGCGTAATGGAATCGCCAGGACAGTCGCTTCAGTGACCGACACATTCCAGATAAATTTCTTCCGTAACGCGATCGATGATGCGATCGGCAAAAACCAAAGCAGCGAGATCGATGTTGAGGAACTCTTGCGCCAGCAGGCCGAGGCAGAAAGTGCGGCCGCAGCGGCTGAAGCGAACAAAGTCCCAGAACTTGTTGCTCCTACTCCTGCAGAACCGATGAAGATCTGGGTTGGTGGCGACTCCATTACACAGACCTTCGGCACCTCGTTTCAGCGGATAACGCAGTCGACGGGCATCTTCACGCCAACGCTGGACTTTCGTGTCTCCACGGGGCTGGCTCGTCCCGATTACTTCAACTGGCCTGAGCACTTGGTGAAGAACGTTCTCCCAGCGAATCCAGCGATTCTCGTCATCATGTTTGGTGCGAACGACGGCCAGAACATGCTCGATGCCAATAACAAAGTTCTCGAGCGCTTTTCCGAACCGTGGTTGGCGGAATATCGACGGCGAGTTTCCGCCACGATGGATCTCTTGAAGTCGCCAACCAATGATCGAATAACGATCTGGTGTGGGCCTCCGCCGATGGGCCCTGGGACAAAGACGAAGGGTATGGATGAGTTGAGTTACATCTACTGGACAGAAGCACAGTCGCGTCCGTGGATTCAGTACTTCGACACGTGGCCGTTCTTCACCGATTCGGACTTCCAGTTTGTCGCCAATTTGCCCAACGCTGATGGTGTGGTGCGCGGCGTGCGCCAGAGAGACAACGTGCATCTTTCAACTGTGGGTGGCGACCGCCTCACGTGGGCCGTTATCGACCGAATCGGAAAACTTGTCGACATTTCGGCAGGCAAAGTCACTCCACCTCCGGGACAAGGGCCGCCGGCAAGTGTTGTTGAGCGCACCGAGATTCCACCCGAGATGCCAGGAGCGGAATAACGGTTGCTGCCTCGTACTCCCTCGTTCGTGGAAGTCGCTGACGCGACGACGTGGGCTACGGGTGCGACGCAGTGACGGTGGTGAGGATGCCACCGCGAACTTTCCACACCGTTTCGACGGTCATTCGTCGCGGCGAAAGCGCCTGCACGAGATCATCGAGGATGGTGTTCGTGACGGCCTCGTGGAAGGCACCTTGGTCACGATAGGACCAGATGTACATCTTGAGGCTTTTGAGCTCAACGAGAAATTCGTTAGGCACATAGGTGATGCGAACAGTCGCGAAATCCGGCTGACCGGTAACGGGACAGAGGCATGTCAACTCATCGGTCTCGCAGAGGATCTCGTAATCGCGACCCTTTTCAGGGTTCGGGACAGTGACGAGTTCCTTTGATGGTTGGCTAAGCACGAGAAAAGGCGCGAGGCGACGGCAGGAGGCTGAATCAGCCGCGACCGGCGTTGGGCTTGGTGCCGTGGTTTGCTGGCTTGCGACGGGCGTTCGTGCGGCGCTTGTTGGTTTTCTTTGACATAGGGGCGAAATCTTAGGCCCAAGGCCGCGTGGGGACCAATTGCATGCCAGGGATTGCGATAGTGCCGTTGGCAGTGGGGTGGTTGGCCAGGGTTTGTCATCGAAGTCTGATGGTGGGGGCCATGTAGCCTGCGCCCCTCATGGAAAAGTTCGGTTTTGTCGGTCTGCCAAACGCAGGCAAGTCCTCGCTCTACAACGCTCTCGCCGGAGGCGGCGCTCTCGCTGCGCCCTACGCCTTCGCCACGAAGGATCCCAACGTTGGTGTGGCCAAGGTGCCTGATCATCGTTTGGAGAAGCTCGCGATCATGAGCAATGCCAAGTCGGTCATCCCTGCCAGCGTGCAGTTCGTCGACATTGGTGGCCTCGTCGAAGGGGCCAGTACCGGGGAAGGCCTCGGCAATAAGTTCCTCGCCAACATCCGCGAATCTGACGCAATTGTTTTTGTGCTGCGCGCGTTCGAAGACGATGACGTTCCCGGCCCTTCGGATCCGTTGGAACATCTCCGCATCGTTGAAATCGAACTTGCACTTGCCGATCTCGAAACTGTCGAGAACCAAATCGAGAAGCGTCGCAAAGCAGCCAAGCAGGATCGATTCATTGCCGATGAGGTTGAAGCTCTCGGTAAAGCGCTCGAGATCCTTTCGGAAGGCACACCGCTCTACCGCAGCGATCTCGATGCGGAATCTCGCGATCTCATCAAGAGCTATTTCCTGCTGACCAATAAGCCAGTGCTCGCAATCGTCAATGTCAGCGAGAGCGACCTTGACCGTATCGATGAAAAGACCGCACCCGTGATCGAAGAATTCGGTGGTCACGGCGAAGTCATCGGCATGTGTGTTCAGCTTGAAGCGGAAGCAGCAATGCTCGACGCCGATGAACGGGTTGAGATGCTCGAAGGACTCGGGCTTGGTGAAGGAGCGTTGCCGAGGTTCCTTCACGCCGCCTACCGAATGCTCGGGCTCCGCACCTACTTCACCACCGGCGAGAAAGAATCACGGGCATGGACGTTCCGTGCTGGCTACAAGGCCCCTCAGTGCGCAGGTGTCATCCACACCGATTTTGAGCGCGGGTTCATTCGGGCCGAAGTCATCCATTGGGATGAGCTGCTCGAGGTCGGGGCCTGGTCGAAAGCTCGCGATGCGGGGATTCTCCGAGTTGAAGGCAAGGAGTACCAACCTGCCGATGGTGACGTGATGGAGTTCCGCTTCAACGTCTGAGGCTCGTAGCATCGGCGATATGTCGTCGAGTGAATCTTCGGGCAATTGGTTGGTTCTCGATGGACGCGTCCTTGCCACGCTTGAGATCGCAGCAACCCGACGCGATCGTCGGCGGGGATTACTTGGTCGAGACGGCATCGAAGGGGCACTGCTCCTCACGCGAGCCAAATCTGTGCACACGCTTGGCATGAGGTTCTCAATCGATGTCGCCCATCTCGACAGTGACGGTGTGGTTCTTCGACTCACGACAATGAAGCCGCGTCGTCTCGGAGCGTTCATTATGCACTCGCGCTCTGTCATTGAAACCGAAGCTGGCGCACTCGCCCGTTGGGGTGTTGTCAAGGGCGACCGACTGGAGGTTCGATGAGTTCGTCAATGTCTGGTCGCTTGGTTCTCGTTGGAACCCCCATAGGCAATCTTGGAGATCTCTCGCCAAGAGCGCTTGAAACACTTAGCCAGGCAGCAGTGGTTGCGTGTGAGGACACGCGCCGCACCGGTCGTTTGTTGTCACACTTTGGGATTGCGTCGCCGACCTACATCGTCGTGAACGAACACACCGAGGGTGATGCTGCAGAACGAGTTATCGGGCATGTGCAGCGCGGCGATGTTGTGGTCTTGGTGAGTGACGCAGGGATGCCAGGCGTTTCCGACCCAGGCGAGTACTTGGTGGCGCAAGCAATTGCAGAGGGTGTAACCGTCGAAGTGGTTCCTGGCCCATCGGCGCTAGTTCATGCACTGGTTGCGAGTGGTCTCACAACCTCGCGATTCGTTTTCGAGGGATTTCTCCCTCGAAAAGGATCGGGGCGGGCGCTGCGACTTCGGGAACTTTCAGAAGAGCATCGAACGGCGATTTTATTCGAGGCCCCGCATCGGCTTGAAAAGACCCTCAATGATCTTGCCGATGTGTGCGGTGGCGAACGTCGCATCGTGCTTGCGCGTGAATTGACCAAACTCCATGAAGAAATCTGGCGTGGCACCGTTTCTGGGGCGATTGAGAGATGCGCCGAGATCGATCCACGCGGAGAATATGTATTGGTGCTCGATGGTGCTCCGCCTGCAGCAGAACCTACTGAGGTGGAGATTCGAGAGGCGGTCGAACTCGCGCTTGGTCGGGGCCTTTCGAAGAAAGACGCCGCCGCGGAAGTGGCGGAACTCTTTGCGGTTGCTCGTAACCGCGTGTACGAGATTGCTATCGCGCTCTGAAGATCAGAGCGCGATAGCAATCAGCAGTGAATTACGCCGGAGTGAATTACGCGGCTGGTCGGGCGTTCAGCATCGACAGCGCTGCGAATCCAACCATGTATGCACCGACATCGTTGTTCGGCGCGGCAACGGTCGACAGGCAGTCGGGCTGTTTGGTCAAGAAGGAATTGTCAGTGGTCGAGATGGGAACGACAACTTCTCCTCGAACTGCACCGGTTGCGCAGGTCGGGATGTTCAGGTTGAACACCTGGGTTTTGTCGATGGTTCCGTTTGCGATTGCGTCGCGGTTCTTCGTGAACCATTCAATAACGATCTTGGCTGATTCGGTAAATGCAAACGGTCCTGCGATCGCGCCATTGCTCGTTGCCATCGCCGGAATTTTTCGCTGCACTGCGGCGCGAGCGGCTCCAACCGTTCCTGAAATGTCAACAACGGGCCCGAGGTTGGCGCCGGCGTTAATTCCGGAGACAACAAAATCGGGTGTGAAATCGATACCCTTTTGTTCAATCGCCCAAATCATGGCATCAGCTGGCGTTCCAGCAACGGCCTTGACGGGGTAGCCACCCTTGGTCTTGAGATCGGTGGCGCTCAGCGTTCCGCCAGTGACGGTGCCGCCCTTTCCGCTTTGTTGTGTGGCGGGAGCAACAACAGTGACCTCGACATTGGGCTGGGCGCGCAGTGCTTCGGTGATTGCGTTGAGGCCATCTGAGTCGTAGCCATCGTCGTTGGTCACGACGATTTTGAGGGTCTTGGGCGCTGCAGTGGTGGTGCTTGCATCGGACTTCGCCGAGTCGCTGCTGGAGCTACCGCATGCGCCCAAGAGGAGCGCCGCAGCTACAACGACGGCACCGAGAGCGTGCTTCGGGGAGAACTGAGTCTTCATGGTGTCCTTTTCTTGTCAGGTGACCGACGAAACTTTAGGTCAAAGAATGTTCATTCGAAAGCAGGAATGACTTCACGCCCGAACAGGCGAATCATCGCAGCGATGTCTTCGAAGCTCCCTAACGAGGCTTGCCCGGTATCGGCCGGCAATCCGGCGCCGAAGGCGGTGTGGACGTGATCGCATTGCGTGGCTGCCTCGTAACTGCGGATCTGCCCGATAACGCGTTCTGGGTCGCCCCACAAAAGGCGGTCGGCGGCAATGTCCTCGGCAGTGATGGTTTCTCCGGCATCGATGCGAGCGAAGAGTTCCTTCTCTTCCTGTTCCTCGGCCGACTCCCGCCAATGAATCATGAGCCCATCAACGTAGACAGGGAGAACTTCAGTGCGGACCTGTTCATCGCTCTCACCCACCCATGCGTAGCGACGAAGAACCCAATCGGCGGGCTTGTTGAGTGCAGCGCACGCCGGTCGATAGATGTCGAGACAGTGAAGGGCTGCAGCAAGTGATTGCACGGGCCCGCAGATCCATGCATCGCCAAGGCGCGCAGCACGGTCAACCGCAGCAGGTGCGACACCAGCAACCCAAAGGGGCGGGTTGGGCGATTGCAGCGGCCGCGGATGCACAGTGAGTTCGGGGAACGAATGGAAACGGCCGTCAAAAGCCGTGTTTTCGTTCTGCCACACAAGACGCATGATCGTGAGTGCTTCTTCCATGCGTGCGCCGCGTTCTTTGAAATTCGAACCATGAACCTCGTATTCGAGAGGCCACCAACCCATGCCCACCCCAAGTGTGACTCGACCACCAGAGATCTGATCAATGGTTGCGACCTGTTCCGCAACGCGCACTGGATTGTGAATTGGGAGCTGGAAAATTCCGGTTCCGACTCGCACGGTTGATGTCCGTGCCGCAACTGCGGCGAGGAACGTGAGCGGATCGCTCAGATTTCCGGGCATGAAGTGATGGTGCCCAATGGTGACGGTGTCGAAACCTGACTCTTCTGCGATGCGCGCGAGATCAAAGGTCTCACGGAATGGGTCAGGCGATGTGAAGTCCTTGAGGAGCGGAAGCGAGAGTGAAAACTTCACAGTTCAAAGGGTCCTTTGCCCATTTGATCGCGCACAGTAACGATCTCGGGTTGTGTGAGCGAACGTCGTTGCCAGTTCGCGCCATCGACAACAAGCGTGTGGCCGCTAATGAATCGCGCGTAAGGAGACGCAAGGAACGTCGCGGCCCAACCGAGTTCGCGGGGACGACCGACGCGCAGCGCCGGTTGGCAAGCGTCTTTATCGTTTGTGCGAGCAAGGTTGCCCTTGATGTCATCAGTCATGTCCTCATGTGGCATGAGGCCGGGAACGAGTCCGTTCACCTGAATGCCGTAGGGACCCCACTCGACGGCAAGGGTCTCGACCATGTTCTTCACGCCTGCCTTTGCCGCGGCCGAATGGGCGAAGCCAGGTCCGCCTGTCCATGCGTAGGTCGCGCCGATGTTGACGATTGACCCCGGAGTGTTGGCTTCGAGATGTCGACGTGCGAATTCGCGAGCACAGAAGTACGTGCCATTGAGTGTGATGTCAACGACAGTGCGCCACGCGTTTGGCGACATGTCTTCGGCGGGCACCGGGAAATTTGCTGCCGCGTTGTTGATGAGAACATCGGGAAGACCGAATGCAGCCACGGCTGCATCAAATGCTGCAGCGATGGAGTCGGGTTCGCGAATATCGCATTGCACGGTGAGCGCGGGGGCCCCAAGAGCAGCCATCGCTACGTCTGCTTGTTCGAGGTGCTCAGGCTTACGACTTGCCACCACAATGCTGGCGCCAAGTCTCGCGAATTCCGTTGCGACGGCACGACCAAGACCTGTTCCACCGCCAGTCACAAAGACAACCTTTCCGTTATAGGTTCCGGCAGGAAGGGCGTGGGCACCAAGTTCTGGCGCGTCTGGAAGGCCGATTGGTTCTGAAGTCGACATGTCAGCTCCCGCGGTAGTTGGGTGAGCGATCTTCAGCGCGAGCAGCGCGGAATTCGGCGTAATCCTCGGACTTGTTGAGAAAGGTTTGGTAGATCAGCTCGTCGGCCATTGATGTCGTGATTTCCGGCTGTGCAAGGTGGGAAATGACGCGACGAGCCAACTTGATCGTGACGGCCGGAGCGGCGGCAATCTTCAGCGCCATTTCCATTGCGGTGTTATCGAGCTCTTCACGGGTGACGATGCGAGAAACGATGCCGAGAGAAAGCGCTTCTTGTGCATTGAGTGAACGTCCGGTCAGAACCATGTCGCTCACAACACCGTGTCCACACATTTGAAAGAGTCGGCCAACGCCGCCGGTATCGGGAATCACGCCATGTCCGGCTTCGGGGAGCATGAACTTGGCGTCATCGGCGGCGATGCGGATATCGCACAGCAGTGCTCGTTGGAACGAACCGCCGATGGCCCACCCTTGTATTGGGACGATCACGGGTGCATCAAGATCAAAGAGCTGTTGGATTCCCTTATGGCCGCGTGTCATGAGTTCATGGTGCGTAAGCCCAGTCGTGTCATTGCCGATTGATCCGACATCTCGGCCTGAAGACCAAGAGTGACCTTCGCCCCGCCAAATGACGGCACGAACCGATGGAGTTGCTCGAAGTTCGCCGAGGATGTCGAACAACTGCTTATCCATCTCGTCAGTGAAGGCGTTGCGCTTCTCTTGGTTGTTGTTCGTAATGACGGCAATCGGGCCATCGATCTCGAGTTGGACTTGTCCAGCCATGATTCCCCCTGCAGTAGAGCTCTTCCTCGCAGTCTTGCCGAACGGGCTGATTCGGTCGAACGGGTCGCCAGGGCGGAGTGTGTGGGCCACACTTGGTGAAAGGGAGGGGACCAATGCGCTGGAAAATTGGTGAAGTGGCGGTCACGAAGGTTGTGGAGCTTGAGCAAGAACTCCCCCTAAGCGGGTTGCTTCCTCGGGCGAGCGAAGAGGCTCTTGCCCCGCATCAGGCATGGCTCATGCCGTATTTCATTGATGACGAAGGCATGACGGATCTTTCAATCCACGCGTTTCTGATCGAAAGCACTGGGCTGCGCATCATCGTCGACACCTGTGTGGGCGATCGCAACATGGCCGGTCTTCCGGGATTCACTGGCGACCCCGCGTTTCTGAAGCGGCTTACGGCAGCTGGATTTCCGCCCGAGACCATCGACATTGTGTGTTGCACGCACTTGCACTTCGATCACGTGGGCTGGAATACGAAACTCGAAGACGGTAAATGGGTGCCGACATTTCCGAATGCTCGTTACTTGTTCGGTCGCGCTGAGTACGACGCATGGATGGCCGAACCTGGTGGTTACGCCTGGAACTTGCCCGACACCGTGGCGCCAGTTGTTGATGCCGGGCTTGTGGACCTTGTCGATCCCGATCACCGAGTAACGAGCGAGGTTCGATTCGTTTCCACACCAGGTCATTCCCCGGGCCACATGTCCGTTCTCATCGAGTCGAATGGCGCTCGGGCACTCATTACGGGCGATGCCACGCATCATCCGGTGCAGTGGGCCGAGACAGATTGGGGCATGAATGGGGATTGGGATGGAGTCCAGGCGGGTGATTCTCGGCGTGCGATGCGTGCTGAACATGGCGACACAGGAACGTTGATTCTGGGCACGCATTACGCCGCTCCAAGTGCTGGCCACATCGTGAGCGTTGACGGAGAATGGCAGTTTCACGTAACGACAGCGACGGAGTTCTGAGGTGACGACATCGCTGTTTGATCTCACCGGCAAGGTGGCGGTCATAACGGGAGCAAGTAAAGGGCTTGGTCGTGCGATGGCCCTTGGATTTGCTGACGCGGGTGCCGATGTAGTCGTGTCGAGTCGCCGGATCGACGCGTGCGAAGGCGTTGCGGCTGAGATCCGAGCAAAAGGGCGGCGAGCGCTTGCCGTGGCCTGCCATGTAGCGGACTGGGCCCAATGCGATGCGCTCATCGCTGACTCAGTTGCCGACTTCGGCAAGATCGACATCTTGGTGAACAACGCTGGCATCGCTCCGGTTCCGCCATCGCTCGCGGGCGTCACCGAAGAGTTGTTTGACAAGACCTTCGGGGTAAATGTCAAGGGTCCGCTGCGACTGATGGCAATGGCGGCTGAGCACATGCCCGCGGGCGGATCCATCATCAACATCAGCACGAAGGCATCGCAACGACCTTCACCCTTCACGGTTGTCTATGCGGGATCGAAAGCTGCATTGAATGCAATTACGCAAGCGACCGCCCAGGAGTTTGGTCCGCGTGGTATTCGAGTGAACGCGATTGTGTGTGGTCCGTTCATCACCGTTAGTTTCAGCAAAGCCATCCCAACTCCCGAATCAGCCGAGCGGGTTGCGAAGATGATTTCTGTGGGACATATCGGCCAACCCGAAGAGATCGTGGGGACAGCGTTGTTACTCGCTTCGGATGCGTCGTCCTACATGACGGGTTCACTCATCAATCTCGATGGTGGGGGCTCGTGAACGAAGACCCCGTCGGCTCCGAGTTGGTCGACGTTGAACGTCTTGGCGCTTGGCTCGATGGTTGTGGTCTTGAAGTCGGTCAGCCGCTAACTGTTGCTCCGCTGACCTCAGGTCGGTCGAACGCGATGTTCATCGTTCATCGCGGAGCTTCGCGCTGGGTGCTTCGTCGTCCCGCTGCTGTCGCAATTGAACGAGCGGACGAAGGAATGCGTCGTGAATATCGAATTCTCGACGCGCTTACTGGTTCCAATGTTCCGCACCCTGCAACAGTTGCATTGTGTGATGACCACGACGTTCTTGGTTGCACGTTTTTCTTGATGCAGCAGGTCGATGGAGTGAATCCTGCTCCTCCGCTTCCTAATCCGTTCACCGTTGCTGATCAGCCAAGCGTCGCATTTGCGATGGTCGATGCACTTGCCGCGCTGCATGACTTTGATTGGCGGGGAAGTTCGTTGTCTGATTTCGGCAAGCCTGATGGATTCCATGAACGTCAGGTCGAGCGATGGACTGGGCAATTGGCCTCCTACAACGGCCGAGAGCTCCCGGGGCTTCACCACGTCACAACCTTCCTTTCGGAAAACCTTCCGGGATCGTTCGAACCGTCTCTGATGCACGGCGATTTCCATATGTTCAACGCGCTGATTTCTTCAGAACCCCCGGGCGAGGTGACAGCGATCATTGATTGGGAAACCGCAACGATTGGCGATCCGCTGCTTGACCTGATCGGGTTCTGCGAAATTTGGGGGAAGGTAACAGCGGGGCCGGGTTGGCCTCGCCGCGCTGAACTGATTGCCCGCTATCGAGAACGGCGCGAGCTCAAACTTCCCTCAGACCTTTCCTATTACGAGGTGCTCTACAACTTCCGCATGGCCGTGCTGCTCGAAGGTATTTACCAACGGTCACTCCACGACGCAACGAGACCAGACTTGGTGGACGTTGGTGACGGGGCCATGGGATTTCTTCAGCGAGCGTTAGAGGTGCTTAATCAGCGTTGATAGGCAGTGTGGGGTCTGAGATCAGACCTTGTAACCGCCGTCGACGCTGATGACCTGACCGGTGATCCCACGACCGTCATCGCTCACGAGGAGGGTTGCCATGCCTGTGAGTTCCGAGGCGTCGAGGACACGATGCTGAAGGCTCTCGGCAGCCGCACGTTCTTCCTCAATCTCCACAGTTGTGCCGCGAGCAGTCGCAATGCGCTCGAAATCAACGAGTGAGGTTCTGGTCCAACCCGGGCAGAGCAGATTCGCATTAATGCCGAAAGGTGCGCCGGTCTTCGCGAGTTCTTTGGTGAAGCCGACGAGTGCGTGTTTCGCGGTGGTGTAGGGGAGTGAAGCGCCGGTGGTCTTGGAGGTTCCGGAGCCAATGCTGATGATCCGCCCGAAGCCTTGATCACGCATGCTCGGGAGCGCCGCGCTGGTTGTCCACCATGCCGAAGTGAGGCACAACACGAGGGTGGATTCGAACGCATCGTCATTGGCCAAGAACGGATCATTGTTTCCGACCGTTCCGCCGACGTTGTTGACCAGAATGTCAACGCGACCGAATCGCTCAAGCGCTTGGCTCACAGGACGACGAGCATCGTCGCGATCGGTGGCATCAGCCACTACAGCCAGACCACGGTCAGGACCGAGGCCAGCAACGCTGAGTGTGTTCTCGAGGTCAGACGCCGTGCGTGACGAAACGACCACGGTTGCTCCTTCGGCCGCGTACCGAAGTGCGATGGCTTCCCCAATCCCTCGGCCACCGCCAGTGATGACTGCAACGCGTCCGTCGAGTTGTCCCATGAGTACCCCAATCGAATCGGCTATTCAGCCCGCTGGATCAATCCTGACACGCGCAAAGCGCGACCCGTTTGAAGGCTGAGCGGCGAGGTTCATCACTCGTGGTTCGTCGGCGTTGCTGCGGCCCCGTAGCCTTGCGGTGTGTCTAAACCCTTCTACGTCACCACTCCTATTTAGTACGTGAACGATGTGCCCCATATCGGGCACGCCTACACGACGGTGACCGCAGACGCATTGGCTCGTTGGCATCGCCTCGCCGGCGACCCCACCTTTTTCCTCACCGGCACCGACGAACACGGTCTCAAGATCCAGCGTTCCGCCGATGCGAATGGCATTACTCCGCTCGAACAGGCCGATCGCACGAGCGCTCGTTTCCGCGAAGTGTGGGAACTGCTGAACATCAGCAATGACGATTTCATTCGTACTACCGAACCGCGACACATCACGTCGGTCCAAACATTCATGCAGGCCATCTTCGACAACGGATGGATCCGTAAAGGTTCATACTCGGGGCATTACTGCGTTCCGTGTGAGGCCTATTACAACGAGGCCGATCTGGTCGACGGCAACTGTCCGATCCACGGACGACCAGTGGAGTGGCTTGAAGAGGACAATTGGTTCTTCGAGTTGTCAAAGTTCGAACAGCCACTTCTTGATTGGTATGCCGCGAATCCCGGATGTGTGCAACCTGAAGGTAAGCGCAATGAAGCATTGGGAATCATCAAGCAAGGTCTAGAAGACGTCTCGGTGTCACGCACCTCAATCTCCTGGGGCGTTCCCGTTCCTTGGGACGAAGGTCATGTCTTCTACGTCTGGTACGACGCCCTCATTAATTACGCGACGGCGGTCGGATACGGTTCCGACCCCAAGCAGTTCGCCGAGTGGTGGCCCCAGGTGCACCATCTTCTGGGTAAGGACATCCTCCGCTTTCACTGTGTGTATTGGCCCGCGATGTGTCTCGCTGCTGGCATCGAACCGCCGAAGAAACTTGCGGTCCACGGCTTCTTGCTCGTCGGTGGCGAGAAAATGTCGAAGACACGCCTCAATCAGATTTTTCCTGCCGATCTTGTTGCCGATTTCGGTGTCGATGGATTCCGCTATCACTTCCTGCGAGACAATCCGTTTGGTCCCGACGGAGATTTCTCCTACGAATCAATGGTCACGCGATACAACGCCGACCTTGCGAACAATCTTGGAAACCTGTTGTCTCGCGTCGCAACAGTTGTGGGCAAAAAGTGTGACGGCATTGGACCCGCGCCCGCTGCCGATTCACCGCTCGCGGCGATCGCCGCGCAGTCGCTGGCCGACACAATCACTGGTTGGAACAACGTCACGCCAAGCATCGCCCTTGAGGCAACCTGGCGCCTTGTCGGTGCGGCTAACGCTCACCTCGAAGCGAACGAACCATGGAAAATGGATCCAAGTCCCGCTCTTGATGCAGTGATGGGTGACGCGCTTGAAGTGCTGCGCATCGTTTCAATTCTCGCAACTCCAGCTATGCCGGAAACCTGCGCGCAGATCTGGGAACGCATCGGATTGTCCGGTTCGCCAGTCGATGCTGGCGTCGCCGGCGCGACCTGGGGCGGGTATCCCGGTGGACTTCCTGTGGTGAAGGGTGACGGACTCTTCCCCCGTATCGCTAAACCCGCCGCGGACTGACGGAGTCGAAATGCGTTGGATCGATGATCACTGTCATTTGGGTGACGGAACTGACCGTTGGCCCGAGGCTGGGGCCACCATCGCGGACGCCCACGAGGCCGGCGTGATGCGAATGATCACCGTCGGTTGCGATCTCGCGTCGTCGAAGCTTGCGATTGAGGTCGCTAGCGCGTTCGACGATGTTTGGGCCACAGCTGGTGTCCACCCGCATGACGCAAGCGAGGGCATCGAGGGCATTGCCGAGCTGCTCGCTGACCCCAATGTTGTCGCTGTGGGGGAGTGCGGGCTCGATTACCACTATGACAACTCGCCTCGTGACGTGCAGCGAGAGATCTTCGCTCAGCAGATCGCACTTGCCCACGATCACGATCTGGCGTTGGTTGTGCATACCCGTGAAGCGTGGGATGACACGTTCTCGATCTTCGCGAGTGAAGGCATTCCGCCTCGCACGGTCATTCATTGTTTTACCGGGGGACCCGCCGAGGCACAGAAATGTCTCGACCTCGGCGCTTGGCTTTCGTTCAGTGGCATCGTCACATTCCCGGGAGCGCCCGAAGTGCTCTCCGCGGCAACCCTTTGCCCCCTCGATCGCCTGCTCGTGGAGACCGATTCGCCGTTTTTGGCTCCTGTTCCTCACCGCGGGAAACCGAATCGCCCCGCTCTCGTTCCCGTTGTGGGGGCGGCAATCGCGGCGGCGAAGGGGATTGATGTGGCCGATGTGGCCAATGTCACATGGAAAAATGCTGCGATGGTGTACCGGCTCCCCTAGCAGGGGATTCGCGAGTTTTTCTTCATCGCACAAAGTTGTGGACAAGTCTCTGCGACCTTGTGAGCAGGGGTTACGCGCAGTTGAACAGTGAGTGTCTCAAGTCTCCGAGATAGTTGCGGGTCCCGGACCTCCCTCCTAGGTTCTTTGGACGGCTCCGGGCGGAGTTTGCACTGCGTGATCGCGCAGGGCGTCCTTCCGCCGTGGCCAGGATCTATTGCTCGACGAAGGACGCAGTTCTGAACACCACCGTGCACCCGACGCAACGCCGACTCATGATCGCACTCGTGGTCACGCTCGCGTGTTTGCCGTTGCTGGTGATCGACATGTTCCAGCGCTCCCCGAGCAGCGGTGCAACCCAAACAGCAAGCTCAACTGATCCGAGCCTCGTTGTTGCCTCTGTCTCGACCGAAGATTCGACCACGACAACAGTGGCGGTCACGGTTCCGGTCACAGTCGCGGCTCCAGTCACAACGGTGGCCCCTCCGACCACGATTGCTCCCCGTCGGGCGCCGACCACCACCACCACAACGCCGCGACGCGCCACGACACCACCAGCACCGACCGGGAGCGCCACAGCGTCGCCGGGTCAGTGGGATCGCCTTGCGCAGTGTGAAACCGGTGGAAACTGGGCAGCGAACTCCGGTAACGGATACGGCGGCGGACTCCAGTTCGCCCACGGTCCCAGATGGTCGACATGGCGTGCCTTTGGTGGCGAGGAATTCACCGCTCACCCGTGGGAAGCGACACGAGAGCAGCAGATCGTCATCGCCGAACGTGTTCTCGCCAGCTCCGGGTGGAGCGCGTGGCCTGGGTGCTCGCCCTACTAAGTCAGACGAATCGTTCTTGGTGTGTTTCCGATTCAACGAATCTCACCATCTCCACGCAGCATCTACCGGTGAAGGTTGCCGCAGAAGGTTTGCGGTGATCGCATGACACTCACACGTCGCGACATCACGGAGTTACTTGCGCGTCATGGTCTCGAGCCAAGTCGCGCCCTTGGTCAAAATTTTCTTGCCGATCCAAATACGGTCCGTCGCATTGTGCGGTTGGCCTGCATCGATGCGAGTTCGAATGTGGTTGAGATCGGTCCTGGTGTCGGTTCGCTGACAACTGAACTTGCAGCAACGGGGGCAAACGTTGTCGCTGTCGAACTCGATCGACATCTGTTGCCGGTGTTGGCGGAAACGGTTGAGCCTCTAGGTGTTCGCGTTGTTCACGGTGATGCGCTTGAACTTGATTGGGGACAGGTTCTGTCCGCTGAGAAGCAGTGGCATCTCGTTGCGAATCTTCCCTACAACGTCGCGACGACCATTGTTCTTGATCTTCTTGACGATGTCCCACAAATCGAAACCATGCTCGTGATGGTGCAACGCGAGGTTGGAGAGCGCCTTGCTGCATCCGCCGGTGATGGTGCCTATGGCATCCCCTCGGTGAAGTTGTCACTCTGGGCCACTGCGTCGATCGCCGCTCGGATACCGGCAACAGTCTTCATTCCACAGCCGCGAGTGGAATCGGTGATGGTTCGTATCGAGCGACGATCGGCGCCGGTTGTCGGCGTCGATCACGATTCCCTCATGGATCTCGTTCGCACGGCGTTTGGCCAGCGGCGCAAGATGCTTCGCCGGTCATTGTCCTCCAAGGTCACGACCGAGCAGTTCGAAGCCGCCGGAATCGACCCATCCGAGCGACCCGAGCGCCTCGACGTTGTTCAATGGGGAGCACTCACTGCAGCGGTACTGGCTGGGGCGTGATTCGATGGGGGACGTGACTGCCGAATCGGTCCGCCTCTTTGCTCCGGCCAAACTAACGACCTCGCTTCGCGTGGTTGGTGTGCGCGATGACGGTTACCACCTCATCGATGCCGAAATGGTGTCGCTTGATTTTGGCGATTCACTCATTGTCGATTGTGAAAGCGCCGGACCAGCTTCGGTGAGCTTTGCCGATGTCGATGGCAAAACCATTGATCTCGGTGTCGACAACCTCGTCTCTCGTGCATTGGCCATGGTGGGTCGCGACGCGTCCGTTCATGTTCAAAAGTTGATCGCGGCTGGTGCGGGACTCGGAGGCGGTTCTGCCGATGCCGCCGCCATTCTCCATTGGGCAGGTATGACTGATCCCGCTCAGGCGGTAACGCTTGGCGCCGATGTGGCCTTCTGTCTCCTCGGCGGCAGAGCGCGGGTGCACGGGATCGGCGAGCAGATCGAACCGTTGCCTTTTGAAGAGCGGACCTTCACATTGCTCACCCCACCAGTGATGTGTTCAACCCCTGCGGTCTACAAGGCTTGGGACGATCTTGGTGGTCCCCTCGGAACGAACGGCAATGATCTGGAACCAGCGGCGCTGCTGGTCGCGCCTGAGCTTGCTCGCTGGCGCGACGAACTCGCCGCGGCTAGTGGCCGTCAGCCTCGCCTCGCAGGATCAGGGTCGACCTGGTTTGTCGAGGGTGCGTTCCCGGGCCCGGGGCGAGTCATTACACACGCAAGCCCTGCTCGCTAGCTCCCGCAGGAGCGTTGCTTGTCGCTCGCCGTATGGGCCCGTACGCGGACCCACCCGGCTCTCGGGCCGGGTGGAGTCAACGAGAATCGTTCTGGCACAGCAGGCGTCAGGAACGCCTGAGCTCACTTACCGGCAGCTCGACGCTGGAAGCGGGTTCGCTTCAGCATCTTCTTGTGCTTCTTCTTACGCATGCGCTTGCGGCGCTTTTTAATGAGAGATCCCATGGCGGAGCGACTGTAGCGGTAAGGCGTGCTCTGGTGCGAAACGACACAACCCAACGACACAACCAAAGGACGGGCGGTTCGAGGAGGGTGAGGGATCCCGATCCATGGATGATCGGAATCCCGGCAGGGAAGGAAAGCTCGGGGGCAGGGACTCGAACCCCGAATGACTGGACCAAAACCAGCCGTGTTGCCAATTACACCACCCCCGAAAGGTGAGGCCCCGAAAGGTGAGGCCTCGGAAGGCGAGTCAGACCGTACTAGAAAGGCGGGCATGTCTCCGAGGCCGCTCTCTGCAATCGTGCTTGCTGCCGGAGAAGGTACACGTATGCGCTCGGCTCGCCCGAAGCCGCTCCATCTGTTGTGCGGACGCGCAATGGTGCTCTACGTCTTGGATTCACTGGCTGGCGCTCAGGTCCGCCGTGCGGTGGTTGTCGTCGGTCACGGTGCTGAACGGGTGACCAAAAAACTTCTCGATGCTGCTCCCGATGTCCCGCTCGAATTCGTGGAGCAGGAGGTGCAGCGGGGTACTGGCGATGCAGTGGGCGTTGCTCTGACCGCATTCACTCCCGAGGAACTCGATGACCTCGATGCCGACATTCTCGTGCTGCCCGGCGATACACCCTTGCTTCGCACCGAAACAATCACCTCACTTCTCGACATGCATCAACAAACTGATGCAGCGTGCACACTCCTTACTGCCCGAGTCGCCGATCCAACGGGCTATGGCCGAGTCGTGCGCGGTCGTGATGATCGCGTCGAAAGAGTCGTCGAACAGTCCGATGCCTCCGAGGCTGAACTGGCCATCACCGAGGTCAACACGTCGATCTACTGCTTCCGGGCCAGCGTGCTTGGTCCAGCGCTTCGACGCGTCACGCCTGAAAATGCGCAGGGTGAGTACTACCTCACCGATGTCGTCGAGGTGCTTGCCGGTGCGGGCTACAGGGTCTCGGCGGTGGTTGCGGCCGATCCTGCAGATACCAATGGCGTCAATGATCGTCTTCAGTTGGCCGCGGCGGAAGCGGAATTACGCCGGCGGACCAACGAAGCCTGGATGCGCAAAGGCGTCACAATGGTCGATCCCGGCCGCACCTACGTCGACACAACGGTGGAACTCGCGGCCGATGTCACTCTTTTCCCCGACACGATCCTTCAAGGTTCCTGTGTGATCGGCGCCGGAACCGAGATCGGACCAAACACTCGACTTGTCGATTGTCGGGTTGGGGCTCGATCAGTTGTCGAGAACTCTGTTGGACGTGGCGCAGATATTGGAAACGATGTTCGCCTCGGACCATTTGCGGTCATCGAGGAAGGCGACAGTATTTCTGACGGGGCGAGTCCCGGACCGTTCTACACTTCGACATCAGAATGACCAATCAAAAAGCCGGCGAAAGAAATCGAATGGAACTCGTCACCAAGAAGCGGCTGCATATCGTCTCGGGTCGGGCCAACCTTCCGCTCGCAGAAGAGATTGCCGAACGCCTTGGTGTCGAGCTCGGCGATGCGAATCTTGCGGAATTTGCCAACGGCGAACTTCATACTCGATTCGGAGAGTCAGTCCGCGGTACAGACGTGTTCATCATCCAATCGCATGTCAGTTCCGGGCGAATGAGCGTGAACGACGCGATCATGGAACAACTGATCATGGTCGATGCGGCAAAACGCGCGTCCGCCAAACGCATTACTGCGGTTGCTCCCTTCTACGGCTATGCCCGTCAGGACCGAAAGTCCGAAGGTCGCGAACCAATCACGGCAAAGTTGATTGCCAACATGTTCAAAGCTGCCGGTGCAAAGCGTCTGATTTCTGTCGATCTGCACTCGGGCCAAATTCAAGGATTCTTCGATGGCCCGGTCGACCATCTCACGGCAATGCCTGTACTCGTTGATTACATGGCGGGTCTTGGCGACGACCTTGTGATTGTTTCGCCCGATGCTGGTCGCGTGAAAGTCGCTGAGCGTTATGCCAACCAATTGCATGCCGATCTCGCCATCGTTCATAAGCGTCGCGTGAAGGGACAGAAGAACACTGTCGAAGCTCGTGACGTAGTTGGCGAGGTCGATGGCCGTATTTGCGTGCTTATCGACGACATGATCGATACCGGCGGAACGATCGTTGCCGCAGCCGAACAGCTCAAGGCTCGCGGAGCGACGGAAATCTACGCTGCCTGCACCCATGGTGTCTTTAGTGGTCCGGCAATTCAACGTCTGAACGATTCATGTATCTCGAAGGTCGTCATGACCAACACGTTGCCGCTGCCGCCCGAAAAGCAGTCAGACAAAATCGAAGTGCTTTCTGTTGCCGGAATCATCGCCGATGCGATCGATGCGGTCTTTGAAGACACCTCGGTCAGCGAAATCTTCGACGGGCACAACCAAAGCTGAGCGTCCAGAAACGGACGATGATCAGTACTCTCAGGGCAGCGTTCGGGGCGATTGCCGCAGCCCCTAGGGGTGTTGATAGACCGACGGAGCTCCCGCCAGGAGCGAGTTCGCCTTCTCGGGGGCGGATCGGTAGGATTGCCACCCGTTTCACGAACGTCAGCCGACGGCGCGCTACAGCGCTGCCTCCAGGAGCACCGAATCATGGCTATCACCCTCATCGCCTCAACCGGACGTAGTGCCGGTTCCCGTTCTTCGAGCCGCATGCGGACCGATGGTCTCGTGCCTGCGGTCGTCTACGGCCTGGGACGCGATTCGGTTGCTGTTTCGGTTCCGTGGCCCGATCTCCGTCGTGCGCTTAAGACCGAAGCCGGTCTCAACGCTCTCATCACTCTCGACGTTGATGGCCAGAAGGACCTCGCCATCATCAAAGATCTTCAGCGACACCCGATTCGTCGCAATGTGCTGCACGTTGATTTCCTTCGTGTTGATCCCGACGCAGGCGTTGCCGTTGAAGTTCCGCTTGTCCTCGTTGGCGAAGCCAAGAAGGTTGAAGGCCGTCGAGGCATTGTTGATCAGCCGCTCAAGTCCCTCACCGTCACCGCAAAGCCGGCCGATATTCCGAGCCTTATCGAAATCGACATCACCGACCTCGACGTCGGCGACTCGATCACCGTTGCGACGCTCACCCTTCCAGTCGGCGTGACAACCGACATCGACGACAGCATCCAACTGGTTCTTGGCCTTGCTACTCGCTTCTCAGTGGAAGACGGCGCGACCGAGGGTGAAGCTGGCGAAGGCGCGCCGGCCGAGGGTGCTGGCGAGGGCGACGCCGAGGGTGCTGCCGAGGGCGACGCCGAGTAAGTGGCATTTGGCGACAGGGGCGGCATTCGTCCCCGACGCGGCACGCCGGCCGACGTTCTCGTCGTAGGTCTCGGCAATCCAGGAAGCGAATACGACGGGACGCGCCACAACGTGGGCTTTGCCGTTATTGACCTTCTTGAGCGACGCCATAACGGCCGCTTGAAGTCGGGCAAGGAGCGCGCGCTTGTTGACGAGGTTCATATTGGTCAAAAGCGTGTCGCTCTGGCTAAGCCGACAACGTTCATGAATCTTTCGGGCGAGTCAGTCTCACCACTTGTGCGTCGTTTCGGTATTGAGGAAGCGTCAAGACTGGTAATTGTTCACGACGAACTCGATCTGCCGACTGGAATTGTTCGCGTGAAGATCGGCGGTGGGCTGGCAGGCCATAACGGGCTTCGGTCGATCAAAGCCCATCTTCATGATGACGCGTTTGTGCGAGTCCGGATTGGCGTGGGGAAACCGCCGAGCAAAGAAGGTGGCGCTGATCACGTCTTGAAACGTGTAGGGAAAGCTGATCGTGAAGCACTTGATGTCGCGATTGAAGTTGCGGCCGATGCAGTTGAACTCATTGTGAGCGATGGTCCCGATTCGGCGATGAATCGCGTAAATGCTCGAGCGTCGTAGAGGCTTGGCGGACCTAGTACGGCAACTCAACCTGACGAGGTAGGAGTTGGTAGGCAGGATTGAGAATCGTAAGTAGTCGATGGTGCTCACTTGTCATGCCTTCGACGATGAGGTGAGTGCCGAGGTGGACACCACCCAAGGTGCGACGGCCGAGGAACACCACGGTGATGCCGCCAGTTTTGTCGGCAAGGGTAAGTTCAAGGCTCGCGACCTGATCAGCCCACGGTTGCACACGAAGCGCTTTAACTCGGCCGGCAACTTTTACCTTTTCGCGCCACTTCACATCGGCAATCGGCATAACGCCAGCGAGAGAGCGAGCCCCAAGGTCAGCGAACTGTCGTTTGGTCTGATCAATGCGCTCTTTCTCGAGACGCTTTTCGCTACCGGAGAAAAGCCCCATCTCAGTGGCGAATGCCTGTTGTGCCCGACATCGAACCGGTCTCGACCTTATGGATGTGCTGACCTTTCGATGTTCTCGTCAAGTGGTAGGGAACAAAGGTCACGTTTGCATGCGGAACGTCGGCAAGCGCTTTGGCAATGCCGTCGGCGGAGTGATCATGAAGGAGTCGATGCCATGCCGAGCGGTACTCGCGACGGGGGATGAGAACCGTCACTTCGGTTTCGCCATCGGCCGCCAGTTCGGTAACAACCTCAAGGACGGTTCGGTTGATTCTTCGATCGGGGCATTCGCGAATATCAAGAGAAATTTGCTTGAGCGGTAAATTGCTCCACTCTTTTAAAAGTTCTTGTGCGTGTTGTTCATCGACGGCGATGTGAACGGCATCAAGTCGATCTGGATGCAGCGTGCGGGCGTACTGAATTGCCCGAGCAGAGGTGCGATCGATTTTGTCGATGAGTACAACGACGGCATGACGCTTGAGGATGGGGGCGGTGGCAGCAAGAGTCGCGTCTTCTGCGAGTTCGGTCTTTTCCGCTTCGTATTGGTGATTGAGGCGGACGACGACCCATACGAAGATTGGGATCATCACAAGAATTACCCACGCGCCGTCAAGGAATTTGGTTGCGCTAATGACCACCGTAACGACCGCAGTCACTACCGCTCCAACCCCATTAATCAAGAGCCCGGTCCTCCATCCTTGCTCCTTCAAGCGGATGTGGCGACGGGCCATGCCCGCCTGGGACAAGGTGAAACTGAGGAATACGCCGATTGCATAAAGCGGGATGAGGCGACTCACGCTGGCGCCAAGAACGATGACGAGTACGGCAGCCATAGCGGCGAGCGTCAAAATACCGTTGCTGTACACCAGTCGATGACCGCGTTTAGTCAACTGTCGCGGCATGAATGAATCTTCGGCTTGAAAGCTGGCGAGCCGAGGGAAGTCGGCAAACCCCGTATTGGCGGCCATGATCAAGATAAACATCGTCGCGAACTGCGTAAAGACGAACATCAGTCGGCCAAGTCCAGAACTGCCGTACACGCCCTCGGCGATCTGGGCAATGACGGTCTTGCCCGCCACAGGAATGGTGTTGAGTTCCGAGGCGAGCCACGAGATGCCGACGAACATGAGTCCGAGCATCGTTCCCATGATGACAAGTGTCTGTGCTGCGTTTTTCCACGATGGTTCACGAAAGGCGGGAACGCCATTGGAAATAGCCTCAACGCCCGTAACAGCGGCGCCACCCGAGGCGAACGCGTGCAGGATGAGGAACCATCCAACCGCACTCATGCCGACTGCTTCGTGCGCCTGTTCAGGGTTCATCTCCTCGATAGAAATCTGATCAAGGCCGCCACCGAATCCTGCCTTAAACAGCCCGTAGCCGATCATGAGGGCCATGGCGACGACGAACGCGTAGGTCGGGACGGCAAAAATGCGTCCTGATTCCTTCACACCTCGGAGGTTGCCGAGCGCAACAATTGCGATGAAGGAGAGAGCGATGAAGATTCGGTAGGGATAGAGCTCTGAGAAAACGGAGTAGAGGGCAGCGGTTCCGGCCGACGCCGAAACGGCAACCACCAAGATGTAATCGGTAAGCAGAGAAACGCCGGCCACTTGAGCAGGAAGCACGCCAAGATTGTCTTTGGTAACGATGTAGGCGCCGCCGGCGGACGGATAGGCCTTGATCGTTTGCCGATAGCTCAAAATCAGGATGATCAATACACCGATCATTGCGAAGGTGATTGGCATTACGAATTGGAATGCAACAAGGCCAATGCCTGCGAGCAGCAAGGTATGGAGGATCTCTTCTGTTGCGTACGCAGCTGATGAAAGGTTGTCCGAGGCAAAGACTGCGAGCGCCGTCGGTTTGCCGAGTCGTTCGTGTTCGAGTTGGTCGGTGTTGAGTGGGCGACCAAGCATTCGGTTCTTCAATCGAAACATCCGACTTTCAGGGATCGGTGTTCGAGAAGAGGGCGGTAGTGGCGCCGGGCCGTCGGGGGAGGGACTCACAGTTGGAGTTGTCATGGCCTATGTAGTTGACACCCGCAGGGTCACTAAGCGCAATCACCGGTGACCCGAATCCCAGTGCCGAAACCTGAACAGGTCAAGTGACGGGTGAGGCCAGGCGGGTGAGCAAGGTGTCAGTCGAGCGGGTGGCTAGCCTTCAACCCTCACCCCCGGCACACTCTGTGCCGGGCGTACGCGCGTGTCCTGAGGTCCCATGGCTCTGTCCGATCTGATCCCGATGATGGCCGATGAGCCGGCGCTCATCTCGATCTTGGGACGTCGTGAAGGCTCCATCGTCATCCCGGAACCAGCCCGAGCCATCACGATTTCCTCACTGGTTGAGCGGGCTGAGCGTCGACCAGTGGTGGTGGGCGTACCTACAACCGCAGAAGCTGAGCGTCTCGTGCGTGACCTCGCTGCGTTCCTAGGTCCCGATGAGGTGGAGCTATTCCCCGCATGGGAAACACTCCCATTCGAACGGGTGAGTCCCGCGATCGACACGATGGGCCGGCGCTCACGGGTGCTGTGGCGACTCCACGAACCCGAACGAGCCCCAGCAGTGATCGTGGCGCCAGTTCGGGCACTCGTCCAGCGTCTAGGCCCTCACGTCGGTGAAATTGAACCCATCACAATTGGTGTTGGCGACGTTGCTGATCCTGTTGAACTCATCGAGCAACTTGTGAGCTTCGGCTATCGACGCGAAGTCCAGGTGGAACATCGTGGCGAGGTTGCGGTGCGCGGCTCAATCGTCGACATCTACCCAAGCACGGCTGATGCACCCATTCGTATTGATCTGTGGGGCGATGAAGTTGACCGCCTCACCGAGTTTTCGATTGCCGATCAGCGAGCAACCGTTTCAGTGGCGGAAGCAACCTTTTTTCCCTGTCGAGAACTCCTTCCCACCGAGGAAGTGCGTGAACGTGCTGCAGCCCTCGTCGGAGCCCAGCCCTGGGGGCGGGAGCAGTGGGAGCGACTTTCTGAGGGCCAGATGTTCGATGGCATGGAGAGTTGGTTGCCATGGTTGGTCGATGACAACGCTGATGATCCCGATGTTCTTTTTGATCTGCTTCGAGATGACGCACAAATTCTGCTGATCGAACCGCGACGTATGCGCGATCGCGCTGGAGACATCCTCGCTGAGGAGCAAGACCTCGAGCAGTCGCTCTCGCGAACATGGGGGGCGGAAGGATCCTTTCCTCAGTTGCATGTTCCGTTTGAACGTCTTCTTGGCCGCACGGGAGCACCAATGTGGACAGTGCTTGATATTCCCGATGCGCCCAGCACGCCGGTGGTGGGTGCGTCGGGTTGGGATCCCGTTGTCGGCGACGGAAACCTCCTCGTCGAACAATTACGTTCGATGCTGTCTGATGGTGCAACGGTTGTTGTGGCTGCTGACGGAAGCGGTTCAGCCGATCGGTTAGTGGCATTACTCGGCGATCAAGGCATTCACCTTTCATTTGATGAACGCGGACGCGAAGACCTTTCGACCCCAGGTGGACACGTTGTTGTTGCGCCACTCGAGCGTGGGGTTCGGTTGCCGCAGATCGGACTTGCACTTCTCGCTGAATCCGATGTCACCGGCCGTCGTCGCGCTCATCGCCGTGCACGGCCGCGTAAGGCTGTAGCTCAAGGGCATTTCGACGACCTCGCACCCGGAGACTTTGTCGTGCATTATCAGCACGGGGTAGGTCGGTACGGGGGAATGGTCAAGCGCGCAATCGGTGGAGTCGAGCGCGACTATCTACTTCTTGAATATCGCGGTGACGATCGTCTTTATGTTCCAAGCGATCAAGTCGATGCGGTGCGGCCTTTCACTGGTAGCGATTCTCCCAGCCTGAGTCGCCTTGGCGGAGGTGAATGGCAAAAAAACAAAGCTCGAGTGCGCGAAGCGGTCACCGAGATCGCGCAGGAACTCGTGGTTCTCTACCAAAAGCGGATTCACGCTCCCGGTTACGCGTTCGCACCTGATACCCCATGGCAGCATGAACTCGAAGAGTCCTTCCCCTACGAACTCACCCCCGATCAGAAGATTGCTATCGCCGACGTGAAAGCGGATATGGAAGGTGAGTCTCCGATGGATCGACTCGTTTGCGGCGATGTTGGTTTCGGAAAGACTGAAGTCGCAGTTCGAGCAGTCTTCAAGGCGGTCCAAGACGGAAAACAAGCAGCAGTGCTGGTGCCGACAACACTTCTTGCGCAACAGCATTTACAGACGTTTAGTGAACGATTCGCTGGTTATCCGGTTCGAGTCGAAATGCTCAGCCGCTTCTTGACGAATGCGCAGGCCAAAAAAGTGATTGCCGATCTCGAAACCGGCGATGTCGATGTTGTGATTGGAACTCATCGGCTCCTTGCTGATGGGTTGGCCTTCAAAGATCTCGGGCTCTTAGTTGTCGATGAAGAACAGCGATTCGGCGTTTCACACAAAGAATCCATCAAAGGACTCAAAGTTGGTGTCGATGTGCTGACGCTTACGGCCACGCCAATTCCGAGAACACTTGAAATGAGTCTCACGGGTATTCGCGATCTCACCTTATTGAATACGCCGCCGAGCGAACGTCAGCCGATTCTCACGTATGTCGGTGAATACGACGAGCGCGCAGTGGTCGAAGCAATACGGCGTGAGTTGCTCCGCGAAGGTCAAGTCTTCTTTGTGCACAATCGTGTGCAGGACATCGAGCGCGTTGCGGCGAACCTTAGTGAGCTCGTACCTGAAGCGCGGATAGCTGTTGCTCATGGACAGATGGACGAAGGAACGCTCGAGAAAGTTGTTCTCGATTTTTGGGAAGGCGCATTCGATGTACTCGTCTGTACCACCATCATCGAATCAGGTATTGATATGCCAACGGTCAACACCTTGGTAGTTGATCGTGCCGATCTCCTTGGGCTTGGCCAACTTCACCAGCTTCGTGGGCGCGTCGGACGTTCAGGAAGTCGCGCGTATGCCTATTTGTTCTTTCCTCCGGAGCGAGCGCTTACCGAACAAGCCTTCGAGAGACTGCGCACGATCGGAGAAGCGACCGAGCTCGGGTCTGGTTTCCGGATCGCGATGCGCGACCTAGAAATTCGAGGGGCGGGCAATTTGCTTGGCAGCGGACAAAGTGGCCACATCTCGTCTGTCGGATACGACCTCTATTGCCAGATGGTCACCGAAGCAGTGGCGGAGTTAAAGGGCGAGCCGATTCCCGAACCGGCCGAAATCAAGCTCGAGTTACCGGTCGATGCTTCGTTGCCTGCTTCCTATGTCGAACGTGAAGACTTACGGCTCGAGGCCTATCGGCGTCTTGCCGCGGTGATCTCGGCTGCTGAAGTTGCCGATATTCGGACCGAGTGGGAAGACCGCTACGGACCGGTGCCCGAAGATGCCGAAGCGCTCCTTGAGGTTGCCCGCCTTCGGGCGGAGTGCGTCAGAACCGGGGTTACCGACGTCACCGTGACCAAGGGGCCAGGATTTGGCGGGCCGAAGTTTGTGGCCCGGATCTCACCGTTGGCCCTTCGGACTTCCGCCACGATCCGTCTTGATCGCCTCTACAAAGGGTCGGTGTATAAGCCCGAGCCGCAGCAATTGCAGCTTCACCTGAACTCGGCAGTGTCGATCATTGACGACCTCGTCTCGGCGCTGGCCGACCTCGTACCTGAGGACGAGGGCTGACTCTCAGGCCCTCTGCTGGCTCCGTTAGTGTGAGCAACCTTGTGAAGACGACGCGCACTATCTCCATCACCGCCATCCTCCTCGCCCTCGTGCTTTCCCTCGTGGGCAGTTCATGTTCGGCGGTGAACCCAACCGCACTGACCGTGAACGACTGGATACTTTCCGATTCGGAGTTCCAGTCGCAGATAGAGGCGTTTGCAAAGGTGTACTCGACCTCAGGTGGAGCCAGTGAGCTCAAGTCGGCTGATGGCAACTCGTGGGCGACCTCCTACACGTCTGCCTTCCTAAACGATCAGTTGAGTCTCCAGCTCGCCCAGGTTGGTGTTGACGAACGCGGCCTCACCGTGACTGATGCTGATCGAGCGGATGCAAGGACACTGCTCGAGCAGAACTTCACCAACGGCTCTGGCACCTCAGTGTTCAACGAACTTCCGGCGAGTTACCAGCAGACGCTTATCGATGGTGTGGCAGCTCAGAGCGTGCTGGGAGCAGCAGTTATTGCTGAAGCCCAAACCGACGAGGGTCTTCGTAATCTTTATGAGGCAACGAAGGATCAGTATCAAGAAGATCTCGTATGCGCGAGCCACATCCTTGTACTCGCAGGTTCGGGTTCAGGAAACGCAGTTCCGACCGACGCTCAGTACGCGACCGCTCTGACATCAATCAAAGACATCCAGTCGCAGATCAATGGAACATCAAACTTTGCCGAGATCGCTGTAGCGAAGTCGCAAGATCCGGGATCAGCGACCTCAGGTGGAGCGCTTCCGTGCAGCCCAAAGGGTTCCTATGTGACGGAATTCGATGACGCAGCTTGGGCGCAGCCAGTTGGGGTTGTGGGTGAACCGGTGAAGACGAGGTTTGGATATCACATTGTTCTTGTAACGGCTCGTGGCAAGTTGACGTTTGAACAACTGAAGGATTCGCTGAAGCAGTCTGTTGTTGACAATGCCGACGCGATTGTCGGCGCTGAACTGATGCGTATCGCCTCAACGGCAAACGTATCGGTTAACCCTCGTTACGGTCAGTTTGACGCAGCGACAGCGAAAATCATTGCTCCCTCAGGTGCCACCTCCACCACGGTCGCCGGACTTCCGTTGCAGTGATCTGCACTCGCCGATGATGCCTCGAGTTGTCATCGTTGGGCTCGGGCCTGGCGATGTTGAACTCCTGACTCTCGGTACTCGTGAGTCGATCGACACGATCGCAACGCAATTCGTTCGAACACGTCGACACCCAGCAGCGGTCGTGATGGAAGCGGCGACATCATTCGACGCTGTCTATGAAACAGCGGCTTCTATCGACGAGGTCTACCCCGAGATCGTCGAACGATTGATCGAGGCTGCGACCGAGGCAGGTGAAGTCCTTTATGCCGTTCCTGGTTCGCCGATTGTGGCCGAGCACACGGTGGAGCTATTGCTGGCTGATTCTCGTTGCGAGGTTGAAATCATTCCCGCGCTTTCGTTCCTCGATCTCACATGGGCCCGTTTGGGAATCGATCCTGTCTCCGTTGGTGTGCGCATCATCGATGGTCATCGGTTCGCCGTTGAAGCAGCGGGGGAGCGTGGCCCACTCTTGGTGGCGCAGTGCGACTCGGCCGAGGTGCTCTCCGACGTGAAGCTTGCGCTCGATGCCGGAATCAATTCGTGTCTTGCGGCCGATGCCACTGTGACGGTGTTGCAGCGACTAGGGCTACCTGATGAAGTCGTCGAAGAAATTCCTTGGGCAGAAATCGATCGAATAGCGGCCGACCATCTCACCTCGATTTTTCTTCCTGAACTCTCTGCTCCGGTCGCCCAAGAGTTGGTTCGTTTCGCAGAACTCGTCGCTGTATTGCGCGCCGAATGTCCTTGGGACCGCGAGCAAACCCATGAGTCTCTTCGTCGTCATCTCCTTGAAGAGTCCTACGAACTCCTTGAAGCCATCGACCATCTCGATGTCGAAGCCGGCACTGGCTATGAACATTTGGAAGAAGAACTTGGGGATCTGCTTTTCCAAGTGCTCTTCCATAGTCAGTTGGCATCAGAAGAAGGTCAGTTCACGATTGCTGATGTCGCTCTCAACGTTCACGACAAATTGCGATCTCGACACCCGCATGTTTTTGGTGACGTCGAGGCTGAGGACGCTGACGCAGTGGTGAGTAACTGGGAACAGATCAAGAAGGAAGAAAAGGGTCGCGAGAGCGTCTTCGATGGCGTTCCCGACGCGATTCCCGCATTGCTTTACGCACTCAAGATTCAGAAGAAGGCTGGAGCGCTTACGGGCCTTGATCCGAGTGCTCTGCCTGTCCCGGAGTCGATCGAGGCGACACTTCGGGAATTTGGGGTGTCGATCGATGATCAAACCACCGGCGCGCTGCTGTTCGCGATCGTCGATGAGGCCCGGCGTGCTGGGGTTGATCCCGAGACGGCACTGCGCGCAGCGGCGGTGAACTACCGCGATGCCGCTCGGAGTGCTGAACTAGGCGGACGCGCGGATCTCTGACCGTCCCCACTGCTCGCGCGTCGACGTGGAAAACTTCCACCCAAGCCCCATTGACGAGGAGCCCCCGATCCCATGAGCATCATCGAACACATCGCTGGCCGCGAGGTCCTCGACAGCCGCGGTAACCCGACCGTCGAGGTTGAAGTCATCCTCGAATCTGGTGCGAATGGTCGCGCGATAGTTCCCTCTGGTGCATCGACCGGCGCGTTTGAGGCTGTTGAACTCCGCGATGGCGAATCCCGCTACATGGGTAAAGGTGTGCTCGACGCTGTTGCCCATGTCGACGACGAGATCTACGACGCCCTCGTCGGATTCGACGCACTTGATCAGCGCGATATCGATCGAGTCCTTCTCGAACTTGATGGCACTGATAACAAGAGCCGCCTCGGGGCGAATGCGATCCTTGGTGTATCGCTTGCCGTAGCGCGAGCCGCTGCCGATGAACTCGCTGTGCCGCTCTACCGCTATGTCGGTGGCGTGAATGCACATGTGCTTCCCGTTCCGATGCTGAACGTGCTCAATGGCGGCGAGCATGCCGACAACAACGTCGATCTCCAAGAGTTCATGAGTATGCCTGTGGGCGCAGCGTCGTTCTCCGAGGCACTGCGCTGGGGCGCCGAGACCTACCACGTGCTCAAGAAGGTTCTCCACGACCGCAATCTCTCTACCGCGATCGGCGACGAAGGCGGTTTTGCCCCCAATCTCGCCTCGAATGAAGACGCAGTGAAGTTGCTGCTTGAAGCGATCGAGAAGGCCGGATTCACCCCTGGCACTGACATCGCAATTGCTCTCGATGCTGCTTCCACCGAGTTCTACAAAGACGGTAACTACGTCCTCGCCGGCGAAGGCCGATCACTGGCTCCGGCGGAAATGGTTGGGTATCTCCAGGACCTCGTCTCGAAGTACCCAATTGTCTCGATCGAAGACGGCATGGCCGAAGAAGACTGGGATGGCTGGTCCAAACTGACCGCAGCAATTGGCGACAAGGTCCAGTTGGTAGGGGACGATTTGTTCGTCACGAATGTCGAGCGGTTGTCTCGGGGCATCGAAGCAGGTGTCGCAAACTCGATTCTGGTAAAGGTCAACCAAATCGGTTCGCTCACAGAAACCCTTGAATCTGTTGCTATGGCGACCCGTGCGGGCTACACGGCCGTTATGTCACATCGTTCGGGGGAAACCGAAGACACGACAATCGCTGATCTTGCTGTTGCAACCAATTGCGGGCAGATCAAGACCGGTGCTCCGGCTCGAAGCGATCGTGTGGCCAAGTACAACCAACTGCTGCGCATCGAAGACGATCTCGGCGATGCTGCGGCCTACTGGGGCGCTGCAGCCATCAAGCAGGTTGGCCGCTAGTCATGGCTCGTTTTCCCCGTCGATCACGCGCGGAGTCGTCCGCGTCGCGAAAGCGCTCCAACGCGCCCGCGAAGTCTTCGGGGCCCAAACACGCCAAACCGCAGCGTTCGTTGCTGGCCCGATCCACATGGGTTGTCACTCCGATCATTTTGGTGATCCTGACGGTTGCCGTGGTTGCCTTTCTTGCTCCAACACGCACGTTGCTTGATCAGCGCAGAACTGCTGCGACCGTTGAGCAGCGATTGGCCGAAATTGATCAAGCGAATGCCGATGCACAGGCCCAAGCCGATGCGCTCAAGACCGATGCGGAGATTGAACGCATTGCCCGTGAGCAATATGGCTACGCCAAGGCTGGCGAAGAGGTGTACCACCTGCTTCCGGAGGCTCAAGATCCGGTCCGAGTCCCCGACGCTTGGCCGTTCGAGGGTTTGGGTTCCTCTCTCACCCGCTGAGTAGGTTCCCAACAGTCGTCCACTAACCTCTGATTGCCGCAACGGCACCTCGAGGGGGAGTGAACCACATGAGCGTGATGGGAACCCGTGTACAGCGTCGGGAAGATCCGCTGTTCTTAACCGGCGGCGCCCGATACACCGCCGATCTTCAAGAGCCGCTGCTTGAAGGGGCGCTCCATGCGCATTTTGTTCGATCGACAATCGCTCATGCGCGCATTACCGAACTCGATGTTTCTGAAGCGCTTGCTGCGACAGGAGTCGTTGCGGTGTTTACCGCTGCAGATGTCGCCGAATCCGGTGACCTTTCCGCACCACCTCCTGCTATTCCCGGCATGATCCCGGACATTCTCGCTCGGCCATGGCTCGCAACCGATGTTGTCCGTTACGTCGGCGAGGCAATTGCCGTCATCGTCGCCGAATCTGCTGTCGCCGCCGAGGACGCCTCTGAACTCGTGATTGTCGATTTCGATCCACTCGATGCAGTTGTCGATCCGGTGTTTGCCGCGACCGATCAGGTCCTGCTGCATCCTGAGCACGGTTCCAACACGGCGCTCGAAGTTCCGTTTGGGTTCACCGAAGAGTTATTCGACGGTTGCGAAGTTGTCGTCACTCGCGACATCGTCAATCAGCGCGTCGCCGTTGCCCCTCTTGAACCTCGCGGTGTCGCGGTTGTGTGGCACGAAGGTCGTCTGATCGCATGGGTATCCACCCAAGCTCCACATTCGGTCAAGGGCAAACTTGCTGGCGTTTATGAACTTGAGCCGCAACAAGTTCATGTGATCGCTCCTGCTGTTGGCGGCGGGTTCGGCGCAAAGATCAATCTTCAGACCGATGAACTTTTGCTGCCGTGGGTTTCACGCAAAGTCAACCGACCAATCCGTTGGGCCGAGTCGCGTAGCGAGTCAATGGTGTCGATGCCGCACGGTCGCGGTCAGGTTCACAAGATCGAAATCGGAGGCTCGAAAGACGGCAAGGTCGAGGCCTATCGACTCACCGTCCTGCAAGACGTCGGCGCCTATCCGGGCATGGGCACATTTCTCCCGTTCATGACTCGCACGATGGCTCCGGGCACCTACGACATCCCCAAGGTCGAATGCAATACCAAGTCAGTGATGACAAACACCACGCCGATTGAGGCCTATCGCGGTGCAGGTCGTCCCGAGGCAACTGCGGCTATTGAACGCGCAATCGACCTCTTCGCTGCCGAAATCGGCATGGACCCAGTCGAGGTGCGTCGACGCAACCTCATTGCCGCCGATGCGTTTCCCTTCACCACGCAGACCGGCGCGATCTACGACAGCGGCGACTACCAGGCTGCGCTCAACCTTGCACTTGCCGAAGCTGACTACGAAGGATTGCGTGCTGAACAAGCTGCTCGTCGTGCGGCGGGCGATCCGGTGCAACTGGGCATTGGTGTTTGTGTCTACGTCGAGATCACTGCTGGCCCGGCCGGTAGCCATGGCGAGTTCGCCAAGGTTGTCCTTAGTAAGGACGGTGGACTCACGGTGTACACCGGCTCCTCATCACACGGCCAGGGTCACAACACCGCGTGGGCGATGCTTGCCAGTGATCTCACTGGCATTCCGATGGATGCCATCGAAGTCGTTGCCGGCGATACCGACCGTGTTGCCGAAGGTATGGGCACGATGGGCTCCCGCTCATTGCAGTTGGGTGGTTCGGCGGTCTGGACCGCAACGGAGCAGGTTGTCGACAAGGCCCGCCAGGTTGCGGCCGAACTCCTTGAAGCAAATGTGGCCGACATCGAACTCGATATGGATCGTGGGGTGTTTCACGTCGCTGGCACTCCGAGCGTTTCCAAAACTTGGGCCGAGGTCGGAACCGCCGGCGACATCGTTGACCCGATCGGTGGTGGTGCGATGGGGCTGCCAATCGAAGCCTCACTCACCTTCAGTGCCGAGAACGCGACATTCCCGTTTGGTGCGCATGTGGCCGAGGTCGAGGTCGACACCGAAACCGGCAAAGTCACATTGCGTCGCATCGTGACCTGTGACGATGCGGGCCGCATCTTGAATCCACTTATCGTCGAAGGTCAGCGTCATGGCGGTATTGCTCAAGGTGTGGGACAGGCACTGTTCGAACACATGATGTACGACGAAGACGGAAATCCGCAGACCTCGAACTTTGCTGATTATGCGTTTGGTTCGGCAGCCGAGTTCCCGAGTTTCGATCTCGTTCCGCTCGAGACTCCCTCTCCGGTGAATCCTCTCGGCGCGAAGGGCATCGGCGAATCGGGCGCAATTGGCGGTACCCCCGCAGTTCAGAGCGCAGTTATCGACGCATTGTCACCGTATGGTGTCACTCACCTCGATATGCCGTACACCGCCGAGCGCGTGTGGCGTGCCGTTACTGGACTCTGAGTTGAATTCAACACGATGACGCAGCCAATCAACCCCAAGCCACGCCAAGAACCTGCGGTGAAGCAACGTTGGCAAAGTTCAGCGAAGTGGACCCTCATCGCGTCGGTCGGGGTGACTGTTGGGATGTTTCTCGTCTTCTATTTCTTGTTCCTGAGAGGTTGAACAAGCCATGACGATTGAAATTCGTGCTGCAGCAAGCCGAGGTGAAACTCAGATCGGTTGGCTTGACTCAAAGCACTGTTTCAGTTTCGGCTCCTATGTTGATCACACAAACACTGGTCATGGACTTTTGATCGTAAGTAACGACGACCGAGTTGCACCGGCAACAGGTTTCGGTACGCACGGTCACGCCGATATGGAAATCATCACCTGGGTCCTTTCAGGCGAGGTTGAACATTCGGACACGCTCGGTAATCACGGCATCATTCGGCCCGGACTCGCACAACGCATGTCTGCGGGCACCGGTATTCGTCATTCGGAACACAATCCCAGTCCCGACGTCGAGGCACATTTTGTGCAGATGTGGGTGCCACCGGATACGCAAGGCATTGAACCGGGCTATGAACAGCAAGAGGTTGGCCACTTGTTGGCTGCGGGCGGGCTTGTTGCGATCGCTGGTGGTCCAGACAGCGGTGCGGTCATCGTCATCAATCAGCGCGATGCCGTGATGTACGCAGGACGCCTCAAGGCAGGCGAATCCGTATCGATCCCCGTTGCGCCCCATGTTCACCTCTTCGTAGCGCTCGGCTCGGCAAGGTTGAACGAGTCCGAGGAACTTGGTGAGGGGGATGCCCTTCGCCTTACCGATGAGGGCTCCCACACGATCATGGCGGGTCCAGAAGGCGCAGAAGTCATTGTCTGGGCTACTGCCTGAGGTTCACTTCGAAGGTACGAGGCGACCACCGGTAGCCTGCCGATTGTGAGTTCCGCTACCCCCGCATCTGTCGCTGACGTTGTCTCCGGTCTTGCCACCAATGGCTATCTGTCCGACGAGGGATTGGCGACCGCAATTTTCCTTTCCTTGACGATGGGGCGTCCCCTTTTGCTCGAAGGGGAACCCGGTGTCGGAAAGACCGAAGTGGCAAAGGCGCTGAGCGCACTTACCGGAGGCGAGTTACTCCGACTCCAGTGCTACGAAGGACTCGATGCATCGCAAGCACTGTACGAGTGGGATTACCCGCGACAGCTACTGCACCTGCGTGCTGCTGAGGCGGCCGGAACAATCAGTTCCGATGTGGCTGCTGTCGAGAATGAGCTTTATAGCGAGCGGTTTCTGGTGCGTCGCCCGCTCTTGGACGCGATCTCTGATCGTCACCATATTGCGCCAGTTCTGCTCATCGATGAACTTGATCGCGCTGACGACGAGTTCGAGGCATTTCTGCTGGAAGTGCTTGCTGACAACGCGGTGACGATCCCCGAACTCGGTACGTTTCGAGCAACAGTTCCACCAATCGTGATCATCACCTCGAACCGCACCCGTGATGTACACGATGCACTGAAGCGCCGTTGTTTGTATCACTGGGTGGAGCATCCTGATCTTGAACGCGAGATCGCCATTGTTCAATCGCGCGTTCCTGGAGCAAACGAAGTTCTCTCGCGTCAGGTCTCGCGGCTGGTGGCTGAACTTCGGACAATTGGTTTATTCAAACCTCCGGGTGTCGCCGAGACAATAGATTGGGTGATGGCACTCACGGCGTTAGGTCGCACCGAGCTCGATTCGTTGTCGGTAGAAGCATCTCTCGGTGCTGTGGTGAAATATCGCGAAGATGCAGATCGAGTTCGTGCTCGTGGCATCGACACGTTGGTCGAATCCGCCACGACTGCCGACTGAGTGGCCACAATGGACGACGACGGAATCCTGGGACTCGTCGAGTTGCTGCGAACAGCAGGTCTGTCGGTGCCAGTTGGAAATCTGATTACGTTCACTGAGGCAATGGAGATCATTGGTGATGATCTTCGTTCGCTGTATTGGTGTGGCCGAGCGACGTTGACACATTCGCCAATCGATATTGAGTTGTACGACCGTGTTTTCCGACATTGGATTCTTGGCACGGAACTCGGTCTGACCGAAGCGGTAACGCGTTCGCCCGAACCGCTTCTTATCGACGATGACGAAAGGCTCGATGACGAGCAGACAGACCGCGCCGATGTCGAGACTGAAGATGGCACGGTTCTTCGTTTCAGCCGCACCGAAACGCTTCGGTCAATGGATTTCGCCGATCTGGATGACGAGGAACGCCTAGAGGTCGATCGTCTCATCGCTGATATGCGCCTAACTGCGACGATGCGCCGGTCGCGTCGGCGGCGTCCATCGAAACGATCCTCTGGTACCCCTGATCTTCGACGCACCGTTCGCGAGTCGCTCCGCACCGGAGGGGAACCCATCAATCGACGAACATTGCAGCGCACCCGTGTGGCCCGCCGGGTCGTGATCATTGCTGACATCAGTGGTTCGATGGCTGCCTACAGCCGCTCACTGATTCGCTACGCACATGCAGCGGTGTCGGCTCGCAGTCGAGTTGAAGCATTTGCGTTGGGCACACGCCTGACTCGACTGACTCGGGAACTCGATATTCGCGATCCCGATCAAGCACTGCAGCGCGCGGCTGATTCGGTCGAGGACTGGTCGGGTGGCACGCGCCTAGGTGAAGGTCTTCAGCAGTTCAACGATGACTGGGGTACGCGCGGCATGGCTCGCGGCGCAGTCGTCGTCATCCTGTCCGATGGTTGGGATCGCGGAGAACCGGAACGCTTAGCAAGCCAAATGGCCCGGCTTTCGCGCGTGGCTCACCGGATTGTTTGGGTAAATCCGTTGAAGGCTTCTGATGGCTACGCGCCGTTGGCTCGAGGCATGGCTGCCGCATTGCCATATGTCGACGATTTCATCGAGGGCCATTCTCTTGGTGCGCTCGACCGTCTCTCATCCAAACTCTCGGGTGGCAGTTCAGGCCCCGTACGATCAAGTTCCGCGTTTACGCCCGAGGAGGTGACCCGATGAAGGAAATCATGGATGACATTGACCGATGGCGCCGTGCTGGTCATCGTGTTGCGCTCGCTCGTGTTGTGGACATCGAAGGTTCGGGTCCAAGGCTTCCAGGCGCGTCGATGGCTGTTGCCGACACTGGTGAGGTAGCAGGTTCCGTTTCGGGCGGTTGTGTCGAAGGTGCAGTTGTATCCGAAGCCCTTGACATTCTCGCGACGGGTGATCGTCGCGTCGTCACCTTTGGTTACAGCGACGACGAGGCATTCGCCGTTGGTCTCACCTGTGGAGGGACAATTCATCTGTTCATCGAACCTTTGGATTGGTGAACGAAATGTCCGAATCGATCTATGAACTTTGGTGTGCCGCGGTCAACGACCATCGCCCTATCGCTTTAGCGACGGTGATTGAAGGTGAGCACGTGGGTTCCAAAGTCATCGTTGGCGACGGCATCGAGCCGACCGGCACACTCGGCGACGCCGATCTCGATCGAGTTGTCATTCGAGACACCATCGGTGAACTTGCTGGTGGTCGAAGCGGAGTGCGCCACTACGGTCCTCATGGCGAGGCCCGTGAAGATGCGGTTTCGATTTTCATTGAATCGTTTGCCCCACCGCCGCAGATGTTGATTTTCGGAGCGGTGGATTTCACCGGGGCGCTCGTGAAGGTCGCCAAAGTCATGGGCTATCGCGTCACGGTCTGCGACGCGCGTGAAGTTTTTGCTACAAAGCGTCGGTTTCCTTCCGCCGACGAAGTCGTCGTCGATTGGCCCCATCGCTATCTTGAAAAAGTTGGCGATCGCTTGGGTCAGCGAGACGCCGTCTGTGTGCTTACCCACGATCACAAGTTCGACGTGCCCGCTATTCAGGCTTCTCTTGCGACTGGCGTTGGGTATCTCGGCGCTATGGGAAGTCGCCGTACGTGTGCTGAGCGGCTCGAGCGTCTCGCCGAGGCTGGTGCCGACATGGATCAGGTCAATCAACGCCTTCATGCGCCGATCGGGCTTGATCTGGGCGGACGAACACCAGAAGAAACGGCAATCGCTATTTGTGCCGAAGTCATCGCGGCACGAACTGGTCGTGTGAGCGCGTCGCTTAGCGATACGACCGGCAGTATTCACTAACTCGTTCGTTCGAATGTCTGATCGCCTAAAGGGCGATCATCATTTAGGACAGGCCGGACTCTTCAAGCGAACGACGTACGAGGACGCGGGCCAGATGCTCGCGGTACTCAGACGACGCGTTGATGTCGCTCTGTGCTTCGGTGCCCTCATTGGCAAACGCTGCAGCGTCGGCAGCACCTGCACCGGACTTCACCGCGTCCATCACTGCGCTTGCGAGCAGGGGAGTCGAGCCCATGTTGACAAGTGCGACGCCAGTCGAGCCATTGGCGCGAACAGTAGCGACACCGACAATGGCCCAGTCCTGAGCACGACGGTTGAACTTTTGAAATGACCAACCCTGTGTGTCGAGCTTTGGGATACGGATCTCGGTGAGCAACTCATCGGGAGCAAGCGCAGATTCAAGGAAGCCGGTGAAGAATTCAGATGCTGCGATTTCGCGGGTTCCGTTGGGGCCGGTGGCCACAAGCGTGCCACCCATCGCCAGGATGACTGCCGGAAGATCAGATGCGGGGTCGGCGTGGGCAAGAGAACCGCCGAGGGTGCCGCGATGGCGAACCTGAGGATCGCCGACGTGGCCGGCTGCGTGTGCAAGAAGTGGTGCGTCTGCAGCCAACATCGTGCTGATTTCGAGATCACGGTGGCGCGTGAGTGCGCCAATGGCGATGTGATCGCCGGCATCGTTGATGTAGCGAAGGTCATCGAGGCGGCCAACGTCGACCAGGACCGAAGGAGCAGCGAGGCGCAGCTTCATGAGCGGGAGGAGTGAATGTCCGCCAGCAAGGAGCTTGGCTTCATCGCCGTGTTCGGTGAGTGCGGCGAGAGCGGCATCGACAGAGTCGGCACGGACGTAGTCGAACGATGCGGGGATCACTTTGATGCCCCGTGTGATTCAGCAGCGCACGCAAGAACGGACTTCACAATGTTGTGATAGCCGGTGCATCGGCAGAGATTGCCTTCAAGCCCAATGCGAACATCGGCTTCGGAAGGGTTGGGGATTTCGTCGAGAAGTGACACTGCTGCCATCACCATGCCAGGGGTGCAGTATCCGCACTGGAGTCCATGGTTCTCTTGGAAACAGCGCTGCATCGGGTGAAGGGTGTCGCCGTCAGCAAGTCCTTCGATCGTGGTTACAGAGAGACCGTCGACCTGAGCGGCGAGCATCGTGCACGACTTCGCTGACTGGCCTTCAACATGAATGGTGCACGCGCCACACGAAGAGGTGTCGCAGCCGACGTTGGTGCCAGTAAGGCCGAGTTCATCGCGAAGAAAGTGCACCAGAAGCGTGCGAGGTTCAACGTCGCCGGACCGCTGCTCGCCATTGACCGTCACCGTGATCTGCATGTTCCCCCTCGGCGCGAAATCGCCGGAACTACACCGGCGAACGGGTTGCAGACTAGCCGAGCAGGGGAGCGGATTGGCTCGTCGGATGCTTGACTGTTGCGGTGAGCGTCCCCGAACCGCAGATCGCAGTGGTGTTGGCAGCTGGTGGCTCAACGCGCTTTGCTGCGGGAGCAAAGCAACTCGCCACCGTCGACGGAACGCCTCTGGTGGCGATCGCTGTCCAAGCGGCGGTTAGCGCTGGATGTTTCACAGAGGTGATTGTCGTGACGGGTGCAGTCCCGCTTGGGTCAGTGGTGCCTGAGGGTGTGCGGATTATCGAGAACCCGGATTGGGCCTTGGGGCAGGCCAGCTCGCTGCAGACGGCGATTGAGGCGGCTCGGAGTGCCGGAGCCGGGGCGGTCGTCGTCGGGCTAGCGGATCAGCCGGGGGTAACGGCCGAGGACTGGCGGCTGATTTCACAGGCCGAAACGCAGTTGCCCATTGTCGTAGCCACCTACGGAGGGGTTCGGGGAAATCCCGTTCGACTTGGGTCTGAGATATGGGACGAACTGCCAAAAGAGGGCGATGAAGGGGCCCGGGTGCTCTTGCGAAGAAGGTCCGACCTCGTGACGGCAGTAGCCTGCCGTGGCGACGCGTCAGACGTCGACACCCTGGAGGATCTCGACCGATGGAACTCATCAACACCTTCGAAGTGAGCGTGCCGATTGAAACGGCATGGAAGGTGCTGACTGACGTCGAGCGCATTGCTCCGTGTCTGCCCGGCGCACAACTTCAGGAAATCGAAGGCGAGGAATACCGCGGCATCGTCAAGGTCAAGGTCGGTCCGATCCAGGCTCAGTACAAGGGCAAGGCCACGTTCCTCGAGCGCGACGACGTCAACTTCAAAGCCGTTCTCGACGCAGCCGGTCGCGATACGCGTGGTCAGGGCAACGCAAGCGCCATCATCACTGCTCAGCTCGAAGCAGCCGGTGAGAGCACGCTCGTCACCGTCACCACCGACCTCACGGTCACTGGAAAAGTCGCGCAGTTCGGGCGCGGCGTCTTGGCCGATGTCAGCGCAAAAATTCTCACCCAGTTCGTCGACAATCTTGAACAGACCGTGCTCGTCGACGACTCCATTACTGCTCCCGCAGCGGAAGCACCCGCGCCTGCACCTGTTGCATCAGACGCACCAGCCGCGTCGTCGCAAGAGGCTCCAACAATCCGCAAGATCGATCAGCCCGAACCCGAAGCAATCAATCTTCTTGAGCAGGCGGGATCGCCGGTTCTCAAGCGTGCGGTCCCGATTCTTGGTGTCGCAGTCGGCGCGTTGATTGTGTATGGACTCATTCGTCGTCGCCGGAAGTGACCACAGTGGCCGACGATCGAGCCCGGGTTACCGAGCTTCTCGGTCGTGCGCCAATGGGGGAGTTCGAGGTCGTTGTGCGCAGCAGCAACGGAGACCCCGCTGTGCTTCGCAACGATCCGATACTTCCCGACGGAACGCCAATGCCAACGCTCTATTGGTTATGTGACCCAAGTGTTCGGTCTGCAATCGGAACTATTGAATCCGACGGCGGCGTGCGCGCCGCAGAAGCCGAACTAGGTCTTGAAGCGATTGCGGCGGCGCATGCTGCCTATGCGGCCGAACGCGATCAGGCCATGCCCGATGACCATCAAGGCCCGGCGCCTTATGGTGGCGTCGGCGGCACTCGTGAAGGTCTGAAGTGTTTGCACGCGCATTACGCGCATTGGCTCGCAGGTGGCGATGACCCAGTGGGTGAATGGACGAACGCGCAACTGATTGAGCGTGGGCTGCTGCCAAGCGACGCCCCAAAGCGGGTGAAACGATGACTACCCCAGTTGCAGCAATTGATTGCGGCACGAATTCGGTTCGACTGCTCATCACTGTCGATGGCAAAACACAGATCGAGCGATTGATGCGCATCACACGGCTTGGTCAGGGCGTCGACGCCACCGGACGTCTCGATCCAGCAGCAATCGAACGAACGCTTGCAGTGCTGCGTGAGTACCGAGAAGTCATCGACCGGCATGGCGCGACGCGCATCCGTATGGCAGCGACTTCCGCATCCCGCGATGCATCAAACCGCGAAGAATTCTTTAACGCGGCCAAGGACATATTGGGCGTCATGCCGGAAGTCATCTCCGGCGAAGAAGAAGGCCGCCTTTCTTTTCTTGGCGCAACAGCGGATCTGGATCCCGCACTCGGCCCGTTCCTTGTTTGCGACATTGGTGGTGGTTCGACGGAGTTTGTTTTCGGAACCACCGAAGCTGAATCAACCATCTCAGTTGACATCGGTTGCGTGCGGATGACTGAAGCATGGCTTCATCATGATCCACCCACGGCTGAAGAACTCTCACAGGCACTTTCTGTCATCGATATTCATCTCGACGATGTGCTGCGCGAGATTCCGGAATTGAGTGAGGCCCAGACATTCGTGGGTCTTGCTGGAACCGTGAGCAACACTGCGTCAGTAGAACTGGGTTTGGCTGAGTACGACCGCGAAAAGATTCATCATCTGGTTCTTACTCGTCCGGCTGTCGAAGACGTATTTCGAACGTTGGCCACCGAGTCGATCGAAGAGCGCAAAGAAAATCCCGGACTTGAGGAGCAACGAGCCGACGTCATTGTTGGTGGCCTCTGTGTTTTGGTGGCGACGATGCGACGGTTTGGTCTCGCCGAATGTCTGGTTTCAGAATCAGACATACTCGACGGGCTGGCCATGTCGCTTCTCTCCGGTTCCTGACGAAAGACGCCTCTGGGGTGCTGGCGGGGACGAATCGTGGATGCGGGGTTGGTCGCTAGGATCGCCTCTCGTGACCACATTGTTCGGACGTCGAGTACTGCTTCGTCCGCTCGTGGCGGCTGATTTCCCCGCATGGCGTGAAGTTCGACGACGAAATAGCGAGTGGCTCACAAAGTGGGAGCCAACTCGCCCTCCGGGCGCCCCTGATGTCATTGAGGATCGAGAAGCATTCACGATCCGTTGCAACTCTCGACAGCGGGAGCGCCAATTGGGCTCTGGCTATGGATTCGGCATTTTCGTCGAAGGCGAATTTTCCGGCGAGATCAACTTGTCGGCGGTGCAGCGGGGCCCGTTCCAGGCCGGAAGTATTGGTTACTGGATCGACGAAGCGCGCGCTGGTCAGGGCTACACCCCTGAAGCCGTTGTTGTGCTGGCGAAGTACTGCTTCGATGATCTCCACTTGCACCGTCTCGAAATCGCGATTGTTCCTCGCAATGGCGCGAGTCGTCGGGTCGTCGAAAAGTTAGAACTACGCGATGAAGGTCTCGCGAAGGGATTCCTTGAGATCAATGGAAACTGGGAAGACCACGTTCGTTATGGCATCACATTCGAAGACTGGCTCGAACGCGGCCCATCATTGTGCGAGGCCTGGCTCTCGTGAGCGATGCGGCGACAGGTCGCCCTCAAGTAAAACCTGATGGAGCATTTGTTGCGTTTCGCTATCGCAACTTTCGCTGGATGTGGAGCGCGTCGCTGCTTTCGAGCAGCGGATCTTGGCTGCAGATGGTGGCTGTCCCCTATGTGATCTACACAATCACTGGGAGTGGCGCGTGGCTTGGGTTTGCCGGATTCCTCGCCTACGCACCGATGGTGATTACAGGACCGTACGCAGGATCAGTTGCAGATCGCTTCGATCGTCGGAAGGTTCTGATCATCGGTGGCCTGATCCAAGCGGCAATCACATTGGTGCTTTGGATCGTATGGATCGAAGGTGTGCGGAATATTGCCTTTTTCTTGGTGATCCTCACGCTTGGTGCATTCGCAGGTGGTTTCACCGTTGCCGCGTGGCAATCATTCGTCACCGAATTGGTTCCGCGTGAACACCTCTTGAACGCAGTGACGTTGAACTCTGCACAGTTCAACGCCGCCCGAGCGTTTGGACCTGCGCTTGGCGGTATCGTCCTCGCAACATTGGGCGTGGGCTGGTGTTTCTTTATCAACGCGGTTTCGTTTCTCGCGATGGTCGGTGGTTTGCTCGTTATTTCCGTTCCGCCACTTGTGCGCGCGGTGAAAGTCGGCAAGCCGCGGCCCATTGCGGAAATGCGCGAAGCGATGCGTTATGTCCGGACTGTGCCCGGCATCGTTACTTGCCTCATCGTGGTGTGCTCACTGGGATTGCTCGGCGGTCCGTTGTTCAACCTGCTCGTTGTGTTTGCAACCGATGTGTACAAAATCGGAGACGGCGCGTACGGGCTTCTTGCCGGGTGCATGGGCGCCGGTGCAATCATCGTTGCGCCGATCGTTGCGGGACGCGGCAGCCGAGCCAGTCGTAGTCGGGTATTGACAGTCTCGATGGTCGCGTACGGAGTGGCCCTTGTGGCCCTCGGAGCTGCCCCAATCGTCCTTGTTGGCGCTGCAGCATTGCTCGTTGCCGGTGCTGGTTACCTCGGCATTACCGCCAGCCTCAACACCACCGTGCAATTGCAGGTCAAAGAAGAGATGCGCGGGCGAACCATGGCGCTTTATCTGATGGTTCTCACCGCTGCTGTTCCGTTTGGCGCACTCATTCAAGGTTGGCTGGTCGATGCCATCGGAGTTCAAAAGACCGTCGCCGGTGCAGGTGCACTGTTCTTGGCGGTGTTTGTTGTGATGCGCTTTGTTCTCAACCGACTTTCAACAATGGATGCCGTTGATCACGAATTCGGCGCTGAAGATGCGCTGCATATTGCTGAAGCGGAAGCAACCGAAGCCGCTATCGATCCGATCTAAGCCTCGTCGTTCGAGATTCAATCCTCGTCGAAACGTTCATTGTCTTCGTCGAGTTCGCCGAGATGCGCCATGCCCTGTGCGCAGGTGGTGCGAATCGGGCACCAGCGACATCCCCAACTGGGGCGCACGACCGGAGCTCGAGTGCCGACAGACAGTTCGTGCAGTTTTCGAATGCCGTCGGCAGTGCGCGCAACGGCCGAGTGCAGGACTCCTTCGGTGATTGCTTCGGCTTGAGCGACACCGGCATCGAGGTAGTACGAAGCGGCGAGCCGAGGTGGCGTTCCGATGCGCATTGTTTCGAGTAGGGAGTAGAGGCGTAAATCGTCAAGATGCGATGGCGACATCGAACCGGTTTTGAAATCGATGATGACTTTGCCGGCGGTGAGGCCATCGGCGCGACCCAACGTGAGGTCTGATCGGCCCGAGATCACGATGCGATGATCAAGAAGCTCAAGGCGCATGCGCGCTTCGGTGACCGGCGACCAGCCGGGCTTGATCGGCGGGAAGCATTCGAGGAACGTTGCGACGCGTTCATTGGCAAAGGCTCGCAACTCGGCCCGATCGGTTTCAGAACAGGTAGCGAGCCAGCCCGAGATGGAATCGTCTGAGCGTTCGAGTCGGTTCATCGCTTCGTCGACGAGTTCAAGTGGAATGGGTCGCCGCCGCTGATGCATCGAAAGTTCGATGGCTTTATGGGCGATGGTTCCACGGGCGAGAGGAGGGCTCCATTCGAACGGCGTTTCCTTCTCGGCCAGATGGCGAAGTTCGCAGCCATGAACCATCGAGAGGTCGTGCTTGTTGACGAAGAGGGGCGCCTCGGGACTGATCTCGCTTACGAGGTCGGCAAGCGCGTCTTCAAGGTCGGCGCGCAGGGTGGCCTTGAGGGTGGGCGGGAATGACGGACGATCATCGGGGGCGGCGCCAAGAAGGTCGAGGACCTCTTGTTGCGCGGGATTGAGCGGAGTCTCAGCGTCAGTCATTTCGTTGCATCGTACGGAGCGGTTCGGACACGGGCAGGGACTGTCACACCTCTCCGGCATCATCGCGGCCATGGAAGCTTCTTCGCTGCGGTTCGCAGCCGCCGCCCGATCACTTGGCGAGGTGGCGCGCGCCGCAGGGCTTGTGGTGCCAAGTTTCCGCAGTCCGCCGCGGCTCGAGGGCGTCGATCGCACCATGAAGCGCCAGGTCGACGCTGCTGGGGTCGAGGCTGTCACCGTGTCTGTTCGCATCAAAGGTCGGCCGTGGGTCTCAGTGCTGGCCGACATGATCGACGGCGTGCTCGTTGCCAACGCTCTCAGTGGGCCGACAGCGGGCGCAGCTCGCACCGTGCTGTGGGGCGCGGTCGAGGCCGACGTCATGCGCGGAAGCGAACCGTTGGAGCCCTCACGTCAGGGTCAGCGTCGCTCCGGGCGATCTGCAGCCGGCCACGCCGCTCGCAGGGCCCCGCAGCCTGCTGGGCAGCCGCAGACACGGGTGGCGTAGTCCTTGCGGCTGAGCTCCGCTGAATGGGGCGGTACCGTTGTCCCATTCCAGCCCGGATGGCGGAATTGGCAGACGCAGGGGGCTTAAACCCCCCGGCCTTTCGGGGCTTGTGGGTTCAAATCCCACTCCGGGCACAACGAGCAGTTAGCCGGTGGTTTCGGCTGCGGCGCCTGCCAAAGTCATCTCGGGGGATTGCTCAGTTGCGTCATCTCGTCGCGGCAGAAGTGTCACGAGGGCAGACAGGAACGCTATGGCTGCGAGTGCGCTCACGGGGTACGACGCGGCACCCCAAAGGTTTGAGGGGTAGTCGACGATCCTCTTGCCGAGAACGACGAGTACGCCAGCGGCACTCATCGAGAGAAATGCGATTGGTGCGAGCCACGAGCGACGGTGATTTCGCAGCCACCACGCCGGTAGAACAAGCACAGCGCCAATGCCGGTGCACCACACAGCGCCGATAGCGACACCAGCGATGAGAAGCGCTTTCGCTGGTTGTCCTTCCTTGAGCGCGTCGAGTTGGCGTTTCTTTCGGTCCGGCCAGAGAGCCATCACGAGAACTGCGAGCAACGTGAATAATCCAAAGGCGGTGCCGAGTTTGAAGATGCGGTCAGGTGCGAAACGCAGAACCACCGTGCCGCCATCGCCCTCGGGCACGATGAACGCCTGGCGCCAGCCGTCAATCTTGAGAGGCATGAGTGTTATTCCATTGATCGTTGCCTCCCATCCTTCATTGAATGCTTCGTTGACGACGAGAAGCCCTTCGGTTCCACCCGCCACCGTGACCGTGCGGTCGTTTGTTCCCCAATGATCAACGTTGAGTCCGCGTGGCAATCCAGTTGGCGCTGCCATCGTCGGTGAATTACCAAGCACGAGTTGATTGACGGTCACGAGAGATGAACCGCTTGATGTGTCGAGAAGCGTCACACCCGCATTGAGAGCCACGTTTTCGGTTCCGCACGGAACAAGATCGAAGGGAGTGCCGTCGATCAGTGCGCCCGCCGTTGTGGCGACGGAATAGGAAAGTGCGGCCGAACCGATAGCAACTTTGGGCCCTGCATCGCAGGAAGCGACGTACGGCACCGAGCGATCGATGGGTCCTGGATAAAGATCGGAAAGAGCCGGTACGTCAATTGAGCCGAAACCCATCACTCGTGAAGAGGTTCTGTCGTCCAAGGGGACGGGCGCGTAGTTGACGCGAAGAGTGAGAGAGTTCGTCGTTATTGGTTCGAACGTGACGGTGCCGTCGGCGGCGACAGGGGCGCTGCGGGCTTCCGCACCCGCGTAGATCACAATGTCTTGCGGCATTGCTTCGTCGTTGCCACGGACAAGGACGAGCGATGAAATCGATCGAGGTTCGCTCCATCTCATGTCGATGAGTGAATTGCCACCGCCTTCGGTGATGTCGTTTCCGCTGCGCCAATGAGTGGAGGTGTCGCTATCAACGAGGTTACGAGGACCTGCTTTTGGATTTTCGCCCCAGGTGGAGTCCGCAGTCACTGAAAAATCTGGTGTGCTTCCGAGCCAGCGGAGAAGTGGCTGACCCTTCGTCGATGAAGCGGAAGCAAGGAGTCGGAACTGACCGATTTTCGGAACCGAGAATTTTCGAGAGATCTGGGATTCAGAGTTGAGCGAAACGATGGGTGATGTGGCGGCGCGGTTACGGGTGAACACCCATGCAGGGTCAGGAGACCCCGGAGTTGAGAACTGATTGTTGAGTTGACTGGGAACGACGAGGCGGGGGGTGACCGGCGTTCCTGGAAGAGCCAGCTCACGAATCCCGATGACGTCGTCAATCGCGAAATAGGAACTGCGGGCGATGGAAACCTTGACCGAACTCGTAATGCCGGGAATGACTTTGAGGGGCTGCCTGGTTTGAATTGGTAGCAGTGTGGTGGTCGCGGTGCCGGCGTCGGTATGAACGGTGACGTCGATGGGTGAAAGCGTTGCGTATGGGCCGATGAAGAGCGCGACGTCAAGCTGATCCACCATTGTCGGCGTTGTGAATTTTGCCTCGACAGTGGGATCGACTGGTCCCCAGGCATTGAATCCATCGACTTCGATCCGGCGTGGAACCCACCAGGTGTTCGCGTCGCCATCCAGAATTTTCGCCGGATCAAAAGCGGGGATATTGGCTACGAACATTCCAGGGCCAACACTCGAAGCAGTGACCGAAGCGAAACCGTCGAGTTCTTGGTAGGTGCGACCCGTTGGATCTTGACCGGCAGGGACAACGTCGTTGTTTGAACCGTGGATGTAGCTTTTGTTGTTGCGATTGAGCCCATAGTCAATTGTCGACGCCCGGTTGCCGTCGGTGATGATCCACTGGGACGCAAGCAAAGGTGATGGAATGCGATCGCGGGAAAGTAGGTACGGGCGATCTCCGAATACGGACGTAGGTACGGAAAGTGTCGATGCGATATCGCCGCTCAACCACGTGGTTGACGATGCCGCGTAGGTGGCCGCAACGGCGCCGCCGGGCACCGAGTAGATATCTATTTGTTGAAGGTCCCCAAAGCCATATCCACGATCGCCGAACGCGGCAGTAAGCGTGAATCCGCTTGCGGTCATTGCGTTTCGAACTGTCTCAGGCGGCGGAGCGCCGTATGCCCCTGAGCGTTGATCGTTGGGAACGACGACTGAGGTGAAGCCACCGCGTCGGAGGTAATCGCTGAGGCCGGCGTCGCCGCCGCGTTCTATGGCTATCTCTATGGCATCGAGGTACTCAATAATGTTTTCGCCACTAAGCGGAGCCTGACTTCGTGTTGCCCACGTGACATCAGATCCCCATTGAATGGGGATCTGCGCTGTGAATCCCCAATCGAAATCCGCGTCTGGAATTCCTGGTAACACAAGAGTGCGGCCCGGTGAGTTTTCTGAAAGCCAACTGTTGGCTTCAATCCATGCTGATGGAATCTGAGTCGTGCCAGGACCGCGTGTAAGGGAGTTTCTCCAAAGTGGCCATGAGGCAAGTACAAGCACGACTATCGCTCCAGCGGCGAGGCTGCGCTTGAAGAGCGCTCGATTGTCAATCAGCCTCAGATCAAGCAGTCCGGAAAGAACTTGCGCGACTCCGAATGCAAGCGGAAGTGCGATGAGGGGTTGGAATTTGTAGACATTGCGAAACGCGTTGAGGATGCCATCGAGCAAGGCCTGGTACTGGGTCGTCGCTGGATTTCCAAAGAGTCCCCCGAAACCGCCGCCAACGGCAGCAACGCCGAGGAGGAGACTCGTGAGAAGGAATGTTCGTTCTGGGAGTCGGCGGCTGGCCAGACCTGCGAACCCGGCAGCGGCAACGATCGACGTGGCGAGAATCGGGACCGATCGAAGCGAAAGCGAGAATCCCGATGGGTTCGTGCCGCCGGGCAATCGTGAAACCCAGTCAGCCGTGCCTCGAAGAACTTCGAAAATTGAGGTTGGCCCCGTTGTGGTTCTTACCGACTCGGTGTACTGGAGCACATCGGGTCCGTATTTCCCGAAGAGGTAGAGGCCAACGAGCCACCACAGAGTGGCCATTGGTGCAGCGACAGCCCACCAACGCAGCAGGCTTGCTCGACGGGGTCCGCGTGTTCGTGTGAGGAGGTAGAGAACTGGAAGCGGAAGAACTGCAATGGTGACAGCCGCGCTTGCACCACCCATGAGGGCGATAGCAATCGCCGAACGCGCGGCGGCCTTTCGTGTAGAACCAGTTTTGGACGCACGCACGAGCGGAAGTAACGCCCAAGGTAGGAATACCAGTCCCATCGCGAACGGTGATTGCCATCCGACTCGAGAGAGGATGACGGGGGAGATTGCATAGGCAAATCCCGCAGCGATACGTGTCGATGGTCGCCCAATTTTGAACGCGTCGGCGAGGCGAACGAATCCCCAAAGCGCCAGCGCAATGAAGACGTAAATGAAAAGTCGTTCACTGATCCACGGAGGGATGTGAAGTGCTTTCGCTATGCCAAACCAGAGATCAATTGGAAGCCAATAACCGTTCTGCTGAAATTGGATGGAACCCATGTCCCAATAGGGATTCCATAAATCGAATCCGCGTCCGACCATTGTGGATGGATCAAGGATCCGATCAAGACGCGTCAGGTAGACGATTTCGCCAAATCGCTGAGCGAATGCTCCGAACAGGATGGGTAGGGTCGCAAACACGATCCACTTCGAGGGCGTGACTGATTCAGTGAACGTCGACTCTTGAGTGGCTTCAGGGACCGACGTCAAAGCGGTCATCGGACCTGGACCCGGAACCTGGTCATTGCTCTCGAACCGTCTTATGAACTACGGCCTCGAACATGTCGACCGCGCGATCCCAAGTAAAGGCAGATGCTCGGTTTTTCGCCGCAGTCGCCATTTGGGCTCGCTGGCTGCCGTTGGTTGTCAGCGCGATCCATTGAGTAGCAAAGTCACTCTCGCTCGTGGCGAGGTATCCAGTGACTCCGTTGGCGACGGAATCGCGTACCCCGTCAACGTCGAAGGCGAGAGTGGGGACGGATGCAGCGGCGGCTTCCATGACGACAGTGCCCCAACCTTCGTGGTGAGCAGGATGAATCAAAATCCACGCTTGCGCGAGCTCACTGCGTTTGCGTTCGTCATCCACCCATCCAGTGAACTCCACATCGGCGCCCGCCATAGAGCAGAGGTTGTCGAGTTCTGGGCCGTCGCCCACGATCACGAGCTGTCCGCCGGTGATCGGTCGAACGGTTTCCCACATTTTGAGGGCCAGTTCCACTCGTTTGTGGGGAACAAGTCTGCTGAGAACAAGAAACCGAGGTTCCGCCGAAGGCGATGGCTCAAGGGGGTCGAAAGCGAGTCCCATCTCAATGGTCGAGACTTGGGTGGGTGCAACGCCGAGCTCAACCAATCCGCGCGTTGTCGATGGTGAGACAGAAATGAACGGCGCACGTCGGTACACGCGGGGCATGAACCAGCCTTCGAGCCATCTTCCGATCGCAGCTACTGGCTTGGGAAATTGCATGCCCCATTGCTCGGTATGGATGTGGTGTACCAAGCCAATGACGGGCTTACGTTGCCATAACGGCGAGAAGAATGGGATCCCGTTTTCGACATCAATGACGGCCTCGGCACCCTTGCAGTGTCGAAAAAATGCAAATGGCGCAAACAGATACTGCGAATAGTTTCCACCGATGCTTGTGCTGCGATAGTTGTGATTTCCCGACGGGCCACCGTGAAGAAGCTGAACCTCGTGTCCGCGTTCGGTGAGTCTCGACGCAAGTTGGTCGATGACGACTTCGGATCCGCCAGCTTGGGGGTGGGCGGTGTCGCGCCACGCGAGAAAAACAATCCGCATGTGTTCGTCGAGTCTCTAGTGATTTTTCGAAGAGGTGATTGGGGTGGGCACCAAATGCCCGCTTCGGGAGGCTAGGCCCTGAACCCTTGCGGATCGGGTGCGAATGCGAATCGGAATGAGATCGATTGCTGTACGCAGGGAATCGCGCACGGGGCGAACCGCCGAGTGGTCACTTGCCACCCACGAAACGGGAACCTCATCGATTGAATAGCCGAGAGCAACGCCAAGGCGCAGGATTTCAGGATCGAACGCGAACCGATTGTTTTCCGAAAGCGAGAAGAGCAACCGAGCAACGTCCCCACGAAAGACCTTGAATCCGCATTGGGAGTCGTGAATGTCGAGGCCGGTTGACCAACGCATCAGCTGATTGAAGGTTCGACCCATGAGAGTCCGAAGCAGGTTTGAGCGCTTCACAATTGAGCCAGGCACGCTACGTGAGCCGATGACGATGTCGAACCTTGAGAGTCGCTGAAGAAAATCATCGATGTGTTCGAGTGAGGTTGAGAGGTCCGCGTCCATGAAGAGGACTGCGTCTGATGTTGAGCGTGCAACGCCCGCTCGCAATGCCGCTCCCTTGCCAAGGTTTCTCGGCAGTCGAACTAGCTGAATGCGATCGTCGCCTTGAGTGAGATGTTCAGCAAGACCCGCAGAATCGTCGGTGCTGCCGTCGTCGACAAGAATGATTTCGGTGTGGGAATCTGGGAAGAGGCGGGTTAGTTCAGTGAGCGTGGTCGGCAACGCACGCGCTTCGTTGAACATCGGGATGATGATGCTTCTCTCGGCCCCCACCCTCAATAGTCTAAGTGCATTTCCCTACAGGGTCGGGGGCATCTTTAAGTGGGTGGCCATGTGGACGAGAGGCCTACTCGGGCATGGGCAGGGCCGTCACAAGGATTGAGTGATGGACAACATTGAAACGGTCGGTTTCGATGACCTGGAATTCTTTTGCGATGGCACTTTCGAGCTGGTCTGAGGTCCGTGGGAAGTGTCCGGCATCGAGTTTCCAGAAGACCCTCGAAAACCAGCGTCGTTTACGCCACACGCCGTCAAGAAAAATAAATGATCCGCCTGGTTTCAACACGCGTTTGGCTTCAGCTAATGACACGGGCCATATCGAATCATCGAGGTGGTGAGAAACGCATTGCATCAACACCACGTCAGCGGTGTTGTTGGGGAGTGGAAGCGCCGAAGCATCACCCACAAGTCGCTCAATTGGCTTCTCTGTCGGCTCGACCTTGAGAACTCTCGCATCTGGATCGATGCTGTAGTACGTCCAACCTGCGGGCCACATAGATCGACTGCGAGCAGTTCCGCCACCGATGTCAACGACTGTGCCGATGGGCAGAGCAGCGAAGGTACGAGCAGCGACTGGACTCAGGTGAGCTTCGACACGACTCCGACCGAGTAGTCGTGTCTGGAACTCATTCACGCGGGGATGAGAGACGATTCTTCCAAGGACGTCGCGAAATGACATGCGCAGAGAATAGGGGTGGAGATCCGCTAGGTTCGGGACGTCTTCCACCGGGTGGGAGACAAAGAACTTGGGGCATGATCTGCAATGGGTGATTCAAACGGTGAGTACCAGCGGGGCATGCCCACGAAGGCCCTTTCTGCAGCGACATCGCTTGTCCCAAAGTCCTTCTTTCACCCTGTAGTGGCGCGGCTCCACCTTCGGGCCGAGCCCGAGATGCGCGGGATTATCGAACGATGCGATCCAACCGGAACCGCGATTGATGTCGGTACTTGGTATGGGCCGTGGACCTACTGGCTTTCGAAGCGAGTGCGTGACGTGCAGTCGTTTGAGCCGAATCCAAAGGTGGCGGCAGTGCTTCGAAAGGGCGTTGCTTCCAATGTGACAGTCCACGAATGCGCGGTTTCTGACGTTGAAGGAACTGCAGAACTCGTGCTTCAAGATCTAAGTGTCGGCTCTGAGGGAACGGCAACAATTGTTCCGGGGGTCGAAGGCGCAGGATCGCACTCGGTTCGCACAAAGCGGATTGACGACATGGGATTTACCGACGTGAGGTTCATCAAGATCGACGTCGAAGGCCATGAACTCGCGGTTGTCAATGGAGCGTGGGAAACCATTGAGCGTGATCATCCAGTGCTCTTCATCGAACTTGAAGAGCGGATGAGCGATATCAACGGAACCATCGAAATGATGGCCGATCGCGGGTACGAAGCTCGGTTCGTGATGAACGATGTTTGGACATCGTCCACATCAATGGACCTTGCTGAATGGCAGCGCGAGTTCACCCGCACTCACGACGCGCAGAGCTATTTGCAAACCGTCGTGAAAGTGAATGGGTACGTGAACGATGTCGCGTTCGTTCACCCCAAAAGCACTTGGGCGCCTTGGGACTGAACGAGACGTCTTGAGTCTCTGTTGTCGCTGACTAGTTGATCAGTGGGTCGCGTGGAAGTCCGAGGATGCGCTCGCCGATTTGGTTGCGCTTGATCTCGGAAGTTCCACCGGCGATCGCCAAGGCGCGATGCATGAGTTGCAATGTGCCACCCATGAATCCTTCGTCTTCGAGGTAGACGCCAACAGGGCCAGCGAGTTCGAAAAGAATTGCCGCGGCTTCTTCTGCGTTTTCGGTGAGCAGCAACTTTGTGACCGCGCCTTCTGGCCCGGGTTCACCACCGGCGACTGCTCGCTGCGCACTGCGCACATTGAGAGTTTCAGCCGCTTGTGATCGAGCAGTGGCTCGGCCAATGCGACCAGCGCCGCCGGAGAGTCGTTCGGGGTTTGCATCGAACGGTGCAAGGAATGAGGCCGGAGGGATAACCATCGCTCCGTCGCCGCTGCCGATGCTCACGCTTTCGTTGCCGAGAGTGCCACGAGCAACGGTCCAGCCGCCGTCGACGGGGCCAACGACATCGTCATCGGGAACGAAGACATCGTTGAAGAACACCTCGTTGAATTCGGCGCCACCGTTGACCATGCGCAGTGGGCGAATCTCGACGCCCTCTGCATGCATGTCGACAACCATGCAGGTAATGCCCTGATGCTTCGGCAGATCGGGGTTGGTGCGCACAGTGATGAGGCCAAACGATGCAAGGTGCGCGCCGGTGGTCCAGACCTTCTGGCCATTGATGAGCCAACCGCCATCGACTCGTGTGGCCTTGGTCTTGACGCCAGCGGCATCGGAACCAGCATCGGGCTCGCTGAATAGCTGGCACCAGATGAGTTCCTGGTTAAGCGCCGGCATGATCCAACGCTCGAGCTGGTCTTCGGTCGAGTGCTGCGTGAGTGTGAGGATGACCCAGCCGGTGATCTGGTAGCCGGGACGCTTTACGCCGGCACGATTGAACTCTTCTTCAATGACGAGCTGTTCAACGGCACTGGCAGCACGACCCCATGGCTTTGGCCAATGAGGAACTGCGTAGCCCGACGCAACAAGCGCACGAACGCGTTCATTGCCATCAAGATCCTTGACCGCTTCGATTGCAGCACGAGCCTCGGCACGGAATGCTTCGGCTTCGGGTGGGAGTTCCACGGCCCGGACGATCTTGACGTCCTTGCGGAGAAGGTTCGCGATGTCGATGGCGGCAGCTTCGGCATCTACCAGCGCCTCAATTGCAAGTGCGCGTCGCAGGTAGAGATGCGCGTCGTGTTCCCATGTGAATCCGATGCCGCCGTGAACCTGAATGTTCATCTGCGCATTGCGGTCGCCGGCATGAACTGCAGTGGCGGCCGCCATCGCCGCGGCGTAGGAGAACTGTTCGCCGCCGGCCGAAGCAGCACGGGCCGCGTCCCAAACTTCGGCCGTTGCGATTTCGGTTTCAACGAGCATGTTGGCGCAGTGATGCTTCACCGCTTGGAACATGGCGATTGCTCGACCGAACTGCTGACGCTCGCGGGCGTAGCCGGCAGCCATGTCGGTGGTTGCGCGGGCGACACCAGTTGCTTCAGCGGCCAGAAGAAGTCGTGCGTAGTCAATGAGCGACTGAGCGCCCCCGGGGATGATGATTGCTTCGGCATCGTCGAACGTGACCTGGGCGCTGCGGCGGGTCGGGTCGAGGTTGGTCATCGAGCGGATGTCGACGCCCTTTGCAGTTGCGTCCACGATCGCAAGGTCGTTTCCAACCGTGACGACGATGAGGTTCGCGAGTGTTGCGCTGAGCACGCTGCGAGCAGTGCCTGCGATGGTGTTGGTCTTGGCGGAAAGATCGTCGCCGAATCCGATTCCAGCAACCACGCTTCCGTCAGCGAGTCCCGGAAGCAACTCGGCGGCAACATCGGCTGGGGCGGCAGCAACAATCGCAGCGCTTGCGATGACAGTTGGCACGAACGGGCCAGGAGCAAGGCCCGCTCCCATTTGCTCAACTACGACAACAAGTTCAGGCATTCCGAAACCGGAACCGCCATTCTCTTCAGGAATGTGAAGACCGAGCCATCCGAGTTCGGCAAGCGCCGACCAGAAAGAGGGCATGGACTCGGTCTTCGCTTCGAGCAATTCGCGAGCTGCGTCACGTGATGAATGGCGTTCGAGGAAATCCGCAGTGACGTCAGCCAGGGTGCGGTGGTCTTCGGTGATGGCGATCGACATTGGGGTGCGCTCCAAAGAGGGAAGTGTGACTGCGGCAGCGTACCCACCCATCGGCGGTCAGGCCTATGTGGGCGGGAGGGGTCAGAATGGAGTTATGAAGACCGATGCGATCATCCACGGAAATCTGACCGATGCGGCGGCCGCTATTCGGCGGGCCGAAGATGCAGGTTTTGATGGCGTCGTCGCAGTCGAGATCTCCCACGATCCGTTCCTGCCGCTGACATTGGGCGCTGCTGCCACTGAGAGGGTTGATCTCATCACGGGTATCGCCGTCGCCTTTGCCCGCAATCCCATGAACGCTGCGGTGATTGCCAACGACATCAACCGCCTGTCGAACGGGCGGTTCATCCTCGGGCTCGGCAGTCAGATCAAACCCCACATCACAAAACGTTTTTCGATGCCGTGGTCTGACCCCGCCGCTCGAATGCGCGAGTTTGTTCTCGCGGTGCGCGCTATTTGGGAATCTTGGAACGAGGGAACGCCCCTTCAGTTCCGCGGCGACTACTACCGACACACCTTGATGACGCCAATGTTTGATCAGGGTCCGAGCGAATGTGGAGATCCGCGCATTTTCGTTGCTGCGGTTGGGCCAGCTATGACTGCCGTTGCTGGTGAGGTCGCCGATGGGTTGATGGCTCACGGTTTCACCACTCCGGGCTATTTACGTGACGTCACGATGGTGAACCTCGCGAAAGGGCTTGAACGTTCCAATAGGGCGCGCAGCGATGTTGAAGTGACGATCCCGATTATGTCGGCAGTGGGCCGAGACGATGCCGAGATTGCGCCGAAGCTGGCAGCAGTTCGGCAGCAACTCGCGTTTTATGGTTCGACGCCTGCCTATCGCGGCGTTCTAGAACATCACGGGTGGGGAGATGTTGGTGATGAACTCAATCGACTTTCAAAACAGGGCGAATGGGTAGCGATGGGCGATTTGATTACCGATGAGATGCTTCGCGAGTTCGCTGTAATTGGCGATCTCGAGTCGGTAAGTTCCGAGATCAAGAAAAAATTCGGGGGACTTGTAGATCGCGTCCAAATGGGTCTCAGCGATAAGCCGTTAAAGATCTGATTCCTCGCTCCGCAGTACGCTCGCTGTGTAGGTGACGGAATCGTCGCCGCTTTGTTGGGGGAATCAAGTGAGCGATCGCAATAAATCCGCAGTCGAGCAGTTCTTTGTCGCAGGACGCGAGGTCGACCGTCTGTCGTTCATGACTGAAGACATCGAGTGGTGGAACGGTCTTGGAAAGTTTCCCGCTGCGCCAGGACAAACAGTGTTTCGCGGCAAAGATGAAGTTGGAGCACGCATATTGGGTCGGGCGCCTTCTCCGCCGCAACCGAACGGTCGGCGAATCGATCGATACGACCTCTCAACCATCAGCTTTCACGACGTACACACCATCGCTGATGGGCCGTACGTCTTCCGCCAACACCTCTACAAAGCGACGACTATCGGCGGTAAGCCCTACGAAAACGTCTACGGGTTTCTCTTTCGCTTCACCGAAGAGGGTCTCATCGACCGAATCTGGGAACACTGGGGAACGTTGAACGCTTACGAAACATTGTTTCAGGGTCCGCTTGTCGTTCATGACCCCGACGAGGTCCTGATGACGACGCCGTCGGTTCGGCAACGGCTTGATCTCGAACGTTCGGTTGACCGCGATGTCATTGCCGAGTGCATGGAGATTGCGGTTCACGCGCCCAATGGGTCAAACCAGCAGCCATATCGATTCATTTTTGTTGACGACGATGAAACCAAAGCCAAACTCGCAGCGATCTATCGCGCTGCCATGGCTGACTTCGTCGGCCGTCCTCGTACTGATGCGGCTGAAGATCAAGTAGACCGCACGTCTGAAGCGCAAAAGCGCATCGCTCAAAGTGTTGCGTACCTCGCCGAGAATATCGAGAAGGTCCCGATTCTCTGTGTTCCTGTCGTCGCTGGTCGGACTGATGGAAATGGGTCCGGGGCCCACGCCGATCGCACATCCACCTTTTGGCAGGCGGGGCGTTGGGGTTCAGTCGTACCTGCACTGTGGTCGTTCATGCTTGCGCTTCGATCACGTGGACTTGGATCTGCTTGGACAACGTTGACGTTGATCCGTGAGCGCGAAGTCGCTGAAGTCTTAGGCATTCCTTATGAGGAATGGATGCAAGTCGGCCTGTTCCCAATTGCTCACACAATCGGCACGGATTTCCGCATCACTCCTCGCAAGCCCGCTGAAGAACTCACAAGATGGAATCAGTTCCGCAGTTCGTGAACCTGAGTTAGGTCTCGAAAGGTAGGAGCGACTCAGCGAGAGCGCCGAGTTCGGCGTCGGGGTTGGCGTCTCCTACAAGGGGAATGATCACGAACTTTGATGCTCCGGCATCGATGAACTCGCCTAAGAGCGACGGAAGTTTCTTGCGCGTTGGTATGACCGAGCGCGGGTCGAGTCCTGGGCGACGGCGTTCGATGACGTCAACAAATCGCTGGGGGAGCGGGCCGTCGGAATAGGAAATAAGCGCGCCGTAATGCTCAGGGTCCATGGTGCGGCCGGACTCGCTCGCCGTCGCCTCGATGACAGGAATTGATTCCGCGACGTCGGCGGGTGAGCAGAACGATGGCAGCCATCCGTCGCCGACTCGACCAACGCGACGGAGTTCGCTCGGGGCGATTCCCCCAAGCCAAACATCGAGTTGTGATTGTGTGGGTCTGGGCAATACCTGAACATCGTCAACAGAGAAAAACTCTCCGTGGTGTGAAATGACTTCGCCGGTCCAACACGCGCGCATGAGGGCGAGTGCTTCGTCATGGCGCCGACCACGTTCGCCGCGCTCAACACCGAACGCGCGCTGCTCGGGTGGATCAACCGCGCCGAGTCCGACCGCAGGAAGAAAGCGTCCTCCGGAAAGAACATCAAGCGTTGCCATCTCTTTTGCCAAAATCACCGGGTTGCGACCGGGGAGGACCAGGACGGAAGTCCCAAGCTTCATTCGCGTCGTGCGGCCGGCGGCGATGGCCAGCGCGATCATCGGGTCAGGAGTCTCAGCGCCAATTCGCTCAGACATCCAGAGCGAATCGAATCCGAGTGTTTCGCATCGATCAACGATTGCGTTGAATCGAATGGGGTCTGCAGCCCCGGACAGGGTGCCGAGACCGATCCCCACTCGTACTTTCTTTGCGCCGCTCATGTGATGATCCTTGCACCTCTGTCCTGAAACGAACGGGTCCCGGGCCAAGCGACCGCTGTGGGTGTGCTTAGCCGCGTACAGTCGTAGTTCTTGAACGCCCCCCGTTCCACCTTCGTTCGCATGGCACGTCTCACCGCGGTTCTCGTGGTGTCGATGGCTGTCCTCGCTGTTGCCGGTTGCTCAGGATCGAACGCGAGTCCGGCAGCGACGACCGAATCCACCGATTCCACGATTACTGCTCCTTCTGGACCGATTGATGGGGGCACGCTGGATATCGCGGTTGCTGGCGCTCCTTCGAAGTGGGCGCCGAACTCAGGACCGTGGACGACCGATGAACTGCAAGCGGCGCGAGCTGTCTATGACCGATTGATGGTTCGCGATTCTAATGATCAGCCTGTTCCGGAACTGCTTTCGAAAGCATCGGCGAATTCGAACTTTACGTCGTGGACGTTGGTAGTTCGCGAGGGCGTGACCTTCAGTGACGGATCTCCTCTCACCTCTGAAATCGTTGCGTTCAATTTGCGTGCTCAACAGGCAGATCCCTCAAACACCGATCTCTTGGCTCCGATCTCCGCGATAACGACTCCTGACGCTCAAACCGTCGTTGTTTCGATGTTCACTCCGTGGTCGACATTCCCGCAATTGCTGACTACGCGATTGGGGACGATCGCTGCACCGGCAACGCTTCTTGGATTTGATCCGCGCCCCATCGGCACCGGCCCGTTCGTGTGGTTTGGCGTTGATGAAGCGGGCATCACGATTGTTGTGAAAAATCCCACCTATTGGAAAAAAGGTCTGCCACATCTCGATGGAGTTCGTTTCCTTCCGATTCCCGAGGCTGCGGATCGGGTAACCGCTGCACTCGAAGGAAAGGTTGGAATGGTGGCGATCGATGAGCCCCGGCAGTTGCAGCGACTCGAAACCGTTCCGAATCGCGAAGGCAAAATCACACTTCATGATGATCGAAATGCCGAACGACCAAAGGTAAACATTGCCTTCGAAACTGGTCGTGCTCCGTTTGATCGGATTTCCGCGCGCCGTGCGGTTGCACTTGCAACTGACCGCACCGAGATCCTTTCCAAAGCCTTCGCAGGGCAGGGTTCGATTGCGCGAGGAATGGTGAGTGACACCTCACCTTGGTTCGTTGACCATTCCCGTTCGGCGCGAGACCTCGATCGAGCGAGGAAGCAGGTTGAGGAGTACACGAAGGAGACTGGTGTTCCGTTAGCGTTCCGCCTCCTCGTGGCACCTGACACCACTCTTGAGCGCGTGGCCTCACTTTGGCGTGGTCAACTTGAAGAGGTGGGAATCGACATGACAATTGATCTTGTCGACCCCCAGACGCTGTCACTCGCGGCTGTCTTGGGTCAGTTCCAAGCGATCTTGCAGATCGGATTCGATTCCTCTCATCCCGACGCTTACGAGCCACTCTTTCGCGGAATCCCTGCGGAACAGGCCGTCGTCAGTGGGAATACCACCCGGTACATCAGTCCGCTTGTAACAAAGTCTTTCGCTGATGCCCGTACCACTGCAGACCTGACTCGTCAGGTTGATGCTTACGGAACTATTCAGGAACAGGTTGCGATTGATATCCCGTATTTATTCCTCGTGCAGGTACGAGAAGTTGTCGTGACCACGCCGAAATTGCGTGACGTAACGAACTGGTCAAGCGGTTCGGGCGCTGGGGGGCTGGGCCAGGACGACGCAACGGTGTCGCTGGCACAAATGTGGCTCGCTCGCTGAACGAGACCCTGAGTTAGGCGCTGAGGGGCGTTCCAGCGAATGGCGATGGATCGCCATTTTCTGGAATCTGGGGAACAGTCCAATCCATACGCGCAGACAAATTTGCTGCCACAGCGGCCCATTCGACTGGGTTCCAGCCTTGCGCGACAGCCTCGACCTGATGAGCCTGGTTGATGTGCACGAAGGCCGGAAGCGTGTCGAGTCCAAAGGCCTTCGCAGCGGTTCGTTCGGGATCGGCAAAGATCAAGATCTCTGAAGCCAGCGGGCCGACGTACTCGCGAACCTCGGCTTCGGGAGCCGTCAGGAGGAGAGCCACGCGGACATCGGCCTCGGAATAGTTTCGAAGGACTCGGAGGGCGGTTTTGAGAATCCAGGAACTTTCGTTGGTGAACGGGTCGAGGATCACGATCGCCAAATGGAAGTTGGTGGTCCATTCCGAGATCGGACGGCTCTTGCCGGTCAGGGGGTGTAGTTCCACAGCGGCCTGCACATCAGTAGTCACAGCCTCAGAAGGTAGCGCGAGTAGGTTGGGAGAACCGCACATGGGCGAAGCGCCCGAGAACTTCTTCAGGAGTCACCATGGTTGTCCTTGCCGCATTGAACAGCACCGGATACAAGATCGTTCTGATGATCCACGTTCTCGCCGTCATCGTGGGGTTCGCGCCGTTGTGGCTCGCCCCAGTGCTGGTTCGTTTGACAGCAGCGGGCGACAAAGCTGCCGCCGACGGTCTCGAGGTCTCCATCCTTCGCTTCTCGCTTCCGGGCATTGGCATCGCCGGAATTTTGGGTTTCGCCCTCGCCGGGATGAGCGACAAGGCCTACAAGATGTCGCAAGCCTGGCTGTCCATCTCTGCGGTGTTGTGGGTTGTGCTTCTGGCTCTGTTATTCACGGTGGCTCGCCCAGCCATCAAAGCCTTCCGCGACGGAGATGCCGCTGCTCGCAGCCGAATCATGATCGCTACCGGCATCAGCCACATCATTCTCGTTGTCACGCTGTATCTCATGATCTTCAAGCCTGGCGCCTGAAGCATCTCGGTAGGGTGCAGTTCTGATGCACCCGGTTGAACGACTTCGCTACGTGGCTCGGGCTACGGGCTATCCCCAAAGCGTGATTGTTTCTGAAACGGCGCGGGCGCTCGCAAGTTTCGCAAGCGATCCGCAAGGACTCGTCACCGCGTGTCGGCGCATGGTGCAGCGACAACCAGGGTCGGCTCCTTTGGTTTGGCTCTGCGCACGTGTTCTCTGCGCGGGCGACCCTTTCGCGGAAATTCGCGCGGCGCTCGAAGAACTCGAAGGAGACCGAACGTCGGTTGAACTTGCGCATTCGCTTCCCGATGAAGCCACCATCGTTGTTTTGGGCTGGCCCGAGCTCATTGGGGCGGCATTGCCTCGTCGCGGCGATATTGAAGTCCTGGTCGTCGATGTGCACCAAGAGGGTGGGGGTCTGGTGATGCAACTGGTTGATGCTGATGTGAACGCGCTTGATGTTCCGCTAGCGGGACTCGGGGCAGCTGTTGGCGACGCTGACCTTGTGCTTCTCGAAGCTTCGGCCGTGGCTCCAACCGAATGGCTTGGCGTTTCCGGCTCACTGGCCGCGGCCTCGGTGGCGAAAGCACGCGAAATCCCGGTGTGGGCTGTTGCCGGAGTGGGACGGTTCCTTCCGCAACGAATGTGGGAGCCAGTCCGTGAGCGGATCATCCCCGAAGAGGCATGGGATGCCGACGACGAGGTCGTACCCCTCGCCATGCTTGACAAAATCGTGGGCCCTACTGGTCCGCTCAGTGTCGTAGATGCATTGCGAAGAACCGATTGTCCGATCGCAACCGAGTTGTTTAAGGGCGACGTCATCTAGTCCGCCGGTAGGGTTCGAGTTATGCGCGCGCCGATCACTGACACGTTGATCGTCGATCGCTATCTCGAGCTTGGGCTTCGTATGGGTCGCCACATCGATGGTTTCGTCGATGCCTATTACGGCCCAGCCGTGCTTGCTGATCGAGTTGCCGCTGAGCCGGTGCTCGCCCTGGATGTTCTCGTTGCCGCTGCTGGTCAACTGATCGTTGATCTCGACGCAGGAATCGACGACGACCTTCTTGATGCTTCGCGCCGACGATGGTTGCGAGCACAGGCGACCGGAATGCACACCTCTGCTCGCAAAATGGCGGGGGAGGAGATCTCCTACGTCGACGAAGTTGAATGGTGCTACGGGGTTCGACCCACATTTCGCGACGAAGAGGAATTTGCAGCAGCGCATGAACGACTTGATGCTGCGCTGCCGGGCAGTGGACCCGTGCGCGAGCGGATCATTTCGTGGCGTGAAGCTCAAGCGATCCCGGTTGATCGTCTTGACGCAGTCCTCCGATCGATTGCGGAGGATTTTCGCGAACGAACGCAGCGAACATTCGGTCTGCCTGAAGGTGAATACATCGCATGGGAGCTCGCATCGAATCAGCCGTGGTCGGGTTTTAACTATTACGAAGGAAATCTGCAAAGCCGCGTGGCCATCAACACCGACCTTCCGGTGCTGGCGACGAGCATCGGACATCTCGTTGCCCACGAGGCTTATCCCGGCCATCACACCGAACACTCACGCAAAGAAGCCGGGCTTGTTCGTTCTCGAGGTTGGCAAGAGGAATCAATCTTCTGCGTAGGAACGCCGCAATGCCTGATTGCCGAAGGGCTGGCCGACCTAGCGTTGGAGATCATCGCTGGTGAAGTCCCTGATCTGGTGGTGGCCGAACACTTGCGAAACAATGGCATCGAGTTTGATCCGGAGATTGCTCACGCTGTTCGCGTTGCGAGCGAATCGATGGACGCCGTTCGGGCTAATGCCGCATGGCTGCTGCATGAAGATGGCGCTGCCATCGATGACGTTGTTGCCTACATCGAACGTTGGGGATTGCTTCCGCATGCTCGTGCGACGAAAGCGATTGAGTTTCTGACTTCGCCCACATGGCGCGCGTACATCTCCTGTTATGTCGAGGGCTTGCCCCTTTGTCGCAACTGGGTCGGTGGCGATCACGCTCGGTTTGCGACACTGCTGACCGAACAATTGGTCCCGAACGATCTGGTAGGCGCGTGAAGCGGTCAGTCACGCTGCGCGGCGAAACCTTCGTCTTCGCCGACCTCCGTGAACTCATGGCGCGTGCAAATGAACCAAAAGCAGGCGATCGGCTGGCGGGAATTGCAGCGAGTTCAGAACGGGAACGGGTGGCAGCCAAGATGGCGCTCGCTGATGTTTCGCTTTCTGCGTTTCTCGATGAGCCGCTGCTTGAAGACGATGTGACCGGACTGATTGTCTCATCGCTTGATCATCAAGCCTTCGCTGCGATTCGTTCGCTCACCGTGGGCGAACTACGTGAACTCGTCCTCACCTCTTCCTTTGCTTCCGAGTGGGAGCGTGGACTGAAGGGGGCGCTCACGCCTGAGATGGTTGCTAGTGCCGCACGGATCATGAGCGCGCGCGATCTCATGACTGCGGCGGCACCTTTACGTGCGGTCACGAAGTGCCGAAACACAATGGGTGAACGCGGGGTCCTCGGAGTTCGAGTTCAGCCCAATCATCCAACCGACGACATTGCCGGCGTGTTGCTCTCGGCCCTCGATGGCCTGCTGTTTGGTTGTGGAGATGCAGTCATCGGAGTGAATCCAGCTGGCGACTCCATCGAGAACGTCATTGCACTCGAACATGCACTTCACGACCTGATCGGCGCTGTCGGAGCTCCGACGCAATCATGTGTACTTGCTCATTTCACGACCCAACTGGAAGCACTTGAACGAGGTGCTCCTGTCGACCTCCTTTTTCAAAGTATTGGTGGCACCGAAGCAACCAATGCCGGGTTCGGCGTCACGTTGCAAGGGCTGGCCGAGGGGCTCGAGGCGGTCTTGGCGTCTCATGTCGGCCGCGACGGATTCATTGGCGACAACGTCATGTATTTCGAAACTGGTCAAGGCACTGCGCTATCGGTCGACGGTCACGGTGGGATTGATCAGCTCACCTGCGAGGCGCGCGCCTACGGAGTTGCGCGCGCCTTTGATCCATTCCTCGTGAATTCGGTCGTCGGTTTTATTGGGCCGGAATATCTCGCCAACGAGCGGGAAATCATGCGAGCCGGTTTGGAAGATCACTTCATGGGCAAATTGCTTGGCCTGCCGATGGGGATCGACATTTGCTACACCAATCACGTTGAAGCGAACCAAGACACCACCGATCAATTGCTTGTTCTTCTTGCTACTGCAGGCTGCAATTTTGTGATGGGTGTACCTGGTTCTGATGATGTGATGCTCAACTATCAGTCCACCAGCTATCACGATGCTGCTGGAGTGCGTGAACTTGTTGGTGCGCGTCCCGCCCCTGAGTTCGAAGAGTGGCTTGAGCAAACCGGAATCTATGAAGGCGGGAAGTTGTCGGAACTCGCCGCAACTGGTCCTGATTCGCTGCTGGCGTTTACCAATTCGGTGAAGGAGTTGGGTCTATGAGCGACAACCTTCCCAGCCCCATCCAACGGGCGGTTGACGCTGGCGACAATGTTTCTGAAGTCACACCCGCGCGCTTGTTCATTGGTCGAACCGGAACGGCGTATCGGACCTCGACGCAACTGCAACTTCGCGCCGACCACGCATTTGCGAAAGATGCTCTTAGTGCATCGCTCTCGCTTACCGAGCCACCGATGAATGAACTTGTCGAGCGCTTTGAACTTTTTGAAGTTGCAACAAAAGCCAATTCGCACGAGGAGTACTTGGCCCGGCCAGATAAAGGTCGTCGCCTTGCTGTCGGTGTTGCTGAAACGTTGCGTGCGAACTGTCCGTCCGGGGTTGACGTGCAATTCGTTGTTGGAGACGGTCTCTCCCCGTTAGCGGTGCGCGCGCAGGTTCCGTCGTTACTCGGTCCACTCATTGAACAAGCGTCGGCACGCGGTTGGTCGGTAGGTCGTCCGTTCTTTGTCCGGTACTGCCGAGTTGGGGTCATGAACGACATCGGCGAGGCCCTTCAAGCGCAGAATGTCATCCTGCTCATTGGGGAGCGCCCTGGGCTCGCAACGGCTGAAAGCCTTTCTGCCTACATGGCTCATCGTCCCCGAAGTGGCGACACCGATGCGCAGCGGAACCTTGTCTCGAACATTCATTCTTCCGGAGTTGGTACCGAAGATGCGGTGCGTCGAATCCTCGGATTGGTCGATTCCTTCCAACTTCAGGGCCGAAGTGGCTTCATGGTGAAGGAATCTGCTCAACCGACGGCTCTGCCGGGGGCCGGCGGCCGATAGTTTCAGGGCATGCGAAATCCCAAGGACTTCTTCCGCCCCCTTGCCGTGGGTGCCCCCGAGCCGGTGCGAGAGATTCCGGTCAAGCCCGCCCGGATGATTCATTTCTTCCCACCTTCCAACGAGAAGATGGTGGGCAAGCTTCCATCTATCGTTCCGACCGTCGACGTCTTGCTCGGCAATCTTGAAGATGGCGTTCCGGCTACGGACAAAGAAGCAGCGCGCGCTGGTCTGGTGAACGTCGGTAAGACCATTGAGTTCGGAAAGACTCAGTTCTGGACTCGTGTGAACTCGCTCGATTCCCCGTGGGGTCTCGACGACATCGTTACGGCGGTCACCGAGATCGGCGACAAGCTCGACGTCATCATGATCCCAAAGGTCGAGGGTCCCGAAGATATTCACTATGTCGATCGTCTACTTGCACAACTTGAGGCGAAAGCAAAGTTGAATCGCCCGATCCTCGTGCACGCAATTCTTGAGACCGCTCGTGGCGTTGCCAACGTCGAAGAGATCTGCGGAGCAAGTCCCCGCATGCAGGGCCTTTCCCTGGGCCCGGCGGACTTGGCGGCCAATCGACGCATGAAGACCACGCGTGTTGGCGGCGGTCATCCGGGGTATTTGGTTCGTCAAGATCCGGTCGACGGAAACATCGAAGGCGATCGAACGATTTACCAGCAAGACCTCTGGCACTACACGCTTGCTCGCATGGTCGATGCGTGTGTTGCCAACGGCATCCTTCCGTTCTATGGCCCATTCGGTGACATTGCCGACGTCGTTGCGTGCGAAGACCAGTTCCGCAATGCCTTCCTTCTTGGCTGCGTCGGTGCATGGAGCCTTCACCCAGTGCAGATCGCAATTGCTAAGCGCGTCTTCAGTCCCGATCCGGCCGACGTCGCACACGCTCGTCGTGTCATCGAAGCAATGGGCGATGGAACCGGAGCCATCATGCTTGACGGAAAGATGGAAGACGACGCATCGGTAAAGCAGTGCCGGGTGATGGTCGAGCTCGCAACCTCGCTTGCGGCTGACGATCCCGAACTCGCTGCTGCTTACGGACTTTGAGGAACGACGATATGAGTGAAGCGCTGCGTCCCCGTCGTTCTGTTCTCTACATGCCCGGTGCAAATGAGCGGGCTCTCGAAAAAGCCAAAGGCATTCCCGCCGATGCTCTGATTCTTGACCTTGAAGATGCTGTCGCTCCCGACGCCAAGACCGAAGCGCGTGCACGAGTATGTGCTGCGGCGGCTAGCGGGGAATATGGCGCCAAAGAAATCGCGATTCGAATCAACGGAATCGGTACGCAATGGCACGATGACGACATCGCTGCGGCATCTGTGGCGGGCCCCGATGCGATCGTTGTGCCGAAGGTGAACTCGGCCGAAGAAGTTGCTCACCTTGTATCCGCATTCGAGGCAGCCGGCGCACCCGCAAAGACGAAGTTGTGGGCGATGCTTGAAACACCAGTTGCGATTCTCAATGCCGAATCAATCGCGACCGCATCTGATCGGCTCACGGTATTGGTGATGGGCACCAACGATCTCGCGAAAGAGTTGTACGCCGAGCACGTCCCGGGCCGCGCTCCACTGCAGTTTGGATTACAGAAGTGCCTTATGGCGGCTCGTTTGGCCGGCAAGGTCATCCTTGATGGTGTCTACAACGACATCAAAGACGACGAAGGCTTCCGTGCCGAAGCACTCCAGGGCAAGCAGTTCGGGTTTGACGGCAAGACGCTCATCCATCCGAGCCAGGTGGAACCGTGTAACGAGGTGTTTGCTCCGTCCGAAGATGAGATCGAACATTCTCGCAAGGTGATCGCTGCATTCAATGAGGCGCAGGCCGAAGGACGCGGCGTCGTTACCGTCGACGGCCGCATGATCGAAAATCTGCACGTCGACAATGCACTGCGAATCCTCGCCGTTGCCGACGCACTCGCGGCGCTTGGTTAACGACGCGGATTAGAGGCTTACTTCACTGCATCGAGCATGCGGCGAGCGATCACCTTGAGGCACAACGTTTCGTCGGCACCTTCAAAGATCGACAGCACGCGTGCGTCGACGAAGTAGCGACTGACGCTGTATTCCTCGGCATAACCAAAGCCACCGTGGATCTGCATTGCTTCACGCGTGACCCATTCGGCGGCCTTGCACACGTAGGCCTTGACCATTGAAGCCTCGAGGATTCCTCCGCCGTTCGCCATCATCTTGGCAACCTCGTAGGAGAACTGACGTGCGGCCTGAGTGAGCACCACCATGCGGCCGAGTTTGGCCTGGGTGAGTTGGTACTCGGCAATGGGCTGACCAAAGACGACGCGATCAAGCGCGTACTGGTGAGCGTCTTCGTATGCGGCTTGCATGACGCCAACAGCGCGAGCGGCTGTTTGTAAACGACCATTCTCGAACCCGGCCATTTGGTAATAGAAGCCCTTGCCGAGGCCTTCATCGCCACCGACCTGATTCGCTTCGGACACAAACCAGTTGTCGAACGCGATTTCGTAGGAATGCATGCCGCGGTAGCCGATGGTGTCGATTGCTCGGCCTTCCATCTTTCCGCCGCCCGGTGCTCCGCCATCGGTGCCGGCTTCCTGAACAAACGCGAAACCGTGGCCTTCGCCGCGGGGCTTGGGCACCACGAACATCGTGAGTGCTTTGTGCGTGAGTGACTTATCGGTGTTGGTGCGAGCGAGAAGCATGAGGGCATCGGCCCGAGCGCCAAAGGTGCACCAGGTCTTCACGCCGTTGATGAGCCAACCGCCGTCAGTGGGCGTAGCGGTGGCCTTCACGCCGGCAACGTCAGATCCGTAATCGGGTTCGGTGACGGCCACAGCAGCCATCACTTCGGCCGAGGCCAACTTTGGAAGCCATTCGCGTCGTTGCGCTTCGGTCCCACCCGCCAAAAGGGCGCGGGTGAGGATTTCAGGACGCGTGATGAGTGAGCCACCGGCTCCGAGAGACACCTTTGCGAGTTCTTCGGTGGCCACAACCATGCCCATGTACTCGCTCTCGCCACCTTCGCTGTACCCGTCGTATTCGACTGGAACCGAGAGTCCGAATCCACCGAGTTCGGCCAAACCCTGAATCAGGTCTTCGGGGATATCCAAGTTTTCGCGATGAATATGTTCTGCAACAGGTGCAATTTTTTCGTTGGCGAATCGTCGGAACGTGTCCTGCACCATTTCGAAATCACTCTCGAGGTGGCGAGGTCCGGGAGTGTCTGCCAGCGACGCCAAGAACTCTGGTGCGCGGAAAGATGAAACAAACTCGCGGGTGCCGTCGAGCACTCCGGGCGCGATATTCCAGTCGGCTTCACGGCCGAACAACTTGGGAATGAGTTCGCCAACTGCATCGGCGATGTAGGCGCACGCGATCTTGGCTTCGAGTTCGCCCTTGGTTCCGTAAACGAGCATGGCCCGACCGGTTTCAACCGCCGACGCTGCGTGAGCGATGTCGTAGGCCACGACCTGGTTCACATCAGGCCCACCAGTGGTGGCGATGTGGCGGATGCCGGCTTCGACCACCCCGTGGGCGAGGTCGATGACGGAAGCGGCAGTGGTCAGATCCGGAGCAGTCATAGGCCGAAGGTTACCCATCGGTCACCTTGGCGTTCTCATCAGGCTCAGGAAGGAATCGGCTGCAGTACCTGACCGGGACGAGCACCCGTGCTGGCACCGTTGATCCAAGTGGGAACACCGGCGGTGATGGTGGCTCGGAAGCCTGCAGGAGCTCGCGTGAATCGCCAAGTGCCATGGGGAACGTCGTAGGCCCGTTCTTCGGGGCGCAACTCAAGTTCGTCGAGACGGAACACCACGATGTCGGCGACCTTGCCCGTAGCGATCACGCCACGGTCGGTGAGGCCGAAGAAGTCTGCGGTTCGTCCGGTGAGGGCGTGAACGCCTTCTTCGATCGTGATGAGTCCGGCATCGCGGACGTAATGCGTGAGCATGTACAGGTGCTCGCCAGCGGCGGAAAACAACTGCAAGTGCGCACCGCTGTCATTGATGTTGAAAACCATGTGCGGGTCGCGGAGCGCTTTCACCACATCGGCCTCGCTGAGGCGTTCGGGAATGCCCATCATTTGTGAAGCAAGTCCGTTTGCAATGACCCAGTCGGCGAGTGCATCAGAAATATGCAGACCGGTTTGATCGGAAAGGTCTTGGAGTGAAATGCCAAGTGGCCCGGCGCCGGTTTCGGAGATGGTGAGAATCATCTCGGCGGGGCGATCGATGCGCGAGAGGCTTGAACGTGTGCGGTTGTCCCAATCGGTGCGGGCCTGATCGCGCCATGCGGGATCGCCAAGCGTGGAGAGCTTGAGTTCGCTTGGTCCGTTGATGACTTCGTTCCATGCAGGAACGCGTTGGAACACCAGTGAACTTTCGAAACCGAAGAACGGTGCTAGCGGCTTGCAGTTGACCATGGGCCACATGTCGGCACCTGATGATTGCAAGCGATCGTGAAGTGCCCACCACTCGTCGCGACGATCATCGTCGCGTTCGTTGAAGGGAATGCCTGTGTACTGAGCACGCACGCCACTTTCTCGGACGAGTTCGCCAAATCGCTCTGCGTCGGAAATGGAGAGTTCAGGATCGTTGAAGCGCGTGATCATCTGCACCGTTGCCGGCTTATGGTCGGCAACGACTCGGAACAGAGCGAGATACTCGGCATCGTCGGCGAAGTAACCAGGAACAAGGCGAAGTGTTCGGTCCCGATCGAAGTGGTTGATGCTGAGGCCGAGTGCGCCGGCGGCAAGACCTTCGTCAAGGACAGCGCACATCTCGGCGATTTCTTCGTCGGTGGCAGCGCGCGTCCACGCGTCGGGGCCCATGACCCAGGTGCGCAGCGCGAGATGGCCGAGGTAGCCGGCGACGTGCACCGAGGTTGGCTGGGTGCGAAGTGCATCCATGTACTCAGGCCATGACTGCCACGACCACGGGACCTCTTGTTCGAACGCTTTACGAGGGAGGTCTTCGAGGAAACACAGCAGGTCGACGATTTCGTCTCGCTGGTCACCTTTGAGGGGGGCGATGGAGTTTCCGCAGTTACCGAACACCATCGAGGTGTTGCCATAAGCAGGAAGCGGATCAAGTTCGGGGTTCCACCACATCGCACCCTCGAGGTGAGTGTGTGTGTCGATGATGCCTGGAGCAACGTAGGAACCGCTGGCATCGAGCATGGTTTCGCCATCGGCGATGAGGTCTGAACCAATCTCGGTGATGACGCCGTTTCGAACACGCACATCGGCCTTGTACGCCGCCGCTCCAGTTCCGTCGACGATTGTTCCGCCTGTGATCAGAAGATCAGTCATGGTTCCCCCTGTGTTTGGGTCGAATCTAGTAGCGGAAACTCCTAGGCTCATCGGCGTCGTCTGTAGAGGAGAAACGCCGTGACTGTTTATGACCGCCCCTTTGGCCGCCATTTCGAAGATTTCGAGGTCGACGATGTGTATCGCCACTGGCCAGGGAAGACGATCACTGAGGCTGACGACCACCTCTTCTGCATGATCACTATGAATCACCACCCAACGCACACCAACAACTGGTTTGCCGAGAATGAATCTCCGATGGGTCAGGCTCTTGTGGTGGGCAACCTCGTGTACTCGCTCGTTCTGGGTATGAGCGTTCCCGATGTGAGCGGCGCGGCAATCGCGAACCTCGAAGTTGAATCGCTGAAGCATGCCAAGCCCACGTTTCACGGCGACACGATCTACGCCGTCACGAAGGTGCTGGCCAAGAAGGAAACTTCCGATGGCAAGCGCGGCATCGTGACCGTCGAAACCAAGGGGATCAACCAGCGTTCGGAAGAGGTGTGCGAGTTCCGCCGCCGCGTCATGGTGTGGAAGCGCGAGTTTGCTCCGACCCGTGGCCTTCCCTACGGCGAAGACGTTTTCTCAGAAGACTGATTCGTGCTGGGATCGCCCGATGTCGAGGCGGTACTTGCATGGTCTGCCGGTCGTCGTGATGAGCTGCCGTGGCGGCAAACGCGCGATCCGTGGGCAGTACTTGTCTCGGAATTGATGCTCCAACAAACACAGGTGGCGAGAGTTGTTCCGCGTTGGCATCAATTCCTTGAGCGATTCCCAACGGCTTTAGTTTGCGCGCAGGCTCCCGTTGGCGACGTCGTAACTGAGTGGGCAGGACTTGGTTACAACAGGCGTGCCGTGAATCTTCATCGCGCTGCGGTTGCTGTTGTTGCCCAACATGGGGGAGTAGTTCCCGACGATCTTGATGCGCTCCTTGCGTTGCCGGGGCTTGGTCAGTACACCGCTCGAGCGGTACTGGCTTTTGCTTACGAACGCGATGTCGCTGTTGTCGATACCAATGTCGGCCGAATACTTGCTCGTCAACGTGGCGAGCGGCTCACCGCACGTGTTGCTCAGACATTTGCTGATGACATCGTTCCGATTGGGATGGGTTGGTCGTGGAACCAGGGTTTGCTTGACCTCGGAGCACTCGTATGCACAAAGCGCTCGCCAAATTGCGAGGCGTGCCCGACGTCAACGACGTGTTCGTGGTTTTGCGGAGGTTCATTGGAACCCGATCCGGCGATTGGCTCGGCGGCAGTAAGTAAAGGTCAATCGAAATTCATTGGTTCGTTTCGAGAGGGACGTGCTCGACTGCTTGATGTTCTGCGAACTGGCGTTGAAGTAGCGCCAGAGCAATTCCGCGACGCGTGTGGTTGGAATGAACGCGAGGGCGGCCACCTAGACGCTGTGCGCGCCGCCGATTCTCTTGTTCGCGATGGCTTGGCGATCGCTGGCTGCGATGGCGCAATATCGCTTCCCTGATCTCAGGGCTGAATGAACTCCAACACAAGTCGATTGAATTCCTCGGGCTTCTCCACCTGCGTGAAGTGCCCTGCGTCTTCGATGATCGCTGCGTGTGAACCTTCACTGAGTCCCGCTGCTGCATTCTCTGCGAACTCCACGCCGATACACCCGTCGTTACGGCCGTGGATGTAGAGCGTCGGTTGCGGCGGGGGTGTGCCGAGGAGGGCTTGAATTTCTTGGTAGTCAGCCGACACAGGTTCAGTTCCCCATGTTGCGCGGTAGTAGCCGAGCACTGCAGTGAGATGTTCGGGGTTCCCGATTGATTCTCGGATGTGCTGCATGTCAATCGTCGCGTCGTGACCAGGTGACCAGGTGACCAGTCAGCCCACAGTCGCTCGATGAATTCAAGATCGTTCATCGAGACGACGAAGTCGGAAAGACCGACCTGAAAGAAAAACATGTACCACGAGCGTTTGAGTTGGTCGTAGGTCATCATCGCGGACGCCATTGACGAAGCTGGTGGCACTGCAGCGGTGACAACTCGGCGCCAACGGTCAGGGGCAAAGGATGCTGCGCCGTAGGTCGCGAGTGCGCCCCAGTCGTGGCCGATGATCACCGCATCGCTGTCGCCACCCAGGGCTTCGTGAAGAACCGTGGCATCGCGGGCGAGGGTGGCGACGTGGAACTGGCCATCAGCCGGGATCGACGTCGGCGCGTAACCCCGCATAAATGGGGCGACAGCCCGGTATCCGGCATCGGCGAGGGCGGGTAGGAGGTAGCGCCATCCATGGGCGGTATCGGGAAATCCATGGAGGCAAAGGGCGAGTGGGCCGGAATCGCCGGCGGTGAGACAGCCGTAGGTGAGTTCGCTGGTGGGAACAGTGATGGAGTCGATCTGCATGGTGCGAAGGTAGCGAGATTCCGGCAGAGGTGTGAGACATGTCACTCTCCCTTCACATCAATGGACCCTTGTCCTAGCGTTCCCCATCCATTGGTACTCGGGGAGGAGGTGGACAGTGGAGATCACGTTTTACGGAGTTCGGGGGTCGACGCCATGTGCTGGAGAGAGCACCTCTCGTTACGGGGGCAATACCGCGAGCGTTGTCCTGCGCAGTGCCGATAGCGATCCGATCCTGCTTGACCTCGGAACCGGACTCCGGTACTTCGGCGCCGACCAAGGTGCCGGTGCGCAGTTGCATGCGCACGCACTCGTGACACACCTTCACTGGGATCACGTCCAAGGGCTTCCTTTCTGTCAGCCGCTGCTGGTATCTGGTTCAACACTTTCGGTCTACGGGCCAGACCATGACGGTGTGGCATTCGCCGATGCATTCGACGACTTGATGCGTCCTCCGTTTTTCCCAGTTACTCGTCAAGATCTCCCCGGCGACGTTTCGTTCTTCACTCTTACCGAAGGTGTTCACGAAGTAGCGGGAGCAAAAGTGACGGCGCTCGAAGTTCCTCATACGGACACGACGTTCGGTTATCGAGTTGAGCGCAATGGCTTTTCCGTGGCCTACGTCAGCGATCATCAGCAACCGGCTGACGGATTTTCCATCGATCCTGCGGTCCTCGAACTTTGTCGTGGTGTCGATGTTCTTATCCACGACGCGCAGTACACGCCCGAAGAATTCGCGTCGAAGCCGACATGGGGTCACTGCACTGTTGACTACGCCGTTCGTGTCGCTGCTGCTGCTGAAGTCGGACAGTTGGTTTTGTTTCATCACGACCCCTCGCACGACGATGAAACCCTCGATCAGCTCCTCGCCGGAGCGCGAGAAACCGGTCGCACAATGGGTGTCGATTCGATCGTTGCAGCGTTCGAGGGTCTCAGCATCACCCTCGCCTAGGATCTCGCCCTTGTGAGCGAGAATTCTGAAACCAGCGCATTCGATGGCGCCAAGTACCGACAGGTTCTTGGGCATTTCCCTACTGGCGTCGCAGTGATTACTGCGATGACTGACGAGGGCCCAGCAGGTATGGCCATCGGTTCATTTACGTCGTTGTCTCTTGATCCGGCGCTGGTTCTCTTCAGTGCGACGAAAACCTCGGCCAGTTGGGGAAAGTTGCGCGGTGCCGGAAAGTTCTGCATCAACATCCTCGCTGACGATCAGGAAGATGTGAGCCGAGTATTCGGTTCAAAGGCAGACGACAAGTTCTCCGAGATTGGCTGGAAGCACTCGGGCAACGGTGCACCGCTCATTAACGGAGTACTTGCCTACATCGACTGTGATCTTCACTCAGTCCTCGACGGCGGCGATCACGACATCATCGTTTGTGCTGTGACCGATCTCGACGTGAAGCACGAAGGCGGAGCACTTGTTTTCTTCCGCGGCGGCTATGGCCGGGTGGCGTTCTAAGCCATGGCCATTTACGCGTTGGGCGACATGGTTCCTGAAATTCATCCCGACGCGTGGGTGCACCCCGAGGCTGTTGTCATTGGTGACGTCACGATCGGTGCCGACAGCACGATTTGGCCATGCGCAGTTTTGCGCGGTGACAATGGCGGAATTCGTATTGGCGAACGTACCTCGATTCAAGACGGAACTGTTATTCATTGCATTCCCACCCGCCCAACGATTGTTGGCGATGATTGCGTGATTGGTCACATTGTTCACCTCGAGGGCTGCACGATCGAAAGCAATTCGCTTGTTGGTAACGGCTCGGTTGTGCTGCACGAAGCGATAGTTCGTTCGGGTTCGCTCGTGGGTTCTAACGCCGTTGTACCAAATCGTATGGAAGTCCCCACCGGTATGATGGCGCTTGGAATTCCCGCAAAGTTGCGTGAGGTCGGGCCGAATCAGTCGTTCATCCAAGAAATCGCTGTTCGTGATTACGCCGAACGCGGGAAGTTCTATAAAGCGCAGATGCGTCGAATCGACTGAAGTCTCAACCGGCGGTTTACGCGTCTGAACCCAACCAGTTGAACGGTGACCACGGCAGATTTCGCAAGACCCAAAACGCGACAACTGCGAGACCAATTGCGATCCACGCGTTTCGTTTGAACTCAAAATGAAGCACGCGTCGTCCGGTTCGTCGTGCGATCGCGTTCCAACCGAACCAAACAACTGACGTAACGAGGACGACGCTTAGAAGAAGGTTGTGGCTGAGGGCACGCAGCACATCGCCGTTCAAGAGTGCGTGGAGACCGCGAGTCATGCCGCATCCGGGGCAATCGAGACCGGTCGTGGCCTTGAACGTGCATGCTGGGAGAAGTTGTGTCGTGTTGGGGTCGATAACGCCAACCGCAACGCATCCAGCAAGTGCAGCGCCGCCCGCAATCCAAACACCGGTCTTGCCGCGACGGAGTCGCGTCGTTTCGGCGGGCGGCGGGGGAGGACCCTGGTTTGCCGAATCGATGGGGTTCGTCAGCACATCGCAAGTCTAGGGCTGGCCTCGCCTTGATTGGCTGTCGATGCCTAGGGTGCGGGCATGAATCTTGGACGCGTTGGCCTGTGGGCCTATCAACTTGATCTCGTTCCCTCCTCCCAGGCGCAGGAAACCGCTGCGGAAATCGAGGAACTCGGTTACGGAGCCCTATGGATTCCGGAGATGATCGGACGTGAATCGTTCGTGAGCTCAACGCTTCTTCTTGCTGGGTCAAAGAAGATGGTGATCGCCACCGGTATCGCATCGATCTACGCCCGCGATGCGCTGTGTGCGAACTCCGCATGGAACACCGTGTCCGAGGCCTTCCCTGACCGCTTCCTTCTTGGTCTTGGGGTGAGCCATGAGGTCATGGTGTCTGGGCTTCGTGGTCACGACTATTCGAAGCCGTTCTCAGCGATGAAGACCTATCTCGATGCAATGGATAACGGGTTGTTCACAGCGTCGCCTGCAAGTGCGCCGCCTCAGAAGGTTCTCGCTGCGCTTGGCCCAAAGATGCTGGAACTTGCCGCTGAACGGACTCAGGGTGCGCACCCCTATTTCATTCCTGTTGAGCACACCGCATTTGCCCGTGAGGTCATGGGTGATCGAGGTTGGCTATGCCCGGAACAAGCAGTGGTTCTTGAAGCTGATCCGGCAAAGGCTCGCGAGATTGCACGCGGGCACATGGCGATGTATCTCACGCTTCCGAACTACACAAACAATTTGAAGCGATTCGGGTTCACCGACGAAGACTTTGTTGACGGAGGATCGGATCGTCTGGTGGACGCGATCGTGGCATGGGGCGACGAAGCCGCAATTTCCGATCGGGTCAAAGCGCATCACGATGCGGGGGCCGATCATGTCTGCATTCAGGTGCTGCCTCCGGACGGCACTTCGATCCCTCTTGAGACGTGGCAACGCCTTGCCCCAGCGCTATTGAGCTGACCGGACTCTGGACTGGCCGATCGGGCCCTAGGCTGAGCGGGTGAGTTCTCCGTTTATGTTCAGCCGATCCCATATGTGGTCGGTCTCTCATGTGGATGCTCCCGAGATCGTTACCTCAGCCTGGATCGACGAGCAGCTTGCCGAAACCTATGAGCGAGTCGGCGTTCGTCCGGGGCTCCTCGAGTCCGTGGCTGGCATCAAGGCGCGCCGTTGGTGGCCCGAAGATGTCACGTTCGATGATGCTGCAGCTCGTGCCGGTGCGCTTGCGCTTGAACAGGCTGGAGTCGCTCCGGGTGAAGTCGACCTTTTGATTTCCACCTCAGTGTGCAAGCACCATCTCGAACCCAGCGTTGCTTGTGCTGTTCATAACCGTTTGGGGCTTTCAACCAGCGCCATGAACTTCGACCTTGGCAACGCGTGCTTGGGCTTCATCAACGCGATGACGATTGCCTCATCGATGATCGATGCGGGTCAGGTGAAGGTTGTGCTCATTGTCGATGGCGAAGGAAGCCGTCAACCCCAGACTCAGACCATTGCTCGCTTACAGGACCCGTCCTCTACTGTGAGCGACGTCTTCGACCAGTTCGCTTCGCTCACCCTTGGTTCGGGCGCAGCAGCGATGGTGATGGGTGGGCCGAGGCCCGGTTCGCATCAGTTCCTCGGTGGAGTCACCCGTGCCGCAACGAAGTATCACGACCTTTGCGTCGGTGATCTTGACGAGATGCGCACAGACACCGCAGCGTTACTCGAGTCGGGTCTCGATCTTGCGGAGGCCACCTTCAACGATGCCTTGGCCGATGGTTGGCAATGGTCGAACTGCGACACCTACATCCTTCATCAGGTCTCGGCAGTACACACCACAAAACTTTGTGAGTTGCTTTCGATCGATATCAATCGAGTGCCGCTTACCTATCCTGACTTCGGAAACATTGGTCCCGCTGCGGTTCCATACACGTTGTCGGTAACTGCTGATCGTCTGTCGCCAGGCGATCGTGTTCTGCTGATGGGTATCGGTTCTGGACTGAACTGTTCGGTCGCCGAACTGGTCTGGTAGTCGACCTTGTCGATCAACACCCCGTCCGCTGCTGACTGGGAACGGTGGGGGATTGATCCGGCGTGGCACCGAATGGTGGGTATTGAGCGACCCAATGCTGCCGATGTCGAATGGAGCATTCTCGACACCGGTGTTGGCGAACTCGGAACCGTTGTTTGCGTTCACGGGAATCCGACATGGGGTTATCTCTGGAAGGGCTTCCTCGAAACGCTGAGCCCTGAGTGGCGCGTTATTGCTGTCGACCAAACCGGTATGGGTTGGTCGGAACGATCCGCACCGCGCACGCTCGAGACCCGTGTCGCAGAACTCGTTGCGTTTTGTGAACAGCACACCTCAGGTCCTCTGGTTCTTGCTGCCCACGACTGGGGTGGCCCTGTTGCTCTTGGTGCAGTGGCTTCACTCGACGTGCAGGCCGTGATTCTTGGAAACACTGGTGTTGGGCTTCCAGAGCGGACCCCAATGCCGCCACTTATTTCAACGGCGCGACGATTTGTTGATCTCACCTGTCGGCGGAGTTCTGTATTTGTGAGCGGAACTGCGGCGATGACAGAGAAGCGGCATCGCGAAGCGCTTCGTGCTCCGTACCAATCGGCCGAACGTCGTGTAGCAGTTGCTGACTTCGTGGCCGATATTCCGATCTCAGAAAAAGATGTTTCGTGGAACGCACTCCAGAAGTCAGCGAACACCCTTTCGAATCTTGATGTTCCGCTTTTGCTTGTATGGGGTGGCCGCGATCGCGTGTTCCACGATCGGTTCTTGGCAGATCTTTTGCAGCGGGCCCCGCACGCCGCCGTCCATCGATTCCCTCAGGCCGCTCATCTCGTTCCGCTCGATGAACCAATGGCTGCAATCGCGTCGACATGGCTCAGAAATGTGCTCGGTCCCAAGCCCGCAGTTGAGCAATCAGCCCGAAATTCGCCAAGCAGCGATTCGTTCGTCCCCATGACCCGCGGATTGTTGTCTCGTTCCAACGATGACGACGCAGCGTTCACCGATCGCAATGGTGCTGTCTCTTGGAAGTCGCTTGCCCATGAAGCCACCGACATAGCGCGCATGCTTGTGCGGGCTGGCCTCTCGGTTGGCGATCGAGTCGCCATGCTCGTGCCTCCGGGTTCAGATCTCCTCGCTGCTTCATTCGGAGTTTGGCTTGCTGGCGGCGTGTTGGTCGTGGCTGATAGTGGACTTGGAGCGCGAGGTCTTCGAACAGTGCTTCGCGGAGCAAACTCGAAGTGGGTATTTGGAACCTCGAAAACTCTCACTGCCGCGAAAGCGTTGGGTTGGACCCCAGGCGCACGAATGATCTGCACCAGTCGATTCCCGCATGCGGTTTCACTGACGACACATCGTTCGTCAACTTCGATTGATCTTCCCGAACTTCGTCCCGAGTTTGAAGCTGCGGTTGTGCATACGTCGGGTTCAACTGGTCCGGCAAAGCCAGTTCGGTATCGGCACGGAGCGTTAGCCGCGCAGCGAGATGTCATTGTTGAATCATTCACGATGTCGGCAGAGCAAGGTTTCCTCACCTCCTTTGCACCGTTCATTTTGTTGGGGCCGGCACTTGGTGTGCCATGTGTACTGCCCGATATCGATGTCACAAAGCCTGCCGAACTCGATTTCGACCGTTTCGCTCGGGTCATCGAATCTTCGCAAGTCGATGTCGCATGGCTTTCGCCGGCGTCTGCTCGTCGCATCGTTGAAACTGCGAATGGACGAACGATCGAACTTCGTCTTGTGATGCTTGCGGGTGCCCCTATTTCAACCCATTTGGCGTCATCAATTGCGTTGGTGACAGGTGCTGACGTTCGATCACCATGGGGAATGACCGAGGCAATGCCTATTACCGATGGAGTTGGCGCGACAACATCAGTGGTCGACGGAACCAACACTGGCAAGCCTCTCGCTGGTGCTCAGGTAATGGTGCTTTCACTTGATAACTCAGCCCCTCACTCACTTCCGAATGGTGAGTGGGGCGAACTCGCGGTGCACGCGCCATGGATGTTTGATGGATACGACCAGCAGTGGGGAACCGAACATCACTCGGAATTCATAGTGAAGGGTCAACGATTCCACCGCACTGGTGATCTTGGCCTTGTCGATACCAATGGCGACCTTCATCAACTTGGTCGACTGCAACACGCGTTATTCATGGCAACACGAACGGTTCCGAGTGTTCTTGTTGAAGACCCGATCTCGACTGAACTCGGCCGACTGGTTGCGGCGGTGGGAATTGGCCCCGTTGGAACGCAGGTGATTGCGGTGGTGGTTCAGACAGAGGGAAAGCTTCGGCTCGCTAGTGCCGAGGTCACAGCGAAGGTTCGGCAATGCTCTGTTTTCGAAATCGCTGCGGTCTTGGAAGGTGAACTTCCCGTCGACATCCGCCATCAGTCGAAGATCAAGCGCGAAGTTCTCGCTGTCACTGCATCAGAGTTCTTGGCGGGACGATGAAAGTTCTTGTCACCGGGGGATCAAGCCTCCTCGGTCGAACCGTGGCGAACCTTCTTGTCGCTCGGGGCGAGGATGTGATCTGTTTCCAGCGAAGTGCATCGGGATCAAATGCTGTTGATGTTTTCGGAGATATCCGAGATCGTGCCGAGTTGTTCGCGGCTGCCGACGGCGTCGACGCTGTGGTCCACCTCGCCGCGCTCGTTGCACCCAAGGCGCCATGGGTCGACATGGTGGCGATCAACGTCGAGGGAACTCGCAATGCGCTGAATGCGGCAGTCGCCGGCGGTCGCTTCGTGTACATCTCGAGCCCATCGGTGGCATTCCACGATCAGGCAAGCGTTGGTGTGGGAGCTCTTACCGCCGATTATTCCGGTCGCGATGGCTATGCCCGATCAAAGGCTCTTGCCGAGAATGTTGTGCGTTCGGAGTCATCGATTTCTACGGTGATCCTTCGCCCCCATTTGGTGTGGGGTCCAGGCGATACGCAGCTCATCGGCCGAATCGTCGATCGAGCGCGTTCGGGGAAGTTGGTGCTGCCCGACGGGGGCCGAGCGCTCGTCGACACCACCTATCTCGATGATGCGGCCGCGGGACTTGTCGCCGGACTGGACCACTGCGTTGCCGACGACGAGGCCACAACGCGGTCGCTCGTCATCACCGGTGGTGAACCGAGGCCGTTGCGTGACCTGGTGTCGTCCATTCTTGAAGCTGCCGGCATTGAACGAATGCCGAGGTCAGTGCCGGCTCCCGTCGCCAGTCTTCTCGGTTCGCTGATTGATCGGGTCTGGCCGGGGTCAGAGCCTCCTCTCACCCATTTCGCCGCTCGGCAACTTTCGGTGGCCCACTGGTTTGATCAGCGTGAGACAAGAAGGATCCTCGGTTGGGAGCCGACGGTTGGACTCGATGAAGGCTTCGCTCGGCTGCGAGCAGCGTTCGCCATTTCGGGCGATTCTCGTCACACCTAGGGGAATGTGCCCTTAGAGGGTTGATTGGCCCGGGGTATTTGTTACTATCGCCATAGGAGAAATTATTTCGACCATCCTCCTGGAGCCCCCTGATGGCCAGCACTGAACTTGATCTTGACCTCGGCCGGTACAAACTCGGCTGGAGCGACGCTGAGGATTACGTCTTTAAGCCCAAACGTGGCCTCGACGAAAACATCATCAAAGAGATGTCGTGGATGAAGGGCGAGCCCGACTGGATGCGTGACTACCGCCTCAAGTCCTACGCACAATTCCTGAAGCGTCCGATGCCCAATTGGGGCGGCGACATGTCCGAGATTTTCTTCGACGACATTTTTTATTACATCAAGCCGACCGATCATCAGGTCGATGCATGGGATGAACTTCCCGACTCAGTGAAGGAAACCTACGAGAAACTCGGCATCCCCGAAGCCGAACGTAAGTACCTCGCTGGCGTTACTGCGCAGTACGAATCTGAGGTTGTGTACCACAAGAACCGTGAAGATCTTGAAGCTCAAGGCGTCATCTTCACCGACATGGACACCGCTCTTCGTGAGCATCCTGAAATCGTTCGTGCATACTTCGGCACGGTTATCCCTTCTAACGACAACAAGTTCTCCGCACTCAACTCCGCAGTGTGGTCTGGTGGCTCATTCATCTATGTGCCGCCGGGCGTTTCGGTCGAAATGCCGCTGCAGGCCTACTTCCGTATCAACGCGGAAAACATGGGTCAGTTTGAACGCACGCTGATTATCGCCGACGAAGGCAGCCAGGTTCATTACATCGAAGGCTGTTCGGCGCCGGTGTATACCTCCGACTCGCTGCATTCAGCAGTTGTTGAAATCATCGTCAAGCCCAGCGCACGAGTGACCTACACGACCATTC